>Ga0206935_10016_pt1 | contig 66172 bp, 49 predicted proteins | sample Alteio_BWOrgHeat_13_FD_152924 | JGI IMG/M metagenome (GOLD analysis project Ga0206935, IMG submission 152924) | Enriched cells from forest soil in Barre Woods Harvard Forest LTER site, Petersham, Massachusetts, United States -... | ecosystem: Environmental > Terrestrial > Soil > Temperate forest >...
AGCTGATATGATAGTTCAACTGGCGCGCTTTACTTTTATAATCAATCGTTTTTACCACAAAGTTCGCAAAGAGCACAAAGATTTCACAAAGTAGTCCGCGTTTATAGTGTCCACATTGCGCTTGTGGTTAAGAAAACTATTCTTTAAATGGCTTTGTTCCGGACATTCAGCGCTAATAAGCTGTTAACTATTTTAATGCGTCTGCTCTTGCAGGTTTAGTTGTAGTTTGCAATTGTGTCGTCCTGGCCGGAAATGACCGGCGGGCCAACCTGTGAAACTTCCGGCTCAGCCGGGTGCAAGGTCACAATAGTCGCCCCCTTTTTTAGGTGGAAAAGCTTTTTTAGAGCAATTATGATATTTGGCCTCAAATTATAATACCAACTGAACCATCTGTATTTTAACAGCTTTTGTTCGTCAAACCGTTTAACAGAAAATGCGTGCTGCAAAAAATAATCCTTTGGATAGTCATAATACAGGCCCCAGTTGTCGCGCAGGTCGCCGGGTTTTTTGCCGGGATCATAAACAGTTCCGAAGAGATAATCCCACACTGAAAATTTAGTGGCGAAATTAGCATGGAATACCTCTCGATAGTTGGCGTGATGCCAAAGGTGCAATTCGGGGGAGTTGAGGAAATATTTCAGTTTGCCAAATTTCACGTTGACATTTGCGTGGATAAACATACCAAACATGGCATCGAGCAACGCCTTTATGGGGATCACTTCGGGATGGGCGCCAAGTATTACGATTGGTGCAAATTCGATGGTTTGGTTAATAATAATTTCGACCGCATGCGACCGTGAGCCAGCCAGGAAATCAACCTCTTTGCCGGAATGATGCGCCTCATGCGTGCGCCAAAGCAGCTTACTGGCATGCTGTAAACGATGGAAGAGGTAGATATAGAGGTCGTGTGTTACCACGAAAAACAATACTTGTTCGGCGATGCTCCATGACCTGAAAAACGCAAATCCATGCCAGTGAATGCCGTTCTGTATTACCGGAATGATGTAGTTGAAAATAAGGATTTTTAGAAAGTAACTTTGTATAAGGGTATACCAAACAAAATCGACCCAAAAGCCATCCCGAAAAAAAGGCAGGCCCTTACGGTAGGGGTCAATACGTTCCCATGTAACGATAAAAATCACCCAACAGAAAAGGATAAGCGTGGTGGTTTGGATGAGCGTCATAGTTCATTTAAACTCTAAGCCTGAAAATTAGGCTTTTTCTTTTATCCCGCTGATCACAAATGCTATTTTTTACATTGTTTACAAAAATAGGCGGGGTTTATACTATTTTGTAAACGCAGCTACAGCGCCAGCATATTTGCTGACGTGGTAGCCGATTAGGCATTAAGCCTTCGTTTTATATTCCTCACTGATATTAACGCGTAGTCGTTTCATTGGCCCGATCTCCGATTCATAAACCTTCTTCACACCATCTCCCGCTGCAATTTCCACATCGCGGATGTCTCGCACCATGCGCTGGAAGCCTCCCGGCTCAACCGATGCGGCATGGTCCGACCCCCACATAGCGCGGTCGAGCGTAAAGTGGCGTTCAACAAAGGTGGCGCCCATAGCTACCGCTGCAACAGTGGTTGCAAGGCCTGTTTCGTGACCGGAATAGCCGATGGGTACGCCCGGGTAACTTTCGCCCAGCGTTTTGATCATTCTCAAATTCAATTCTTCCGGTTTGCATGGATAGGCCGACGTGGAATGTGCGATAAACAAGGGGTAGTTTCTATCAAATGACCATACCAGGTTAACCGCATCTTCAATTTCTTTTACCGTCGACATGCCGGTGGATAACATCAAAGGCTTCCCGGTGAGCAATATCTTTTTAATTAATTGGGTGTCAGTCAGCGATGCCGATGCGAGTTTATATAACGGCGTATCAAACTGCTCCATAAAATCGACTGCTTCTACGTCCCAGGTCGACACGAACCAATCGATGCCCACTTTTTTGCAATATTGGTCTATGGTAGCATATTCCACGATGCCAAATTCGGTTTTACGTTTATAGTCGATGTATGACATACGGCCCCAGGGCGTATCGCGCATCACTTCCCATTGGTCTTTAGGGACGCATATTTCAGGGGTCCGTTTCTGGAATTTTACGGCGCTTGCCTTTGCGGTTACCGCCTCATCGATCAGCTGTTTGGCAATGTCGAGCGAGCCATTGTGGTTAATGCCGATCTCGGCGATAATATAGCAATGCTCGCCCGGGCCGATCTTAGCGCCACTGTTAAGGGTGATCACCTCGGGAGCCCTGCCGGAAACCTTTCCGCCCTTATGCGCAAATATAATTTTTTCAGCCACTTCCCTAAAACAACCATTCCCGCCAGTGCATTCCGTGATAATGTCGGCGATATCTTTAACAAAAGAAATCGCGTTGCCCGGGCATACCGAAACACCGACTGATTTCATCACTTCAAGGTCGTTCACGTCGTCGCCGATAAAGGCAATTTCTTCAGCCTTCAGATCCAGGCGGTTCATGATCTCTTTTAAAATCGCAGGTTTATCTTTTACACCCAGGTGCAGTTCCGTGATCTTTAGTTTTTCGGCGCGTTTGATCACCGAAGGCGAAAGCTCACCGGTGACGATGCCTGTTTGTACGCCAGCTAAATTGCGCAGGCGTTCCACACCCATTCCATCACGGATGTCGAATTTCTTTAATTCTTCACCGGCTTCGCCGTAATAAACGCCGCCGTCAGTTAATACGCCGTCACAATCTGTGAGGAGTAGTTTGATTCGTGAAAGTTTTGCTTCTAACATATCTTTAGTGTTTATTTGGGTTTCAAAATTTATATTGCCGTCCAACCGCCGTCAACCACCAGGTTTGCGCCTGTCATGTAGGCTGAGGCCTCGCTAGCCAGGAACACCAGTGCGCCCTGGTAATCCGTTGGCTGCGCCATGCGCCCCAAAAGTGTTTTGGCAGAATAGTTTTGTATAAAAAATTCATTTTGCGCATTCTCAACACCGCCAGGCGACAGGGTATTTACACGTACGCCCTTATTGCCCCAGTAGGCCGCCAAAAACCGGGTGAAATTTACCACGGCACCTTTGGTTACCGGGTAAACCGGTGATTTATAAAAAGTTTGTTCGCCGCATTCGTTACGGTAGATAGATTGATCCGGCCCAACGATTCCGTAGGTAGAGGCGATATTGATGATACTGCCGCTGTGCTGTTCGGCCATTACAGCGCCGAAAATCTGCGATGCAAGAAAAACCCCTGTAACATTCACATCAAGCGATTTTTTAAAGGCATCCAGCGGATAATTCTCAAAGGCGGATAGCTCCTTAGCCATGCCTGGATTTTCGAACATGTCATTGATGGCGGCATTGTTTACCAATACGTCAATGGAACCGTAGCGGGTTAGTATCTGGTCGCGGGCAGTTTTTAAGGAAGATTCACTGGTTACATCCACTTTCAGCCCGCCATGCTGTTCGCCAAGTTCTTCAGCAAACGCAATGCAGGCCGCTTCATTCATATCAGCCACTACCACATTAGCCCCGGCCTCCGCCAGCGCTTCGCAATGCTTTTTGCCCAGCAAGCCCAACGCACCGGTCACAACCGCAGTTTTATTCTGTAATGAAAATAGGTTAGTCATTGGTCATTAGTGGGTTTGCAAATCTTTTCATCATTTGCACATCCGCATATCTGCACATCCGCAAATCATCAAACTGTTTTTGGTTTTATATTATAGTTATTTACCTTCCTGAAAACCGCTTCCAGCACCTCACCTTTTAAATATTGCTTAACGTTGCCACTCTGGATAGCTTCTTTCATAATCGGCATTACATCGCGATAAGCGGAAAGCGTATAAGTGATATCCTCGTCGCTATGGCTGTAGCACATGTTGTGGAAGCCGGCCCAAAGGATGCCGCGTTTGATCATCTCCTGCTGCATCAGGGCCTTTACTTCAAGGCCGTTACCGGCTTCAGGGGTAAACGTCACCATTGAGCGGCAGTTGTAGCCAATACAGCGGGTATAAATATCCATGCCCATTTCAATGGCGAGCTGGTTGTAGCCATCTTTCAATAAGGCGCCTTTTTCATCCAGGTATTTCGGCACGTTTTTGTCGCGCAGCTCGTTGATGGTAGCGATGGTAGCCGCCAGCGACAAAGCCTCGCCGCCAAAAGTGGTATAGCTAAATACGGCCGAGTTTAACAATTCCATTACGTCCGCGCGACCTGTCAGGAATGCGATAGGCATACCGTTGGCACAGGCCTTGGAGTAAACCGCCAGATCGGGTTTTACGCCGAAATATTCCTGTGCGCCGCCGATGGCGATGCGGAAACCGGTCCACATTTCATCAAATACCAACAGGGTGCCGTTCGCTTTGCATACTTCGGCCAATTCACTCAAAAAGCCCGGTTTCGGGGCTTCAAAAATGAAGGGTTCCAGGATCAGGGCAGCAACAGTGTCGTCCAATGATGCTTTGATCGATTCAATGTCGTTATACTCGAAAGTATAGGTCATGTTTTGAATGGCTTCCGGGATGCCGGCATTACGGCTGGTGATGCCGATATACCAATCGTGCCAGCCGTGGTAGCCGCAGCAAAATATTTTGTCGCGTTTGGTGAAAGCACGTGCCACGCGTATCGCCGCCGAACAAACATCCGCGCCGGTTTTGGCAATTTTGACAGCCTCGGCATTCGGTATGATCTGCTGCAGCAATTCCGACACTTCTACTTCCAGCGGATGCATCAGCGAAAAGGTGATACCATCTTTCAACTGATTTTGTATGGCCTCATCAACTACCGGATAGCAATAGCCAAGCGATATCGGGCCGATAGCCGCGTTATAATCGATGTATTCGTTGCCGTCAACATCCCATACATGGGAACCTTTGCCTTTTTGAATATATTTTGGCGCCACGCCCTTTGTAAACTGGCCGGGACCTTTTGCTAAGGTTTGGGTGATCGGTTTTTGAACTTTTAATGCACGTTCGTACAGCTCGTTTGATTTAGTTATGTCGGGATAATCGGCGTTAAATTTTACAGAATTTGGCATGTCGATATAGTTTTTGTTATTCGGAAAATTGAGGTGTCAGTATCTCGGGTTGACGATGGGAAACAGTATAGCCTAAAATTTTCTCGGCTATTTGCTTGCCGGTAAATCCTTCGTGCTGCAATACATTAGGTAATAGCGAAGGTTTAAACCATTTTTCGTTTAGCGCGATGGGCAGCACTTTAGCAGTGAGCGAATGTTTTAGCAATACCTCCGCAACGATGGTGTATAAGCCGCCGGTAATAAAGTGATCTTCCAGGGTTACCGTTAGCTTGCTCTCGCGGGTGGCTTCAATAATTGCCCTTTCGTCAACCGGTTTCAGGCTGCGCAGGTTGATCAAACCAACCGACATACCTTCTTTTTTAAGCAGGTCGGCTGCAACCAGGGCCTGTTCAAACAAAAGGCCATAGGTTAAAATGGTTACGTCTTCGCCTTTTGAAACAAGCTCAGCTTTGCCGAGCTCGAACGGCGCATGAACATGATCGGTTTTGCGGGTGTTGATGCGTACATATGAAGGATTTGGGTGCGCCCATATCTGCGGCAGCATTTTTACCAGGTCGTCTTCGTCTGCCGGTGCAAAAACCGTCATGTTAGGGATACCGCGCATTAACGAAATATCCTCAACCGCCTGGTGCGTTGGGCCGTTACCGTCCGAAAGAAAGCCGGGAATAAAGCTGCTCAGCTTTAAACGGAGATTAGGGATGCCTGCATCGGTGCGGACAAACTCAAAGGCGCGCATGGTTAAAAACGAGGCAAGCGCATGTACCACGGGAATACGGCCGCGAAGGGCAAGACCCGCTGCCGCGCCGATCATGGTTTGTTCAGTAATACCGGTATCAATAAACCTGTTGCCCAGCTTCGCCGGTAAATTCCGCACCAGCGCACGGTTTTCCGCGGTCATTACGATGAACCGTTCGTCGGCTAATGCAGTTTCTGTCAATAATTCTTCGTAGGTCATTCGCTTATCTCACTACTAATGTTTCCGATGTCAAATTGGTTAAATGTTCGCCGTGCAATTCTCTCAAAAGCTCTTCCACTTCGGTTGCATTAAAATTGCAGAACCAGCGGTCGGCACGGCGCTCGATGCTTGGCAGGCCCTTTCCCCGGACAGTATCGGCGATCACCACGTTTAATTTGCCGGGCTGGAATGGATATGCCGAAAAAGCTTCTTTCAAAGCCTCAAAGCTGTGCCCGTCTATACGTTTTACCGCAGCACCGAATGCGGTGAATTTGTCATGCAACGGTTCAAGCGGGATCAATTCTTCTGTCGGCATATTGGCCTGGAAATGGTTGCGATCAATAACGAAGATCAGGTTGTCCAGTTTATAGGCATTGGCTACCAGCACGGCCTCCCAGCAGGTGCCCTCATTTAATTCACCGTCGCCCATAATACAAACTACTTTGTTGTTGCCGCCTCTGATTTTAATATCCATGGCCACGCCAATGGCGACGGAGGGCAGGTGACCCAATGAGCCGGAGTGAAATTCAATGCCAGGTATTTTGGTATTAGGGTGCCAGTAAATATGATCTTCGAGAGACAGGTGGTTTTTAAGACGGTCTTTTTCCAGCAGGCCTAACTCGGCGAAAGTGCCATACAGGGCCGGCACATCATGCCCTTTCGACAGGAACAGATAATCTCTGTCGGGGTCTTCCAGGTTATGCGGGTTAACATTCAAAAAATCTGAATACAGGTAAACGATCAGGTCGGCTGCCGAAAGCGAGGCGCCGACAAAGCAGCCGCCGTCAGTCGACATCCGAATAATGTGCTCCCTCACTTTTAATGCCGTTGCCTCCAGCTGATCTACAGTTATTTGTACACTGTGCATTTATTTAATATTAAGGAATCTAATTTAAGGGCTTATTTTTTATGTTTTGTTAATTAAAGGTAACTTTTGTTTGTTCGGCTGAAACGGTTTTCAAGTCATCTAAATGGTTTCTGTACCAGTTTACGCCTGCATATTGGGCATTTATCTCATAAACTTCGGGCTTCTGTTCCAACAGGTTCAATATCTCTTCGCATGAAAATTCGGGCTTTTGCGGATACAATTCTTCAAATACCCGGCTGATAAAATCGTAGTCGGCCTGGTAATCGATGGTAAATCGGTGCGACATCGAATAATCTTTACCGCTATCCCAAACCACATTCGCGATGCTGAATTTATCAGGGTTTTCCCAGATATACGGCGTAGTGTGTTCCAGTTCCAGTTGGCGGGAAGCCTCTTTCCAGGTTTTTTCAAGGCACTCCATCGTCATAATTTCTACATCGTTTCCGTCGGGAAAAGTTGCAGGATGCAAATTGCTTACATAGTCAAATTGGCCCGGATGCGCAAAGTAGAAGTCCAGCGCCTGGTCGATAACTTGGGGATCGATGAGCGGGCAGTCCGAGGGGATTTTTAAAACAGTATTCGCATGATATTTTTTTGCTGCCTGGTAGTGGCGATCGAGCAGGTTGTTGAGGCTGCCGCGAAAGCAGGGCACGCCTATTTGTCTCGCTTCCTGTTCAATAATATCATCGGTTTGTTCTTCGGAAGTAGCAATAACGATCTTTGCTTTATGCCGGATCATTTGCAGGCGTTCAATCATTCGGTATAGCAGGCTTTTCCCCAGAATGGGCATCATCACCTTACCGGGTAAGCGGCTCGACGACATCCTTGCCTGTACGACTATTACCGTGTTATCGCCCATAGAAAATTCATCTTTTACAGCTTCAGGCATACTGCAGCTCACGCGGTTCAGAATCGGCCGTGAAGGTAAACCCTTTCAGAAAATCCTCTTTTCTGCCGTCAAAGTTAATATAAGCCCGGCAAATTTGTGCAATGTTTTTTGCCGATGCGCCGCCATTTTGCACTGGCGCCAGCGCCTTTAGCTTTTCAAGGTCGAAATAGGAATGCACCTTTTTCCCAAGCACAATACCAGTATAAACCACCGTTGAATATTGTGTGATCAACTCGCTGCAATTAGCGATCATGTGGTTGGTATTGCCGCTGCTAAATATCAGCGCACCGGACGGGGCGTGTTTTTTTATCTCGGCATCAGCCCGGCTTACTTTTTCGTTAGGATGCAATTTAAACAACAACTGGCGGCCATCGGCAATTTTTGCGGCATGCCTTATAAATGCCCTGCGATTTTCAAAACGATAGGTCTCCCGCATATCCGATGTCGCCACCATTACATAATTATGCAGGGGAAAGTCGTTATTCATAAATTGCCGCTGGTTGTCGTAATTTGGAATACCGGTCGCGATTAATTTTGACTGATCGGTGCCATAATTGGCAAAATAATTTTTGTACCCCTCGGAAGCTGCACAGTAAATGTCGCAAACATTTGTCGATCCATTTAACGAAGTATCACCAGTTAAGTAAGCAGGCAGGCCAAACGCTTTTACAAGCCCCGTTAACAAAGTGGGTTTGTCAATCATGCCTTCCTGCACCCAAACGGTTTTAGTTTCTCTGAATTTTTTGGCAACGATCATATCGCTGCAATTCACCACCAGGTCATATTGATTTTTCTCGCCACGATAATCCAACTGGGCTCCCAGCTGCTGCAAATAATGCTCTGATTTTTCCCTGAAACCTTCAGCAACCACGGTGCCGTTGGCAAACGGCGTGTGTTTTACAACGGCTCTTAAAGCAGCGTTGTCGGCGAATATCTGGCTGAACCAGCAGTCAAAGTCTTGCAAATGCCTGGAAATCTGGTGCATTTGCGAGGTTTGGTTTATAGAGCCTGTAATGAACAGTATCTTTTTCCTCATCTCAAAGCTTAATCATTTTCAAAGCTACACATTGGGTTTTGGCTTTTGTTAATCGGGGATTAATGTTAATATCCGCTTAACTTTTGCTTAATCTGTAGGTTTTGATATTTGATGATTAGATGGGAGTTGTGGGGAGAAGGTTACAGGTGTGTTAGGAGGAATAAAGGGATTGTTTGTTGCGGCGCCAGGGTTCAGGCGATGCACCAATACATTATTTTTTCAATAACTGCATCAATTTTGTTGAATACCTCGTCATTATTGAAGCGCATTACTGAAAAGCCCCATTCGGCCATGACCAGATCGCGGTTATCGTCATATTCCTTTTTCAGCAGGTGTATCGGCCCGCCAACCTCAATCACGAGTTTGTGTTTCGCGCAGTAAAAATCGGCGATATAAAAGGCCTTATCGCCATACCCCTGGTTGACGAATATCGGGTATTGCCTCAGAAACTTTTCTCCGCCGGCATTTCGTTTTCGGAGTTCTTTCCAAAGCAGCTTTTCGGCCAGGGTTGGGTTGTTGCGCAGTTCGCGGCAAAAGTCGGTTACTTTGTTCATATGGTTTAAATTCGGGCATTGCCCTTTTACCCACTCTGTCGACAGTGTCGACATCTCTCCCTAAATATAGGGAGAGAAATGTAAAAAAATAAACCCAATGCATTTAGCCACCACGTCTCCTCCCCTAAATTTAGGGGAGGCCGGGAGGGGGTATAACCAATGCCCGGGTTTTCCGTACATCCCGGGGATTGCCCTTTTACCCACTCTGTCGACTGTGTCGACATCTCTCCCTAAATATAGGGAGAGAAATGTAAAAAAATAAACCCAATGCATTTAGCCACCACGTCTCCTCCCCTAAATTTAGGGGAGGCCGGGAGGGGGTATAACCAATGCCCGGGTTTTCCGTACATCCCGGGGATTGCCCTTTTACCCACTCTGTCGACTGTGTCGACATCTCTCCCTAAATATAGGGAGAGAAATGTAAAAAAATAAACCCAATGCATTTAGCCACCACGTCTCCTCCCCTAAATTTAGGGGAGGCCGGGAGGGGGTATAACCAATGCCCGGAGTTTTCCGTACATCCCGGGCATTGCCCTTTTACCCACTCTGTCGACTGTGTCGACATCTCTCCCTAAATATAGGGAGAGAAATGTAAAAAAATAAAACCAATGCATTTCGCCGCCACGTCTCCTCCCCTAAATTTAGGGGAGGCCGGGAGGGGTATAACCAATGCCTGAGGTCTTCCGTACATCCCGGTCGATGCCCTTTTACCCACTCTGTCGACTGTGTCGACATCTCTCCCTAAATATAGGGAGAGAAATGTAAAAAAAAACAACTTTCGCCACCACGTCTCCTCCCCTAAATTTAGGGGAGGCCGGGAGGGGTATAACCAATGCCCGGAGTTTTCCGTACATCCCGGGGATTGCCCTTTTACCCACTCTGTCGACTGTGTCGACATCTCTCCCTAAATATAGGGAGAGAAATGTAAAAAAATAAACCCAATGCATTTAGCCACCACGTCTCCTCCCCTAAATTTAGGGGAGGCCGGGAGGAGTATAACCAATGCCCGGAGTTTTCCGTACATCCCGGGGATTGCCCTTTTACCCACTCTGTCGACTGTGTCGACATCTCTCCCTAAATATAGGGAGAGAAATGTAAAAAAATAAACCCAATGCATTTAGCCGCGACGTCTCCTCCCCTAAATTTAGGGGAGGCCGGGAGGGGTATAACCAATGCCCGGAGGTTTTCCCTGAATTTTATTATTACCGCAGCCCCCTTTCCCCTAATACATTCTTTTAATAAAAGCACATTAATCGCCCACCGCGGTATAAATGTGACCAACCTTCACCAACTTTCACACTTATCTCCTATTTTTGCCGTTTTCCATAGTATTATGAGCGAAGAACGGTCGTTAAATTTTTTAGAAGAGATTGTTGAAGAGGATATTGCCGCCGGCAAATATGATGGCCGCGTACTAACCCGTTTCCCGCCTGAACCTAATGGTTACCTGCATATTGGCCATGCCAAATCCATCTGTTTAAACTTTGGGCTGGCGCTGGAGTATGGCGGCAAAACCAATCTCCGTTTTGACGATACCAACCCCGTTAAGGAAGATATTGAATACGTTGACAGCATAAAAGAAGATGTAAAATGGCTGGGTTTTGAATGGGCCCATGAACTTTATGCATCTGATTATTTTGATGAGCTGTATGAATTCGCCGTTGAACTGATAAAAAAAGGCCTGGCTTACGTAGACGATAGCAGCGCCGAAGAGATAGCAAAACAAAAAGGCACCCCAACAGAGCCCGGTACGCCAACCGCCTACCGCAGCCGCAGCGTGGAAGAAAACCTCGAGCTGTTTGCTGACATGAAAGCCGGCAAATACCCGGATGGCGCCAAAGTGCTGCGCGCCAAAGGCGACCTGGCCTCACCCAATATGCACATGCGCGATCCGCTGATGTACCGCATCAAGCATGCCCATCATCACCGCACCGGGGATAAGTGGTGCATTTACCCCATGTATGATTTTGCCCACGGGCAATCGGATGCGATCGAAGAGATCACCCACTCCATCTGTACGCTGGAGTTTATTCCTCATCGCGAATTATACAACTGGTTTATCGAGAAGCTGGAAATTTTCCCTTCTAAACAATACGAGTTTGCCCGGCTTAACCTAAACTATACGGTGATGAGCAAGCGCAAGCTGCTGCAACTGGTTAACGAGAAATACGTTGAGGACTGGGATGACCCGCGCATGCCTACCATCAGCGGTTTGCGCCGCCGTGGTTATACGCCTGCTTCCATCCGCGACTTTTGCGACCGCATCGGCGTGGCCAAACGGGAGAACATGATAGACGTGAGCCTGCTGGAGTTTTGTATCCGCGAGGACCTGAACAAAACTGCATGGCGCCGCATGGCCGTGCTCGACCCGATAAAGCTCGTCATCACTAATTATCCCGAAGGCCAAACTGAAACGATGTTCGGCGAGAATAACCCTGAGGTAGAAGGCGGCGATGGTGGCCGCGATATGCCTTTCAGCCGGGAATTGTGGATAGAACGGGAAGACTTTATGGAAGAGCCGCCGAAGAAATTCTTCCGGCTGGGTGTCGGTTTGTCCGTAAGGCTTAAAAGTGCATATATTGTTACCTGCACCGGCTTTGAAAAGGATGCGGCGGGTAACGTGACCGAGATACATTGCACCTACCTGCCCGAAAGCCGTTCAGGAAGTGATAAAAGCGGGTTGGTGGTGAAAGGCACCATCCACTGGGTAAGCGTTCCCCACGCCAAAACAGCCGAAGTGCGCCTGTACGACCGGCTTTTCCACGTCGAAGACCCTTCCAACGAGGACGGCGACTTTAAAGACTATATCAACCCCAACAGCCTGCAAATATTACCCAACGCCTATATCGAAAACGACCTGGCCAACGCCATTCCCGGCAAAGGCTACCAGTTTATCCGTAAGGGCTATTTTACGCTGGATAAACACTCTGCACCGGATAAACTGGTATTTAACCGGACGGTTACGCTGAAAGATGGCTGGGTGAAGAAGTAAGTAGCAGGCTTTAGTAGCAGTAGCAGTCACTTTTTTACTGCCACTGCCACTGCCACTGCCACTGCTACTATAAAATCACGGATTATACTTCCCCAGCACATTATACAGCACATTCAAATCCAGCTGGGTTAGCTTCGGCTTGATGTCCGTTTGAACAAAGTGGCGTTTAAAGGCTACAATGGCGGCGTTAATGTCCGAGGTATCATACCCGATCAGTTTCAGGGCGGTAACATAGTCAAAATCAGCGGGGGCCAGCTCCAGGATGTCGTCGCTCCAATAGCCGAAGCCATGGGCGGCCAGGGTTTTCCAGGGAAAGAAGGGGCCGGGGTCGGGTTTGCGTTTGGGGGCGTAATCCTGGTGGCCGATGAAATTTGCCTGCGGGATACTGTAATTCTTTTTCAGCTGGGCCAGCAGTACAAGCAGGCTGTTGATCTGCGCACCGGTGAAGGGTTCGTTGCCGTTATTATCTATCTCTATCCCTACCGAGCAGCTGTTCATATCCGTAACGCTGCCCCACTTGCCCGCGCCGGCCTGGTAGGCGCGCAGGTAATCATTCACCATATGGAATACCTTGCCGCTTTTGGCGATGACGTAATGCGCGCTTACCTGCGATTGCGTTACCGTAAAGGTATGCAGCGTTTGCCCTATCGAATCCTGCGCGGTAAAGTGGATAATCACAAAATTTGGCTTGCGGATACCAAAATTAACGGTGCCTACCCAGTCCGAAGGGATTTGACGGCCGGTACTGTCGGCCAGGGAATCAGGCAGTTGGGTTTGTATGGTTTTTACGTAGCCTTTGGTTTTATCGCTGTAAACTTTATTGGTAAGGGCATAAGGCCCTTTGGGCGAGCAGCTGTTTAGGAGGAGTAGCAGTGGCAGTATAAAGTAGCAGTATTTCATACGTAGCTAATTTAAACAATTTTGCGGCATTTAAGTTTGTTGGGGCCACCGCGGCATGTAAAATGTTTGATCGTTTCCGTACGTTTTTTCGCTTTAAAACCCCGTACGTACGGGGTTAAAGTGTTCACGTTTTGCATACATACACCCCATAAATGGCATGCGAAAACCATTGATTTTTAGCGGATTAAAATTTGATAGTGCTCCATATTGTACCATTTTTGACGAATTTCGTGAACACTTGAGTTAGCGAAACGTAAAATCGCCGCCACAGGGCCTATCCGGACAGATTTTAAATGCGATTTGCCCGGCAGATTATGCCTGAGCCTCAGCGAAGTGCAATTTTTGTATCCTCAACCGGTTGAAACAATGGCTGCCAGCAGGCGGCCCCGATTTTTCCCTTTTTCGCAAGGTCGCCGAAACGTTTAAGTTCACCCACAAAACCCACCGGATCGTTCCTCGTTACTTAGGCAAATATTTCTGAAAAATCCCCTCGATAAAATCGGCGCCCGAGTAACCTGCAGCCATAATGGTTACAATAAACGTTTTGTCATCCGCAGAAGAGGCCCCGCCTTTTATCAGCGACGCAATGGCCCCTGCTATAAAGCCAATAAAAAGGCTCACCAGCAACCTCTGGGCGTTAAAGGCGCTTGTTGGCTGATTGCTGGCTGTGTTTATTGCGTTACTGGCATTTAGTTTGGCCAGGCCGGAAACAACACGGATGCCTTGCCCCAGCACACCGAGCAGGCCGCCTACTAAAATTTGAAAAATTAAATCTGTATTCATGTTTTTTGGCGCCTACTCTGTTACCCCGTTTTCGGCTTTACCGGTTTTTGGTTGATTGTTTTATCCAAAGCTCGGCGCTAAGCCAATGGCGGCTTACCGTAAATGCGTCCTTTTTTACAGGGTATTTTTACGGCATTAGAAAATGATTAAAGACTTGATAATGTGCGGAATGTTTTGTAGGTTAGGCCTAATTAACTTTATTACTTAACTATTAAACCTTAAAACTATGGCAAAGGAATTGACCGATGTTGGTGAAAATGAATGGCAGTTATATGGCCGGTGTTTAGATTTAACCTCTTCCACCTCTGATTGTGGGTCACCAATTACCCTTCCCGAACAAAGTAGCAGACTTGGGATGCGCGCACACACGCCTTTAAGTGAGTACACATCGAAAATTGATAAGGATTCTTTTGGAAAGCCTATCGATGCCAACCTGGCTATCTATCTGATGGCTAATGCGATAAAAGCCACCAACCAGCTTTTTTCACAAATGTTACATGGGGTAGACGAGAAGGATAAAGATGACTTTGAAGCCCTCGCTAATAATTTGTATAACATAGCATATGGGGTTACATTTGATAAAACCATTATATTGAAGATTCTGAGTCAGCCGAATTGTGAAGGGTTACGGTCTTATCTTTGTGCCCGCAAAGTTGACTGCAGTACCCTGCCCCATTTTTCCTTGGTAATGGTAGGCGTTGATATTAACGGGTTCGATTTAAATTATCCGCCCGCGACATACCCGCCTGTTGGTTTAGATGGTAAGTTAGTAGCTGACGACAACGCTGGTGGCAATCAATCACTGAGCGGTGAATATGGCAATCCTCCTGGCGGTAAGGGCTTGTTAAATTTTGATTCAGACGATACTAATGAGCATTATTTCTTACTGGCTCAGGCAAAGAAACTGGCCGGGTCGTCAAAAGGCAACTGATTTAGGGAATCATTTTGTGACAACAGAAAAGTATTTGGACCGATACCCTGCTAATTTTCAAGGCTATTAAATTGTGGTAGTACAAATAAGCACTTACAACGCAATATATTTGAGCCTGATCGCCCTTGCATTGCTATTGGCAATCAAAGCTTACAAAAGTGGAGTTGGCAAAGCGCGTTTTTTGGTTTTTGTCCTGTCGGCAACGCTCCTGGTCGAGCTGTTTTCCACATGGGCAATTCCAAACAAAATAGCTTTTGGATGGGCTTATCACCTGTTTAACCCGATAGAGTATACTGGTTTTTGTTTGTATTTTTTAGCAACCCGTTACAGCCAAAAACCGAAGTTTTGGGTAAAATACTCCATCCCTATTTATATTATTGCCAGCCTCTCCATCTCATTTTTTGTTTACCATATCGGGAAAGTTCAGAACAGAAACGCTATGCCGGCCCTCAACATAAACCTTGAGGGCCTTTTACTATTTATCGTTTATACGTATTTACTGTTCTCACTTGATGAAGATATGCCCGTCTACCTTACAGGCGATTTTTGGATATCGGTAGGTGTAATGTCGTTTTTCGGTGGCGCGTCTATATTTTTGGGACTTTATTCAATCCTGTTTAAGATCAATTATGAAGGAACAATGGGATTGTTCGGGCTGATTGCCAGGCCGCTCAATATTGTTTTGTACTGTTGTATTATTATTGGATTATTATGCACGATACGAAACCGGAAATATTCTATAGCGTAATCCTGATAAGCATTTTTTTTGTTTTGTTAGTAGCTGTTATTATCGTAACTGCGCTTTTATATCATAGCCGCAGAAGGCTCCATCAAATCGAAGTCGCCAATTTTCAAACCATATTAACCCAAACCCAGCTCGAAGTGCAGGAGCAAACCCTGCAAACCATCGGCACGGAACTGCACGACAATGTGGGCCAGCTATTGAGCCTCACCTCGCTTACGCTTAACTCCATCGCGCTGACCGATAACCCCAAAGTGCAGCGGAAAATAAATGAATCCATCGAGCTTACGCTGCACGCTATCGGCGAAATGCGGCAGCTGGGGCATTTACTGCAGGGCGACAGGCTGGTGGCCGTGGGACTGGTAGAAGCAATAAGGCAGCTGGTGAGCTGGATGGAGCGTACAGGCAAATACGAGGTTATTTACACCGCCGGCGATGATGTGCCCCCTGGCGCCAATGCCGACAAGGATCTCATTATTTTCCGCATTACACAGGAGATTTTTAACAATATCATCAAACACGCGGCAGCCTCGCACATCAACATCAGCCTGCAACATGCCGAAGGTGTTTTAAATCTCCGGGTGGCGGATAACGGCATAGGCTTTCCCCCGACCGGCGACGTGGCGCCATCACGCCAGGGCATGGGCCTGCAAAACATCCACAAACGCGCCGGCATTATCGGCGGCGAGGTAAGCATCAGCTCCAGCCCCGGCCAGGGAACGCGGATCACGGTTTGTATACCTTACCCGTAAACCCCGCCAGCGAAATACCCGCATCCGCCGCCGCATCCGTATACGCCACACTTTCAAACGCGTGCCAGATGGGGTCTATCCTAAAATCTACTATATCTGTAAATAATTTGAAGGTATGGCGCACTCCGTTTTCGCCGGGTCTCCGGAACGGCGCCCTGGGGCCCATGCCCCTTGATGCGCAAAAAGGGCCAAAGGTTATTTTATTTGAGGACGATACATCGTATATTTGTGCTAAAGGAGAGATTTTATATGCCGGTTGCACTCAATTCTGCACAATTGGAAATCCTGAAACTGTTTAGGAATGACCAGACTGAAGAAGAACTTCAGGAACTAAAATCATTGCTTACAGCCTGGCTTGCCGCTAAGGTGACATTTGAAGCGGATAAAGCTTTCCGGGAAAATGGCTACACTGCCGCTATTTTTGAGAAATGGAAACAGGAACACTTCAGGAAAACGGCGTAACTAATGACTGTTGTTCTTGACTGTAATATTCTGGTGATGTGCCTAACATCCGGTTCGCCATACCATATTATCTATCAAGCATTGGTAAAAGGCAAATTTCAACTGGTGGTTTCCAACGATATTTTATTAGAGTATGAAGAAATAATACAACGAAAATACAGTATTGCCACCGCCCGTGCATTCGGCAGTTTGTTGGATGAACTGCCAAACGTACATTACCTACACACTTATTACCAATGGCAATTGATCACAAAAGATTCGGATGATAATAAATACTGTGATTGTGCCATTGCAGGACAGGCCGATTATGTTGTCACAGAAGACCGGCACTTTGATGTGTTAAAAAATGTTCCTTTTCCTTCCCTTACCGGTGTCGGTATCAATCATTTTTTAGAAATACTGCAATCTGTTTAGCTGTTACCTGTCGCCAGTGGTCTAACTCCTCTTATCCGTTTTCGCAGGGTCTCCGGAACGGGACCCTGCGCTCCTGGCCCGATGATACCCGACGCAGGCTCCTCTTCGAGTTAAGGTTTACCCACAAAATAGCCCAAAAAGGGGGAATCTGCTGCCAATACGTAATCGCGCGCGGATGTCACACTGAGGCACTCGAAGTGCGGCGCGCAAAGGCCAGCCTATTTCGAGGGATTTCCGGCGCCTAACGAGTATAGCGGCCGGCGAACCCACCGCACTCCTTCGAGTGCCTCAGGATGACAACGCGCTTATTATCAACCTCATGCATTATCGTTTTCGCAGGGTCTCCGGAACGGGACCCTGCGCTCCTGGCCCCATGATACCCGACGCAGGGTCCTCTTCGAGTTAAGGTTTACCCACAAAATAGCCCAAAAAGGGGGAATCTGCTGCCAATACGTAATCGCGCGCGGATGTCACACTGAGGCACTCGAAGTGCGGCGCGCAAAGGCCAGCCTATTTCGAGGGATTTCCGGCGCCTAACGAGTATAGCGGCCGGCGAACCCACCGCACTCCTTCGAATGCCTCAGGATGACAACGCGCTTATTATCAACCTCATGCATTGCCACTTATATAGTTCGTGACTGCGACGCCCGCAATAATGCTCTGTCGAATTTTGTGGGTAAAACTAAATCTTCGAGAGACCCTGCTCAAACAAATCACCTTATCCGCTTTTTCCAATAATCCCCATAAACTCTGCCAGCGAAATCCCCGTATCCGACGCCTCATCCGTATACGCCACACTTTCAAACGAAGGCCAGGTGGGGTCTATCCTAAAATCTATTATATCCGTAAATACTTCGGGCAGCTGCCATTGCGCGGCGTAAAAATATTCGCCGTAAATCAGTTTGGATTGGATGAGCTTTTCCAATTCCGGCAATGCAACACCATCCGGGTTGGCAAATACAACCGAAATAAATTTTTTATAGTTGCCGCTGCAACGATAGCGGTAATTGAATTGGATGTTTGGCATGTGCCAAGATAGGTAGAAGGATAAGGCTTGTCAATCGACTATAAGTCACCTTTAGGACTTTTTAAAAACCTTTTCGTTGTGATACTCGAGAAATTCCCGCACCGGTACAAACCTTGTTGGCTTGATAATATCTTTGTTATGAACGTTTAAAATAAAACCAAGCGTTTCGGTTTTTTTGCTTTCCAGCAATAATGGAGATACTTTAAGTTTATAATCAGGAGTAATAGTGATTAAACCCTTGTCGAATGCTTTGTCATGAAGAGCGTTTAAACATAATCCGTTATGAGGGTTTACCCGATTTACCGTATCAACTGACCATGGAATAATATGACTGGCCACTAATAATTGAGGAATTGAAATGCCTGTGATGCAACATTTATTTTCATATGAACATAAAACCGTTGATCTAAAAAACCCTTGATTTACACGGATTTTTACAAGTGCTTCCCGATCAATGCCTTCCTTGGTAATTTTGATTTCGTCAATATCGCTGATGTCCTCTACCGGTACGTGCTTGTGTTGAGCCAATAGAAACTCACTTTCATAAGCTAGTTTATCCCAATTATTATTAAATTCTTCCCAAATTACTTCTTCACCTTTACTTCCGTGCCCCATCCCACTCACTCCACGCTTTTGCAACGCAGGATCAAGCCGTGCAAAATTCGCCAGTTTTAATGCGACTGCTGCGTTACTTCTACCAATTAATAACGCAAACGCCTTAATCTGTTTATTGCTTGCATTAATTTTTGTAAAAGTGACTTTGCAATAAAGATTGAAGGCAAGTATTAATTCTTCTCTTGACCAGTTGTTTTTGGGCATTTTATTCGATGTATGAAATTCCTATTCTGCTAATATGGCTAGCCAACCTTGAAAGTATATCTACAAATGGTTCATTTCTTATTCGAAATATTGGTTTTTTCAATTTTTTTTCATTAGTCTCAATGTCAATCGATTTCATTAGCCTAAAATCAAATACAGGCTTATAACAATCTTGTCGAATTTTTATTAAAGGTATTTGATTGTAAGCAGCCTCTGAATCTTTGATGAATTCAGAATATTTTTCGGGAACTAAAAGACCTGGTAATAATCGAGACTTCAACCACTTTTCCTGCACATAATCACATATGGGAGTTACTTCAAGTTCAATAATTATAAATTTATTTAGTTCTGCATCATCTAATATACAATCCCCCTCCGAGTTAATAACAATTGAGTTTGGTTTAAAATAACTTTTTAAAATTCGTTTTTTATTGTCTGACTTCAAACTTGTTTTTACATAAACATTGCCTGGTTGAATAGATTTTCCAGTATTAAAATCAATTAACAGGCGATTATTTATCTCTGGCTTAATAGATAAGTACTCCTCTATAAGAGATTTAACTTGTTCTTTTTCGATATCTGTCCGCCCTTTGCTTGCAAGTTTTTTTATATCACCAGTACCTTTGAAGCCGGCTGGAACAAGTACATTATTAATATAAAGTTGGTAATTCCCGGATCCAGCTGTCCATTTTATTTTAAATTCGTTGGCGTCTACTTTTTTTACGAAAGAAATTTTCTCACGATTTATTTGAATTATATCTGGCAATTTAAGCTCATTTGAAATTTCATTTTCAACAATATCTAAAAAAGTATTATTTAATGTTTTTAGGGCGTTTTTAATTAATTCGTGTTCGCTGACTGTCTCAACGGTTTTCCCTAATTGTGCATGAGCCATTCGATAAATACTGTATTCTAAATTATCTTGCCAATACTCATTCATTTTATGCAAATCAGCATAACTTTTAACCGTTTCACCAGACGCACGATGGATCATTCTTTCCCAAATTGTAAATAAACTAAATGCAGCTAATGAACTCAGATTGCTTTTTAACTCTTCATATATTAAATCAACAGCATTGTGTTTAGCTCTTTTAACAACCGGTACAAAAAGTTTTTGGTCGACAACATTTTTAATAGCATTAATGTCATCAACACTAAGTCTGGTTTTCAAGGCGATTTCTATTTCTTCACTTAAATTCTCTTTAACAGTGTTATCACTTACCGTTTCAAAGTAAGAGGACTTCTTTAATCTTATTACCTCAACCGGATTTCTTGAAAATGTTTTTGATCTCACTTGCTTTTCAAGTTCATCAGAGTTTAGAATTTCAGTTGTACTCCAAATAATTAAAACGTAGGGGCCGTTGTTATCCGGAATCGTTTTTTCAAGGATTCGTAAAATGTTCTGCGCATAAGAGTGTGCGTCACTCGGGCCAAATAGTTGAATATCTACAAATGCAAATCTTACCTTTTGAATTGGGATTACCGGTAACGAAGTATCTCTGCCAGTAAAATAAGTAGTAGCGAATCCTTTTTTAGAAAGCAGTTGAATAAGGGGTAGGGCCTCTTCAATTTTATCATCAATAATTAAAATAGAGCCATCTGACGGAAGTTGAAAATCGTCCATATTATTTCTTAAAGGCTAATAATAACTTTGCTCCATTTTTAAAATCAGCAGGAATATCGTGCTCATTAAATTCTGGAAAAATTAACTTTCCCTTTTGGCTGTTCATCACCTCATGAGCTAAATGCAGCCCGAGGCCCATACCACCGGGTTTATCCGATATAAATGGTTTAATTGCTTCTTCCGGTGGAATGCTAAAACCCGGGCCATTGTCACAAATAATTAAACTTAAATAGCCATCTATATCTTCAAGAATATCTATAAATATTTTTTTATTTTTAGTATTTGCATAGTTCTGCCACCATATCGAATTATCAATAAGATTTATAAGCGTACTTGTAACCAAATTATGAGAACATTTGATAGTGGTATTTATATTAACACGCTCTTTGTATTTCTTAATTACTTCAACTTTATGTGCCTTTATTCTGAACTGAATATTTGATAATGATTGATCTACAATTTCAATTAGATCTTCTCTTGATTTAGCACTTTGTTTAATGACACCGGCGTAATCGTTGACTGTTTTGTACAATGTTTTTATTAATGAATTAATATGATCATAAGAAGGCTTTTCTTCTATGGCGGTGACTAACTCATTCATCATGTGAATTATTTCGTGAATAACTATTCCTAAACTTAATCCGGCGCTTGAACTTCTTGTATAAATCTCACTAATGGTTTTGTAATCTTCCTCAATATCATTTATCGATTTCAATAATTCATCTTGTAACTCTCCTTTCGGTATTTTGCTCGATATCTTGTCCTGTAAAATGCGAAGATTACCTATGACTGGTTGATTAACAGCAGTTGGTGTATAAAATTTTCTTACTTTTTCTTTATCAAGGTTACGCTGCGTTAAAATCTTATCTAATGTAAAACGAATAGAAGATAAAAATTTAAAATAGGCCTCATTCTCAACAAAGCCTTCTCGATTGGTTTTTTCTTCGAGGTCAAAACTTGTAGCTCGATCAATATCTACTGCCCCAATTATAATATTATTACTGATCGTTTTACCCGGTTGATTAACCCGCATAATGTCAAGATTCAGCCAGTCATTTCCAGGCTCCCCATAGTCGTAAACACGTATTCCGCTTCTAAATACACGTATTCCGCCATTTATATTCAAATAGTCTCTGAAACCTTTTTTATCTGATACCCCTAGAGATAAAATATTGCTTTCCCTATCAAAGATTAATAGTTTGAATTTTACCTTTCCAATTTTATATTTTGACAAATCAACATCTACTTGTTGTTTCTTGCCAGATTCTTCATCCCTAATTTGTTCGACCATTCTAACATTTTCTAGAACCTCTTTTCTTTTCTCAAGCTTGGTCATTGTATCCCATGGTCTGAATTCATATTCCAATTTACTTATTACATTGTTTTCAATTATAGCTTCCGCATAATAAAGAGCATAATCTTGAATGTCATCAAAGGAAAGCAGTCCTGAAACCCAGTCCTGCTTATCAATTTTGAAAAACACTTTAAATGAATCCAGGGCTTCAAATGGTGAACTTAGCGAAGTTACTGCCCGATAAAGCTCCCTGATTGTGCCTCTGGACCATTTATTTTTTAGTTTTTTTATGCTAATTATGGTACCTGTCTTTCCATTTATAAAATGCTGAGGAGTGTTCCTTTCGGTCATCCGCACTTTAATGTTTTTCAAAAGATCGTCTTTTTCAAAATCTTTCCAATTTATTTTTAATAAGACTTCCTTTTTGTCAGCCATTTTTGTGACCATCTCGATTTCAAAGCCAAGTTTGTGAACACCGAAGCGGCCTATTCCTTTTTCCCCGATAGGTATTCTTGTCGCTTTGGGGTTATCTTTGAGAGCTTTGATTATCTTCAATTTATGATCGCTTCCAGGTTGCATCCAAACAGTGGAAATGATGGTTGCATCCATGCCTATTCCGTCATCTTCAATTATTATTTCTCCAATGTCAGGGTTTTCTAAATTTTTCATCGAAACAGCTACCTGGGAGGCATAGGCATCATAAGAATTTTTGATGATTTCTAAAAGAGCAATACTTTCGCTTCTAATTAGCTGATCACCCAACTGAAGTAATAAACGTGCCTTTGGCTGGAAACTTAATAGTTCACTCATTTAATAAATATAGAAGTTTGTCGGCTATTATCTGCGCCATTAAAGGTGGCACAGCATTGCCTATTTGCCTAAATGCGGCAGTTCTGTTTTTACTTTCAATCATTCCTTCAAAATAAAAGTCATCTGGAAAGGATTGGATTCTTGCGGCTTCGCGAACGGATATTGAGCGTGTTTGAGATTTATCGGGGTGTATAAAATGATGTCCATCGTTCGCGATATGGGCTATCATGGTGTGCGGTACATTGCCAATAACTTTGAACCTGTCCAAAAAATCTGTCGTGTTTTTTTGTGTCCGGTACTCCTCATCAATTTCATTGTTCTTTATTCTTTTGCCCTCCGCCATTTGATCAATAGCCATGCTGTAGATATTTAAATCCTTTGCATTATGCGGCCGGGTTACATGCAGGGTCGTGAACTCAATTCCATTTCTGATATTGTGATTATCCAAATACTCAGATTTATCAGTCTGATAATTGCACCAACGCGCCCCCTCGTTCGGCCCTAAAGAGGGTAGGTCATTAAACAGGTCGCTGCTTGACCAGTTATTAATAACGGGTTTAAATTCAGGATACTCAAACGTTATATCTTCTCTCCAACCTATTATAATCAGTCGCTCCCTATTTTGAATAACGCCAAAATCCCAGGCGTTCAATTGCCTGTCATCAATTCGATAGCCGATTGACGTAAAGTATTCTCTTAGTTCGCGATAGTGTATGCCTTCATCTGAGCTTTTTAGTCCCGGGACGTTTTCAAACACAAAAAGTTTTGGTTTATATTTCAAAAGATATTTACCATACTCTTTATATAGTTTTTTCCTTGGGTCATCTATCTTATGTTTTAAGGCAGAACGGCCGGTTATCGAGTACGCCTGACAGGGAGGCCCACCAATTACTAGATCAACTTCCTGATCGCCCTTTAGGCAATCAATCTTATTAAAAATTGCTTCATTAGTCTCTTGGCCAATTTTTTCATTTATGACTGAGTCTAAAACTTCTTTGGGGATGCTTTTATAAAACTCTTTCCGGGTAATCTCACCCTTTAGATATCTGTGGTATATCTCAATTTGATTTTGTGATTTTAGATAATAGTATGCTGCCCTTGTCTTTAAAGTAAAGCAAGCAGATGTGTTTGATTCAACATGGGCAATAGGGTTGAACCCGGCCCTTTTGAACCCTTCAGAAAGGCCGCCGGCGCCTGCAAATAGGTCTATAAATTGCACGCCTAAAAATACGTAAGAAAAAACTAACTAAAGTACTGAAATTATACCCATTTCAACACTTTTTTATTTCAACAACAATATTTTTCAGGGTTTCCTCCTTAAATGAAGGTTTAATTTCACATTCCCATAGCTTAATTATCTTCCATCCGAGAGCAGTCAAGCGACTTTCAGCAAGCACGTCATTGGCAATATTCGTCCCAATCTTATTCACCCACCATTCAGTCCGGGTTTTCGGAACAACAAAATATTTGCACCCCTCATGCCCATGCCAAAAACAGCCGTGTATAAAAATTATGGTTTTGTATTTGGGCAATACAATATCCGGCTTGCCCGGCAAATCCTTTACATGCAGCCGGTACCTAAACCCGTTTTTATGCAGAAACCGGCGCACCAGCATTTCAGGCCTGGTATCCTTGCTGCGTATACGTGACATGTTATAGCTGCGCGTCTCGGTGGAGTGTACATCGGCCATAAGGCAAAAGTAATATACAATTAAATACAAAAATCAGCCCGGATTTCATCCATCGCCCCGGGGGGCCGGTTACAGGAAGGATGTTAAGTTCCGAGTTTGTTAAATATTAAAGATTGAAGTTCTTCAGGTCGCTGGTATTAAAAATCCTTTTGAATTGCTTCTTTTTCAGCCCGCTGTAAAGGGTTTTATCCCCTGTCCACAGTGTGCCTTTGAGATAAAGTGTTAAAGCCACAAAATCGGTATCGTCTATGTCTATATCTTCAGTGAACTTTAGTGCCTTTTTCCAAATGGTTTGAGGTATAAGATCTTCATCAATAAATTTCAACCGTGAAAAAAGATGAAATCGCGCGTCGACTAAGTGCTGTTCAGAAAGCTTTGAGATTTTTTTAAGTTTTTCCCGATGGTTTTGAATTTCAAAGCGCATGTAACTGCAACTATAAAATTCAAAATTACTTTTGGAGTTAATCAGTAATTCGCCGATGGTACTATTAGTGTTTAAAAGGCCACTAAATATGATATTGGTATCAACAACAACTTTCACTTGATGTATTTACCGCCGTTTTTAGCCCACCAGCCTTTTTTTACTTCCTTAGCCAATTCATCAACATCGGCCTGGGTAGCTTCAGATTTGGCAGTAGCTTCCTTGTAATATAAAAGATTGATCAAACGCTGCAATCCCTCCGTGTCTACGTAAGCCGGCAGGCGGATGATTACTTCGTCCTTTGTGCGCTCAATTACCATTGTGTTTGCTTTTACTCAAATTTACAAAAATATTGTAATACCGGGGCATTTATCCAAACCAATCAAAATCAAGGCAATCATTTAATCCTATAAATCATGGTTCAGACAACCCACCAAACACTCACCCTTTTGAATGGCTAAATACAATGATCAGGGCCAGCGTTAATGCCGCAAAAACTACAGCTGCGCCGCCGATGAGCAAACGGGTACCCGCCGGGTGTATGATTTGGCGCTGCGCTGCGTTGAAAGCATAATAGCGGTACGTTTTTACATAGCCCGAGTCGGTAAGCAGGGCCGGGTTTGAGGCCGTTGTTGCAGTGGGATTAAAGTAATTGGATGTTGCGGGGATATTGCCGGCGCGCAGCTTTAACAGCATATCTTTTGGCAGCCTGAACATGCGGGCGTCGCGTCGGGCGGCCTTTGCCGGGGCGCCGCTGTATGGCGGGGCCGGTAATAGCATAGCGTTGCGGCGGGCGGTAATTTCGCGCAGCCGCTCGTTGCGCGGAAGTGGTTTGGCGGTGTCGGCCTTTGCTGTTGAGTCGTGGCCGGCGGTCTGCGCCGGCGCTTTTTGTGCCAGGGCAATAAGGCAGCAAAAAATGAAGATAAGGGTTGTTTTCATGCCGGATAGGGAGCCAGGGGTCTGTTTGGTTAAAGGCATCCCAACTAAAATGACGTGATAAAAGCATTGAATGATACAGCATTAAAAAAATAATGCCAGGTTAATTTTCATTTGATCACCCCCTTTTCGCGCAGTTGCTCCAAAATATAATCGCCTTCTTCCTGGTACAGGCGATCTCCGAATTTTACGGTCGCAAGGCCGTAGTCAAATCTGATGGTGCCTTTGTCGGCAACATTCCAGGGCCTCGGCATTGACGACTGTTGCCGGCCCAGGCGGAAGCCAAATTCAGGCGTAGGGTCCTCAGCGGCGCGGAAATTGCGGGCCTGGCTAAGGTCGTATGTTTTGGTTTTGCTGATGGATCCTTTTTTTTGTATGGTGAGTACGCCCGGCGCAAAGGTGACCACCTCGCTGCCGGCGAAGCTCCACCAGCAGAACAATCCCACAACACCGCAGGCCCAGGCCACCCCGATGGTCCATAAAGTCATAAAAAGATCAGGACTGTCCTTGCCGGCATGGTTAAAAAAGCCGCCCGGAAAGGTAAATGCCACGGCCCCGCAGCCAAAAAACCAAATGGCAACAAAAACAAGCAGCGCCCAGTTTTTTTTGGCCGGAATAGTAATGACTACATCGTTAGATGGCTGGCTGATAACGGCCCTGCCGTGATAAGGTGTTTCCATGGTTAAATATGGGGAAATATTTCATTTAATCAGCCGTTTGCTGCGCAGCCGCTGCAAAATATATTCCCCTTCGGGCTTGTGCAGCTTATCGCCAAAGCGAACGGTTTCCATGCCGTAATCAAAACGGATGGTGCCTTCAGAGGGCACATTCCAGGGCAATGTCAGGCCCCGCCGTCTTCGGCCGCCGAAGGCAAAGTCGTCTGAAAAATCTTCCTCCGCGCGAAAGTTTTGGGCTTCATTCAAGTCGTAACTTTTGGTTTTGGCGATAGATCCCTTTTTAACAATGGTGAGCACGCCCTGTGATACGGTGATGATCTCTTTTCCGGCCACATTCCACCACCAGGTGGCAGCGGCAAAAAAGCCACCGGCTGTCCAGATGCATAGCCAGAAAAATACAAACAGGTCGGCGCCGCCAGCCGCACTGCTAAACAACATTGTAACGGCGAAAAAAAATCCGAACGACCAGCCACCGAGCCAAATAGGTAAAAAGGCGACGAGAAGCCAATTTCGCTTTACCGGAATAGCGATCTCAACACCATCGAAGTATTCGTTTATAATGGCCCTGCCATGATAAGGGATTTCCATGGCTTAAATATGGGGAAATATTTTTAATTCGCCGCGCGACTGGCAAACATGCGCCAGTCATCTGAGGAACTAATAGCTCAACAATTTCCGCATCGCATCTTCCACCCGCGACTTCGCCAAAAACTGGTCCTCCAGCGCTTTGTTCATCGGTATAGCGGTATCCAGGCTGGCGCAGCGCATCACCGGGGCATCCAGGCTGCTGAAGCAATGTTCGGACAGGTGGGCGGCAATCTCCGCGCCGAAACCACAGCACAGCGTATCCTCGTGCAGTACCAGCACACGGCCGGTTTTTTTGGCGCTTTGCTCAACAGCTTCTTTGTCCCAGGGCTGCAGGCTGCGGAGGTCGATGATCTCGACAGACAGGTCGGGATGTTTGGCGGCATAGGCCAGTGCCCAGTGCACACCCAGGCCATAGGTGATAATACTGGCCAGATAACCCTCCTGCACCACCCGCGCCTTGCCGATCTCCACATAATAATCGCCTTCCGGCACGTCGCCGCTGTTGCTGCGGTACAGGTATTTATGCTCAAAATACATTACGGGGTTGGGGTCGTCAATAGCGGACATCAGCAGACCCTTGGCATCATCGGGGAAGGCCGGGTAAACCACTTTTAGCCCCGGCGTTTTGGTAAACCAGGCCTCGTTGCTTTGCGAGTGGAATGGCCCCGCCCCCGTGCCCGCGCCCGTAGGCATGCGCAGCACCACATCAACCGGCTGCTCCCAGCGGTAATAGGTTTTGGCCAGGTTGTTCACCACCTGGTTAAAGCCGCTGCTCACAAAATCGGCAAACTGCATTTCCATCACCGCCTTGTAGCCGTTCAGCGCCAAACCCATCGCCGCACCCACAATGGCCGACTCGCAAATGGGGGTATTCCTCACGCGCGCCTTGCCAAATTCTTCCACAAAACCCCGCGTAATTTTAAAGGCGCCGCCGTATTCGGCAATGTCCTGGCCCATGATCACCAGGTTTTCAAACTTGCGCATGCTTTGGCGCAGGCCGTCGCTGATGGCATCGATGTAGCGGAGGGTTGAAAGGTTGGCCCCGATAGCTATCGGGGGTTTGTGGGGTTTGTACATGTCGGCAACCTCCGTTTCAACATTGGGGATGATATCGGGCTCGCTGAAAACTTTTTCTATCTCCGATTCGATCAGCGCCGAAAACTCCTTGCGCATCTGCGGCAGCCACTCGGGGCGCAGTACTTTTTCGTCAAGCAAATATTGCTCAAAGTTGGTAAGCGGGTCTTTCTCCTTCCAAAAATCGAACAAATATTGCGGTACATATTTGGTGCCCGATGCTTCTTCGTGACCCCGCATGCGGAAAGTCATGCACTCCACCAATACCGGTCTTGGTTTTTGGCGCATGCTGGTCGCAAACTCATGAATGGTATGGTAAACTTCCAGCACATTATTGCCGTCTATCCGCCGGCCCTCCATGCCATACCCGATGGCTTTATCGGCCAGCTGCCGGGCTTTGTATTGCTCATTTACCGGGGTAGACAGCCCGTAGCCGTTATTCTCTATCAAAAATATCACCGGCAAATTCCACACGGCGGCCACGTTAAGCGCCTCGTGGAAATCGCCCTCGCTCGTAGCGCCCTCGCCGGTAAATACCAGCGTTGCTTTATTGCGGTTGCTTAGTACATCCGCCAGTGCGATACCGTCTGCCAAAGCCATTTGCGGGCCCAGGTGCGAGATCATCCCGATAATTTTATATTCCTGCGTGCCGAAATGAAAGGAACGGTCGCGGCCTTTGGTAAAGCCGGATGCTTTGCCCTGCCACTGCGCCATCAATTTTGACAGCGGGATGTCCCGTGCGGTAAAAACGCCCAAATTGCGGTGCATGGGCAGGATATATTCATCATTGTTCATGGCCAGGGTGCTGCCGATGGCGATAGCCTCCTGCCCGATGCCCGAAAACCACTTGCCAATGCGCCCCTGCCGCAGCAGGATAAGCATTTTCTCCTCGATCATCCGCGGCCAAAGCAGTCGCGAATAAAAATCGATAAGCTGGTTGTTGCTGAGGTTTTTTCGGTCGAAAATCATCAGACAAAACTACATATTTGGTTCATTAGTTCACTCCCTCATGTGCGGGATTAGTTTATTAGTGAATAGTTTGGTGAGGTTTTTCAAAAAGCGGCGGCTTGTGCGATTCCCCTTTTGAGAGGAGTGGAGGGGTGTGTTTCTCAGCGCAAGTGAACAGATTCGGACATCCTTGAGCTAGCTGGATAAATTCTTAACACGAATGACACACCCCTGCCCCTCTCAAGAGGGGAATCCAACGCGCAGTCCCGATTCCAGGCGCTCGTAGCGACTATAGTTTGCGGCGGCTTTCTAAAAAGCGGCGGCCCGTGCGATTCCCCTCTTGAGAGGAGTGGAGGGGTGTGTTTCTCCGCGTGGGAAATGGATTCGGACATCCATGAACTATCGGGATAAATTCTTAACACGAATGACACACCCCTGCCCCTCTCAAGAGGGGAGCCCAACGCGCATGGCCGAAAAAAAAGCTTTTGGGAGTTGCTTTAAATGATCCCTTTGTAAAAAATCTATTAAAAAGACACATTACCCATTCCTTTCGTTTACTTTTAAACAAATTGATAACTTGCGGCTGAAAATAGCTCATGGCCGGCCGGCAATAGATAACCCGCCATCCACAATGACCGATAAGTACGGGCGAATAGCATTCGCACCAATGACAAAACAACCAATGACAAAAAGAAAGATACCCCTGCTTATATTGATCCTCGGCGCAGTGATGGCCATATCCGCCACGCACGATTACTTTTTAATGCCCGAAAGCTTTTTTTTGCACAAAGGCGATAAGCTGATCCTGCATATGGTGGAAGGCGACCAGTTTACCAAGCAAAGCGAAGTGGGCTTTCATAGTGGCAAGGTGCTCTCGTTCTCGTTGCTGTCCGGCAAGAAAAAAATAGACCTGACCAGCCTTGCCCGCGACTCAAACGCTATGCTGCTTGACTATCCCCTGGAAAATGCAGGCCAGAACCTTATTTCCGTAACTACCGGGGTTGATCACAGCAATTCCTCGCGCGACGCTTATTCCGATTTTTTAAATACCCTGGGTTACGATAAGCTGGCCGACAAGGTAAAAACCGGGAACCAGTTTAGGGTGAAAGAAAAATACGCGCGGTATATGAAAACGCTGTTTTCGGTAGAGAATCATGACGGCCATGAATATGATAAGGTATTGAACGAGGCCAGCGAGATTGTGTTAAAGGATAACCCCTACAGCAAGCGGTATGGCGAGGACCTGGTGGCGCAGCTGTTATTCAAGGGCAAGCCGGCCAAAGGCGAGCAGGTTTTCCTGTATATTAAATCACTGGGCGGGAATGTTTACACGCAAAACTATACGACCGACGATAAAGGCGAGATAACCCTTACCATGAGCCGCGAAGGTATCTACATGCTCCGCAACGTACACGTTGAACCAACCACGGATAAGGACGCCGACTACGTGAGCTGGTGGACCACCTACACTTTCTCCTTCAGCAGTTCAGACGAAGTGCTAAACTCCTACAAGCAATTTGGGTTTGGGGATGTTCATTGATTGATTTCGGATTTTCAATTTCGGAATTATTTGATTTTATATTTCTTTAAATCCGAAATCGTAATTCCGAAATCCGAAATTACTTAAAATCATTCCGCTCCATCCATTCCTGGCTGAATGATTTTGGCGCTACGGTTGGCATCTCCCGGTAATGGCCCCAGGTTTTTTTGAAGAATTTTTTAAGCAGGAAGTTTTTTGTTTTGCCGCTGAAAAAGTCCATCCACTTACGTTTTAACATTCCCTTTTTCCAGGCGGACCAGCCCCATTTTTCTTTGGCGGTAACCAATTGCTCATTCACGGCGTCGCGGCGGTTTAGCAGCAGCATTTTATGTATGTCGATCTTTACGGGGCAAACCTCGGTGCATTTGCCGCACAGGCTGGAGGCGTAGCTCAGGTGTTTAAACTCGGCCATGCCATTCATGTGCGGCGTGATGATCGAGCCGATGGGGCCGCTGTAGGTGGTTTCGTAACTATGCCCGCCAATATTTTTGTAAACCGGGCAGGCATTTAAACAAGCGCCGCAGCGGATGCAGTATAAAGCCTGGCGCTGTTCTTTTTGGGCCAGCAGGTTCGTGCGGCCGTTGTCCAGCAAAACCACGTACATTTCCTCCGGGCCATCGGTTTCTCCCGGCTTGCGCGGGCCGCTTAAAATGGTGTTGTAAACGGTTATATTTTGCCCTGTTCCGTGGGTTGCCAGCATGGGCCAAAAAACGTCAAGATCAGCCAGCGACGGGATCAGCTTTTCAATGCCCACCACCGCAATATGGATTTTTGGGAACGAAGTGCTCAGCCGTGCATTGCCTTCATTCTCGCTGATGGCGATGCTGCCGGTGTCGGCAATCAAAAAGTTGGCGCCGGTAATGCCCACGTCGGCATGTACATATTTATCGCGCAGCAGTTCGCGGGCTTTTTGGGTAAGCTGCTCGGGCGTAGCATCTAAGGGCGATCCGAAACGCTCGTTAAATAGTTTGGCAATGTCTTCTTTGGACAGATGCATCGCCGGCGTAACAATATGATACGGTTTTTGGCCAAGCAGTTGTACGATGTATTCGCCCAGGTCGGTCTCCAGGGATTCGATGTGATGATGCTCCAAAAACTCGTTCAGCTCAATCTCCTCGGTCACCATGGATTTGGATTTGACTACCGTTTTGGCGCCGGCTTTTTTCAGGATGTTCAGGATCTCCCGGTTGGCTTCGGCCGCATCATTGGCCCAGATCACCTTGCCTCCGCGTTTTTGAAAGTTCGATTCAAACTCCGGCAACAGCTTGTCCAGGTTCTCCATCACCCGCCATTTGATCACATGCTGCCTGCGTTTGGCGTTCTCCAGGTTCACCATGCGCGACAAACCACGCTCAACCGCCGCATCGTACTTGCCGATGTTGTAGTTGATGATGCGCCGGTGTTTGGCGTCAAATGCCTTTTCTTCGGCGGCGACGAGGAATTCTTCTGAAGCGTTTCCCATTTTAGTAGAAGTATATGTATTTAATCTGCGGTCAATAGGGACGCTACAGGTCGTACCATCCCGACAGCTGTAAAAAACACCGTTCTTCAGCGTTTTCATTTTGTTTCCACCAACGAGCGAGCGAAACCCTAATCAAAGTTCCCGCTGGGATAGTATCTATTGGATCTTCGAATCCGACGAATTTTAAACTTCTCCAACCATTTTGGCTCGGATATCTATATCTTATCCCGTTATAATCATTTCTGGTTAAATTTCTGTCTGAAATCCAAAAACCTACACTATGCTCCGGAATGTGACTTCGATCAATGTAACCACTACCACTGCTCGTAAATTGAATCAATCCATCAAAAAGATTATCAGGTGTTCCGCGCCAAATAGGGATATTTTTTTGCCTAATAAAATTTGAGATTTGTACTTCCTCTTTGATCGTTCCGATTAAGTTTTTTTTAGTTACTAAAACGTCTTCAACGTGGGGTGGGACGTTATTCTGACGTTCAACAAATTCGATATCCCAAACTTGTTTTGGATTAATTTCCGTATTCTCAGGTTGATTTTCCCCGTTGGATGTCAATAGGCGAACATATCTTCCCAGTCCGGTTATACCCCCAATACAACAATGACCCCCATTCATATGGGTTTTGGAAAGAATGAGGACCTCCATATTACAGATGGGTGATTTTATAATTATAAGTACTCATTAATTTTTCTGTGACGATTGATCTATGACAGGCTTCAGGGTGTTCTTCAACACAAAAAAAAGCAATTTTATTTGCATTTGCTTGGTCAAGTTGGTCAAAAAAAACATCAAAATTAAAGTTCTTTAAGATGCGATTTTTATATTCGATAACGAAGACTTTTCCTAATTCAGTTCTTTCACTCTTTAATTCTCCTTTTTCCAAATCAATTTCCTTTTGTAAAGTTCTAATATCACTTGTGGGAGCTAAATCTTGAACATAACCATATCTAATGTCAAGATCATTCAATTTATTTTGGAGCCTATTACTATTTACAAATGCATATTTAGATCCCCGTACACCCCTTCGTTGTCTTATATCACAAAATGTATCTATATTGTTTTTTAAAAGTTTATCAAAAAACTCTTTTTCGGTCGAATTGTAAACTCCGATACTAAAAAATTCCATAGTTAAAGGTAGGCTTTTCTTGATGTAACGTTAATTGGGTTCCCAAATAAATCAATTTCGGACAATCCCTTGTTTAGCTCATTTATAACAATAGTCTGGTCTTTTAACTTGTCATTTTCATCAATATGCTTTATTATGATATGGTCATTTTCAAGAACTCGGCCAATCAGTTTGCTTCTATGACAATCGCAAGGATTACTTTCGCTACACATAATAACGACTTTAATATCTTTTTTATACGCCGTTTTTAGCCGATCTATTCCGTTTATAAAAAATGCTTTACTTTTAACTTTTTCATAGTCAACTTTTCCTTCATAATCATAACAAGATTTATCTTTTGGCCTTCCGCCCAAATTTTCGCCCATAAAAACATACTTAATCTGGTTTCTCTCTAAAGTAAATTGTAATTCATTTTGATTGTATTGAGGATTAAATTTCGAAAAAGGAAGTGATCTGACATCAATAAGGTATTCAATACCAAAATTCTTAAGTATTTGTAGAAAATCATCTATCCTTCTACTCCCATGTCCAATGGTATAAAGCAACTTTTGATTCATATCATAAAATTAATCTAAATAATCTTCGCTATCAACATCAATTAGTTATCGAATAAAATAATCTTTATCAACTTGTTGTTAGTCGTATTAATAAACAGAATTCGCTTTATTTTATTACTTTAAACTACTGTTTTGAAGTAATATTAATTGATAAAGAAGTTATCTAATGGGCGTGATTTCTAAATATTTGTGTCTCAACAAGCAATCTTCTCCACCCTTGTCGCATGCCTTCCGCCTTCAAACGCCGTCGCCAAAAATATCTTAACGATGCTTTTGGCGGTGTCAAACGAAATATGCCGTGCAGGTAAACATAAAATATTGGCATCGTTATGGCTGCGGGCGCGTTCGGCCAGTTCCTCATTCCAGCAAATGGCTGCGCGGATACCCTGGTGTTTGTTGGCGGTCATGGCTACCCCGTTTCCGCTGCCGCAGATCAGGATACCAAAATCAAATTCTCCGCTTTCAACACCCGATGCTACCAGGTGGGCAAAATCCGGGTAATCGCAGGACTCGCCCGAAAAAGGCCCGAAATCCTTTACCTCATTGCCCGCCAGCGCCTCAATTAAAAGCTGTTTGTACTCAAACCCGGCATGGTCGCCGCCAAGCGCTATTTTTAGTCCCTGTTTCATAGTGTCAATTTGAAAATTCGACGATTTGAAAATTTGAAGATGAAAGCCGCGTCGTTTTAATCATTTCCAAATTGACACGTTTTCAAATCATCAGATCATCTGAACATCCAATATTCGCGCATCCATTATGCCAGCCCTTCCGCCTTCTCGCGTTTCAGCCTTCTCCGCTCCACAAAGGCAGACACCATAATGCTGAACTCGTAAAGCAGGAACAGCGGCGCTGCTACTACCAACATGGTAAGTGCGTCAGGCGATGGGGTGATGATAGCGGCAAGCATCAATATCAATATGGTTGCATATCGCCTGGTCCGCCGCATAAATTTTGGCGTGAGGATGTTAAGGCTCGACAGGATATACGCCACCATAGGCAACTGGAATACTATGCCCGCCAGTAGCGTAAGCCAGGTAACCGACGAAATGTAATTGTCGATATCGAACATGTTAGTAATGACATCGCTCACGTTATAAGTCGCGAAGAAACGGACGGAAAGCGGTGTAACGATATAGTAACCGAACAACACCCCCAGGAAAAATAAAAACGATGCATAAAACACGAATCCGCTGGCGGCTTTGCGCTCTTTTTCGTGCAGTGCCGGGCGAATGAAACGCCAAAGCTCAAACAACAGGTAAGGGATGCCCAATATCAGGCCGATCATGATAGAGGTGTTAAGCTGCAGTGTAAACTGCCCGGCCATCTCGGTATTAATCAGCTTGAAATTGAAGCCGTGAACGCAAAAATCGTCCGGGTTGATAAAGGACAGGAGGCGGTGCAGCCCGTTCCCCATATTGCACATCATCCGATAAGTCCAGAAATCGGGCTTTGTGGGGGCCAGTATGATGCCATGGAAAATGTCCCTGAAAAAAACGAAAGCAACGATGGCAAAAACCAGGACAAAAAGGGCCGTGCGTATAATATGCCAGCGCAGCGCTTCCAGATGCTCGAAAAACGACATCTCGGACTGCATGTTTTTGCCTTTTTCCCTGATAGAACTAACCAGCTTACTTCCCCAATTTGCCATTTTTTAAAATAAAATACCGGTGTGCGGCACCGGCAAATATAATACGTTCTTCTGTATAACTATCCGTTTAAGATTTTTACCGCAAAGTGCACAAAGGGAGAAGGCGCAAAGGCCACAAAGTTTTAATAGTTTGTGATTTATTTTCTTCTCTGCGTTCTCTGCGCCTTCTTAGTGTTCTTTGTGTTAAAATTAAAGCGTTTCGTCTTCTATCCTTTGTTTATTCGGCATACTCAAAGGTTTCCATAAACTTGGTGGTAAAATTGCCTGCGCGGAAGTTAGGGTCCTGCAGTAATTTTAAATGGAAAGGTATGGTGGTTTTAACACCTTCGATAACGAACTCGCTCAACGCGCGCTCCATGGTGCTTAAAGCCTCTTCGCGGGTTTGCGCAACGCAGATCACCTTAGCGATCATCGAGTCATAATTCGGCGGGATCACATACCCGGTGTAAACGTGGGTATCGATGCGCACCCCGTGACCGCCCGGCGAATGGAAATTGGTGATCTTCCCCGGTGAAGGGCGGAAGTTATTAAACGGATCTTCGGCATTGATGCGGCATTCGATGGCGTGCATCTGCGGCTCGTAATTTTTGCCGGAGATCGGTATACCCGCCGCCACCTTGATCTGCTCTTTTATCAGGTCGAAGTTGATCACTTCTTCAGTAACCGGGTGCTCTACCTGTATACGGGTGTTCATTTCCATAAAGTAGAAGTTCCGGTCCTTGTCAACCAAAAATTCAACCGTTCCGGCGCCTTCGTATTTTACGGCTTTAGCGCCTTTGATGGCGGCGTCGCCCATTTTTTTGCGCAGCTTTTCGGTCATGAACGGCGAGGGCGATTCCTCTACCAGTTTTTGGTGCCGCCGCTGTATGGAGCAATCTCTTTCGGATAAGTGACATACTTTACCGTACTGGTCGCCCACCACCTGGATTTCGATGTGGCGCGGATCCTGCACATATTTTTCCAGGTACATGCCGTCGTTGCCAAAGGCTGCTCCTGATTCGGCACGTGCCGAGTCCCAGGCGTTTTCAAATTCTTCGTCTTTCCAAACAATACGCATGCCCCGGCCACCGCCGCCTGCTGTAGCTTTTAAAATAACCGGGTAACCAATTTTTTTGGCAATCTCAATACCCTCTTTCACACTGTTCAGCAACCCTTCGGACCCGGGGATGGTGGGTACGCCGGCCTTTTTCATGGTTTCCTTTGCCGAGGCTTTGTCGCCCATTGCGTTGATCTGCGCAGCGGTAGCGCCGATAAACTTTATACCATATTCGGCACAAATAGCCGAGAATTTTGCATTCTCCGACAGGAAGCCATAGCCAGGATGTATCGCGTCAGCATTGGTCAGCTCTGCAGCTGATATGATATTGGGAATATTTAAGTAGGAGTCGCGGCTTGGCGCCGGGCCGATACAAACGGCCTCATCCGCAAAACGCACATGCAGGCTGTCGCGGTCGACGGTAGAATATACAGCTACGGTTTTGATGCCCATCTCCTTGCAGGTTCTGATGATCCTGAGGGCAATCTCACCGCGGTTAGCTATTAAGATCTTTTTAAACATATTTTTTATTTTGTGATTTCACCGATTATAATTTGATTTCACCGATTTATATAGGTGATGTCATATTGTCTTTATCTGTTTATAACCGCTGCGCTCGTTCACAAATCGGTGAAATCATCTTTTAGAAATCGGTGTAATCCCCTAAATAGGTTCAACCAAAAACAAAGGCTGGTCATATTCAACCGGCGAGGCGTTGTCAACCAGTATTTTTACAACACGGCCCGAAACTTCTGCTTCGATCTCGTTGAAAAGTTTCATCGCCTCGATAATGCAAAGCACGCTGCCCGGTTTTATTTCGTCGCCGACGTTAACAAACAACGGTTTGTCGGGACTGGCTGATCTGTAAAAGGTACCGATCATCGGCGATCTTACGGTTATGTATTTCGATGTGTCGGCAACAGGGGCCTCAGCCGCCGCCGCTGCAACAGGAGCCGGTGCTGCAGTTGCCGGCGCGGCCGGGTGGAATTCCGCCGGTACTGTCGCACTAACGTAAGTTGGCGCCTGGTTGGTTTTTATGGTGATTTTAAAACCTTCCTGCTCGATTGAAACTTCGTTTACCCCCGATTTGGAGACAAAGCGTATAAGGTCCTGAATTTGTTTAATATCCATGCCCGGTTGTTAATTGGTGGTTGATAAAGTTACTATTTTAATGTGCATATGTGCAAGTATGTCCCGCACATGCGGGATGCAAATTAAGCAGCTGGTCAAATCCGTAAATGCGCAAATGCGGTGATTGTATTTTTTATGAATTATGATAACAAAGTCAGTTTAATAATGTTCAGCTTACCGGGTGCAAATATATCCGTTCAATTTGAAAATGTATCGATTTGAAAATTTGAAAATTCTTTTTGATCAAATATCTTCAAATTATTCAATCATCAAATCAATCCGCACATCTGATCCCGCACGTGCGGGACACATCCGCACATCCGCACATCAATAAGCCCACTTCAAATAGATCGATCCCCAGGTAAAGCCGCCGCCAAAAGCCGCCAGTATTAAATTGTCGCCTTTTTTAAATTTATCTTCCCACTCCCATAAACATAGGGGGAGGGTGCCGTTAGTGGTATTGCCATAACGCTCGATATTGATAATTACCTTGTCTTCGCTTATGCCGCAGCGGTTTGCTGTTGCATCGATGATGCGCTTATTGGCCTGGTGGGGTACCAGCCAGGCAACATCGTCGGCTACCAAACTGTTGCGTTCCATTACCTCAGCGGCTACATCCGCCATTTTGGTTACGGCGAATTTAAACACCGCCTGGCCTTCCTGGTAGGCAAAATGCTGGTTGGCCTCAACCGTTTCGTGCGTAGCCGGCCTAACTGAGCCGCCTGCCTTTTGGTGCAGGTATGGCGCGCCGGAGCCATCGCTTCTTAATATCGAATCGATCACGCCGTTGCCTTCGTCATTCGGTTCCAGTAAAACAGCGCCGGCGCCATCGCCAAAAATAATACAGGTGGCGCGGTCTTTATAGTTAACGATGGCTGACATTTTATCGCCGCCCACTACCAAAACCTTTTTATGCTTGCCGCTTTCAATAAACTGCGAACCAGTAGCCAGTCCGTATAAAAAGCCCGAACATGCGGCTTGCAAATCATAACCCCAGGCATTTTTTGCGCCGATCTTATCAGCCAAAATATTTGCCGTAGCCGGGAAAACAAAATCGGGGGTTGTGGTGCAAAAAATGATCAGGTCAAGCTCTTCAGCACTGATGCCTCGCTTCTCCAGCAGGGCATTTACAGCCGGGACGGCCATGTCCGAGGTGCCCAGGCCCTCGCCCTTTAATACCCGGCGTTCTTTAATGCCGGTGCGGGTAACGATCCACTCATCGTTAGTTTCTACCATGCCTTCCAGCTCGTGATTGGTTAATACATAATCGGGTACATAACCATGCACGGCGGTAATAGCAGCGTGAATTTTACTCATTGTTGTGATTTACTGGAAAGCCTGCTTGATCTTTTCCGTCAGGCCGCTTTCCACCATATTTTTAGATAGCACCACCATGTTTTTGATGGCCTCGGGGGTCGATATGCCATGCCCCACCAGCACCGGCGCATTTACCCCCAATATGGGGCTGCCGCCGTACTGCTCATAATTAAACATATCAATAAAGTCGTCTTTGATGCCCCGGATGGCCGACACTTCATAAAACGATTCGGCAAGTTTTAAAACAACGTTACCGGTAAATCCGTCGCAAACAATCACTTCGGCAAAGTCTTCAAACACATTGCGGCCTTCAACGTTGCCCACAAAATTGATCAGTTTATTTTCTTTCATCAGCGGGTAAGCCGCCTGGCAAAGCAGGTTGCCCTTCCCCTCTTCCTCGCCGATATTCATCAGTGCGACCCGTGGGTTGGGCATGTTGTATACATACTCAGCAAACAAACTGCCCAGCGTGCCAAATTGAGGCAGGTATTCAGGTTTGCAATCGGCATTGGCGCCAACGTCAACCAAAACACTTAAGGTACCTTTTAACTGTGGAATAATGGCTGTAATAGCGGGGCGCAGTACGCCGGGGATGGCCTTTACGCTGAACATGGCCCCGACCAGCATGGCGCCGCTGTTGCCCGCCGACGAGAAAGCATCGATTGCCCCCTCTTTTAGCAATTTAAAGCCCAGCGAAATACTCGAATTTGGTTTTTGAACGACCGCTTTGGTAGGATGCTCGCCCATGCCGATCACTTCGGTGGTATGGACATACTCGAAATGATCCGGGTTAAAATTTTGCTCGCGAAAAATGGCTTCGGCAACGTCTTTGTCGCCAATAAGCACCAGTTTTTCATTGGGCTTAAGCATTTTGTACGCAGCAATGGCCCCCAGCATGGTTGCCTGCGGGGCAAAATCGCCGCCCATAATATCCAAGCCAATCTTCATTGCAGAAAATTAAACTTATGCTACGGCTGCTTTCTCTATCAGTAATTTACCGTTGTAGTAAACATTACCATCAACCGTATAAGCGCGGTGAGGTAAATGTACAGCGCCTGTAGTTTTGCAGGTAGTAAGCGTTGGCAATACGGCCTTGTCGTGCGTACGGCGTTTATCCCTTCTTGATTTGGATATTTTTCGTTTTGGATGTGGCATGATCCTGTTTTTTTAAATTCAATTCAATTTTTTAAGTATCACGCTTCGTTGGCCTCACCTAAATCCTCTCCAAAGGAGAGGACTTAAAAAAAACCAATGTCGCGCTCTTCGCTTTCTTTTTTAGCCCCTCTGTTTTGGAGAGGGGTTGGGGTGAGGCAACCCTAACTCAATTCAATTTTTTAAGCGCATCCCAACGCGGGTCAATTTGCTCCGGATCGGGATTTACTGTCAGCTTGCTTAAGCTTTCCAGCATTTCTTTATCACAATATGGGGTCATCCCCTCGTCGATGCAAACCGTTGTAAGCGGCAAAGCAACATTTATATACTCGTATATCAACCCCGAAATGTCAATCTCGTGATCGTTTTTGGTAAGGATGATGATCTCCTCATCGTCATCACCTTCTTCGCTGCTGAACTTTGCTATCTGTTGTTCGCGAACATGCACCAACTGCGGGTATTGCGCCAGGCAGCGGTCGCAATTGGCAAAAATGGAACCTTTGATGTCGAAATTCAGGATCAGCATTGTTTCCTGTTTATCCAGTTCCACGCGGCACTTTAAATCAGCCCTTTTTACGAGCGAATATTCAAACTCGTCAAAAAATGCATCAGTAATGTCATATTCAAACTGATGCTTCCCCAGCTTAAGGCCGGTAAAAGGGATCGAATATATCCTAAGCGATTTCAATGAGCAACAATTAGCCCGCAAATGTAAGGATAAAAATTAAATGTGGAAAAGGTTTTTTAAAATGTGGGAAAGCGCATTTAAACCGAGGTTAAAGTGTTCATGTTTTGCACACATACACCCTGCACACAGCAACGAAAAGTGCTGATTTTTAGCAGGTTAAAATTTACAATTCTCAAAAATGTGCCATTTTTGAGAAATTTCGTGAACACCTGGATCGGCTATCAGCTGACAGTGAGCAGTTTGCAGTGTTCGGCTTTCGCCGTGCACATCGGTATTGCCATTGCAAACGGCACATAGCCTGCTGCAAGCTGCTGATTGTCAGCTGAAAAGGCGTGGCGTTCCTGCGCCGGTAGCGCGGCGGCGTGTTCCGCTCATACGCCGCAGGCCTTATCCGCCAACAGGCGGACGGTATCCGCTGCACCCGCTTACGCAACGCGCCGTAAAAATCTCAGCTCTTGTCCATTAAAAACAAAACTCCGGGCTTGATGGCTACCTGTCAGCGGCGCACGAATACCCTGCCCAACAGCCCCGCGCTGCATACTCGCGTGAATTGGGGAGACCCGCGCCGACGAATATCGGGGCCATAACGCCGCAGGCATTAGGCGCCCCGACATAGTTGGGGAGTATCCGGTTCTGTCGCTAACGCGAGGCGCCGTGCCGTACCAAGCACTCTTTCGGCCTCTATCCGTGCACCGCCGGCAGTTTGTTAGCTTTCAAAACGCTTACGAAACACCCTCAAACGCTTTCGAAACGGTCACAAAAAAGGTCTAAAACAGCATCGAAAAGTTATGCCGGGCAAGAAGCGTACGTTTTTGAGCATCTTTATGAAGACTTGTTCGGCATATCATTCCGTTTGCCCTTTGGTTTATGAACTTTCTTTAGAGTACGCTAAGCACGGCCCTAAAGTTTAATTTATTTCGATTTCGGAATAGTTGCCTTTCCCTTTGATTAGTAGCTAAAAATAAGCGATTTAAATCGGGCAAAATTTGTTTATAACAGGTGGAATACTTTATTTTTAATAAATATTTCTGCTGTATTTAAACCGATTTGATAAATGTCCATACGGTCCCTGGTTTACTCTTCGGGTTGAGGGGCTGTTGCCGCCAATGGGTTATTCGTGCTTTTTTTAAACCGGTTCCGTTCTTAATTTTTCCAAAAAATCAAACTCCCGAAACGTAATTTTTAACCACAACATCATGAGCAGCTTTACTCCTGCATTAACTGTAAAAGTTAATCGTCACTCATCGGAAACTGCCGTCAGCAATCTTCATCATTTTTCAAAACAATTGCAGCTCATAGCCCTTCTTTTTGTAATGGCGCTGCCTTTAAAATCGCTTGCCCAGGTACCCACCATCAGTTATAGCAGCCCCGAAGCCTATACCCAGGGCACGGCTATTGCCGCACTGGCGCCGACAAGCAGCGGAGTGGCTCCTTTCGGCTATAACAACACCCCGGTTAGCATTGGCTCAGGCTTCAGTTCTCCGGAGGGCGTGGCTGTAGATACTGCGGGGAATGTTTATGTGGCTGATAAGGCCAACAATGCGGTGAAGAAGATACCGGTTGGCGGCGGCGCCCCGGTTATCATAGGCTCCGGGTTCAGCAGCCCGGTAGCCGTAGCGGTGGACGCATTTGGCAATGTGTATGTAGCTGATGGCGGCAGTAACTCGGTAAAAGAGATCCCGGTTGGCGGCGACGCCCCGGTTACCTTAGCGTCCGGGTTTAGTGAACTAACCGGTGTGGCGGTTGATGCTGCCGGAAATGTTTATGTAGTTGACTATGCGGCAAGTATGGTAATGGAGATCCCGGCGGGCGGCGGCGTCCCGTTTGCCATCGGCTCAGGGTTCAACTTTCCTTATGGGGTAGCGGTAGACCCCATAGGGAATGTATACGTGGCCGATGAGGGCAATAATGCGGTGAAGAAGATCCCGGTTGGCGGCGGCGCCCCGGTTACTATAGGCTCCGGGTTCAGTTTTCCTTTTAGTGTAGCCATCGATCAAATGGGAAACGTAGATGTGGCTGATTATGGCAACACTGCGGTAAAACAAATCCCTGTTGGCGGCGGCGCCCCGGTTGTCTTAAGTAACGCTTTCAGTAGTCCGTACGGGGTAGCGGCAGATGGTGCAGGTAATGTTTGTGTAGCCGATGCGGGCAACACCGCGGTACAGGAGGTTATACGATTTGGCGGCTATACTATCGATGCCCCGCTGCCTGCCGGCTTACGTTTTAGCTATAGCACGGGGGCTATTAGTGGTACCCCCATTGTGGTAAGCCCCGCAACAACTTACACCGCTACAGCTTATAACACTATAGGCAGCAAGTCAGCTGCGCTAAAGATTAGCGTTAATGCAGCCCCTCTGCCCACCATCAGTTATGGCAGCCCTAAAACCTATACCCAGGGCAAGGCAATTACGGAGCTGTCGCCAACCCGCACCAACGTTGCTGCTTTCGGCTATAACAATAGTCCCGTTACCGTTGGCTCAGGCTTCAATGCTCCACAAGGCGTAGCGATAGACGCCGCGGGCAATATGTATGTCGCTGATGAGGGCAATAACGCGGTGAAGAAGATTCCTGTTGGCGGTGGCGCCCCGGTTGGCATAGGCTCCGGGTTCAGCAGCCCGGTCGGAGTAGCGGTGGATGCTAAAGGCAATGTGTATGTGGCTGATAAGGGCAATAACGCGGTGAAGAAGATCCAGGTTGGCGGCGGCGCCACGGTCACCATGGCCTCGGGGCTTAGCCAACCAACCGGTGTAGCGGTTGACGCTGCGGGAAATGTATATGTAGCTAATTATGGCGTCAGCATGGTAATGGAAATACCGGCGGACGGTGGCACTTCGTTTGCCATCGGCTCAGGGTTCAGCTTTCCTTATGGTGTAGCGGTAGACGCTGTAGGTAATGTATATGTGGCCGATGAAGGCAATAATGCGATAAAGCAGATCCCGGTTGGCGGCGGTAGCCCGGTTACTTTAGGCTCCGGGTTCAGCAGCCCAATTGGTGTGGCGGTAGACGGCGCGGGCAATGTAGATGTTGTAGAATATGGCAATAATGCGGTAAAGCAGATCCCTGCGGGCGGTGGCGCCCCGGTTGTTTTAAGCCACGCCTTCATCAACACTGCTGCGGTAGCGTCAGATGGTGTGAGCAATCTGTATGTAGCCCTTGCAAGCAACAACACCATAGAAGAGCTTCAACGGCATGGCGGCTATGCTATAAGCCCCGAACTGCCTGCAGGCTTAGCGTTTGATTATATTACCGGAAATATCAGCGGGATACCAATTGTAGCAAGCCCCGCAACAACCTACACCGTTACCGCTTATAACAGTTTTGGCGGCAGCCAGTCGGCTACGCTCAGCGTTGCGGTAAATGCCGCTGTCCTGCCCACCATCAGTTACAGCAGCCCTAAAACCTATACCCAGGGCACGGCAATTCCGGCATTGGAGCCAATAAGCACAAACGTTGCTGCTGCCGGCCATAGCAACAGCCCGGTGACCATCGATTCCCAGATCAGCGATGTCCTGGCCGTAGCGATTGATGCTTCAGCAGGGTTTGCGTATGTGGCCCAGGCAGGCAACAGTACGATAAAAAAGATACCGGTGCAGGGCGGCGCCCCAGTTAGCATCGGCTCGGGGTTTAGCAATCCATCTGGTGTGGCAGTTGACGCAGCGGGCAACGTGTATGTAGCCGATGCGGGTAACGGTGCCGTAAAAAAGATTCCGGCAAGCGGCGGAACTCCGGTTGCCTTAGTTTCCGGTTTTACCTCAACTGCCGTCGCGGTAGATGCTGCGGGCAATGTTTATGCCGGGGATAACGACGACGGTGTGATAAAGAAGATCCCTGTGGGCGGCGGCACTCCGAGTACTTTAGGCTCCGGGTTCAGCAGCGGTATCATTGGTGTAGCGGTAGACCCTGCCAGTAATGTGTATGTGTCCGACGCATACAATCATGCGTTAAAAGAAATCCCTGCCGGTGGAGGCAGCCCGGTTACTATACTCTCAGGTTTTACTCCAACCGGTGTTGCAATAGACGCGGCGGGCGATATATATGTGGGCGATAAAGAAAATAAATCGTTAATACAGATCCCCGCCGGCGGGGGTAGCCCGGTTACATTATACAACGGATTCAATCTGCCGGAAGGTGTAGCGGTGGATGGCGCGGGCAATATATTTGTAGCCGATGCAGGTGACAACCTGGTAGAAGAAATTAAACCGTCAGGCGGTTTTTATATAAGTCCGTTCCTGCCGGCCGGCTTAAATTTTAATAACAGTACCGGTGCAATCAGCGGAACGCCAATAGCAGTAAGCCCTGCAACAACTTATACCGTTACTGCTTATAACAGTTTCGGCGGCAGCAAGTCCGCAACGCTAAGCATCGCGGTAGGCGTACTCCGCTTTGCTGCTATTCCCTCAAAACCGTATGGCACGGCAAACTTTAATCCTGGCGCTAAAAGCACGTATGCCATTACCTATACCAGCAGTAATACGGCCGTTGCAACTATTGTTTCAGGTAAAATACACACTACAGGTGTGGGTACATCAACCATAACGGCGAAAGATGGTTATACAACATTAACACAGCTATTAACGGTTACCCCGGTACCATTAACTATAACAGCCAGTAATCAAAGCAATGTTTACGGAGCGGCAATTCCTTCGCCAACGGCAAGCTACAGCGGCCTTGTAAACGGCGATACACCGGCAAGTTTAACTACACAGCCGACTATTGCCACAACAGCGACTGCGACTTCGCCAGTGGGGACATACCCCATTACCGCAAACGGAGCAGTGGACGTTAACTATACCATTAGTTATGCTGCCGGATCGCTTGCAATAACGCCCGCCCCTTTAACTATAACCGCCGATAATCAAACCAGGGTTTATGGGGCGGCCAACCCGGCATTAACGGCAAAATTTAGCGGGTTCGTGAATGGGGATACGCAGGCAAGTTTAACTACCCAGCCAACCGTTTCCACCACGGCGACAACGGCTTCTGCTGCGGGGACATATGCTATTACCGCGTGTTGTGCAGCAGATGCCAATTATACCATCAGTTATACCGCGGGGATATTAAATGTGCTTTCAACCAATGCAACTCTTTCAGCCCTTGCCATAAGCAGCGGCACCTTAACTCCAGCATTTGCAACCAATACCGTCAGTTATACGGCAAGTGTAACAAATGCTACGACATCGATAAGCTTAACTCCTGCCGCATCTGATCCGACTGCCACCATAACTGTAAACGGCAAAGCGGTAGCTTCAGGAACTGCCTCGGCAAGTATGGCATTGGGCGTAGGTTCAAACACGATTACCACCGTGGTAACTGCACAGGACGGAACGACCACCAAAACTTATAAGATCACAGTAACCCGCGCGGAATCCACCAATGCCACACTGTCCAAATTGGGCCCCGGTATCGGCGGGCTAACGCCTGCTTTTTCATCGGGAACCACCAGCTATACCATAAGTACGGGCAACGCGAACGCATCGATGACCTTAACACCGATTAGCGCCGATGCCAATGCAACCATAAAAGTGAACGGAACGGTCGTAACATCCGGCACGGTCACCGCACAGATCGCGCTGGCCGAAGGCGGTCAGACAGTGATCAGTACGGTAGTAACCGCTCAGGATGGAACGACCACCAAAACCTATACGCTTAGAGTAACCAGGGCGCCGTCAACTAATGCCACCCTTTCCAATTTGCAGCCAGGCAACGGCACGCTAAGCCAGGCATTTGCAAGCGGCACCACCAGCTATACCGACAGTGTAGACAATGCCGTTTCAACCATAACGATCACCCCAACCGCTACCGATGCTAATGCAACGATAAAAGTGAACGGTGCTGCAATAACATCCGGCACGGCATCCGGGGCCATCGCGCTGGCCGAAGGCGCTAAAACAGTCATTACCACGGTAGTAATCGCCCAAAACGGCACTACCACCAAAACCTATACGGTAACCGTTACCCGGGCGCCCTCAACCAATGCCGGCCTGTCCAAACTGGGGCCAAATATCGGCGGGCTAACCCCTGCCTTTAGCGCCGCAACCACCAGCTATACCATAAGTACAGGCAATGCCAACGCATCGATGAAATTAACGCCCGTCAGCAACGATGCCAATGCCACTATAAAAGTGAACGGAACAACCGTTACATCAGGAACCGTGTTCGGGCCAATTGCATTGGCCCCTGGCCCCAACAACATCACCACGGTAGTAACCGCCCAGGATGGTACCACCACTAAAACCTATACGCTAACGGTAACACGGGCAGCAAGCGGCGCCGACAGTTATGACCCGATAACTATCGGGACGGGTATTAGTGTGACAAAGCCAATCGAAGCGCCGACTTTGGACGACGATGTAATTGTGGTACACCAGGGTGTATCACCCAATGGGGATGGAATAAACGATTTTCTGGTCATTGATGGGATACAAGCATATCCGGAAAACAAACTATCGATTATGAACCGAAACGGGCAGCTGATTTATGAAGCCACGAGCTATGACAACAGCTCAAGGGTGTTCGACGGGCATAGTAACAAGAACGGGCAGATGCAATTGCCGGGAACTTATTTTTACCAGTTGGATTATACCGCAAACGGCACAACCAAACATAAAACAGGGTTTATTGTGCTGAAGTATTGAAGGTGGTGATTAGTCCGAAGTCAGTAAAGTCCGAAAGAACCTGCAATTGGCGGACGTCAGTTGAAGCTTCTTTCGGACTTCCGGACTTTATTGACTTCGGACTAGTCTTCAATCTTTAAACAAAAAAGTTTTTTAAAATGTAGGAAAGAGGCTGCGCAATCGAAAAATCAACTTAAAGTTAACGCTTTGTCTTTGTGCGATTTTTCTTGTTTTTCTAAAAAAGAAACTGTTAGATTTATATCTGTTAGGAATTCGTTATTTTACAACCAATTACCAGGGGCCATGGTCACAAAACTACGGGTTATTTTACTATTCCTTTTTGTTGCGGCCCTTAAAAATGCTTCTGGGCAGGCGCCAATTATTACTTATGCGACAAGTCCCGTTACCATAACGCCCGGCAATGCTGTATCTGTTCATGCAACCAATACAGGCGGTACGGTACCTGCCAATCAATACTTCCAGGTAAGCACCTTTGCCGGCAGCAACGCCGGCGTTGCCGGAACAGCGGGTTACGTTAACGGCACCGGAACAGGCGCATTGTTCAATGATCCCAGGGATATGGCTTTTGATGCATCGAACAACCTGTATGTGGCCGATGCCGGAAATAATGCCATACGCAAAATAACACCGGCGGGTGTAGTTACCACCTTTGCAGGCAGTGCTACCGGGACCGCCGGCTATACTGACGGTAACGGTTCATCTGCGCTTTTTAATTCCCCGGTGGGGCTGTGTTTCGACGATGCCGGCAACCTGTTTGTTTCAGATGCCGGAAACGGTGCGATAAGGACGATAACTCCGGCAGGAGTTGTGAGTACTTTTTACAAAAGTGACCCTATGTATTTTAACCCGGCAGGATTGTGTTTCAATAGCATCGCCGATCTGCTGGTGGCAGTGCCTAAAAGTTCACAAATTATATGGATCACCCAGGAGTCAATTGTCATAGGGCTTTACAGCAGTGGACCTAACGGCGCCTTTACTGATATTAAGCAAGATACGGCCGGTAATTTATATATAACAGACCCTGGCCGCAATGAAATATCAAAATTTGGTTATTTGCATGGTGACGGGTATGGGGGAGGTGTTATCGCCGGTAACTATAATGCCACAGCATTCGATTTGACCGGTGTTGGCCAGAATGCCACATTTACCCAGCCCACAGGTATCCAGGTGATGCCGGATGGCACGGCATATGTTGCCGATCTGCTGAATAATGATATACGCAAAATATCGCCCCAGGATACCGTCTCCGTACTTGCCGGGTATGTTCCGTTAAATGGCTCCGGCTACCCGACTCAACAGCCAGGGTATGCAGATGGTGCAATAGCGAATGCGCAGTTCAATCAGCCTGCTTATATACGTGCTGACCACAACGGAAACCTGTATGTTTCTGAATGGGGCGCCGGCGGTAACCGCATCCGTAAAATATCGCAAACAGGCTTTTTTCTTAGCGGTCCGCCGCTGCCAGGAGGGCTTAAGTTTGATGCCGCAACGGGCACGATTAGCGGGACACCGATGAAAAAAGTCGCTATCTCGCAAACAGATACCGTTACAGCTGTTAACGCAAGCGGCATATCCACTACCACTATTACCTTCACACCGGGCAGCCCTACACCAGCTCCGAATATTTCGTATGCATTGGCCCAATTAACCATAGGGACGGCGGTTACGCTTACTCCGACGAATACGGGCGGTGCAGTACCGGCGGCTCCTTACGGAACGGTAAGTGTTTTTGTGGGAAGCCCCGGCGAAGTTTCCGGAAACCAGCCTGGCACCGACACCACCGCCCGTTTCAATTTTCCCCAAACTATGGAAATGGATGCCGCCGGTAATTTGTATATCGCCGATTCGCAAAACAATGGCATACGCAAGGTAACTCCCGGCGGCTATGTCAATACATTGGCTGGCAGCGGACAAGAAGCTGCCGGATTTCAGGATGGCACAGGAAGTCATTCTCTTTTTGATTATCCCGATGGAACAGCTATGGATGCTTCAGGCAATATATACGTGGCTGATTACAAAAACAATGCGATCAGAAAAGTTACACCCGCAGGTATAGTAACTACTTTTTATACGAGCGCTACAACTTTTGGCCCCGGAGGAATGTGCTTTGATAATTCGGGTAACCTGGTTGTTTCGGCACAGGATGCTAATCAAATTTGGCAAATAACTCCCGCCGGGGTGGCAAGTGTACTCGCGGGCACTACCACCGCTGGATATGTAAACGCCGCAGCGGCAGTGGCTCAGTTCAACACCCCCACGGATGTAAAGGTAGACCCAACGGGCAATATGTATGTAGCCGATAATAAAAATAATGCTATCCGGAAGATTACCCCTGCAGGCATGGTAAGTACGGTTGCCGGAAGTGCAGTAAGCGGAAATACACCGGGATATGCGAATGGCAACGGTACCGCTGCTATCTTTAATTATCCTGCCGGTATCCTGCTTGCACCGGGAGGGGTAATATACGTTACTGATATGAATAACAACGATATTCGCCGGATCATGCCTGACGGAACGGTAGGCCTGGTGGCAGGAAGCGCAACGCAGGCAAAGGGCGATGCGGATGGGATTGGTACGGCTGCGGGGTTTTATGTACCTGCTTACATGTATTTGAACGATGCCGGGACAGGGTACATCTCCGAATTTGGCGGAGAAAGAATAAGAAAGATCGTGTTAACAGGATATTCGCTCACCGGGACCCTGCCACCAGGCCTCACTTTTGATCCCGCTACAGGGACTATAAGCGGCACGCCGACAGCTGTAACTCCGGCTGCGGCATGTACCATAACTGCATATAACACCAGCGGCATTAGTTCAGTGGTTGTTAACCTTACGGTGGCGCCGGGTACAAATACGAGCTTGACAGGGCTGACCGCAAGCACTGGCGTGTTGTCACCTGCTTTTGCGACTGCGACCACAAGTTATACGATTTCCGAGCCAAATACGGTTACCTCCATTCAACTTACACCTACCACATCGGATACTACGGCAACGGTGACTATTAATGGCTCAATCGTTGCATCAGGCGCGTTGTCGCCCCCGATTCCTTTGTCGGTGGGATCAAACCCGATTTTGATAACCGTGGTTGATAACGGAGGAACAACTGCCAGCAATTATACGGTAACAGTAAGCCGTGCGCCCTCAACCAATGCCAACCTGTCTAAACTGGGACCGGGTATCGGCGGGTTAACCCCGTCCTTTAACTCCACAACTACCAGCTATGCCATAAGTGCCGGCAATGCAACCGCATCGATAACCCTAACACCTGTCAGCAGCGATGCCAATGCAACCATAAAAGTAAACGGCGCGACTGTAACATCGGGCACCGTCACTACTCCGATTGCGCTGGCCGAAGGCGCCCAGACGGTGATCAACGCGGTAGTAACGGCGCAGGATGGCACAACGACTAAAACCTACACCCTAACGGTAATGCGGGCGCCCTCAACCGTTGCCACCCTGTCGAAACTCGGGCCGAGTATCGGCGGGTTAACGCCGGCCTTTAGCCCCGCCACCACCAGCTACACCATAAGTACGGGCAATGCCACCGCATCGATGACCTTAACGCCCGTCAGCAGCGATGCCAATGCAACGATAAAAGTAAACGGCGCGACTGTAACATCGGGCACCGTCACTACTCCGATTGCGCTTACCGAAGGCGCTCAAACGGTAATCACCACGGTAGTAACCGCGCAGGATGGCGCCACCACCAAAACCTATACGATAACGGTAACCCGGGCGCCGTCAGCCAATGCCGCCCTATCCAAACTCGGGCCCAGTATCGGCGGGTTAACGCCGGCCTTTAGCGCCACCACCACCAGCTATACCCTAAGTACAGGCAATGCCACCACATCGATGAAATTAACCCCCGTCAGCAGTGATGCCAATGCAACGATAAAAGTGAACGGAACAACCGTTACATCAGGAACCGTGTTCGGGCCAATTGCATTGGCCCCTGGCCCCAATACCATCACTACGGTAGTAACCGCGCAGGATGGCACAACCACTAAAACCTATACCCTGACGGTAACAAGGGCCGCAAACGGTGTCAACAGCTACAATGCCGGCATCAGCGTAACCATCCCGATAGCTATCGGGAAGACCGAGACACCAGCTCTTGCTGAAGACGGCATACAGGTACACCAGGGTGTTTCGCCTAACGGGGATGGCGTAAACGATTTCTTAATGATCGACAACATCAGCCAATATCCCGACAATAAGCTATCCATCATGAACCGGAACGGGCAAATGATCTATGAGGCGCAAGGCTATGACAACAGTTCAAAAGTGTTTGACGGGCACTCAAATAAAAACGGGCAAATGCAGTTGCCGGGAACCTACTTCTACTCGCTTGACTATACCGTGAGCGGTGTGGTTAAACATAAAACCGGGTTTATTGTGCTGAAGTATTGATTTCAGTCCGAAGTCCGGAAAGTCAGAAAAGTCCGAAGAAGCTGCAACCAATGTTTCTTTCGGACTAATAGCTATAAAGGTGTGCCGCTGTAAGCTTGTACGGAAAGAAACCGGAGAAACATCCTGGTACACCAGGGAAATCGCTTTTAAAGAGGAGGCCCCGCTGGAGCCCTAAGAAAAACCTACTTTCCTATAAACAGGTTGCTCCTCCGGAGCTATAAGCTAATATCGTTGGTCGACTCCAGGGGAGTCGCCTGTTTATAGGATAAAAAAAAGTAATTCAGGCTCCAGCGGAGCCTCCTCTTGCTGAGAAGATTTTAAAAGCGATTTCCCTGCCTGGTACACCCTGGTTGTTTCCCCTTCGAAAATTAGTTACCTGCACTACGGCCTTTGGTGGCTTAAACTATGGGTTTGGTAAAAAGCCGGAAAAGCTGTCCATTTGCTTGTCCATTTCGCAACAACACCCACGTGTGCATTTTGTATAGCGCTGATTTTCAATTGTTTGCATTTTATGTAAAATTTAATCGCTGTATCTAACTAATAATCAGTCTATTCCATATTTCTCACAAAACATTGTTACCGCTTCCCGCCGCCCGGCCCGGCGACATTAAACTATCGGGTTGGTAAAAAGCCGGAAAAACTGTCCATTTGCTTGTCCATTTCGCAACAACACCCAAGTGCATATTTGTATGGCGCTGATTTTCAATTATTTACATATTTTTGTAAATTTCAAACGCCGTATCTAACTAATAATCAGTCTATTTCATTTTACCGGGGCCGGTATTTTCAGGACTAATCGAGTTTGCAACAACAACGGTATTTTGACAATTAACCCCTGGGGTTTTTGATTTTCCCATCTTCGCCGGGTACTCTGCGAGCTACCCCGTGATCCGTACCCGTCGGACCCGTAATGGACAACGCCTTGTATACTCCCGGCAATTCGTACACTTGTTACACGCAGCGCAGGTTCCTCTGCGAGAGAACCTGCGAGGACTAAAAAAAAATTCTCCCTGGGGCAAAAAGCGTTCATTTTTGTCCATGTGGGTGAACGGTTGTTGGCTGCCCGTTGACGGCCATTTTACCACACACCCCGTGTCGGTGTCCCCACCGACACGCTTTTCGTTTTAAATGGCTTCGCCCTCCCGTTTTCGCAGGGTGTCTAACAGAAATCCCTGCGATTTATGCTCATCGGACCCATAGTCGGCAAGGCCGGGTATGCTCCTGGCAATTCGCACGTCCGTTACACAGGTGGCAGGGGCCCCTGCGAGGATTAAAAATTATATTTATCCAAATTTTGCTTTTTTAAAACAAAAATAAGTAGCTTTAAATACTGAATTACCTAAGCCCTTAATCGCTTAAAATTCACGTATTTGATAAATAAAAATAGGGTGTTTTAACGGGTTGACGCGGTTGTATTAAATCCCTATCCTTACGCGAAATAATATAGCTTTTACTATAAAAATATCAGCTTTTTCACATACTTAACTTAACCTGTCCACATGAAAACTTTTATCCTATTTTTCGTTGTACTTTTGGCGGCCGGTCTTAGCGCTAAAGCACAAAATTTAATTGCCGTTGAAAATGGCGGTGCGCCGGCTTTTTATACAGATTTGCCAACAGCGATAGCTAAGGCTGCGGCTGGAGATACGTTGTATATCCCTGGGGGCACCTATCCTGCAATGACATTAACCAAACAGCTTTATTTAATTGGCGTCGGCGCTAATCCAGATTCGACCAAAATCGGCGGTAGAACTACGATTACCGGCATTACCTTATCAACTGGTTCGAGCAACGGGTCTATTGTAGGTATTTACACTTTTGGGATAGTTGTTAACGCAAATTTAAATGGCTTTACGATATCGAGATGTTACATAGGATCATTTACAACGGGCTTGCTAAATACAACCAATTTTATAATAAAAGAAAACATTGTAGGCAACATGTTTTTGACTGGCCAGGGAGGAGTTGGTAGGCACCATCTTTTAAGCAATAATATCTTTTGGGGCGATTCATATGTTGGAACTAGTTGTACCATAAAAAATAATTTATTTGTCTCTGCAAGTTATTTGGTCGCTGATAGTTCTATTATTGACAACAATATTCTTTGGCCATCAGGCGAACCTTTTATCGGGTCAAATAATTTTTTCAACAATAATGTTAACGCGATATTAGAGGGGGTAGTAATGAATGGCGTTAACTTATACTTTGAAAATGGGACATCCAATAATTCTGGAAGTAATAATTTCCCAACCCAGACAGCTCTCAGCACAATTTTCCCAACCTTCGACTCATCATCCATAAATACTGATAAAATTTATGAAATGGATTTTCACCTACCATCCGGTTCTCTTAAAAATGGAGGTGCTGATGGTACAGATGTAGGCATTTACGGCGGCGCTTACCCCTGGAAAACGGGCTCCATCCCATCAAACCCACACTTTCAAAGCATAACGGTTGGCCCTACAACAGATTCATCCGGCAATCTTAAAATACAGATCAACGTAGCGGCCCAGAACAATTGATTGATTTAAATCGATGAACATGCAAGCACGGTTGAAAAAGCTCGTTAGTCGGTTTATTGTAATCATCGCAATAAGCTGGTGTTGTGCTGAGAAGACCTTTGCGCAAACCTTGAACATCCCTTACCCGATTGTATTTATTCATGGACTAAATGATTGTGACACTACATGGGGGAAACAGGATGGACTGCTCGACAACATTGTTGATTATATGGCCATTGCCCAGCTGACCCCCGGGGGCAATATAAATATTGCGTTAAGTTGTCAAAGGAGTGCTACTACGCTGTCAGTATCAAAAACACAGGATGTAAAACTATTGAACCAGCCCGGATTCGGTGACTATTACACCATAAACTTTGATGTACACGCTAATGGTTTTATGCCCGTAACGCATGACCATGGCACTGAACCTGAGGTTACAGACTCGTTTGGCATTACAAACACCGATGCAGTGTCGCAATTTGGCGTTTCTTATCCGGATGAATTTGTCGCTAACGATATTATCCGCATAGGCAACGAGTTTATGCAGGTCACAAATGTTGATTCCGTAAATGGAATACTAACGGTAAACCGGGGTGTTTGTAATTCAAAAAAGACGATTCACCTGGCCACGCCATTTGGTCAACCAATGATATACAATATTTCAAATGAAAGCAACCAGGCCTCGATTGCAAAACAGGGCTGGGGGCTTAAACAAGCTATTGATGCTATTTTGCTAACAACCAAAGCGAAGAAAGTAATTCTCGTGGGTCATTCGATGGGTGGACTCGCCGCAAGGGAATATATCAGGTATTACGGCGCGGGAAAGGTTGCAAAAATAGTCACGATCGGCACCCCGCATGGTGGCGCAGATATTACGAACCTTCCGAACTCCGTACTTTCAACTTTGGGGGTTGATGGAAAATCAGATGCCGTAAGGGATTTAAGAACTTCCATAAATGACGATCTTTTTGGAGATGGCCAACCGGGTGTTTATCTTTTTGGAGGTTCGGAAAACGAAATATCGCAAAGTGGTTATGATGACAACGATGTGAATAGCAATGGCGTTAGTGGCGACAACATAATCGGGCTAAACAGCACTTATTCAACGTTAAATAATATTGCGAGGACTTGGATCGTATCAAACTTGAACGTATTAAATATTCCCTCTGGAACCGATGGAGTTGTTGGTGATGTAAATCAATATATTCCGGGAAGCGAGGCCGATACATTGATGACCGACAGAGTCCATACGGCCGAACCTCACGATTATTACACATTGCTTCGCGGATTAGATGAACCTTCAGACCCGGCTTTGGCCTACGAAATTCAGCCCAACACTTCGATAAAAGGCTTTATCACTTTTAATCAGGGTAATTCTCTTATTGAAGAAAACCCCCAGGATATCGATCTTTTTAAGATAGTTATTACTGCACAATCTGTACTAACGATCAACGTTTCCGGGGATAAGTTTTGTGGTGTATCTCAGTTTAATTTATTGGACGCAAACCAAAACGTTTTGAAAACCGCCTTGGGCACTAGTCAGACTGTTGTCGATACCTTGCAAGCCAACACTTATTATATTCAGATATATGGCACGGCAACACATGCCCCTAATCCCACTTACCAATATCCATATACATTAACAACCGCAACCGCGTCTGTTCCCACCCAGGCGTTAACGACTTCACCATCCTCTTCACTTAACTATTATGATGTGGTTTTAAACCAGAGCCGAACCAAAACCATCTCCATTACCAATAATGGATCGTCTGCTCTTTCTATTACAAATCTCTCATTAACCGATGCAAATGCTGATCAATTTGCAATTGCAGGAACTACTGCATTTGAGATAGACCCTGGAAAAAGCCAGTCTGTTAATATTAAATTCCATCCGACGAGTACGGGCCTCAAAACTGCATCCTTTAAAATAACCAGCGACAACCCTGGTACTCCCGTTAAAACTATTGCACTGACCGGAAACGGCACGGACCGTGCAACCAAAACGTTAACTGTTAGCGACGACCCGTCTTATAATTTTGATAATTTGACTGTCAGTACGAGTAGGACACACGCAATCACGCTTCAAAACGTAGGGTCTGATAATTTAACTATATCCGACCTTGCTGTGTTCGGATCGGATTCCACGTCATTTGCGGTATCGAATCCTCCAGCCACTCCCTTCGTGTTAACATCCGGCGGTACAAAACAGGTTACAGTTTCATTTCACCCAATAACGGTCGGTGCTAAAACCAGTAATCTAGTAATAACCAGCGACGCCGATAACTATGGCCCCGTTTATAAACTTACCCTTTATGGCAATGGTACGAATAGTATTTATTCGGGGGTAACCAATAAAATAACTAGGTATGAGTATTGGTTTGACAATAATAATGATTCAAAGATCAGCAGCTCTGTAAGTCCATCTCCTTTAGCATATACCCGCGCCAATTTTTCGACAACAGGGTTGAAGTCGGGTGAACACACGATAAATTTTCGTTATCAGGACCAAAACGGTCAATGGAGTGTAGTAAACAGTCAAGTTTTTATTAAACCCAAGAATATTACCATATACGAATATTGGTTTGATAACAATTACTCCGAGAAAATTGATCTGGCTGTAACACCCGCTCAAATCGATTCGCTTAACACTAATATCAGCACAGCTTCGCTGGCTACAGGTCAACATGTGTTAAATAGCCGGTTCAAAGATGACGATGGCCAATGGAGCGCCGTTAGTAGCAAGGTGTTTTATAAACCCCGAAACATCATCACCTACGAATACTGGTTTGACAGTAACTATACTGGCAAAGCGGATCTGGCTGTAACCCCCGCTCAAATCGATTCGCTTAACACCAATATCAGCACGGCTTCATTGGCAACGGGGCAGCACACGCTAAATAGCCGTTTCAAAGATGACGATGGCCAATGGAGTGCGGTAAGCAGCCAGATTTTTTATAAAACGCGGAATATGGTTAGTTATGAATATTGGTTTGATAGCAATTATGCCGCGAAGGTAGATGTCGGCGTTACGCCCGGACAAACCGCATCAATCAATACCAATATCAACGCTGCTTCTTTGCCGTCAGGCGAGCACACGTTTAATTTCCGGTCGCAGGATGACGCAGGCCAATGGAGTGCTATTACCAGTCAGCCTTTTTATAAGCCGCGAAATTTAGTTTCCTACGAATACTGGTTCGACAGCAATTATGCTGCAAAAGTCACGGTGCCCTTAAGCCCATCGCCAAACGCGTCTGTAAACAGTAATGTACCCACGGCTTCACTGACAGCCGGCGCACGCAGGTATAATGTGCGGTTTAAGGACGACCATGGACAATGGAGTTCGGTAGTGACAGATACGGTTACGGTGCTTTCGAAAGTGGCAACGCTGGCCGGCCTGAAGCTGAGCAGCGGTACCTTAACTCCTGTTTTTGCAGGTAGTACCACCAGTTATACTGCATCGGTAGTCAATAGCGTTAACACCATTATGGTGACGCCGACGGCAAGCAATGTAAATGCAAACATCACCGTGAACGGCACGGCGGTAACGTCAGGCACGTCATCAGGCGCAATAACGTTAAATGTCGGCTCCAACACCATCACTACTAAGGTAACCGCCCAGGATGGCACCACCACCAAAACATATAAGGTAACCGTTGCCCGGGCGCCCTCAAGCAATGCCACCCTTTCCAAACTGGGGCCAGGTATCGGCGGGATAACCCCGGCCTTCTCATCGGGAACCACCAGTTATACCATAAGCACAGGAAATGCCAACGCCTCGATGACCTTAACGCCGGTTAGCAGCGATGCCAATGCCACAATAAAAGTGGATGGCTCAACCGTGGCATCCGGCACAATCACCGCTCCGATAGCACTGACTGAAGGCGGTCAGACGGTGATCAGCACGGTGGTAACGGCCCAGGATGGCACAACCACCAAGACCTATACCTTAACGGTAACCAGGGCGGTGTCAGGCAATGCTACCCTATCCAATCTGATGCCAAACAATGGCACGCTAAGCCCTGTGTTTGCAAGCGGTACCACCGGCTATGCGGCCAGTGTTGCCAATGCCGTTTCAACCATAACCATTACGCCAACCGCTACCGATGCCAATGCTACCATAAAAGTAAACGGCGTGAGTGTAACATCGGGCACGGTCACCGCCCCGATTGCGCTGGCGGAAGGCGCTCAAACGGTTATCACCACAGTAGTAACCGCACAGAACGGCACGACAACCAAAACGTATGCGCTAACGGTAACCCGCGCCCCGTCCACCAACGCCGCCCTATCCAAACTGGGGCCAAGCATTGGCGGGTTAACCCCGGCCTTTACCTCCAACACCACCAGCTATACCATAAGTACCGGCAACGCCACGGTCTCGATGAAATTAACCCCCGTCAGCAGTGATGCCAATGCAACGATAAAAGTGAACGGAACCACAGTTACATCAGGGACCTTGTCCGGGCCAATTGCATTGGCCCCTGGCCCCAATACCATCACCACGGCAGTAACCGCCCAGGATGGCACAACCACCAAAACCTATACCCTGACCGTAACAAGGGCAGCAAGCGGTGCCGACAGCTACAACGCCGGCATTAGCGTAACCATCCCGATAGCTATCGGGACAGCAGAAACGCCAACACTGGCGGACGACGGCATACAGGTACACCAGGGGGTATCACCCAATGGGGACGGGATAAACGATTTCCTCCAAATAGACAACATCAGCCAATACCCGGATAACAAGCTATCCATCATGAACCGAAACGGGCAGCTGATCTTTGAGGCAAAGGGCTATGATAACAGCACAAAAGTATTCGACGGCCACTCAAACCAAAACGGTCAGATGCAGTTGCCGGGAACTTATTTTTATCAGTTGGATTATACCGTGAGCGGTGTCGCTAAGCATAAAACCGGGTTTTTGGTGTTGAAATATTGATGGGAGTGTCCCGATAGCTATCGGGAAGAAGTTGGTTAATTGGAGATTAGGAAAAACGCCGGTCGCTAATTAACTAACCGCTAACCTCAAATCCAATTGTGTTTCAAGTGTTCCACTGAGATCGAATCGGACTCCGCAACCGCAACCAGTATAAGGCTGGCGATTGCCATCACATAATGTGGGGATATAATAAAAAATAAAGGGCAAGTACTTTGCTGTTTCTTTACCTGGTTGCAATTCAAATTGTCGCATAGCCACCAAACGTTCCTACGGAACGTAAAGAATATTTTTTTACTTTCTACCCACCAGACGCCCCGATGGGGCGAAACTTCTGCAATCCTCGTCCCATAGGGACGGTTGGTGGGTAGATAAATTAAATATTGGTTTTAGCGTTCCATCGGAACGCCTGGCTAGCAAAGCGACAATTTGAATTGGACCCCTTTGCCTGTTGTTTTAAACATAAAACAGGCATACCATTTTATTGTTCGAGGATAACAAAAACCTGCGCGAACATATATGCAGCTTATTAAACCTTGCCGCAGAATGTGAAGTTTTAGGCGCCTTTGGCGATTTTATGCTTGTTGAAAGCCCGGTGCGCGACTTGAATTCGGGCGTTATATCGATGGATATTGCCATGCCCGGCGTAAACGGGATAGAGGCCGCGCTGAAGATAAGGTCATTTAACAAATATTATTATTACTTTCAAAAGGCAATAGCGCCAAAATGATAGCCGCTGCCCGGGAGCTTAGCCTCGATACCATCGGTACACATACCAGGCATATTTACGATAAACTGCGTGCGAACCGGCAGTTAGAGGCCGCAAGCGAGGCGTTTAACCAGAAACTGGTTTAGCATTACCATCACATCTTCTGGGTATTTTTATTGCACTGGAAATGAGCAAGTTTTACCAAAACAAAAACGCTCATTATGAAAGCAAATTACCGCGCAGCCGCCGGCGCAATTAAAAACCTCGTGTTTTTACGCAATCTATGTTTTACTATGCTGATCCTGCTGATTACAGGAACGGCGGTAAACGGCGCTGGCCGGAAAATTGTTCATAAAAGCAAAAAAGCTTTTTCATATGCGGTAAAAAAGCCGGTAATAACTACGCCAACCCTTAGTTACAGCGGGCCTCAAACTTATACCGCGGGTGCGCCAATCACACCCTTAACGCCGGCAAGCAGCGGAGTTGCCGCTTTCGGGTACGGCGGCAGTGTTGTGAGCGTTGGGTCGGGGTTCTCGTCTCCGCACGGCGTGGCGGCCGACGCGGCGGGAAATGTGTACGTTGCCGATTACCAAAATAATGCGATTAAAAAGATCCCTGCCGGCGGGGGTGCAACCGTTACCGTAGACGCCGCCATCACTTCGCCAACCGGCATCGCTGTTGATGCCTCGGGCAATATATATGTGGCGGCCCTCAACAACACGGTAATATTAAAGATCCCTGCCGGCGGCGGCGCTGCGGTTAGCATGGGCTCAGGTTTTGTTAACCCTGCGGGGGTTGCAGTTGATGCTGCCGGCAATGTGTACGTGGTTGACGCCGGTAACAAAGCTGTAAAAGAAATCCCGGTGGCTGGCGGCGCTCCCATTACAATTAGTGCCGCCTTTACCAACCCGACCGGCGTAGCGGTAGATGCCGCTGGAAATGTGTATGTTGCCGATGCGGGCAATGGCGATATTTACGAGTTCATGCCGGGCAGTGATGTTGTCATCACCCCAATAAGCGGTCTTACCGGCGCTTCCGGCTTAGCAATTGACCCCGGAGGCAATATTTTTATAACCAATTCAACCTCAAACGATTTATTTGAGGCGGCGGCCGGCGGCGGCTTTGTTTTGGCCACAGGCTTTGCTTCTCCTAACGGTGTGGCAATAGATGCTGCCGGCAATTTGTATATAGCTGATAAAGGTAATAATGCAATAAAAAAGATAGCCCCCGCCGGCGGCTATTTTTTAAACACACGTTTGCCTTCGGGCTTGTTGTTTGATAACGCAACGGGCATTATCAAAGGCGCGCCGATGGTGGCAAGCACTGCGGCAAATTATACCGTTACGGCATATAGCGCTACCGGCAGCATTTCAGCCACTGTAAAAATTACAACGGTGTTGCCGCCATCGCCGGTTATTAGCTATAATACGGCTAATCCCTATTTCGACGGTATTGCTATCACCGCGCTGGCGCCGGCAAGCAGTTACGTAGGCGCGCCGGGATACAGCACGCCCGTTGCCATAGGCCTGGGCTTTAACAAGCCAGCCGGCCTGGTGGTTGACGCGGTCGGAAATATATATGTGGGCGATTCGGGCAACAACGCGGTGAAAAAGATACCGGCGGCCGGTGGCGCCCCGGTTGCTGTCGGCTCAGGTTTTAACGGTCCGGGCGGAATGGCAATAGATGCTATGGGCAACATATATGTGGCAGATGCCGGTAACAACGCGGTTAAGAAGATCCCGGTGGGCGGGGGCGCAATTGTTACCGTTGGTTCAGGCTTTTCGGGCCCCAGGGGCGTGGCAGTAGATGCATTAGGCAACGTATATGTAGCCGATAGCGGTAACGATTTTGTGAAAATGGTACCTGTTGGCGGAGGGCCTATTGTTACGATAGGCTCCGGGTTTAGCCTCCCGACAGGTGTTGGTGTTGATTTAGCCGGGAATGTGTACGTGGCTGATCAAAATAATAATGCCATAAAGGAAATAATCGCGGGCAGCGGCGCTGTTAAAACCATAGCGTCCGGCTTTCTTTTTTTATATGATTTCTCGCTTGACGCGGCAGGCAACATTTACATTGCCGATTACGGCAATAACGCTATAAAAATGATCCCGGCCGGCGGGGGGATACCCGTTATAATAGGGGGCGCCGGTATTGTACATCCTTATGATGTGGCAGCGGGTGCGGCCGGCAAAATTTATGTTACTGACCAGGGAAGCAATTCAGTAAAACAATACATGCTTACCGGCGGCTTTTCCATAAGCGCTGCGTTACCGCCCGGTTTAAGCTTCAATAGTACCACCGGCATTATCAGTGGTACGCCAACCCAAACAAGCCCCGCAACAAATTATACCGTAACAGCCTATAATATAGCAGGCCATACCCCAACGGTAGTAAGTATTGCGGTGGTATTGCCTCCGCGGCCAACCATAAGCTATGCCAGTCCTAAAGCTTACGTAACCGGCGCCGCCATTACAGCGTTGGCGCCTGTAAAGAGCGGGGTCGCAGCGGCAGGGTATAGCGGCACAACGGTTGCAATAGGTTCAGGGTTCAACTTTCCGCTCGGCTTGGCAACGGATGCTGCCGGCGATGTTTATGTTGCCGATAACGTGAATGCCAACCTTGTTGAGATTCCGGCCGGCAACGGCGCTCCGATCATCATAAACTCATCGTTTTCCAGCCCGGCAGGGGTTGCTGTGGATGCAGCCGGCAATATTTATGTGGCCGATTTTAACGCCAGCACCATTAGTGAGCTCCCTGCGGGGGGCGGGGCTATGATAAGTATAGGCTCCGGCTTTAATGAACCAGGCGGCGTAGCGGTAGATACTGCCGGCAATGTATATGTAGCCGACAGCCAAAATAACGCAGTGAAAGAGATACCTGCGGGCAACGGCACACCAGTAAGTATAGGCACCGGATTTAATGCGCCGGCTGGCGTGGCAGTAGACGCCGCCGGCAATGTATACGTGGCCGACCAGGGCAACAATGCGGTGAAGAAGATACCGGCAGGCGGCGGCGCTACGGTAACAGTTGGTTCGGGGTTTAGCAGCCCGTCCGGAGTTTCGGTAGATGCCCTGGGCAACTTATACGTTGCTGACAACGGGAACCTGGTGGTAAAGAAGATCAGCGCGGGCGCCAACGTTCCGGTTACTATAGGCCCTGCGCTTACATCGGCGCTGGCTGTAACCGTTGATCCTTTTGGAAGAATTTATGTGGCTGATGCTACCGGCGGTTCGGTTAAAGAAATAAGCCCTGTTGGCGGCATATATTTGAGCTCCCCTTTGCCGGCCGGCTTAACCTTTAATGCCAGCAATGGTAATATTACCGGAACGCCGGCCATTGTAAGCCCTCCAAAAAATTATACAGTAACGGCTTATAATGCCGGTGGGGGTACCCCTGCCATAGTCAGCATAGAAATAAGGGCGATACAACCTGCGACAATCAGTTATGCGGGTCCTAAAATTTTCGTCGTGAATAAGGCTATAACTACCTTAACGCCAACAAGTGCCGGAGTGACGCTCCCTGGCTACAGCAGCGCCGCTGCTACTGTCGGTTCCGGGTTTAACGCCCCGATCGGCGTGGCTATCGACGCGGCCAACAACCTGTATGTGGCCGACTTTTCAAATAATGTAATTAAAAAGATTCCGGCCGCCGGCGGCCCCATCATCACCCTAACCGGAACATTTAATGGACCGGCAGGTGTAGCGGTAGACGGAGCGGGCAATGTTTATGTCGCTGATTCCGGCAACAATGCCGTTGAAGAAATTCCGGCTGATGGCAGCGCCGTTATTACATTGGCGACCGGCTTTAACCAGCCCCTTGGCGTAGCCGTAGATATCGCAGGGAATATTTATATTGCAGATTTTGGCAACAATGCGGTAAAGGAAATACCAGCGGGCAGCAACACACCGGTTATTGTTGGCAGCGGATTTAACAAGCCATTTAGTGTAGCTGCCGACGTAGCAGGCAATATTTATGTTGCCGATTATGGAAATAACGCGGTAAAGAAGATACTTGTTAACGGGGGTGCAACAGTTACGCTGGGTTCGGGTTTTAGCTATCCTGCAGGTATAGCCGTTGACGCGACAGGTAACGTTTTTGAATCTGACGCCGGAGGCGCCCTGGTGAAAGAGATACCGGTTGGAGGAGGCGCGCCTTTTAACATAGGCCCGGCCATTTCGGTGCCGCGCGGTATCGCTATAGATGCCTCGGGCAATGTGTACGTTGCTGATGTCGTCAGCAATATCCTGGATAAAATATCGCCTTTAGGAGGCTATTATTTAAGTTCATCCTTGCCTTCGGGGCTAAGTTTTAGTGGTGCAACAGGCGCGATCAGCGGGACGCCATTAGCCATAAGCGCTCCTAAAAATTATACCGTAACGGCTTACAACCCGGGCGGCGGCACGGCGGCGATCGTTAATATCCAGGTAAGGACAGTTGCGCCGGCTACATTAAGTTATAGCAGCCCGCAAACTTATGTTTTGGGCAGCGCTATTACTGCCCTCGCGCCAACAAGCAGCGGGGTTGCCGCAGCCGGCTTTAGCAGCAGCCCGGCAACACTGCCCGTTAATTTTAGCGACCCCATTGGCATAGCAACAGATGCATCAGGTAACGTGTACGTGGCCGATGCTGGTAATAATGTGATAAAGGAACTGCCGGCCGGCGGCGGAACACCCGTTGTCATTGGCTCGGGCTTTACTAGCCCGGCAGGAGTAGCTGTAGATGCTTTGGGCAATATTTATATTGGCGATACCGGCAACAATTTGGTAAAAGAGATCCTTGCGGGCAGCGTAAACCCGGTTACCATAGGCGCCGGTTTCAGCAGCCCGTATGCAGTTGCGGTTGATGCAGCGGGCAACGTATATGTTGCCGATGCCGGAAACAATGCGGTAAAGAAGATACCAGCCGGCGGCGGCAGCCCGGTTACTTTGGGCTCAGGCTTCAATCAGCCGATAGGCGTAGCCGTCGATGCAAAAGGCAATGTATATGTGGCCGATAACGGAAATAATGCTGTTAAAGAGATCCCTTTTGGCAGCAATACGGTTGTTGCTTTGGGTTCAGGGTTTAACTTTACAACGGGTGTGGCAGTTGATGTCATGGGCAACGTTTTTGTCAGCGATGGCGGGAACAACGCCATAAAAGAGATCCCTGTTGGTGGCGGCAGCCCTGTAATCATCGGCTCAGGCTTCAGTATTCCTTATGGGGTCGCCGTTGATGCAGCTGATAACGTTTATATTAGCGATGCAGGAAATAACCTGGTAAAACAAATTACTCCCGTTGGCGGCTACTATTTAGGCGCCCCGCTGCCGGCAGGCTTAAGCTTCAACGGTTCCACGGGCGTTATCAGCGGCACGCCAACAATGCTGAGCCCTGCGGCAAACTATACCGTAACCGCGTATAATGCTGGTGGCGGCACGGCAACAAAAGTAAATATCAAGGTAACATTAAATAATAATGCCAACCTTACAGCACTATCATTAAGCGCGGGCACATTAACACCGGTTTTTGCTGCCGCGACAACCAGCTATACGGCAAATGTAAGCAATGTTACCGCCTCAATAACAATAACGCCAACCACGGGCGATGCGGCCGCCACGGTTAAGGTAAATGGTACGACAGTAACATCTGGCGCTGCATCAGGTGCAATTCCATTAGCCATCGGCATAAATACGATCAGCACCGTAGTAACCGCCCAGGACGGCACGACGATGCAAACCTATACCGTGAAAGTAACCCGTGCCGCATCTGCCAGCGATAACTTGTCCTCATTAACTGTGAGCAGTGGTGCTTTCAGTCCTGCGTTTAGCAGCGGCGCCACCAGCTATACGGAGGCAGTGGGAAACACGACAACCTCGGTAACGGTTACCCCAACTACCGTCGGCGCAAATGCCACAATAAAAGTAAACGGAACAACGGTAACCTCGGGAACGACGAGCCCGCCGGTTGCGCTGGCCGAAGGTGCTCAAACGGTCATCACCATCGTGGTAACTGCGGCGGACGGCGTTACCACCAAAACTTATACCCTGACGGTAACCCGCGCGCCGTCGGGTAATGCCACCCTTTCAAACATCAAACTGAGCTCTGGCGCGCTAAACCCGGTCTTCGCTGCCGGTACCA
>Ga0206935_10018_pt1 | contig 65446 bp, 52 predicted proteins | sample Alteio_BWOrgHeat_13_FD_152924 | JGI IMG/M metagenome (GOLD analysis project Ga0206935, IMG submission 152924) | Enriched cells from forest soil in Barre Woods Harvard Forest LTER site, Petersham, Massachusetts, United States -... | ecosystem: Environmental > Terrestrial > Soil > Temperate forest >...
TCAAACGCAAATTCCAAGTGGCAGCTCTCATCGCGAAAGACCCAGTTGGTTCCTGCAGCCAGGCCATTGAGCAAACCGCGCGAGCGAAGGAAGTAGACGTAGGCGAATGCGGCGAAAAAGAAGAGACCTTCGATGCAGCCGGCGAAGCAGACAAGATTGAGCAGAAACTGCTTCTGATGGTGCTCGGTTCGCAGCTCGTCGAGTTGCTGGATCGAGTCCATCCACTTCATGCAGAAGTCGGCCTTCTTGCTGATCGACGGAATATTCTCCACGGCCGCAAAAGCTGCCGCGCGAGCGTCCGGATCGGGCACGTAGTTGTCCAGCAGCGTCAGGTAGAACTGGACGTGCACTGCTTCTTCAAAGAGTTGGCGAGAGAGATAGAGCCGCGCTTCGGGTGAGTTGATGTGCTTGTAAAGATTGAGGACGAGATTGTTGGAGACGATGGAGTCGCCGGTCGCGAAGAAGGCGACGAGGCGCTGGATCAGATGAATCTCGGCTGGCGTGAGCCGCGAGCGCAGGTCGACGAGGTCGGTCGAGAAGTCGACTTCTTCGACGGTCCATGTGTTCTTGATTCCGTCTTTGAACATATCGAAGAAGACGGGATATTGCATAGGACGCAGGGTGAGCGAGAGGCCTGGATCGAGGATGGAAAGAGGGGCTTTTGTAGACATTGAGTGACTCCAGATTGTGTTCCACGCGGAACACTCGAAGGTGAACGGCGAGGGGCTTGGCGAGGTTTGTTGGAAGTGGCTTATATTCAGCCACTTCCATTTGCACTGAATTAGGGTGATTTATGCCTTGTTACAGCGAATGGTGAAACGGGCGTTTCGTTGCACAAAGACAAACGGTGTTTCACTGGCACGCCTCGCAGGTCTCCGGGTTATCGAGCGAGCAGGCGATCGCCTGAATTGTCTCAACTGCCCGATTGGCGACGGCCACTGTCGTCTTGGCAATTTTGGTGGCGGGACGCGAGCGCAGATAATAGGTAGTCTTGATGCCGCGCTTCCAGGCGTACATGTACATGCTGCTCAGGCGGCCGATGTTGGGCGACTCCGCAAAGAGATTGAGCGACTGGCTCTGGTCGATATAGGCTCCGCGATCGGCCGCCATATCGATCAGAGAGCGCATGGGAACCTCCCAGACGGTGCGGTAGATGAGCTTCAGCTCGTCGGGAATTTCGTCGATCTTCTGAATGGAGCCTTCGGCGAGCTTGATGCGAGTGCGCATCGCCTCGGACCAGAGGCCAAGCTGCTTCAACTCGGTAACGAGGTATTTGTTGATCTGCATGAACTCGCCGGAGAGCGTCTCACGCTTGAAGAGATTGGAGATCTGCGGCTCGATGCACTCGTAGCAACCGACAATTGAAGCGATGGTTGCGGTGGGGGCAATCGCGATCATCAGCGAGTTGCGCAGGCCATGCGTTCTGATGCGGCCACGCAGCGCTTCCCAACGGGCAGAATCATTGGGCGTCACACCCCACATATCGAATTGGAACTCGCCCCGTGCTGCGCGCGTTTCGTTGAAGGCGGCATGCACCCCGTTCCTTTCTGCCAGATCGCAGGAGGCGGAGAGTGCGTGGTAATAAATCTCCTCCTGGATGCGGGCCGAAAGTTCACGTGCTTCGGGCGAGTCGAAGGCCCAGCGCAGCTGAAAGAAGACATCCTGCAGGCCCATTACGCCAAGGCCGACCGGACGCCAGCGCGAGTTTGATCCGGCGGCCTGCGGGACGGGGTAGTAGTTGATGTCAATGACACGGTCGAGCATGGGAACGGCATGGCGCACGGTCGCGGCCAGCTTCTCGAAGTCAAAAGCGCCATTTGTCAGGTGACGGCCGAGGTTGATGGAGCCGAGGTTGCAAACCGCCGTTTCGGCAGACGATGTCACTTCAGTGATCTCGGTGCAGAGATTGGAGAGGTGCACGGTGTTTCCGGACTGGCCGGTCTGGTTGCACTTCACATTGCAGGCATCCTTGAAGACCATCCAGCCGTTGCCGGTTTCAGCCAAGGTTCGCATCATGCGGGCATAGAGATCACGTGCCTTTACCTGCCGCTTGTAGAGTCTTCGCTCTTCGGATTCAACATAGGCCCGTTCAAAGGCTTCGCCGTAGAGATCGGTAAGCATGGGAACGTCTTTGGGGTCGAAGAGCGACCACATACCGTCCTCATCCACACGCCGCATGAAAAAGTCGGGAATCCAGTTGGCGAGATTGAGGTTGTAGGTGCGCCGAGCCTGGTCGCCGGTATTGTCGCGCATCTCGAGGAATGACTCGACGTCGGCATGCCACGGCTCCAAATAGACACAGCAGGCGCCTTTGCGCTTGCCGCCCTGATTGACGGCGGCAACAGAAGCGTCGAGGGTACGGAGCCACGGGACGATGCCGTTCGATAATCCATTGGTAGCGCGGATGAGCGAGCCCTCCGAGCGGATGCGATGGAAGGCGAGACCGATGCCGCCGGAAAACTTCGAGAGGAGCGCGATCTGCTTGTAGGCGTCGTAGATCGAATCCAGCGAGTCAGAGGGCGAGTCGAGAAGGTAGCAGCTCGACATCTGCGAGTGCTTCGTGCCGGAGTTGAAAAGCGTCGGCGAACTGGGCAGGTAGTCGTGCGAGGCGAGCAGGTTGTAGAAGTCCACAGCCTCGTTAACACGCGTGGACAGGCCCGCAGCGACACGCATGAAGAAATACTGCGGCGTCTCGGTGACCTGGCGGGTGATGGGGTGGCGCAACAGGTAGCGGTCATAGACGGTGCGCAGACCGAAGTACTCAAAGCGGTCAGAGAGGCGGTCGTCGATGGCCGAGTTGAGCTTGCGCGCGTTGGCTGCGACGAAGGCAGCGGCATCGGCGGAGACGACGCCCTCGCGAGCGCCGATCTCGATGGACTGAGAGAACGAATAAATATTCTGACCTGCTACTTCCTTGGCAATCGTCGCAAGCAGCAGGCGAGCGGCAAGGCGCGAGTACTCGGGCTCCTCGGCGATGAGCGAGGCGGCGGTCTGAATCGAGATGGAATCGAGTTCCCGGGTCGAGGCGCCGTCAAAGAGGCCGCCGATGGTTTTGCTGGCGACGCGGATAGCATCGACATGCGGCAGGCCGTGGCAGCAGCGCTCGACGGCGCGGACGATCTTGTTGACGTCCACCGGCTCAAGGGCACCGTTACGCTTGCGTACCTGCATCTGCGGCGCGGATTCGGCGAGAGGGAAATTGGGATCGAGATCGGTGAGTGTCGACTGTAATGTGGCCACGGGGAATGGTCCTTTCGCTGCTGGATTCCGGTAAGCCGAGTAAAAGATCGGGGAGAGCGGCTCAAAGACACGAGGCCGCCATCGCCCGGCCTTCCCCTCGGAGGCGTGCGCATAGATCTCTTTCGGCAGGTCTTCGGGCTTGCAGGCTGCCTACTGGCTCCAGCTTCCCAGCCTTCCGCTCGTCCTTTGGGAGGGTGCGTCGGGCAAGTGCTTTTGACCGTTGCCGGCCTGGAACGTTCGTTCCTGCTTACCGCTGCGGGGCAGCTCCGGAGTTGCACCGGATTCCCTCTTCGGGTGAGTCTTGCGATTCACCACCGGAAGCAGAATCGACTATATCGTGGATTCCAAACCGGGTCAACCACTAGATGTTGTGGTGGGTGTGGAAATATTCACTAGTGCGCATCGGGAATGGATTCGCGCACACGCTGTGCCTGCCAGAGGTGCCGCCTCTCATGGGCGAGGATGTTATGCAGTCCGGTTGCGAGACTGAAGCGGATCGATTTGATGATCGGATTGGGAAATGTCACTCCTGCAAGATCGATATCTGAGTTAGCTTGCAGGAAGACGAGAACCTGCTTCTGTGAGGCCTGAAAAGCAGCGACGGCATCGGCGATTGGTGGTGAGGTACGCGGGCGGATATTGGGCGTGGTCCTGATCTTGAAACCGCGCTTCACCGGCGGCTCAAGCAGGCTCACAAAGCGGCGGCCAAAGAATCCGGGAACGGCCGGTCCTTTTCGCATCTTGCCCTCTACCCGAGCGTTGAGTGCGGCCGGCTCCATGGCAGCAAGATAGACGCGATTGGTGACCGCCAGGTGGTCAAAACACTCTGAGATGCTCCACGAATCGGGAGCTGGCCGCCAAACTCCCTGTTGAGGGGTCAAACCGGTTATCAGAGCGTTGACTTCATTGTTGGCAGCGCTCAGCTGGTCTTCGAGAGACTCGATATCCGCGAACATGCTTTCGGCTCCATGGCAAGGGTAGGAGAAATTTCACCTCTTGCCAAAGTATTTGGAAACATCCTGGTGCAAAAAAACGTAAGGCACTGCATCCCGGTGTGGGTAATTTTGCGGATTAGAGAGCAGAGGCACATGAGAGAGCCGTTGCAATGGCGAGAGTCGAGCCGACAGACCGGGCAATGGCAGCCGGATTTCGAGGCGCTGGTGGACGAGCATCAGTCGATGGTGTTCTCGCTGGCGTGGCGGATGACGGGCGACCGTGGCCTGGCCGAGGAGTTGGCGCAGGATGTGCTGCTGGAACTGGATCGGAGCCTGGGCAAGATGAAGTCCGCTGATCATGTGCGCTTCTGGCTGCGGCAGGTGACGATGCATCGCTCGGCAGATGCCTTGCGGCGCAGGCGAGCCAATGCGGCAAGCCTGGGCACGGATCTTTGGGAAGAGCTTGAGGAACGGCACGTACTGGTGGAGCCCTTTGAGATGGATGAGGATTCTCCGCTGGGACGGCGCATTGAGGAATTGCTGGCAGGGCTGCCGGAGTCACAGCGGGCGGCGTTGGTTCTTCGCTACCAGGAGGATATGACGCCGGAAGAGATTGCGGTGACGACGAAAGCGCCTGTGGCGACGGTAAAGAGCCATCTGCAGCGGGGATTGAAGCTGTTGAGGATCAGAGCCGGTCAGACATTGAAGGAGTATGTCCGTGGAGCATAACGAGAAAGATCTGGCGGAGTTTGAGAGGAAGCTACGGCTGGCTCTGCAACATCGAGAAGCGCCGCTAGGGCTGAAGCAGCGTGTGCTTGCTCAATCGCGAAGCCGAGCGCGGGAGCGGAAGCTGGCGCAGCATGGGCACCGGTGGGTGGTGCAGCGGATTGCGGCCTCTGTGGTGCTTGCGGCGATCTTTGGCGGACTGGCGGCTTACCGGCAGGTGGAGGAACGGCGCAAGGGCGAGCAGGCTCGTGAGCAGGTGCTGACTGCGTTGCGCATTACCAATCGCACGCTGGACCGCGTGAATGCGCGGCTGGCAGAGAACGGTCGTTGAGATTTTCAAACAGGAACGATACCCCGAGCGGGAGAAGGCGGAACGTGATGAAGCGAAGTGGAGTTTGGGCCAGCATGCTGGCATTGGGAATGGCGACAGTGGCGATGAGCGCGATGGGGCAGGATGCACTGCCTGCGCCTTCGCCGGTTGAGAAGGCATTGGCGGAAAAGGCATCGCATGTGACCGAGGTGACGCTGGACAAGAACATGCTCGCTTTTGCGGCGAAGTTCATGGACAAGGAAGACGAGAAGGATGGGACCAAAGAAATGATCCGCAACCTGAAGGGCGTTTATGTCCGCGAGTATGAGTTCGATAAGGACAATTCATATACCGCTGCGGATCTGGAGGCGCTGCGAAAGTACATTCAGACCTCTGAGTGGTCGTCGATGGTGAAGGAGCGGAGCAAGTCTGCGTCTGAGGGAACGGATGTCTTTGTGAAGCTGGTGAATGGTCAGATGGAGGGGCTGTTTGTGGTTGACGCTGAGGCCAGGGAGCTGTCTCTTGTGCTGATTCTTGGGCCGATTGACGTGGACAAGATCAGCAGCCTCGGCGGGACGTTTGGTATTCCCAAAGACGCAGTGAAGTCGGTGAAGAAGGCGCAGAAGGAGGCGGGCAAATGAGACAGCGTGAGAGCAAAGCGACATTCTGGAGTGCATTGCTTGTGGTGCTCGGCATTGCCTGCATCCTGACTCCGGCGATCGTGCTGGCGGCTGGCGGCAGCGGGCAGGGATTCGACGCGATCGTGCGGAGCATCGAGGTGCGCTATCACGCTCATGCAACGCGCATCCCCTTCATGGGCCTGATCAGTGGAATTGCGGGAATTTCAACGCATGGCGGAGTGCGCGGGCTGCATGTGGCTGAGTTTGAGCATTTCCGGGCTGGCGATGAGCCTGACTTGAATTTCGATGGGGCGGAGTTCAATGCGCTGGTGGAAGAGCATGTGGGCCACGGCTGGCAGCGCATGATTCGCGAGACCGGGCGCGGCAAAGAGCAAACGTTGATCTATGTGCGCCAGGAGGGCGAGCATATGGGCATGCTGGTGGTTGATCTGAGTGGGAACGACCTTGATGTGGTGCAGCTCTCGGTTAATCCGGAGCACCTGATGGACGAGGTGTCGAAGCATCGCCATGAGCATGGCAGAGACCACAACGCCGATAAGGATGAGGACCGGGACGATCTGGAGTAGGACGGCAAAACGGTATCAAGGTCGCTCTATCCGGCGACCTGTCCTACTGCGTAGACTTGCTGGGTGGCTTCGCAGAAATTTCTTCCGGGATTCGAAGGCGTGGAGGAGGGGTATCGGGGCCGGCTTGCGCCTTCGCCGACCGGGCTGCTGCATATAGGGCATGCGCGCACTTTCTGGGCTGCTTACACGCGGGCTCGGGTTGCAGGTGGCACGCTGGTTCTCCGCATGGACGATCTTGATGAGGATCGCTGCAAGCCGGAGTTTGCCGATGCTGCTATCGAGGATCTGCGCTGGCTCGGCATTCGCTGGCAGGAGGGGCCTGACAAGGCCAGCCTGGATAAGGCCGCAGGCGGGGGTCCTTATGGGCCCTATGTGCAGAGCAAGCGGCACAATCTCTACAACGTGGCGTGGCGCAAGCTGATCCGGCGCGGAATGTTGTATCCGTGCCGGTGCTCGCGCAAGGAAGTAGCTGCGGCTGCGTCCGCTCCGCACGAGGGGCAGGATGGGGTGGCGGATGATGAGCCGATTTATCCAGGAACCTGCCGCCATATGCGGTGGGAGACGATGCAGCTTCCGGGGCCTACGGCTACGCGCTATGGGCCTGAGGTGGCGAACTGGCGCTTTCGGGTGAATGATGGCGTGGCGGTTGAGTTCTATGACGTGAATCTTGGACCGCAACGATTTGTGGCCGGCGAGGACTTTGGGGATTTTCTGGTGTGGCGGCGGGACAATACGCCGAGTTATCAACTGGCGTGCGCTGTGGATGACGCTTCGATGGCGATTACTGAGGTGGTGCGCGGCTCGGACCTGCTTAAGTCAACAGCGCGGCAGATTTTGCTGTTGAGGGCGCTGGGCTTGGCGATTCCGCGCTGGTATCACTGTGCGCTGGTGGCCGATCACAATGGGCAGCGGCTTGCGAAGAGGCATGATGCGCTTGCTATCCGGGCGCTACGGCAGCGCGGGCTTACGCCTATGAAGATTTTCTCGGCGGAGTTGCCGGTGTTGGCTTAGTTTGCCGGGATGATAGCGGAGGAGAAAGGCTATGCGCTGGTTCTTTCACCCCCGTGCTCGTTTTTTCGGACCCGCGCCACACGCAGTAGACGTGGATGTCAGGCTGATTTTCGCTTGCCGGCGCCCTTTGAGGCTGCCTTGACCAGACCGATACCCTTGCGGGCCGGAGTCTTTTCGCTGGCAACCGGCTTCTTCGGCACACGTGCTGATTTTTCATCGCCAAGACTCTTACGAAGAGCATCCATCAGGTTCACCACTTTGCCTGACGTAGTACGTGGCGCCTCATCCTTGGGTATCGGCAAATGATTGACCTTCGCATCAACAAGTTCCTTTACGGCGACCTCATATCCATCCTCGAACTTGCTGAGGTCAAACTTGGCAGATCTCTTCGCAATCAAAGCTTCTGCAAGCTCCAGTGAATCTTCATTGATCTCCGCGTCCTTGATATCGCGGAAGTAATCTCTCTGGTTGCGCAATTCATTCTGGTAACGAAGCGTGTAACCCATCATCCCGCGGCCTTCGGTTCCGGCTGGTGTCAGAGCGAAGATATGTTCGCGGCCAGAGAAGGCGATCTTTCCGATTGCGACTTTGCCTGATTTGACGAGCGCCTGGCGGACGACGGCGAAAGCTTCGGTCTGCGCATCATTCTCAGGCACGACGAAGTAGGGCTTCTCAACATACTCAGGATTCAACTCGCTCTGCTCAATGAACTGAGATACCGCGATGGTGTGCTTGGAGGGCACGCGAAGATTGTCGAGTTCGCTCGGCTCGATGATGACGTATTGCCCCTTGCTGTATTCGTAGCCCTTAACGATCTCGTCCTTCCCGACCACATCGCCGGGTTCAGTGTTGCCGCTGTCCACGGCGCTCTGAAGCACCTTCTGGTGCCTGACGCGCTCGCCAGTGCTGCGGCTGATCTGATGAAAGCTGATACTGCTTTTGGCTTCGGTTGCGACGTAAAGGCTTACCCCGAAGGAGACAAGGGATATCTGGACCTGACCTGACCAATAAGGACGTGCCATTACACACCTCTGTTTACCAGTTTGATTCACTCCTAAGCTGACGAGATGTCTGACGGTCGTACTTCTTGATCGTCATCGTCGCGATCTGTTCGAGCACCCGTACAGATTTTCTTTGCCTTGACAAAGACTTCGTCCTTATCGAGAGACACCCGCGAACAGCGGATCGGCAGCCGATATTTTAGAAGGGCCGATGAACGCTCTCGCATGCGCGAATTATTTCAGGAGGGCTCTAATGTAGCGAATCGGGATGGCGGCGGCCAGATTGCTACCTATCTCGCCCTCTGTCTGAATGATCATCGATTGAACCCCTATGATCTTTGCCGACATTACATCGGTTACAGGTGCACCGCTATATCCCTCAATGATCTTTTTTGGGCCAATAGCTATTAAGAAATCGAGCTGTCCAGTTGGCGCGGTATCGGCGGTTTGAATGATCTTTCCATAGATTGTGAATAGCCTTTCCGTGCCAAGAGGAAAGCCGTCTACCGAAACAAATCTGTCAGATTCAACGCCCTCGCTGTCGAGGGCTGGCAGTTCGACCTCTACTCCGTAGATGTTTATGTGATTCGTCTGGCGCGCGGCTGGTAATTTGGCCTGGGGTTGGAGAATTGCAACGTCTTCCTTATCGTCCACTGCCAATATCGTGGCAGGAATTCTCTCTGAATATACACCTGGGCTTTTTCGATATCGAATGTAGACGCTAAGATCCAGCCCGCCTGATTTCCGAATATGCTCACCTGTTTGAGCTAGGGTAACCGTGGCTAAATCTTCCATGCACTCTTTGCCAGCGTTGCCGTGGCAAACCACATGTGCTGCGGTGGCGATGTCGCCTCGCTCGTCAACAAAAAATCCGGCCCCTGTGCCCCTCCTGTGCCTCTTGATGGTTTTATGCTCTTCGGTTGTTCCCGCGTACTCTGTTTCGACGCGAACCACAATCGGTGCTATTAACGCTCCAGCCTTATGCGCACTCTTAATGATTGCGCTCTGCGCGTCCTGCGCTTGTCCGTAGGTCAGCTTAGCGGTAGCAACGAATAAAACGAGAAGTACGGCACAAGATTGCACCCAGTTCGACATGAGAAGGCTCCTGGCGTGTCAGCTGATATCAATCTTATGGAACTTATGGAATTTTCTGACCCTGTCTTAGGTCATATTGCCTGCAGGAATGACAGAAAGAAAGACACGGACCCTTCGCTTCTACCCCAATGACGAAGACAAGTCGTTGGGGATTCCGGTTCGCTTGCCTCAAAGATGGGGCGCCCCTTTTCTTGCCTGGTTGAGGTTTGCGAACAGCAGATTCCCTTCGGGAATGACAGCAAGAAAAGCAGGAGCAAAAGCAAAACGCGGGTCAAACTCTGCGGCTGGCAACAAAGAACCTGAAAACGGCAGGCCTAAGCTGAGTGGACAACATTACTTTCCTGCTGGCTGGACTGGGCCTGAGCTGCCTTTGAGGAGTTCTGTTACGCTGGCTGCGAGTTGGGGTTGCGCTACTACGAAGAACATGCCGCCGCGGCCGTTCTGGCTGCTGGCGCAGTTGGGGCCGGAGAGCGAGCCCTGCTGGTTCATGTCGCCAAAGATTGCATATTGTTGCGATCCGCCGGTGGTTACGCCTACCTTTGCGTGGTTCATATTGGGGCTGGCGCCGCCGGTCAATCCGAAGGTTGTGCTCTCCCAATGGCCGGTGGTGGCGATCTCGACGGGACCGGGCTTACCCAGTGCGGGACCTACACCCTGCACGGGACTCCAACAGCCGACAGTGCTGCTGGCATCGGTCGAGTTAATCGCCGGCGTCTCCCACCACGAGGCTACGCGCAAGGGCGCCCCGCCCAACACAGCAGAGACCATTTGCCAGGGCGGAACCTGGAGCTTGGAGGACTTCGAGATCAGCTCGACACCCGAGGAGAGAGTAGTCGCCAGATAACTGTTGGCTTTGGATATCTGGCCGAGCTGCGACACGAGTTGCTGAACATCTGCCGGGCCGCCGTTGCGAACGATCTGGGAGTTTGAGGCGTCTGTCACGACACTGGCGTTGATGAGCCCGTTGAGAACCTGAACCAGATCGTCTTTGTTGAGGCGAAGCGCGAAGAAGTGCTGGCTAACCTCAACGTCGTCGTCTTTGACGCAGCCGAGGGTGTTGCCATCTTTACGCGGTGACTGCACGTTGCCGGCTCCGGGCCACGAAGGCGTGGAGACCTGCATGATGAAACCCTCGCCGTCATCGTTCCAGGCCAGCATTCCTTTGGAGTGTCCCCAGGGCGCTCCGCAACTATTGTCTGCTCCGCAACTCTTGATCTTTGGGTCGGTCTTGAACTGATCGTTCCAGATGACGTAGTGGTAGTTACCGTTGTAGACCTCGTCAAAGCTGGCCGCGACCGGATCTGAGTTGGCGCCGACGCATCCACTTCCCTTCTGCAGCGCGGGAGCTTCGCTGCTGGCATAGGCAAACTGCTGGCCGAGTTTGTAGGTCTGCGGCGTACCGCCAAAGGGACAGGCTCGAGTCGCTCCCTCACCGCAGCCTGGAAAAGAAGCGGTGTTGAATTTGAATACGAACCACCAATCGACAGGATGCCCTTTTTGCAGCATCGGGTAAGGGGCCGGGCATGCAGGAGACTCCGGCGTACCACCGCCACATTGCTTGCCGGAGAGAGTTGCCTCAGGCGCAAAGGGAGCGGTGGAGTTGGTAATGGTCGCCTGTGAAACCTGTTGCGGGGGGGTAGGATTGGGCGAGATCGCTGAGTGCGCAAGGGCAATCGCCAAGGGTATGGCAGGACCTATGATGCGCACGGCACTCATGGTCTTATTGGGCGCGGGTGGTTGTTTGGCGGGCATAACTGCACCTCGGCTGCGTACGGTTCAGGTCAAGACAAATAGGACAACACCAGGCAGGACGGCGAGACGGTGCTACGACGTCTAGCCGTCAGCTTTCTGCGCTGCCGCGGCTGCACTGCTTGCACTCTGATCTGCAGCTGCCTGTGCGTCCGCCGCGTGCCCCTCCGCTTTATTGGCTGCGGCTTCGGCGCGGGCTACATCCTCAGGCCCTGGCGGCTTCATCAAGCTGGGCTGGCTGTAGGAGATTCCCTTGCCCACCGCGTAGGTACTGGCACTGATGCCAAGCAGGGTGAGAATTCCGTCGGGAATTGCGGGAAAGCCCGGCGGCGTGCTCTTCTCAATCAGCTCGAAGATGCCGATGGCCACCACGAAGGTGAAGATGAGCAACTGAAAACGCGACATGCTGCCTTGTCCGTTCGCCTCGCTCAACAGGTGCCTTATATCAATCTTGTCTGTCGCGATCCAGACAATGATCAGCACAGCCAGCGCACCCAGGAATCCGCAGGCAATAAACCCGCAGAGATTCATAACCCAGCTTGTCGTTGCAGTCATCTATCCCCCTAAGAGTTGTTGTTACTCTTCCAAGCGTTCCAAGCCTTTTCGGCGACATAGATACTGCCGCTACCGCCAAAAAGATACAGCCAGTTCCTGCTGATGTCCGGCATGGTTCCGTCTTTCGCCGTCATAACCTGAGTCAAATAGGTGGCACCGGTGGCGATTGTCGCCAATAACAATTGCAGCCTTCCAGTACTGATGCCCGGAGCCAGCTCCGGATCATCGTCGTCGTTGTCCGTTCCATCTTTGTGAGAGAGCAAGCCAGTTAGAACGATGCCACCAGTGAGCATCTTGTAGGCGATTACAGCAGCAAGAGAGGAAAGAAAGCCGGCCATCTCAAGATGGAGCAAGCGTTCTGGCGTCATGCGTACTCCCTTCCTGGCTCCGCGCATAGCTACTATAGCTCGACTCACGATTGAGGCCAGCCTTGGGGACTTAGTTCAAAGCGCGGGGAAACGCTGCTTTCATGAGGAAGCAACAGTATGGGCCGCAGCCGATACGGCGTCAAGAAAGATTTATAGGAGGTGCTATTTCGCGAACTATACCAAGTTAGTAGAAGACGGGAATGTAGACAGCAAAACCTCGCGGGGGTGCGGGAAATTCGGCGTTGCCTTCGGCATCTGTGGTGCGCTCATCGGGAAGAGCGGTGTCGTGGCCGTCCCATGCGACAGGGCGGAACTTCTGGTTGGTCCACTGCGTCTTGACTGAAGTCCCACTCCACTTGTCGCCGAGGTTGTTCAGAACATAGATGAGGCCGGGCTGATCGACAACGTCGGATTTATAGCCGATGCGCTGCATGATGTAGAGGTCGGGATCGGCGTGGAGTATCTGCGAGTCGCCGCCGGCGTGAGAGAGATGCACTGCGATGAGCGCGTCGATGCCGTTGGGTGAGCCGTTGCGGGCCAAACCGTTGTTGAAGTAGTCGTACCAGAAGACACAGGGGTAGCCCTCGTGGACCATGATGAAGGAGTAGGCGAGCATCTTGTCATGGACGATGGCATTATCGCCCATGTCATGGTTGTCGACGAAGGTGGCCGCGTGCATCGGGCGATCCATGACGACTGCGCCCCCGTCGGTGAGATTGCGCAGGTCGTAGTTGAGCGTGTCGCAGACGTCTTTTAGCTTGTAGCGCAGGGGAAAATCGAAGGCCATGATCTGGTTGTCAGTCATGCTGTCGATGCGATCGATCCACGCGCCTATCTCTTCTGTGCCGGACCATAGTTCGACGACGACGAAGGGCGTGAACTCTTCGCCGTTCTTGACGTAGCGGTATTTTGAAAGAACGCTGATCATCCACGAGCCGTAGCCCTTGGCGAAGTCGAAACGGAAGCCGTCGAAGCCAAGCTCTTCAACAAGAAAGCGGGAGTAGTCGAACATGGCTTTGTAGACATGCGGATTGCGATGGCAGAGGTGAGGATACCCGGCGTAGTTCTCGCCCTCAACCATTACCTGTTCATAACGGCTGGGATGAAAGCTGTTCCAATCACGGGGAAACTTTCCACTCATTGGCTTGAACTTTGTCCATCGCTTCTCGCCGTCCAGAGGATTTACTTCTTCTTCGTCTGCGCCGGAGTTGTGGTTGATGACCATGTCGGCGTAGAGGGCGACTTTGTGTTCATGCGCAGTTTTGATGAGGGCTTCGAGCTCCGCGCGATTGCCGTAGAGGGTCTTCTTGCCGCCCTTCTGGTCGTAGTCGCCGAGGTCCCAGTAGTCGTAAGGATCGTAGCCCATGGAGCGGTTGTCATAGCCCTTGGAGACAGGCGGAAGCCAGAGCGCGCTGATGCCGGATTTGCTGAGGGCTTCGACGTGTTCGGCGATGACGTTCCACCAGTTGCCTTCCTGCTTTTCCTTCTGCGGGGCGTCCCAATAAAAGGCTTGCATCATGACTGCCATAGAAGTCTCCTGCGCACGGCCGGTCTATCCGGCCTGCGGAATAGTGGTTCAGACTGGGATGGCTTGCAGAATTGCCGCCTGAAAGGACGCGCCTGCCAGCAGTTGCGGACACGACTGTCCACAATGGAGTGACAGGTGATGAGATGCAGGGCGCGGCGCCTTGGCTGCCTCGATACGCCGCGCGTCCTGAAGCTGCGTGGCTACTTGAGCTTCAGGTCGAACTGGACTTCTTTGCGGGAGTCATAGGAGCTGATGCTTTTGACAGCGCTTTTATCCTTGCCTCGCGCGGCCCACACTTCGTAGTCGTCCACCATGCCGACCTGAGCAAAGCGGAAGGTCCCATCGGGGAGACTGGTGAAGCTCTTTACGTTGCGGGTCTTCACGTTTTTGAGAAAGACGGTGGCTGAGCCGACGGGGGTTGATGTGTCGTCGAGCACTTTGCCTTGAATTGTGCGATAGCCGAAGTTCTGTGCGTGCGCTGTTTGCAGTCCGAAGCTGTTGGAACGGCCGCTGAAGGACAGGAGGCCGGATACCGCGACAGCCAGCAGAGCTATTGCTATGGCACGACTGACGAAGTGTGCCGGACGAGTTGCGGCCAGCTGCGGTGTACCTTGCGATTCAATTTGACTCACGCTTACTCTTCTTCCTCTTCTTCATCCAGAAATTCGTCGTCGTCCTCGTCAAGTTCATCGGAGTCGACGTGGGCTAGCTCCAAGGGTTCTGTTCCGACGATTTCGTACTCACTCCCGCATTCGTCGCAGGCGACAATGTCGCCCTCTTCCACTTCATCCTCTTCCAGATCGAGGGGGGTCTCGCACTCCGGACAGTTAGGCATGGTCCACTTCTCCTTTCAGCGCGTCGCGTGGCCGCATACGCTTTATGATGACAGCACTGCGCGATACGACTTCGCTAGTTTTAGGGTAAATGCCGTTGCTGGTCAAGAGTGTACCGGTCGCGGATGTTTCGAGAATCTGGCCGGGCCGAGGAAAATTGTATGAATCTGCTGAAATTACGGCGCATTGGGATGTTTTTGCTCACTGGCGCCGCCATGGTCTTCCTATCTGCGGTCTCACTTTCTGCGACGGAGCAGCCTGATTACCAGATGCACGCCGTTCCGGTGGCGGCTGCTCCGGCTGACTCGGCGATTGCGGGCGCGCTAAGGCAGGTCTCTGAAGTCCGCATACGTCAGACGATCGAAAGGCTGGTGGGTTTCGGGACGCGCAGCACCATCTCAAGCATGGAGACGGACCTGCCCGCCGGGCAGGGTGTTACGGCTGCGGCGGACTGGATTTTCTCGCAATTTGAGGCGATTTCGAAGGATTGTGGGGGCTGCCTGGAAGTAAAGCGGGACACCTTTACCAATCCGGCTGCGGATCGCATTCCGAAGCCAACGACGATCACGAATGTGTATGCGATTCTGCGTGGGAATAACCCGGCTGCGACCAAGCGGATGTACCTGGTGACGGGACACTATGATTCCCGCGACTCGGACACGATGGACGATCACGGCGCTGCTCCGGGGGCTAACGATGACGCCTCGGGTGTGGCTGTTTCGATGGAGTGCGCGCGGGTGTTGAGCAAGCTGAAGCTGCCGGCGTCGCTGGTCTTTGTGGCGGTTGCGGGGGAGGAGCAGGGGCTAAACGGATCGGCGCATCTGGCCAAGCTGGCGAAAGAGGAAGGCTGGCAACTGGAAGGCGTACTGAACAACGATATCGTGGGCGGCAATACGACTCCGGGGGACACACTGCAGCGGAAGGACCGAGTACGGGTGTTTTCTGAGGGTATTCCGGCTTCGGCTACTCCGGAGCAACTGCGGCGTATTCGCAATCTTGGGCAGGCGGATGATGCGCCGAGCCGTCAGCTTGCGCGGGCGATGGCTGATGTGGGGCGGACCTATGTTGCGAGCTCAGGGTTCAGCCCGTTTCTGGTGGCGCGGGCTGACCGCTATCTGCGTGGGGGAGATCATACGAGCTTTAACCGCGAGGGGTTTGCTGCGGTTCGCATCACGGAATGGCGTGAGGATTTTAACCACCAGCACCAGAATGTGCGCGTGGAGAATGGCGTGCAGTATGGAGATCTGCTCCAGTTTGTGGACTTTGGCTACGTGGCAAAGGTTGCTCGGCTGAATGCAGCGACCCTGGCTACGCTGGCGGCATCGCCGGGCGTACCCAGTGAGGTGAAGCTGGTGACGACGAAGCTAGACAACGACACGACGGTAAGCTGGAAAGCTCCAGAGGGTGCGGCGGCGGACACGCACTACGAATTGCTCTGGCGAGAAACGACGGCGCCGGACTGGCAGTATGTGCGGAACGTGCCCGCTGCGGCGGATGGTTCGCCGATTACGATTACCGTGCCCATCTCGAAGGACAATGTGTTCTTTGGTGTGCGGGCGGTGGATGCGGCTGGGCATCGTGGGCTGGTGGTTACGCCATAGCAGCGATGCTCGGGCCATCGAGGCCCCTCGTTGGGGGTGGAGGATGGGAATGCATCCCACAGGGGCTAAAGCCCTGTTTATTTGGTTGCTTAGCGGCACGACTGAAGTCGTGCCCTGTTACAAAACGCCCGCGCGGGAGCTTTCAGCATCTTTAAAGCCTTGCCCTCCCGCCTGCGCACGTTCGTGGTGGGGCAGTACCTTAACTGCGGGTTCTTCATTAACAGGGATGGCGGACGGTGATGCGTGCCTCTGCTATCGTTCTCGCTATGACGTTCGGCTCTCTGCGCTGGCTCGTGCGGCGTCCAAAGCTATGGCTCCATCTGCAGCATGTGCCGCTGCGCCAGCTCTCAGTATTCATGGGGGCGGTATTTTTGCTGTTCACTGTCATCGGCTTCTACGGCGATCTGATGAGCGGCGGGGTTCAGCCATACGCCATCGTCCTGACTGCTGCGATTTACAGCGGGTTGAACGCGGTGCTGTGGGTCATCGTCGTTTCACGGCTGCCTGTTTTCTGCATCTTTCTAATGGTGCTGCAGGGGATCTTTTTACCTGTGCAAACCTACCTCATGCACTGGGTCCAGAACACGTTTCAGCCTGCTCCTGTGCCGGCGGAGCATGGGCTGCATTTTGCAGCGACGGCCACCCTGATCGCGGTTATCTCTTCATACATACTCTTCTCTTCCTACATGGGAATCTCGGGCAGAGAGGCGTACCGTATCAAAACCGAGCTGCAACTGGCGCAATCGATACAGAAGACACTGGTGCCCCAGATCAATCTGAGTTTGGAGTGTTTTGAAGTTTTCGGGGTCTCTCACCCCAGCGAAAAAGTCGGGGGCGATCTGGTGGACGTAGTCCATCTGCCCGGGGGCGATTGCGTAGCTTATCTTGCGGACATTGCCGGTCACGGGCTGCAGGCAGGCATTCTGATGGGGATGCTCAAGACTGCGGCGCGAACGGTCCTCACCGATGGCAACTACGCAGACGCCGGAACGATCCTTTCCACGCTGATGGATCGGCTCAACCTGGTGTTGCCACAGGTGAAGGAGCAGCACATGTACGCCACTTTTACAGCTCTGCGCCTCGATCAGGACGGCCGCGCCTACTACGGCATGGCCGCGAGCCCGCCGCTGCTCCACTGGAAGGCCGAGGAGCAGCGCATGGTCCGCAGCGAAGAGCAGCAGTTTCCCCTTGGGCTGCTGCCGGTATCGGATTTTCAGTCTCATGCACTGGCAATGAAGACCGGCGACATCGTCGTGGTGGCTACTGACGGCATCCTCGAAGTGAACTCGTCACAACGTTCCGGCCATGGTGCAGAGTTTGGCGTCGAACAGCTGGAGGCGCTTGTCGCAGGCCATGCGCGGCTTCCGCTGCCGGATCTCGCGGCATTGATTCTAAGTACAGTGAGAGACTTTGGCAGACAGATCGACGATCAGACGCTGCTGCTGGTGCGGCGCGCATGACATTTAACTCGGCAACGATGTAGGCTCAGAGCAGACGACTATGGCCAGATTCGGATCGGTCCAATTCGCATTTCCTGAGTTTTCCGGCACGACACGGCGGCTTGTGCTGTGGAATCTGGGTACATTCTTTGTTCTGCTGCTCGCCGTAAGCGCACGCATCGTCGATCCGCTGTGGGTGATGTCCCACCTAGGTCTGTATCCGCCAAATTTTGCGGTAGGGCAGCTCTGGCAGCCGCTCACCTATAGCCTGATCCATCCGGGGATTCTTGGAACTGCGTTCGAGCTACTGTCGTTATGGTTCCTCGCCGGCTTCCTGGAGCCGATGCACGGCTCGCGCTGGCTTGGCGGGCTTTACGCAGCCTCTGTGCTGGGCACGGCTGCGGCGGCCATTCTCATCTACGCGATGGGCCAGATGCTCGGCTCTCCCCAGCCTTTGATCGCGATTACCGGCTGCATGGGTGGCATCTTTGGCCTGCTTACAGCGATTGGGCTGCTGCACGGCGATGTGCAGTTTCAGATGTTCTTTATTATCGGGATCAAGGCCAAATATCTGGCGATTGTTTTTGTGCTGATTGCGATAGCGCAGACCTTTGGCGACCAGCGGATGTATGCGTTTGCCCAGCTGGGCGGCGCATTGGCGGCGATTCTCTATGTACGCCTCGCGCCCCGGCGTGGTTTCGGCTTCGCATTCAGTGAGTCATGGTACGGATTGCGCAATCGCTACTACCGCTGGAAACGGCGACGGGCGGCGAGCAAGTTTCAGGTGTATATGCGCAAGCAGGGCCGGACGGTGAGATTTGACGGGCAGGGCCGGCTGATCGATGAAGACGACGAGGTCAAGCACGACGACCGCAAGCGCTGGAACTAGCATTGCATGCAGCAGACGCTCGCTTTTCGCTCGCACCGGGTCTAATTACCTCCGCATACCAGTCCCCCACCTCCAATGAGGCTTTTACACATCCACTGGAACCTGCCCCGCCTGTTTTTGAATTTCGAATGGGTTGAGGTTGTGCTTTCCCACCTTAGCCACGATGAAGCCGTGGCGAAGATGGGGCACCCATTTTCTTGCCGGGTTTAGGTAAAGCTCTGACGCCTTTTGCAGGCGACGCTAAGGCACGACGCTTAGGCGCATATTGCGAAAGTCGAGTGTGTAGCTGGAGAAGAGGCGCAGAACATCCTGCCCGATTACGCCGTAGTAGCTCTCTGCCTCGCCGCCCTGCGGCTGGCTGAGCACATGCTGCCCGCTGCAGAGAACGGGTGTTGCGCCGAAGAAGAGTGGAAGCTTGCGAGCTTCATAGGCTGGGATCTCATGAATTCCACCAGCGCCGGCTAGGCGGGCCAGGGACGAGGGCTCGCCGGGGAAGCGGGAGCGATTCTCTGCGAGGTAACGGTCGGTCAGATATGAATTGCCGGAGCCGGTGTCAAGCTCAAAGAGACGCTCTTTAGCGCCGCCGGTAAGCTTATCTCCATTGAAAACCGGCTCGGTACCGAGAGCGACGAGCAGTGAGCCGTCGCCCACCCATAATGGAGCACCAGCGGCAGACTCGCGGCTGGATGCGGTTACGGTCAGGGAGCCGTTGCGAGAAAAGGTGAGCCTTTCGAGCGCCGAAGTTACCGGGTAGCCTAGCAGCGCGTGCGTCTGCCGCCTGATCTGGGCGATGTAGAGGTTTTCGTCGGCGGTTACGAAGACGACGACGTTATGCAACGAGGCTTTGCCGATCTGAAGCGTGTGGATTACGGCTGGGCGTGCGGAGAAGCCGCCGCCGCCGTATCCGTGCAGTGTGGCTGTGCCGTCGAGCGGCGTCACGCCCCAGCGCTTGGCCGTGCTTTCTGAGAGCAGAGAGACGCTTGCGCCAGTATCGAGCTGGGCGAAGAAGCTTTTGCCTTCCACGGTGACGGGATATTCGTTGGCGTTGTCGCCTGTGCCGCGCTCCACTGTGAAATCTGCGCCGATCTCTGCCGTCTCTGCCGGCACATGCTCGAGAAGAGCGGCAATGTGGCGTTTTTCACGAATGCCTTCCAGCCCGCTGCCCATTCGTGAGCCGTAGAGGCGCTCGATGTCGTCGTACATCTTGGCGGAGGAGTTGTAGAGGTAGGTGCGGGCTGCTGCCTGCCCGAGGATTTCAAAGGCGCTCTCCAGCTGGCTGGCTGTGAGCGCTGATTTTTGCATGCGCACCGCAGCGACAAGCGGGTCGATCACGTCGTTGAAATGGCCTTCGCGATAGGCCAATGTGCCGCGGAAGTAGAGCTCCTGCTCAGGCCTGAGGCCGGTGGCATTTGGAAACTGACGCGCGAAATCGATGAAGTTGGAGTGATCGAGAAGCGACTGCAGGTAGGAGGCCGTGACTGGCGAGTTTGCCGGGGTACGATTGGTCTCGGTGGCACCCGCAAGCACGTTTGGATGTGGTGCGGCGAAGATCAGCATTGTGGATGCGAGTGCGGCGGTGGCGAACCGGATCATCTAATCTCCGAATGCGGGTACGCGGATGTCGGTATCTGATAGACGGATCATCCCATAGTCTGGCCGCAGGGCCTTCCGTTTCAACCGGCCGGACTCGAGAGTGCCTGCTCCGCTACAATCCTGAAGAAATGACGATACGCAAGATTGCTTTTCTCTTTCCGGGACAGGGCTCACAGTCGGTGGGCATGGGGCGCAGCCTCGCTGAACAGTTTCCAGTAGCCGCGGCTACCTTTGCTGAGGCTGACGAGGCGCTGGGATTTCCTCTGAGCCGGATTTTTCTGGATGGTCCTGAGGATGAGCTGCGCCTGACGGAGAATACGCAGCCGGCGATTCTGGCGGTGAGCGTGGCGGTATGGCGAGTGCTGGCTGAGCGTGGAATTACTCCTGCGCTGGCGGCTGGGCATTCACTGGGAGAATGGTCGGCTCATGTAGCCGCCGGTACGCTTGGCTTTGCCGATGCGCTGCGGGCGGTGAAGGCGCGTGGACGGGCGATGCAGATAGCTGTTCCGGCTGGCGAGGGAGCGATGGCGGCAGTGCTGTCACTGGCGGCTGACGCGGTTGCCGAGGCTTGTGCCGCAGCCGCACAGGAGACCGGCCTGCCGGTATCTCCCGCGAACTTCAATACGCCGGATCAGACGGTGATTTCAGGAGCGAAGGCGGCGGTTGAACGAGCGGCCGAACTTGTAAAGGAACGAGGGGCGCGCAAGATTGTGATGCTTGCCGTGAGCGCGCCATTCCACTGCGCGTTGATGCAGCCTGCCCAGGAGGAAGTGGCTCGCGTGCTTGGCGAGATTGCGCTTTCAGAGCCTAAGATTCCAGTGGCCGCTAACGTTTCGGCCACGCTGGTGACGACGGCGGCGGCGGCGCGGCAGGCGCTGATTGAGCAGGTGACCGGGACGGTACGCTGGGCCGGCTGTGTGCAGGCTCTGGTGGACGGCGGAGCCGAGATGTTTGTAGAGGCGGGACCGGGCAAGGTGCTGACAGGACTTCTGCGGCAAATCGACCGCGGGCTGAAGTGCGTCAACGTGGAGGATGTCGCGAGCCTTGAGAAGGCGGCATTCGGGGAGCAATGAAACAGAGAACTCGGCGCTCGGCAGCGAGGTATCATCCTTCCTCGCTGCCGGAGTAGCGACAGGTATCTGTTGCTGCGAAAGGCTTACTTCGCCTTGGCCGCGGCGTTGATGAAGGTAAGTCCGTTAGGGACGCCCCACCCGGTGACGTTGTCCCAGCCGGGAGTGACGGTCAGTGAAGTATCGGTGCCGAAGCTGATATCGACATATTCTCCTGTCAGGTTCCAAAAGGCGCTGTAGTACTCGGTGGTGGTATAGAGCGGTGCGAGCAGGGTGTCTGACGAATAGAATGTAGCGCCAGCAGAATCGAAGATAACGCCAGCCACATTCGTAGGACTGCCCAAAGGCACGATGTCGTTAATCGTGCCAGACGGGAGTTTAGCGAGGAGCGGAGCTGCCTGACCGAGCGCCTTTCCAGCCTTCTGGTCGGCAATGGCCCAGATGCCGGAGAAAATGGGGCAGGAAAGGCTTGTTCCACCGATGCCTGCGTACGGGGTATCGAACTCGACGAAGACTACGCCGGTGTATGGGTCGCCAACGGCGGAAATGTCAGGCTCCAGCCGTCCCGTTCCGGTCAAGGATTTCTGCCAGGACGGCTTGGCGAAGAAAGTGCTTTCGCCGCCACCCGAGCCGCCAAGAAAACCGAGGCTGAACGGAGGATCAAATACGCCATTCAAAGCATAGGAGAGGACATTTGCATTGTTGCCCCAGCCGACTTCCGCGCCTGCCTTTGTGCCATCGGGAATGCCGATGCTGGTTCCTCCTACGGCAGTGACATACGTTGAGGTTGCCGGATAGGACTGACCTCCTGCGTTGGGTGCGCCAAGACCTTCATCCCCACCATCGCCGGTTGAGAAATTGACATTGATGCCAGCGGCGGCGGCCTTCTTCAGCACTTGTTCGAAGCCCCTGACTGTGGCAGCGCCAAACAGCGCTTCTGGATAGCCGTAGCTGTTGGAGATGACCTTGCCGAGCTTGTTCTGGCGGGCGTAGTCAATGGCGAATTCGAATTCATCCCAGTCCTGCGTGGGCATGATCTCGACGATGATCTTTGCTCCGGGCGCAATGGCGTGCGCCCACTCGACGTCCAAGGAGGCCTCATCTTGCCAGTTCTGAAATTCAAGCGCCAGGGGTGTCGGCTTGCCGTCCGGATAGAGGACGGTGAAGTTAGAGGAATTGGTGGCCGGGAGTCCGGAGAGATTAGAGAAGAGAGCAAGATCGCTGGTTAGCTGAGCGCCATCTGTCGGGCCGTCGACGATAACAATGGTCTCGCCGGTTCCGTCCAGGCCTTTTTTGTAGGCCGCCGTCAGGCCATAGCGATCCTGGATCTGAGAGGGGGTCCAGGCGCAGATTAGCGGAGTATCGTCGTAGTCATTGCCGTAATAAATGCCCACCGGTAAGGACGCGCCATCCGTTGTGAGGGTGACGGATAGAGGCTTGGTGAAGCATTTGTTGGTTGCAATAGCAGAGAAAGCGCCGTTGTCTTTCTTGGTAATGGGAGATTTGCCGATAGGAGGCTTTGCGGCAGTGTGCGGTTTCCCGGTTTTGGGGTCGACTTGGTACTTGATATAAGGCCGCATACTAAAGCTGGTAAGACCGGTAACGCCGTGGACGAGCGAGCCAGCGGGGCCGGCAAGATTTGCCGGCGTCACGTTGGCGTGGAAGACTTTGCCCTGCCGCTCAAACTCGTGGATCTGTGTCTGGAAAGCGCGCTCAACACCCGATGCCGGGCCACGGGCGCGAATAGAGAGATTATCCGGACTCACAGAGAGGATCGAAAGGCCATGGGATTCAAGCTCTTTCTTGACGGTTTCCACTTGCGCTGCGGTCGGAGCATACCGAGCGATGTCGCCGTTTGTCATCCACTGATGGTAGGTGGGTGAACCGGGAGTGTAGAGGTCTTCTACAGCTTTATCGAAGGCCGCCTGGTTGCGCGTGTTCAGATGCACGGTAAAAGTTATTTGCTGAAGGGGTTGAATCGAACCGTGATCGGAAGAAAAATCTGCAACTCGTGGACGCTCAATTTGCGCTTGGGCGTGGAGCGCAGGGATTGCAAGCAGAGCGCAAGTGAGTGATGCAATGCAGGCCCAGGACCATACTGAGAAATTTGCGTTTTTCGACATAGGATTTCCTTCTCCCGGCGTGGATAGGCGTGAGTGTTTACGCTCGCCAAGGGACAGCGAATGCAGGGACAGTTGGGCACCCCAGACGGACAGTTGGACTGAAAACGGACTTGGGACTCTCAGAAGAAAACGAGAGGGAACCTCAACAACGGCAGGAAAGTACAGGGGGTTGTTGCGTAGGTGTCATGTGACAGCCACACCAATGTGGCACAAGGTTAGGAATGCGTCAACGAGAAAAAGTGACGGATGCAGTAACCCCGGCGCGAAAAGGCCACGCGCACGACTCAACAAAGGGAACAGTCCGGCATCCCAGGCTTAGTTATTGATCCGACTACTAACTCAGGGATTGATCGTGAGTTCGAAAGGCGAGAAGCCGAGGGTGTGCAGCTTTTTGTCGTAGGCGAGGAAGAGCGGTTTGCTCTTGCGCCCGTTGATCATAGCGGCGACGATCAGCTGGTTGCCCGATATCTTGCGGGCGACGATGCGATGGCTGGAGACGGTTCCGTATTCGTTGGCCATGCTGTCGGAACCCCAGTCCTCTGAGAAGCGGTCGAAGGGGTAGGACTTGTACTTATCCTGATGCTGGCGCCAGTCGAAATCGTTCTCCCAGATCGCGTAGGCGCGATTGAGGTCCTTGGCTTCCACGGCCTGCAGGAATTGATTCACATCGCGTTCTCCAGCCCAGTAGGTCCACCAGTTCCAGGGAAAATCAAGGGGACGGCCGGTAAAGAACCACATGCCAATAAGGAAGACGAGCAAGCCTGCAAAGATGCCGCGAATCCAGAGCGTGCGCTGGCGTGCCTTGGCGGCATCGAATTTGGGTGCATCCATCAGGGTCATTAAAGAAGGTACCTCGCAGTGCGGAATCGGGGCTTTTCGGAATGGCACTGTATCTAAAGACAACGCCGGAGGGAAAACTGTTCCCTCGCCGGGTTAGATGCTGTGTTTCCTTTCACACGCCAGACTCTGGATCAGGCCTTGGCGTCGAAGCTGAAGGTGGTGCGGCTGCGGTCCTGATGGCGCTCCAGCGCGAGCTCGATCAGGCGGGTGATCAGATCGGCGTAGCTGAGGCCGGTGGCCTGCCACAGCTTGGGGTACATGCTGATGGATGTGAAGCCGGGCAAGGTGTTTACTTCGTTGAGGTAGATACGGCGTTTGCCGTCGGGCTCCATGAGGAAGTCGACGCGGGCGAGACCGGCAAGGTCGCAGGCGCGGAAGGCTTCGACGGCCTTGGCGCGGATTTGCTTCGATTCAGCGGCGGTGATCCTGGCGGGGATGATGGGAATTGAGCCGTCGCTGAGATACTTGGCCTCGTAGTCGTAGAACTCTTTGCCGGGGATGATTTCGCCGACGATGCTAGCTTTGGGGTCGTCGTTGCCAAGCACAGCGACCTCTAGCTCCCGGGCTTTCTTTTTGCCGCCTCCGACTCCCTGCTCGATCACGATCTTGCGGTCGTAGCGGGCGGCGAGGTTGAGAGCGGGGGCGAGTTCGCTTCGGTCATGAACTTTGCTGATGCCTACCGACGAGCCGAGGTTCGCGGGCTTTACGAAGATGGGATATTTGAGCGCGGCTTCGACTGCGGATACTGTCTTGCGCGGGGAAGCTTCCCAGGCGGTGCGGAGAATAGTTAGGTGCTTCACGATGGGCAGGCGCGCCTGGGCGAAGAGGCGTTTCATGACGTCTTTGTCCATGCCGGCAGATGAGCCAAGGACGCCTGAGCCTACGTAGGCTATGTCAGCGAGTTCGAAGAGACCCTGGATCGTACCGTCTTCGCCGAAGGTGCCATGCAGGACCGGGAAGACGGCGTCGAGCTTGCCATCTTCGAGGATTGCGGGATCGGGAACGAGGGCACCGCCTGTGTTGGCTGCGTGTGCCTCGCTTGAGGCGGCTTCTATCGCTTGTTTCGCGGAACCGGAGGTGTCGCCGGCGAGCAGGGCCTGCGCTCCGTTGCCGGTGAGCCAGCGGCCTGCTTTGCTGATGCCGATGGGGACGACGTCGAACTTTTTACGGTCGATCGCTTTGAGAATTGACGCCGCGGAAAGGAGCGACACTTCATGTTCGCCGCTGCGGCCGCCGAAAAGAATTCCTACCCTTAACTTCTTAGCCATTCAGGTTTGATTCTAGCTGGCGGGGGCTAGGCAAAAGGTGTCGCGGCGTGTTCATCTCGGGAATTCGGAGGCACTTCAAAGTCGATATCAAGGCCTTGAATGGGCGCAAAGAGCTCAACGATGTCTTTGGCTACGATTGGTCTGGACTTAGCAGACGCAGCATGAGCCGCCTCTTCGAGCAGAGCTGCGGCGCAGTCATCCTGCGTGTGCGGCCTGATTTCGAGAGCAATGGTCATGGCTGCATCCTGCTGCGTTATGCCTCGAAAACAATTGTGAAGGTTCTCCATCATTTTTTCTTGCGCACCCGCCTTCCCTTCGCCGCGTTATGTGTGGCACAGAGAAGGGCGGCATTACCAAGGGTAGTCTTGCCACCCAAAGTGAAAGGTTTAATGTGATCCGCCTGAAAGTCCTCCCAATTTAATTCGCAGCCACATTCAGCGCAAACTCTCTCTTCAGCCGTATTCCATAGGATTCTACGCTGCTCTTGACTGAATAAACGCTGTTGATCCTTTATCTCGAATATGGGCTCCAAGAGTCGGCACAGGATATCGTGGCGCTTTCGTCTATTCGGTTCAGAGTCAGACCCTTCCCGAACAGCATTTAGGTATTGACGCAAGAGCTCATCGCGAGGTGAGAGTGTCTTAATTTCTAACTTCTTCGAAGCCAGTGCAAGCTGATCGACGCCAGTTGAGAAGGCGGTCAGTACATCCCAAGCTAAACAATTACGCCTGCGGTCATCTAAAACCAATCCCTTTGCCACAAAGGTCTGGACAACCACCGCCAAGCTATAGAAATCTGAAACCTTATGGAAGCGTACTGAACGCGAAAGTTCAGGAAACATTCGTTTGAGTCTATTCAGCCCAGCGACAGCCATGCGTTCTGCTTTAAGTAACTTGACTCCTTTAATCGAATCGGCACGCATTGACGAATCCAGTACGCGTTTTTTATTTCCTACTCCGCCGATATTTGCGGAGTAGATTAGCTCGCTCATCAGTTCGATGTGCTTCATGCGCCGAGCCTGTTGGGCTCCGATGACACCAATATTCTGAAGGTAATTCTGGTACTTCGAGGCAAGCTTCTTGGCGGCCTTCAGGAACTCGCTCTTATAAAAATGTGCGTTTCTAATTTCCTGTCGCGTTAGCGCATTACCAGTAGAGTTGATGCGCACAAATAATTCGACAATGTCGCTAAATCCCCCCGAAACCTCAATCACTTGGAGATGGTACTCTTCGAGGCGCCCTTGTTCCTTCAGCTTCCGAAGCTGCGAATAAGTAACCTCCGTAGGTTTTTCGCCGAGCAGCAATTCAATAGGTGCGCTGAAACGACCAGGTAAGTAGCCTGCGTACATGAGGATCGATTCGATTCGCTGCTTACCGTCTATTACTTCGAATACAACTTGACCTGTTTCCTCGTTCACATGGCGATAGAGAAATACAGAAGGAACTGGATAGCCTTGGAAAATGGATTGCAACAGGCCAACCCGCTGTCGCTTCTGCCACACACCTCGCCGCTGAAAAGCTGGCTCAAGCTTGAGCCGCCTTTCGGTGAATAGGCTAAAAATTTGACGCGCCGGTAGTGAGTAAGATTTAAACTGAATTGTTTCAACCATCTAACCAGCCCTTCAAAAGTTGATATTACCTTAGCCTCACAAAATTTTCTTTCCAAACGCGGAGCAGGCTAGTTCTACTGCTAGGTCAGCGGTGCGGTTGTGTTCGTCGATTACGGGGTTGACTTCGACGATTTCGAAGCTGAGAAGTTTGCCGTGGTCGGCGAGGATTTCCATGGCGAGATGGGCTTCGCGGTAGGTTACGCCGCCTCGTACCGGGGTGCCTACGCCTGGGGCGTCTTCGGGGTCGATCCAGTCCATGTCGAGGGAGACGTGGTAGCCGGCTGTGCCCTGACTGGCGGTATGCAGCGCTTCTTCCATGACGGTCCGCATACCGCGCTCGTCGATGTCGCGCATGGTGTAGACGGCGGCGACTCCGGCGCGGCGAATGTTCTCCCGCTCCGCGGCGTCGACGTCGCGCACGCCGATGATGACGGTGTTTTCCGGGGCGATCTTAGGGCTGTAGCCGAAGATCTGGCTGAGCGGCTGCAGCCCTGAATCTGCATCGAGACCGAGCAGAGCGGCAAGCGGCATGCCGTGGACGTTGCCTGAGGGCGAAGTCGCGGGCGTATTGATGTCGGAGTGGGCGTCGATCCAGATGACACCGATCTTCTGCTGGTGGCGGCGGTAGAACTCAGCTACTCCGGAGATTGTGCCGGCGGCCAGCGAGTGGTCGCCGCCGAGGACGAGGGGGGTCATGCCGTCTTCGAGGCTTTGTGCTACCGCCTCGGCTGTGCGGGTGCAAGTGTCAGCAATCTGGTTGAGAAAGCGTGCGTTGGCACTGCCGACGCTTTGGGTTTCGGCGATCTCGACGCGGATATTGCCACCGTCTGTGACCTGGTGGCCGAGAGCCTCGAGGCGCGCTTCGAGGCCTGCTACTCGTACCGCCGATGGACCCATGTCGACGCCGCGGCGGCTGGCGCCCAAGTCTAAAGGCACTCCGAGAACACGGATTTTGCGGATAGGGAGAGACTGCGCTCCGCCGTGGGCGTATTGCGAATGAACCGTTACAGATCGCTCCCCGGCCCGAACTTCGGACGCCGTGACGGGAGTTTCTATTGCATTTGCCATGACCTACCCCATTGACACACAGCCCTCTTACGCGACCTGACCTGGCCGTGCTGCGATTGAGGCTGAACGCCAACTGGCGATTATAGCCAAATCATTGTGGATGCGCCGGGAGAGACTGAAAGCAGACTCCCTGTCGCAATAACAGCAAGAAAGTCAATGCAATTTATCTATGGTGCTTTCGCAGGTAATTCTCTGCAGTTTAGATAGAAGGGCGACTAAGAAGATTACGTCTGTAACGTGTTGCTTTCACTGATATGGGCGACTAAAGTTCCTGCAATGGTGTCCTTTTGCTGGGTGGGTGGACCGGTTTTTGACCGGAAATGTACCCCTCCCGGCTGGTGTTCTCCCCTGTTCTGGCTATATCGGGGCATCTTACATTTATGAGACGATGATTGACATTCCTTCGCGGAGTTGGGGAGATATCTGCTGCCTGGGTTCCAGCGGCCGATAAAATTCATTGGGAGTGTCACTGAGGCCAATACAGTAGCGGCGGAAAGGAGCGCGAAGCGAATCGATGCGAAGAACTTTTTCAATTCTGCTTTATCCCGCGATATCGCTCCTTATCAGCTGCCTGGCCGGCGCGCAAAGCCCCCAGAATTCTGAGAGGCTCACGAGCATTGCGCAGGTGGAGGCTCTGACCAATACCCAGGCAGAAAAGAAAATTCCGGTCGAGATTGAGGGGATAGTAACGTACTTGCGTCCCTCAGACGAGGATCTCTCCGTGATGGAGGGGGATTCGGGATGCTATGTACGCTGGGGCACCGAAATGGGACTGCTGCCCGGCGACCGCGTGGCGATCACCGGCTTCACCGCTCCAGGCTTCAAGCCAATCATCGTGGCCAGCACGGTGCGCCTGATCTCTCATGGCTCGATGCCGGTGGCGCAGCCTGCGACGATCGAAGACCTTATCCAGTCCAAGTGGGACAGCCGCTATGTGACCATCTCCGGCCAGGTAATCTCGGCGGCGATGGATAATGCCCGTCCTGCAGGCATGCAATTGCGGGTGCGGGTGCCGAATGGCACGGTGGGCGGAGTCATTGTGCATCCGGGTACGCTGCGGGCCGAAGATCTGCTCGATGCGGACGTGCGTCTGAACGGAGTCGCCGCCGGTGATTACGACAGCAAGATGCAGGTGACAGGTGTATGGCTCGATATAAATTCGGCGCAGGATGTGGAGATTCTGCATAAGCCCGCGAACGATCCGTGGAGCGTGCCTGCGATTGCGATGGACCAGGTGATCGGCCATTATCGCGGGAGGAACCAGAGCTCGCGCGTGAAGATCCGTGGCACGCTGACCTTCTACGAACCCGGTCAGCAGGCGGTGCTGGAGCAGCCGGACGGACATCCGATGCTCGTGAAGACAAATGCTTTCCTGCCGTTGCGGCCGGGCGACAGTATCGAGGCAACGGGTTTTCCCACTGTCGGTGAGCTGAGCGTAGAACTTGAGCATGCGCTGCTGCGGCCTGTGAATAAACCTTCGTCGCTGAAACCGTCGAATATCGACTGGGAGGCTGCCTCGACCGGAAAGTACGCTTACAACCTTGTTTCGATGGAAGGCGACATCGTGGACATGGTGCATGACTCCCGCGTCGATTTCTTCATCATCTCTTCCGGGGGGCACCTGTTCTCCAGCACGCTGCGCCGTCGCTCCTCGGAGACGGGAGAAGAGGACAATTCCAAGCGCCCGGAGATCGGGAGCCATGTTCGCGTGACGGGAGTTTGTTTTGTCGATCCAGGGGACCACTGGAGCGACCGCCTGTGGTTTGACCTGCATATGCGCTCGCTCTCGGATATCGTGATGATGCAGCCTCCGGCGTGGTGGACGATGAAAAAGTTGGCCTACGTCAGCACGCTGCTGAGCGTGACGATTCTGGCGGTAGTGTCCTGGGCGGGCATGCTCGACAAGCGGCTGCGGAATCAGTCGGCGTATCTGGCAAAGCAGAGCCAGGAAGACGCGATCCGCGAACGCAGGACGGCCCGACAGGAGCAGCAGCGAAGCCACATACTCGAGCTGATCAGCAGCTCTGAGCCCTTGGCGAAAGTGCTGCAGGAGATTCAGTCGAAGGTTTCTTCACAACTTTATGGAGCTGCATGCTGGTTTGAGCTAAGCCCGGCGGCGGGAGGCTCGGCTGAGTTGCAGCGGCCGACAGGACCGGGCATAGTTTGTGAGGAGCTCTACTCTCGAGACGGTATTTCACTGGGGTTGCTGCTGGCTACTCCAATGCGGGTGACAGCGGCGGATACTGAGATTCCCGCTGCCCTGAGCGCCGGAGCCCGATTGGCAGAGCTGGCGATTGAAACGCGGCGACTCTACAGCGACCTGCGCCACCGGTCGGAACATGATCTGCTTACAGATATTCCGAACCGATTCAGCATGGAAAAGCACCTGGATATGCTCATGGCGAAGGCTCTGCGCAACGAGGGCATGTTCGGGCTGATCTATGTGGACCTGGACAGGTTCAAAGATGTCAACGATCGCTATGGCCACCGCACTGGCGATCTATATCTGCGGGAAGTCACGCGCAGGATGAAGCTGCAGTTGCGCACCGATGATGTGCTGGCACGTATCGGAGGGGATGAGTTCATCGTACTGGTACCGATTGTGCGCAGCCACCTTGATGCTGAGGAGATCGCGACTCGCCTGCAGCATTGTTTCGATGAGCCTTTTGAGTTGGAGGAATACACTTTACTCGGCTCCGCGAGCGTGGGCCTTGCCGTCTATCCCGAAAACGGCACCACGAAGGAAGGACTGCAGCGCGCGGCTGACGCCGCAATGTACGCTAACAAGGAAGCCCGCAAGCAGAAGGAAAAGCTGGCTGACATGATGCAGCGCGCTTAGACATTTCCACGCGGGAGCTGCGGTATTGGGCCTGGCTCTATCTGAAAATTGCTAATAACGAAACGCCTGCGGCGTGATGAACACCATCCATAGAAAGTTACCGGGGCGCAGTTGCGGTCGTGGTAGTATTCCCTCGAATGCGGGTAAATGTCTATGGCCTTTGATAAGGACCTGTTCATCAGTTACGCGCACATTGACAACCAGCCTCTTATGCCCGGCCAACAGGGATGGGTGGAGAGATTTCATTTCTCGCTGGCAGCGTTCCTCAATATGCGCATGGGTGGAACAGCGAAGATATGGCGGGATGAAAGACTCGCGAGCGATGACATATTCGCCGATGAGATAGTCGCGCAGTTTCCGGGCACTGCAGTTATGCTTTCCGTGCTAAGTCCCCGTTATGTGGAATCGAAATGGTGCACGCGGGAGATACAGGAGTTCTGCGACGCCGCTGAGAAGTCCGTGGGACTGAGGGTTGCAAATAAGAGCCGACTGGTGAAGGTGCTCAAGGCGCCAGTGGACCGCGAGCATCTGCCACATCCGGCGATGAGGGAGACGCTGGGCTACCAGTTCTATGAACTGGATCACGATCATATTCCGCAGGAGTTCGATCCTTACTTCGGTGAGGAACTGGGGCAGAAGTTTCTAAGTACGGTGAACAAGTTGGCCTTTGAATTGAGCGAGCTGCTGAAGCTGCTGGCGAAGGCTGAGAACGGGCACCATCCGACTGTTGAGAGTACCGCGGCCCCGGCGAAAGAGATGCCGGCCGTGTATCTGGCTGAGTGCAGCTACGACCAGCGCGCCGCACGAGAGATGCTGGACTGCGAGTTGAAGCGGCATGGTTATCGCGTACTGCCGGATCATGAATTGCCCAAGGATGAAGAGGCCTACATCGCGGAAGTGACTGCGAATCTGGAGCAGAGTCAGCTTTCGATTCACCTTATCGGCAATGGCTATGGAGCTGTTCTGGATGGGCCGAGCCAGAAGTCGCTGGTGGTGCTGCAGAACGAGCTTGCGATTCAACGCAGCCATGAAGGCGGACTACGGCGCATGATCTGGATTCCGGATGGGCTGGCGCCAAAGCAGGCGGAGCAGATTCAGTTTATCGATCAACTCAAGAGGAGTCCGGAGGCGCAGTTTGCCGCCGATGTGATCACCTCGCCTGAGACGGAAACGATCAAGGGGGCGATTCATAACACGCTGCAGAAGATGCAGGAGCCGGCTCCGCCTGCGGACGCACAGGATAGCGGCGAAGATCGCAAGTTGATTTACCTGATCTGCGACCAGCGAGACCGCATGAACACAATCTCCCTGCGTAAGCTTCTCAAGGCGGCCGGGTACGATGTTGAGATTCCGATCTTTGAGGGCGACGCTGCGACGGTGCGCCAGGCGAACCAGAACCTGATGATGCAGTGCAGCGCCATTGTTGTTTTCTACGGCGAGGGTGGCGAGCTTTGGAAGCTCTCGGTCGACGGCGAGCTGAGAAAAAATCCCGGCAGCAGGAACGGCAAGAGACCGATATTCACCTATCTAGCCGGACCGGAGACGGAGGCCAAGCGCTACCTGGTGGAATCAGAGGAAGCGAATCTACTCAACTGCCTGCCCGGCTTTTCTGAACCGGCGGTGCATCCTTTCCTGCAGGCGCTGGAAGGGACCCGGCCCTGATGACCTCGGAAACTCCTGTTCTCGAAAATCCTTTTCCCGGCTTACGGCCCTTTCGCGAAGATGAGGAATATCTCTTCTTTGGCAGGGAGAGCCAGGTCGATCGAATGATCGACAAGCTGGCGGCTACGCATTTTCTTGCGGTGGTTGGGACTTCGGGAACGGGAAAATCTTCACTGGTGAATTGCGGCCTCAAGCCAGCTTTGCATCGTGGACTGATGTCGTCGGCAGGGACTTCATGGCGGATGGTGCAGTTCAGGCCTGGAGGCAACCCTATACGCAGCATGGCGCAAGCCTTTGCCGATGCGGGATTCTTCGTGGAGCAGATAATGCCTGAGGGGCTTTCGGCGCGGGCGATTGCCGAGACGACCCTGCGGATGAGCAGCCTGGGGCTGGTGGACATCTTCGATTTTGCTCATCTTGAACCGGGCACCAACCTGCTGCTGGTGGTCGATCAGTTTGAGGAGCTCTTCCGATATGGAAAGGCCGCGCGCGGGCCATCGAGTACGGATGCGATGGGTGGCGATGCAACGACTTTTGTGAACCTGCTGCTGGAACCGTTGTCTCATCCGAGTTATCCGATCTACATCGTGCTCACGATGCGTTCGGATTTTCTGGGGGAGTGCTCGCAGTTCGATCGCCTGCCGGAAGTGATGAACGATAGCCAGTATCTTGTTCCGCGACTGACGCGCGACGAGCGCCGTGCAGCGATTGCTGAGCCGATTGCGGTGGCTGGCGGCGATTTGAGCGCTGTACTGCTGACGCGGCTGGTTAATGACGTGGGTGAGACGCCAGATCAGCTCTCGATTTTGCAGCATGCGGTCAACCGGACATGGGCTCATTGGCAGGACGAAGGCAGCCAAGGCGTGCTTGCGGTGGAAGATTACGAGGCCGTGGGTACGATGGCCAGGGCGCTCGATGAGCATGCTGACGAGGCCTTCAATGATCTGAAAACGCCCAGGCAGAAGAAGCTTTGCGAGAAGGTCTTCAAGGCACTGACAGACCGCGGGACGGATGCGCGCGGAATTCGCAGGCCGATGCAGTTTCAGGTTCTGTGCGAAGTGGTTGGCGCGGCGCCCGACGAACTGGCTCCCGTGCTGGAGGTTTTTCGTGTGACCAGCCGGTCGTTTCTGATGCCTCCTTCAGGCGAGCCGCTCGAAAAAGACACGGTGATCGATATTTCGCACGAGATCTTGATGCGGGTATGGGAGAGGCTCAGGCGGTGGTCGGATGAAGAAGCGCAGTCGGCCATCACTTACCGGCGACTGGCTGAGACTGCGGACCTTTATGAGACAGGAAGAGAGGGCCTACTACGCGATCCGGGCCTGAAGACTGCGCTTACCTGGCAATGGAGCGAGCAGCCGACTGCGGCGTGGGCTGCGTTGTACAGGCCGGGATTTGAGAGCGCTCTCAGCTTTCTTGAAGCGAGCAAAGAGGCGTTAGACAAGGAACGCACCGAGATCGCGTTTCAACGCAAGTGGCGAGGGCTGACGCCTTTTCTGGGAATCTTTGCCTTTCTGATTTTCCTGCTGGTTTCACCGTGGATCTCAGAGTTGCTCGCGCCGCTTGTCAGGCCACGGGTTGAGAAGACGCTGGTAATGCTTCACATGTGGACGCCCTCTCAACGGGTCAATCCGTGGCTGGCGGCGAAGGCGCAAAAGAATGCCAATGCCATGGCAAGTCAGGCGCCGGCGGCCAATGCTGCGCCTGCCGCCAATCCACCCCCTCTTGCTCCGGATATTGCTTCGATCGCCAAGGTCTATATCCATGAGGACCTGCCTTCACGGGTCACAAACGCCCTCGATTTTGGAGTGGCGGCGATTCTCTGTGTTCTGCTGTACGGTTTCATCTGGTGGGGAGGGCGCAAAGCTTATCGCTCACTGGCTTTTGCGGGCATTGCGCGCCAGGTGAGCGCCATGCCGCGCGCTCCGGATGAGATGAGGGCTCCGCGGGTGCATCGCGTTGCGGCTGCCAAGGCGAGCGGTGAGGCCGCGCAAGCACCCAACATAGTCGACGCGGTTTGCGCGAGCTTTGGAAGAAGGCTCTCAGCAGGCATCGTTGATTTCTTTGTCTTTTTATTTGTGGGCGCCGTAGCTGGATTTATAGCCATAATCGCGGATGTAGCTTTCAGCTTCAGGTCGCAGGCAAACACAGGCGTCTATCTCTTCCTGATTGTATGGCTGATTCTGGATTGCCTGTATCAACTGTTGACCGGTATCTCAGAGTTTAGGGGAACACTTGGTGATCTTGCGGCTGGCATAGCGGTAACAGACCGAAAGGGGAGACGGATTCACTTCAAACGCGTCGCTCTTCGGTACGGAATCAGTGCGTTGCCGCTGATTTTCTTCTACATCATCATGATTTTGTTCGGAACGAAATCGGAATATAACACGCTGGTAGGCGGATCTTTTATTATCTGCGTGCTGATCTCTGTCCTTGGTTTTCTAATTCAGCCTTTTACGCCGGGCAAACGATCTCTTACGGACCTGCTTGCAGGCACACTGGTGCTTCGCAGGCCGAAGAAGGAACTGGTGCCGGTCGATTTTCGGGAGAAATAGGTCCGGTTTCGTAGATACAGTCTTTAAGGCTCGACTGGTTCCTTTACTGAGCTGTCCCGCTCCCAGCCTTCATTTTCAAGCTTGATGTGCTCAATGGCGACGGCGTTCGCGTTGGCGTCGAGGTTGGGAAGCGCCTGGTACTCCGATGGCCAGCAGCGGTAGATCTTGTAGGCCATTACGATCTGGCCGGCTTCGTTGTAGAGCTCGAGGATGACGTCTTTGCGAAACTCCTTGAGCTGGGATTCAGACCCCAAAGGCGCACCGAACTGCCACACCTGATTTGCCCAGTCCTCAAAGGCGGTGTCCTGTGTGAGCCCGCGCTCCAGAGTAATGGGCTCGAACTGGGTAACGCCAGCGGATTTGCGGCTGGTGCTGGGGTCGCCGCCTTCGCGATGTTCAACGACGGACGTGCTTCGCGTGAGGCCTGAAACCTTGGAGACGCCCGCGACGTATTTACCGTCCCACTTGAGGCGGAATTTGAAGTTCTTGTAGGGGTCGTGACGCTGCGGATTTACTGGGAATTCGGCCATGCGCGGAAGGATAGCACTGCTGCTGGCGATTTTGCATAAAAAGAAGGCTGGATCCACTCGGATCCAGCCTTCGATTCACTGCTTTGAGGTAATTTACAGCTCCTTGACGCCCTCGACAAATGCCCGCAGCTTGCGGCTGCGCGACGGATGTCGCAGTTTGCGAAGTGCCTTGGCTTCGATCTGCCGGATGCGCTCACGGGTTACCTGGAAGCTCTGGCCGACTTCTTCGAGGGTGTGCTCGGAGCCGTCGTCGAGGCCGAAGCGCATTTTGATCACGCGCTCTTCGCGCGGGGTCAGGGTGCGGAGAACCTGCGAAGTGTACTCCTTGAGGTTGACGCTGATGACAGCCTCAGAGGGCGATACAGCCTGGCGATCTTCAATGAAGTCGCCGAGGTGCGAATCTTCTTCTTCGCCGATCGGGGTCTCAAGCGAGATGGGCTCCTGCGCGATCTTGAGCACCTTGCGAACCTTGGCGACAGGGATATCCATGCGCCGCGCGATCTCTTCGCTGGATGGCTCGCGGCCAAGCTCCTGGACCAGTTGACGTGAGGTGCGGATGAGCTTGTTGATGGTCTCGATCATGTGCACCGGGATGCGGATGGTGCGCGCCTGATCAGCAATGGCGCGGGTGATCGCCTGACGAATCCACCAGGTGGCATAGGTCGAGAATTTGTAGCCGCGGCGGTACTCGAACTTGTCGACTGCCTTCATGAGGCCGATGTTGCCTTCCTGAATCAGGTCGAGGAACTGCAGGCCGCGGTTGGTGTATTTCTTCGCGATGGAAACGACGAGACGAAGGTTGGCCTCGATGAGCTCGCGCTTTGCCTTCTCCGCGTCCATGTCGCCCTGGATCATCTCGCGCTGGGTGCGGCGCAGTTCGGCAACACTGACGCCGACCTCAAGCTCCAGCTTTTCGAGATCCATGCGGCAGTTTTTCTGCTGCCGGCGATATTCCTTTTTCAGGTCTTCGCTCTTGGAGGAGTCGTGCTTCTGGTCGAGCGACTTGATCTGGCGCTCAAGCGAACGCATGATCTCGACAGTCTTGTTGACCTTGTCGAGGAGGCGCTTGCGCTCCTGGCCGGTGTATTTGAGCTCGCGTACGATGCGCGAGATATAGACCTTTTCGCGGGCGATGAGCCAGCCCGTCTTACGGGCTTCGCGAGCCTTGGTCTTGGCCGTCAGGGTCTCGAGCTTTTCCTCGAGCAGAGCGATCTTTTTCTGATGACGCACGAGCGCGTCAATGCGGCCTGCCGTGGCGCGAACGCGGGCCTGCACCACATCTTCGGTCAGCTCTTCTTCGTCGAAGGTGACCACTTCCTTGACGTTGCGGACGCCGCGCTTGAGATCTTCGCCGAGAGCCACGATTTCGCGAATGACTACGGGCGAACGAGACAACGACTTGAGCACGCGCATCTGGCCGCGCTCAATGCGCTTGGCGATTTCAACTTCGCCCTCACGCGTAAGCAGCGGCACGGTGCCCATCTCGCGCAGATACATGCGGACGGGATCGTTGGTTTTTTCAAGCGTGCCAGGCGTCAGGTCGAGCTCGACGTCTTCGCCTTCTTCAAGGTCAAAGTCTTTGTCGCCGCCGAACTTTGGTCCATCGAGCAGGTCGATGCCCTGGGTTCCAATGGTGGTTATAAGGTCATCCAGATCGTCGGCATTATGCATATCTTCCGGCAACATGTCGTTCACGTCGCCATAGGTGAGATAGCCCTTCTCTTTGCCCGAATCGATCAGGTTAGAAATATCGTCTTCGAATTTGTCGTCAATAGCCAAAGCGCTCACGTCTCCTGCGCAAAAAATCTCGACTGCCACCTCGTTGGACGCACGGCCTGGTACGGGTATCGGGCTTTGCGCTGAAAACTTCAGCAACCGATTTCCGTACAAGCAAAATGGCCCAACATCGGAAAGCGATGTCCGGTTGAGTTACTCGGATCGGGATAATGTGCGCAGTTGGCCAAGGTTGGCCTGCCCGCGAGCCGCAGCTCATTTTTGGGGCAGTAGGGCGCGTATCCTTCAGAGAGTTCAAGTGTACCACAGGGCACCTCCCGGATTAACAGCAAAAAGCCCACGCAAGTCAAGTATTTTCTTGCTGGTACTCTGCGGTTCCGTCGTCGTGCGGTCCTGCTCATTTATATAGATGTATTTTCAAGGGTTTTGGTTCCATTTGTGCGTTATTGGCCTACGATTCTTTACCTCATCCGTGACCTGGGCGCATGAGTCTATCTTAATCGCATAAAAGAACGAAGATCACGTTTGCCGTGAACCACCGCAACGACCTGAATCGGCTTGGGCTCGGGAACATAGACAACGATGAAATTAGGAAACTGGGTCACCGGCCAGAACCGGACAGGCGCGCTTGTGGCGTCCTTGCGCACCGATCCGAGCATCGAATTCGCCCCTAGCAACACAAAAGCAGCGTATATAGCTTCGTCTACGCGATTAGCCGCTTCCAGATTGTCCGACGCAATATATTTCCAAATAACGTCTATGTCATTTGCTGCTGTAGGAGTAACGAGATAGGGAGGCGGCATGTACTAGGCGGTCTTACGCTCTTGCCGACGTTTCAACAGAATGCGCTTTACTTCGTCCGGTTCCAGAAGTTCACCGCGTAATGCCTCCGCATAACCTTGTTCAATATGAGCCGCAATTTCTTCGCGATTCGTCGCGAATAATTCGTCGAGCCCATGCTGGTCACGGATGATCTCAAAGGCGCGCTCAACCACTTCTTCCTGAGTCATGCCGGATTGGGTAGCCAGCTCAAGTATGCGCTGCTGTTCAGGTTTAAGTTCGAGAATCATAAGCAGTTCTCCGGTCTTGTCCGTGCCAGCCTTGCCGTGATTATAGCGATTTTTGATTGATCTCAGCCGTGCAGATTGCGTAGCTCGCGGTCGAGTTCCAGTTTGCGTTGGGTGAGGACGGCTAGTTCGGCCCCGTCGCCGCGCTGCTCTGCGGCGGCGATCTCGGCGCGGAGGTGGCGCTGGCGCTGCTCGAGGCTGCGGACGTGGAGGCCGTGGAGTGCGTCGTGCACTGCGATCTCGGCGGGGGATTCGCGTTCTTCCAGCAGAGCCTGGGCGAGCAGGGCGCGCTGTGCCTGGTCTGGAATTGCTCCGATGGGGTCGGAGAACTGTTGAGCAGCCAGCGCCGCCATTGCCGGGTAGGTGGCAAGCCCATCAAACCACTCGGGATGTTCACGAATGGCTGCTGAAGCTGTCGCCCAGCATGCAGGATCGGTGGTGTGGGGGGTGGCAAGGGCGCGGAGCATTACGCGCTCTACTTCAGTCAAGCCGGTGGCCCTGACTTCTACCCGATCCTGGCGCTTCAGGGCGGCTTGACGCAGTTCTTCGCGAATGTGTGCTGAGTCGATGCCGAGCTTCTGCGCTGCGTCCTGAGCGAACTGATCGCGCTCGAGCTTTTGCGGAATGCGGCGGATGTGCGGCAGCAGGTAGTTCATGGCCTTGATCTTGGCGTCGGCACTGGCTCCTGGGAAGTTTTGGCGGGCGCGGTCAATGAGGTAGTCGGATTGGCGGCGGGCGCCTTTGATCGCGGCAGCGTAGGCCTCAACACCGCGGTCGCGAATGAAGCGGTCCGGGTCGAGGCCCCCCTCCAGCGTGACGACTTTGATTGAGAAGCCTTCTTCAGTCAGCAGGGCGATGGATTTTTCGGCGGCGTTGGCTCCGGCAGCGTCGGGGTCGAAGTTGACTACGACATTGGTGGTTTGGCGACGCAGGAGCGCTACCTGTTGCTCGGTGAAGGCGGTGCCTGAGGTCGCGATGACGTTCTGTATCCCACGCATATAGACGGAGATACAGTCCATCTGACCCTCAACGAGGAGGGCGAACTCCATGGCGCGAATTGCGGCTTTGGCCTTGTCGAGATTGAAGAGAACCTGGCCCTTGGAGTAGAGGGGCGTTTCTGGTGAGTTGATGTACTTTGGACCGGACTTGTCGCCGGACTCTAGGGCACGGGCGGTGAAGGCGATGACCCGGCCGGACTCGTTGCAAATAGGGAAGGTGATGCGCTTGCGGAAGCGGTCGTAGAGGCGTCCGGGGACGAGATTGCCGCCTGCGTCTTCGGAGTCTTTGGAGCTGAAAAGTCCTGATATACGAAGGACTTCCGCGTCTGCTGAGGGGGCGAGATATTCGCGGAGGGCGTTGAAGTTATCAGGGGCGTAGCCGATGCGGAAGAGCTTGATGGCTTCCGGGGTGACGCCGCGGCCGGCGAGGTATTCGCGGGCGAAAGCGCCATCGGGGGAGCGGAGCTGCTGCTCGAACCAGGCAGCGGCGGCTTCGTGGAGGTCGAGGAGCTTGCGGCGCTGGCCGGCTTCTGCAGCTTCTTCGGGGCTGTTGTATTCGCGCTTGGGGAGCGGGATGCCGCATTTCTGGGCAACGATGCGGACGGACTCCGGGAATCCAGCGTTCTCTATCTTACTGACAAAGCTGAAGATATCTCCAGATACTCCGCAGCCGAAGCAGTGGTAGAACTGGCGGCCCGCGTGGACGGAGAAGGAGGGGGATTTCTCTTTATGGAAGGGGCACAGGCCGGAGTAGTTTTGCGCCCCGGCTTTGCGCAGGCGGATGTAGCCGCCGATGACTTTGACGATGTCAGCTTGTTGTTTGACGGTTTGGGCGAAGTCGGACACGGGTGGAAACTCAAGAATAGAGCCTAGCTACAGGTGGGACCTGTGGCAATCGGCGTCAGACGGAATGCAATCGGTGACGGACGGTGCGCAATGCCTGCATGACAGAGTGCAATCCGCGTCCAGCGCAGCGCAATCGATGTCACTCTGTCAGATTATGTGCCCTGCTGGAGGCTGAGGACGTTGCCGAAGGGGTCAGTGAACCAGGCGACTTTGGTGCCGCCGGGGGCTGTCCAGATTGCGTGGGGGTCTTTGTCGTTCATGCCGGGGTAGCGGTTGAAACGGATGCCTGCCTTTTTCAACTGCTGGACTGTGGTTTCGATGTCGGCAACACGCCACCCGAGGACGCTGAAGAGGTGGGGCTGAAAGCCGCCGGCGAAGGTGGCGCGAATGGTGGTGCCATTGGCATCGAAGACGAGCGCGAATGGCGACTGGTCTTCGATGAGGGTGAGGCCGAGCCGGCCGCGGTAGAAGGCGAGCGCCTTGTCCTTGTCGGCAATGGGGATGAAGGCGACGAGGGAGGCGGCGGAGAGTTTAACGGCGTCAGACATGGCGGTTCCTTGTCGCGGTCTCTGAGGGATTTACAGAACAAGCATACGCACAAAGAAGATCACTGTGCATACTCCCGGCCGCCACGGATGTGGCAATGACGAGAGCCGGCGTGATGAGAAGTGTGTTTCTCAATCACGACAGCGCGTCAACTAGTACCGTAGTCGACTCTTCAATGCGGATCAACTGCCATGACCCGCATTGAAGAATCAATCAGTTCAACTCAAAGACGGTAAAGCGCACTCCGCCAGGTTCGCATAGGTGGCTGACCGGCATCAGACAACGGTGTGAAATAAACCGATCAGCCACGGATTCAGGGTGCAATCGTCATTGAACATTCGCTGTCACACTCGCGCTTGCGCTCAATGTAAAAGTGCAGGTCTTTGTCTTCTGTCCGCCGCTTGAACATGCCCCGGACCAGATTGCGTCACGTCCACTCGCTACAGAGAGCGATATCGTTGTGCCGGTGGTGAACGAAGCCTGGGCCGAGCCCCCTACCGTCACACTGATACCCGCAGGAGCCGAGACGATTCGTTCTCCGTTGCGCCCGCTCGCCGAAACAGTCAGCGTTGAGGTGGTAACCGGAGGGGTTTTCGGGTTCACAGTAAGTCCCGCCAATTGGGTGAAACCTCCGGCAGTCGCGAAGATCGTCAGTCCGGTTGTGGTGGTGACGGTACCCACAGGTATCGGAAAGAAAGGCGTGCTTGTTTGTCCCGCAGGCACGGTGATGCTTGCAGGCACAGCGGCTATCGGATTATTGGTGGAGAGAGATACCGTAAATCCGCCGGCAGGCGCTGCGCCACTGAGGCTCACAAACGCCTGTATCGTGTCGCCTCCGGTCACAACGTTGGGAACGAGATTCAAGCCTGCCAGAGTCGCCGCGGGCGGCACGGGCATGACGGTGAGTGTTACTCCCTTGGAACTGTTGTTGTAGGAAGCGGTGATCGTCACGGGAGTATTGACGGCAACGAAGGAAGTGGTTGCCGAGAACGTCACGCTCAGCGCATTCGCGGGGACCACCACCGTTGCCGGCACATTCAGGGCGTTCGGATTGCTGCTGGTCAGGGACACAATCGCCCCCGTTCCCTGGGCGCCGTTGGTGAGAATCACCGTGACGTTATCGGGGTTGCTCCCGACTACGCTGATGGCCGCAGGCGTTACCTGCGCGACCGTGGGCAGTGCCGGTGGGGGCGGAGGCCCCTCATTCAACGCGAGCTTTGTGACGAAACCGTCACCCCAGAAGAGATCTGGATTGCCTTTGAAGACGCGCCCGAAGGCCGTTGGCGTCACCGGGAAGTCCGGGGACGTCGTCGAGCCGGCGACGTAAACATTGCCTGCTGAATCCAGCCCGATATCGTAGCCTACATCGGTGTTAATGCCACCAAGATAGCTGGAGTACAACACCGCTGAGCCGGTCGCATTCAGCTGGGTGATGAAACTATCGGCGGAGACGAAGGTCCCACCCGCATGAAAGAAACGCTCATACGCGTCCGGGGTGGTGGGGAAATTCAGTGAAGTGGTTGCCCCTGTGATCCATGCATTGCCCGTGGGAGTCAAAGCGATGGCCATAGCCTGGCCCTGGAGCAATGTGGAATAGATCAGGGCGGAGCCCGTCGCATTCAACTTCGTGACAAAACCCGTGTTATCGGGATCCGTGACAATTTGCAACGTGCCCGGAGTAGCGGGGAAATCGGCGGAATCCGTGCCTCCCGTGATGTACGCATTGCCTGCCGGATCGACGGCGAGTCCTCCTCCAATTTCCATTCCTGTTCCGCCAAGGTAGGTGGAATATTGGAGCGCGGTTCCCGTGGGGTTCAACTTGCTGACGAAGAGGTCGAATGAGCCCGCAAGCGTTCTGTCGTATGCACCTGCCGTAGTCGGAAAGTCGGGCGAACTCGTTGAGCCCATGACATAGGCATTATGTGCAGCATCGACAACGACCCGATTGCCCATCTGCACATTCGACCCACCCAAAAATGTCGAATAGACAAGCGCCGAACCCGCAGGATTGAGCTTAGTGACATACGCCTGAGAACCGCTGCCGACAAACTTCGTCTGTGGCGCTCCGGGAGTGATGGGAAAATCAGCAGAGCCGGTTTCGCCGGTCACGTAGGCGCTTCCGGTGTTGTCAACGGTAATGGCAAGAGCGTCGTCAAGGCCCGATCCGCCAAGGAAGGTCGAGTAGATCAGTTGCGAGCCAGAGGGATTCAGTTTAGTGACGAAAGCGTCCGTTGCATCGAACGGATTCACGTGCAGAGTTGTACGAAAGGCGCCCTTGGTGATGGGAAAGTTGGACGATGTGGTCTGGCCGGTGACATACACATTGCCGGAACTATCTATGGCGATCGCTCGGCCGAACTCCCAGGGGTCCGAACCGTTGCCGGCCGGTAGCGCTGTTGGCGTGCCGCCCATGTAGGTAGACCAAACCAGGGCAGTACCAGTCGGATTAAGCTTGCTGACTGTTACATCGTTCGGGGGCGCCAGCGTGCGGTCGAAGGCTCCTGCAGTGGTAGGAAAATTCGAGGAGTACGTCGTTCCGACGATGTAGGCATTTCCCGCCGCGTCGACAGCGATGCCGCTCGCTCCATCGGTGTTTGATCCGCCGAGGAAGGTCGAATAATCCACACCCGGATCAATGATTAACTCATGATCGCGCTGGTAGCTCGGATCTACGGCAAAGCCATACTGGTTGCTGCTTCCGGAAGCCAAAGCGTAGTGGCTCTGTACAGGATGGCGTACGCCATCGATCTCCTGAAACGATACCGGCGCCTGGTCCTGGAGGGTCCCGAGATCAGTAACAATTTGCAGCGCACCCAAACTGTCGAGCTTGATGCTGTTCGCTCCGCGATAAGCAAGACGAACGTTTCCTACATCTCCGCCGGGACTGACATGGAACTCATACTTCAGCGCGCCATTCTTTTCACGAACATGCAGATCAATGCCCGGCCAAAGCTCACGGTAGACGACTTCTCCATAGCGCGGCAGTTCCGTCCGCCATTGAGCAGGATCATTGCCGCGCAGATAATTTGCTTTGCTGGATGCCAGTTCACTGCCCTCGACGGAGACATTCGGATTGGCGCTCACAAATTGCAGGGCCAGAGCGACTCCGACAGCTGAAGAGTCCTCACGCGAAGCGTCTGAAACCGTCGCGGGAATCACATGTGCGTCGTAGGATGTTTTCTGCAACGGGGATTTATGCGCCTGATTTGCAAGGGAAAGAACAACGCCTTCTTGTGTAAGGAAAAAAGCATAGTGAGAACCCTGGGCTACAAAACGCACTTGCTTGTCGGTCTGGCCGCGGTTCTCTACGAACGTAACCGGCAACTTGGAGTACGTGCTCATGATCCGCTCGCGAAGACTTGAGGACGATTCTCTATGCGCGGTTGGCTGTTGAGCTTTTGCTGTGAAGCTCTTGCATAGCAACCCGTTCGTTAGCGCGAAAGCCACGATAACCATCACTATCATGGCCGCTGTCTTGTCTTTGATCTTCTTTTCCAGATGTTGTTGGGAGATGGAACGCTCGACTGAAATATCGCTCTGCATATTGGCCTCACTTATGCGTGATAGCGTCGGATTGCTTCAAATACTTGCTTCGCCCGCGACGCTTTGTGCGACGAGTCGAACCAACGTATAGCTTCAAATTTGAAGGCCCGCAAGGGCTATGCGGGAAGATGACAAAGAAAAGACAAGTCAGTGACCAGTTGAAGAAGAAAGGCGTCTCACCGATGATGCGGCCTTGTGGCTACTCAAGACACACGCGCGTTTTCCGGTGTCTACCCGATATCAATTGAGCTCAGGTGTCAATTGAGCCGGTAGACGTCAATGAAGTCCTGGCCTCCGGTTTTGGGAAATCTTCGAATCAAGCGCGCGGCCGGACTGCTGATATGTATGTCCTCGGGGGTGTAGTAATTTGTGTCGGTGACATAGTAAAGACGCGGAAGCTGGGAGAAGTCCACATCGCTATCGGCGATGCGCTCATATTGCGATCTCCATACCGGCATTTTTCCTGCTGGAACCAATGGATATTTTCCGTCAAGCTGAAGCCACCAGGCTTCATAGACTCGGGTTCCGTTTACCTCATTCAGATAAGCGAAAACAGTATCGGTGGGAGGACCCCACCAGGGGTCAGTCAGGATCGTTATCGGTCCACTCTGAGCCTCCGTCCGTAACAACTTAATCGCATCGAGCACACCTGAGCCTGAGTATGGGCCGGGACCCAAGAACTCGTCTGCGTCTCGCTCCTGAAGCGCGAGTTCGGGCGCGTGAAGGATCTGGATGTTTTTGACGATCATTCCTACGAAAACAATGGTCGCTGCCGCGTAGATGGCGTAATGCAGAGCCGGCCGCCTGAATGGGATTGATGCGGCACACCCGATCAAGAGAAGAAGAGGCCATGCGACCGGAAATACATACCTGCTAGGGAAGTATTCAAGGAATACCGTCGCACCCCAAAGAGGAATGGAACAAGTTAGAAAAATAACAATCGGAAGATAACGCCGGAAGATCAAGAGCGCAGTTATCGCTGCCAATATCACCACCAACGCCGAGTAACCGATATACGCGGCTGTGTAGCCTGCGAATAGAGGAGCGTTGATGCTGAGATTCATGAGCGGATGATGGAGCAGAATCTCTGGAGGAGTAAAGAAATCCGTGTGGTGCAAGAGAGTGTTACTTACGGAAAAGGTGGGGCCTGGAGGAATCGCCAGTTTTGACCACAGCGGGAAGATAGCAGCCACCGCATAGATGACGGCGAGATGCGGCGACAAGCTGCGGAGACCGCGCCGATACAGGTAGATTCCGATTACCAAAGGGGACAGCGCAAAGAGCAAAATTGTGGTCTTGATGAACAGCGATATACCAAGCACCAAACCTGTTGTCAGGCTATTTCGCCACGAGAGAGTTTGTCCACCGAACGAACGAAGAGAAACGTAAACCAGGCATGCTCCGCAGAGGTTTACGACCGAATCGACATAGGCAATTCGATCGTATAAGACGCCGAACGGAAGAGCAGCGTACAAGAAGGCGGTGATTAAGCCAGCCCTGTAACCGGCGCATAGAAATGCTATTCGATAGAGAACAACTGTACAAAGCGTACCGGCGATCACCGATACGAGACGGTTCCCGAACAGGGGATCGTGCGGAAAGATGTACCTCAGAGCTGCGTAGAGCCAGTAGATGAGCGGGGGCTTGGCGTCGAGCAGTGAGATGTACCACACGTGCCGATGCTGAATGATCTCGGCCCAACGGAGATAGATCGCCTCGTCAACAAGGACGGGGAAGAGACTCATCAAACGCACGGAACGCAGTGTGGCAGCTACAAGAACGGCCAGAATGATTAAGGCCAGCGACTTGTGTTCCACAGGCCAGAACGGCTGAGAAAGCCGAGTCTTCAGAGTGTCCGGATCGGAAAGGACGGGTTCCCCACGCCTTTCAGTGCTCATCTGAGAGGCTCCGGGCGATGCGAAAAGGGATAATACCGCGTGGGAAACCATCGTCCATAGTGTGGGCCACTTTGATAAGCGTGACGACTCTGGTCATTGGGATAGCGAAAGCCGTACCCATACCCGGCTGGACTCACGCTGAATTGCTCACTGACGCGGGTCAGATCGCGTTCTCTCTGCCTACGCTGCCGATCGGTGAAGAAGGCAGCCTGATCCGCAGCAGGCAGTGGCGGAAAGGTGACTAACCAGTGCTGGCTGTGGTTGCTGACGTCGCACTTTCTGAGAACTGGAATCGGCGAAAACTCACGGGGAGTATCGGCTCCGTCGATGCAGAATCCTGTGTCATTTTTCGCAATGCGCACAAACCCATCGGTGACTGGAATCAGGCGCCAATGCTGATCTGTGTAATCGTCATTGCAATCCCACATCTGGACTTGCGCGTTATCGTTCACGGTGGTGCCGTCGAGGCATACGGGCCGTCCGGGAAGCATGCCCCCGAAGACGATCGATCCATCCGGCATCCGCTTGACGCTCCACGATCCAAGGCGATCTCCGGCCCTGGCGCAAGGGTAGGCCATGGACGGATTCTTGAAATTATCCTGTGCCAGCGGCTCTTCGAAACACGCCTCGTTTGCTCTATTCATCAGAACTACCACCGTGTTTTTACCCGACGCAGCCAGACCTGTCTGGCTAGTGGTGAGCGCTCCGTCCACCACGGCATATTGAATAGAAGGCGGCAGTTCGGCGTACCGCAAATCGGCTACGCGGAGAATTGCTCCGGTCAGGTCCGTTTTAGACAGATTGGCGAAGCTGAGATCGGCGCCAGTCATCTGTTGTCCGTGGAGATCACTTTGTTCCAGATTGGCGCGAGTGAGATCTACCCAGGTCAGATCGTTGCGCCGAAGACAATCTCGACTCAGATGGCCGTTCACGATGCAGATCACTCTTCGCCACTTGATATCGATTTTGGTATCGTCGTCGATTGTTACGTCACGCAAGTCGGCGTAATCGAACTTCACATTGGTTAAGTTGGCTCCCTCGAGATGCGCGTATCTAAGACTGGAACCGGTGAGATTTACATCCGTGAGGTCGGCCTTACGCAGATCGGCGTGCGAAAGATTTGCACCCTCCATGTCCGTTTCCTGAAGGTTTGCTTTGCGCAGGTCGGCGTAGGGTCCGTAGAAGTCGCTAAGATTTCTTTTCTCGAGGGATGCGCCAAAGAGTTGCAGGCGACGAAGGCGGAGCAAGGGAGAGTCACTAACACTGGATGGATCGGATGCTTTTCCGGCCCACTCTTTCGAGACTTGAAACCTCTCAGCGAAAGTCTGTCCGGTCAGCCAAACCAGCGGGAAGAATGCAACAGCGCACAGTGCCAACAGAGCCCAAAGAACATTGCGGCTGGCCTGGGCGAAATGGGTTAGCGGCGGTTGTCTCTCAGCCTCAAACCTTCGGATTTTCAATGCGATCATGAAACCCGATACCACCACAAAGGTGAACATGAGAGGCCACGCGGCAGCCGGGCGAGGTATCGCTTTCCATACAAAGAAGGCGAGCGTGCAGGGCAGCATTCCGTAAAACAGAAACATCGAAAGCAGATCTGCGGATGCAATGCCCAGGTTGAAGATATACGGCGACAGGGGTGGGCTCTCCGGCACAATTTGTGCTGCACTGGAGCGGCCCATGCGCAGACGTTTCTCGATGAAGACATGGAGATAAAGGGTCACTCCGATCAGGAAGATTGGCGCAAACAACAGGAAGTCCGCGTAGGACGCACTGATACTTACAACGGGAATAGTGATCTTGGCGTCAGTGCTCACCAGACTGGCATCGGGCGCGCCCAAAACGAAGAGGCAGAACAAACTGGATCCCACAAGCACGGTCGTGAGGTTCCAGATGGTTTTGGAAATTTCATCGTGCTGGCTGCGCCAATCGGCTTCGTTGAGTGGACTTGGCACTGACTCCCAGGACGGATGAGTCCAGCGGTACCCGTACCGTAATAAACGGTGAACAGGACCATCAGAACCTAAGAACTTCGTTAGCGCCATGGCTCTCCTAGCCAGCATAGAGGTGCTGCCGTGGCCGATCATGAGATCGAGTGGCGCGAGTATAGCAGATTTATGAGTACGCCTCTGAGAAGTATTGAAACGATTATTCTGCCGCGTTCACTCTAGTTATGCACCGCCGATTTACGGCGTCCAACTGCAGCTACTGTATTTGGCCTCTTTAAATCTGCCTGGATCGCACCAGTTAGACGTGCCGCCGATTAGCTTTACTCAGCGGGTTACGGTTGGCTGCACAGGAAGAAGGAGGCATCAGATGGGCCTTGTCTGCCAGTTAGTGTTTCAGCCAGTAATCAAGTTCATCCAGATTGTCGTCTCGATAATCGAATATATCCTTGTTCAAATCTGCCGCCTCATCCAGGAACTGGTCAACGTCGTCATACAGGTCCTGCAGTACTTGTGCAACAACATCGTTCACACTGTGTGCGGTGCTGTTTGCAGTGTAATATGCGGCATTTGCGACTTCTTCTGCGGAATCTTCGGCTGTGATTGCGGGTGCGAGAACGTCTGCAATTCAGTTTGCAACGTTGTTACCGACGTCGTATGCGGCTGGACGTGGATTCTTCAAAATGTGCTTGAGTTTGTTACCCGCCTGATATGCAGCTATCTGTTGCTAGCCATCATAACGCTGCTGAATCTGATTGAGGCCATCGTCACCATGGTGTTGACGTGGGTCTGCTCGCTGATCGATATCCTCATCCGGTGGTTCTTGTGCTGGACCTATCTCGGCGATATCTTCAATAACACAAAACCACGACGCTTCAGGGTTGCGCCAGAGATCGTCCGCAATAACAAAGGCCACTCGGATTGGTTCGTCTACGTAAACAACCCGAACGCCACTGGCAACGTGGACCAGAATGTTCAGGGCTACATACTGAGCGATCAAGGCAGGCCGCTGGTGCCTGTGGTAAATCCGGACTCAGGAGCAATCGTCTATGTCGAAGTTACAACCAATGGTAACTTCATCACCGGCGACTTCAAGAGACAGGATGACCGGGAAGGCGAATTTGTTCAGGGCCGGCCATTCCTTTACTACCCGTTCAAGGTAATGGAAATTGCAAGCCACCTGCTGGGTGACATATTCGCGACAGATCCTGCCGATAACGGACGCGGCACCGATTTCCACAAGAACCTGTTTACCTACAGCGCGAATGTACAGGAGTGGCTGGACAACGACGGAAAATTGACGCGCAACAACTACAACGCGTGGAGCGACAAGTACACTAACCCAGCCTCGCAGAACTATTTCGGCGACATGTCGATACCCGATATGGGCATACGCGTAGACACCGACTCCACTTGCAGCCACCCCACGAATACGTTCCTCCACCTGGTCAACGGCAATATCGGGTTCACCCCGGGCAATACGGATATTGCAGAGAATATGAGCTGCGGGGTAAGTCAGACTCTGACTTTCGATCAAACGAATTTCCTGATGTTGAACAAAGATAGCGACAGTGCCGCTGTCACTACCTACTTTGTCTCAAAGTATCGAAGTGACGAAGCTTCAGTCGGCTGCAACGACGTGCTCGGATATACGATCGTGACCTTCGACGGCGGCGACCAATCGTTGTTCATTAACATGAAAGTACTTCCGTTTGAGTCGGACACGAATAAGATGATGTCCATGGTGGTCGAGAATATTACTACCACCAGCATTGTGAGAGTAGCCGAGACTTACCTGCATGAGTGCGGGCATCAATGTGGCCTGTTGCACGATTCGGATGCCCCCGACTGCGAGAACGACACTACGCTTCACATTTCCAAGACGATGAACCCCGGAGGAAGTGTTCGCAGAGCCTTCACGCGGCTCCAGTGGTGCATGGTGCGCGGCAGCTCATATGTCACTTCGTCCTCGCTGCAGCCTTTCACCCAGGCTCCGGAACTGCCGGACTCAAACACTGTGCCTCCACCACCATTGAAGTGAAATCCTGATGGGAGATTGATATGTCTGATATCGCAAACAATGCTGGATGGTGGAGCGTCATCAATCACCGTGTCCGTGAAAGAGAAGTACGGCGACAGCTCTTATACAGCAACGCCCGGAATACCGTTGTGCGCCACAGTTACTTCGCACAGTATGTGGCGCACCGTGTTCCGCCCATCGTTGGGGAATTTCTCAAGATGATGGGGGGATCATTGATCGGCTTGTGGATCATAGCCAAGTTGCTCGCATTCGTCTTTCACGCCAGCCCCTTATACACATTTTTAGTATTTGGCCTCATCTATTCCGTACAGGCCACTTACTACAAATACCGGTTATCGGTTGATCCTGGATACAAGATACCGAAATGCCGGTGCGCCGGCCAGCGAAACGATCATTCAGAAGTGGTCTTGAAGAGCAAACAAAGCACGATCATGAAAGTCCCGTACTCGGTGCTGGGTGGTGTCTTCTACTTTGTGTTGCTTGTTCTGGCTTATCTGAAGCACGCCGACGTAGTGATGCCGGCTGCGGTTGGTGCGATTGGAATGAGCGCATATTTGAGCTATGCGATGATCGTCAAAATCGGCAGTCTGTGCGTCAAGTGCATCAACGTCAGCGCGTTGAACATACTGATCCTGTTTCAGGTATTAACATTCACATTGTTCTAGATGCCTGTCCATCGCGCCGAAGCGACTGTTTCCAACATTTGGCATGCCGCCATTTCCGACACTGATTCCGATACCTCGCCCGAGGCCGCCGTTCGGACTTACACCGCATTCCCACATGCTTCCGCAGAAGGGGCCGCGGGAGAAAATGTAGGGCGCATAGGGTGACGCCGCCGTGGGTTAATCGCACCTCCACGGCATGCGCGACGTGAAGATGAAACAACGCCATGAGGCGAGCGGGGGAACGTCAAGCCTGCGGCGCGTGGCTGGCACATTCACGGCTATACTTGCCTATGCAATATTGAGAATGCTGAATTGAGACGCGGCGAATCGGCCGACTGCGCATTCCGGGGATGGGAAACAAACGTTGGAGAGACTCGGTCTATTCACCCTTCTAATCCTGATAGTTTCTGCCGGACCTGTTGTTGGGCAAACACGCGACTCTCATCCGGGGCTGCCGCATCTTGAAAGGCGTGGGAGTGCGACTCAGCTCATCGTGGATGGCAAGCCTTATCTCGTTCTGGCGGGAGAGCTGCATAACTCCAGCTCGTCCAGCGTCGAGTACATGAAGCCCGTTTGGCCACGGCTTACAGCGATGCACCTGAATACGGTGTTGTTGCCGGTCGCGTGGGAGACGATTGAACCGGAAGAGGGAAAGTTCGATTTCAAGTGCGTGGACGGGCTGCTCGAAGGGGCTCGCGAGAACAACCTAAGGCTTGTTGTTCTGTGGTTCGGGGCGTGGAAGAACACGTATTCGAGCTATGCGCCTGCATGGGTCAAGACCAATGTAGAGCGGTTTCCGCGCGTGCAGATGAGCGACGGCAGAGGCACGGAGCGGCTGTCACCTTTCAGTGCCGCCGTTCGTGATGCGGATACACGGGCCTTTGCGCAGTTGATGCGCCATCTGCGAGAGGCGGATGGAGAGAGACACACCGTTTTGATGGTGCAGGTTGAGAATGAGGTCGGGGTGATTCCGGAATCGCGCGACCATTCTGCTGTTGCGAATGCTGCGTTTGCAGCGGCAGCGCCGGCGGCCCTCACGAGTTTCCTTGAAAAGCACAAGACGGCGCTTGAGCTGGAGCTTCGCACGGCGTGGGAGTCGGCTGGGGCTAAAACGGCAGGGACGTGGCAGGAAGTGTTTGGCAAGAGTTCGCTGACAGATGATCTTTTTATGGCCTGGCAGTACGCGACATATATCGAGCACGTAACGGCAGCCGGCAAAGCCGAATACGCGATCCCTATGTTTGCAAACGCCGCGTTGATTCGACCAAATTACGAGCCGGGGCAATATAACAGCGGTGGTCCGCTTCCCCACTCGATAGACGTGTGGCATGCCGGAGCGCCTTCGCTGGATTTTCTGTCTCCGGACATCTACTTCAATGAATTTGCGCAATGGGCGGGCAGGTACACGCGTACTGACAATCCGCTCTTCATTCCGGAGGCACAAGGGGGAGCAGCGGGCGCCGCCAATGCGCTCTATGCTTTCGGGCATCTGGCGGCGATCGGATTTTCTCCCTTTGGCATCGACGATCAGGGCAACGCTCCGCTGGATCTTGCGGGCATCACCATTCCCGGAGAGCGCCCGGACAACGGCGCGATAGCCAGCTTGTATGCCGCGCTGTCACGACTGGCGCCGATGATTCTGGAAAAGCAGGCGACGGGAGGCATGACTGCCGCGCTGATGGAAGGCGATGCGCAACGGTCGGCGAGAGTTACTTTAGGCGAGTACACCGCCAGCATGACGCGAGCAGGAGGCGCATCCGGCGCGGGTGCGCGGCTGGCTGCGATCTTTTTGCAGACCGGGCCAAACGAATTTCTGGTGATTGGCAGTGGCGATGCGCAGATTGCCTTCTCGACAGACAAACCCGGACTGCCGATTGTTGGCATTGAGAGTATCGACGAAGAGTTTTTTGAGAATGGAAACTGGGTACCAAGAAGGCGGCTCAACGGCGACGAGAACTCTCAGGGACAGGCACTGAGGCTTTATGCCACCGATCTCAGCCAGGGCAAGATCTATCGAGTGCGTCTGTATCGCTATCGATAAGTAAATCGCACCGAACGTAGGAACAGGAGCTTATGAAGATCACAATCAATCGGATCAGCCTGCCGGCCGCAACATTGGCTCTTTTCACCGCAGGCGCAACGCCACTTCCCGCTCAGTTTGGCAACGAACCGCAGAAACAACTGCCTCCGCCAGCCGTGAATTTTACGCAGGAGCAGGATCAGCAGAACATGATGGATCAACTTGGCATCAAGGTCTTGCGCCCGGGGGCCAGCGGCAACGAGAGCGACCCGAACCACTCCAACTACGACGAGTCGAAGGCTAATCCCTGGCCTAATTATCCTGACGCACTTACTTTGAAAAACGGCCAGGAGGTGACAACGCCGGATATGTGGTGGAAGCAGCGCCGGGTGGAGATTGTGGAGGACTTTGACCGGGAGATGTATGGGCGCGTTCCTAAGGATGTTCCGAAGGTGACGTGGACGGTGAAGGTGACCGAGCGTGAGTTTGTTGGCCGTGTGCCGGTGATCGCCAAGCATCTTGTCGGGCACGTCGACAACTCTGCGTTTCCGCTGATCGACGTCAACATCGATATGGTGCTTGTGACGCCCGCGAATGCAAAGGGGCCGGTGCCAGTGCTGATGATGCTTGGCTTTCCTGCGATGCCTGGGCCGGTGCAGCCAAGTCCGGCTGCTCTCGCGCAGCTCAATGATGCTCTTCGCAATCTGTTGGCAAAGAGCGATCCCTCGATCCGAGAGCTTCTCGACCAGTATCCGGCGTATGAACCTATCCAGGCTCAGCCGGGGGCCTTTCCATTCGGACCACCGCGGCCGGCTGCTCCGATGGGGCCTCCGGGTATCAATGGGACATCCAATGATCCGCCGCCGACACAGCAGTTGATCGCCGACGGCTGGGGCTATGCGACTATCAGTCCATCCAGTATTCAAGCCGATAACGGTGCGGGCTTGACCCGCGGGATTATCGGGCTGGTGAACAAAGGACAGCCACGCCATCCGGACGACTGGGGTGGACTGCGCGCCTGGGCCTGGGGAGCCAGCCGGGGGTTGGATTACCTGGAGACAGACCCTGCGGTTGATGCGAAGCATGTGGGTATCGAGGGTGTGTCGCGCTACGGCAAGGCCGCGCTGGTCGCCGAAGCTTACGATCAGCGCTTCTACATGGGACTGATCGGCTCCTCTGGGGAAGGAGGCGTGAAGCCAAGCCGCCGCAACTGGGGCGAGCAACTCGAGAACCTTACCGGCGGCGGTTATTACTGGATGGCCGGCAACTTTATGAAGTATGGCGCGAAGGAAGCAACCTTCGGATCGAAGAATGCGGGCGACCTGCCGGTGGAGTCTCCGGAGCTGATTGCTTTGTGTGCTCCACGGCTGGTCTTTGTCAGCTATGGCATTCCCGAGCTCGGCGACGCAAAGTGGCTCGACCACCAGGGCAGCTACATGGCAACTGTGGCTGCACAGCCGGTCTTTCAACTGCTCGGCGCGAAGACTCTTGGAGTTTCAAGCGATTACCACTCGGAGAAGATGCCCGCTGTGAACGTTGGCCTGCTGGATGGTCAGCTCGCGTGGCGGCAGCACGATGGCGGCCACACCGACGCGCCGAACGTGAAGTACTTCATCGCGTGGGCTGACAAGCTCATGGGTCGCGCTCCGTCGCAGTAAAGATGCTGCCAGCGTTGCGACGGAGTGCACCTGTCAGGCATTCGCCAGGAGCGTCCTGTCGAGCGCCAGGTCCGCTGTAATGGTTGTGCCTTCTCCCGGTACGGAGGCAAGAGCAAAGTTGCCGTCCAGAATGCGAACGCGTTCTTCCATGGCTGTCAGTCCGAGGCCTAGTGGAGCTGATGCGATGTCGAATCCTCTACCTGAATCGCTGATTTTCATTTGTACTCGCCCATTATGTCTACTGAATGCAAGCAACACTGAATTGGCGCCGCTGTGCCTGATGACGTTGTTCAGAGCTTCCTGGGCGATTCTGTAGAAACAGAGTGAAATATCCGAATTCAGAGTTGCCGGAATCTGATCCGTACGAAGATCGATTTGCAGATTGTGCTTGCTGGAAAGCTGCCGGCAAAGCTCGGCCAAGGCGATCTTCAACCCAAGGTGCTCAAGCTTTGATGGATGCAGGCTGTGCGATAGTTCATGAATATCCAGAATGAGCGTGTTGAGTTCCGCGAGAGGTTCTTTCAGATTGTGTTCTTCGCCCAGGTTGCCGGCTTTTTGCTGAGTATGCAGAAGGTCTATGTGAGATGAGATCAATGATAGCCGCTGACCTATATCATCGTGTAACTCACGAGCTATGTGACGACGCTCCTCTTCACTTATATTGATTACTCGCGTCGTCAGTAATTTGACTTTGCGATCTGAGCGAAGACGCCTGCGCTTCTCAAGAAGAAGGACGATGATAAGGCAGGTTTGGATGATGAAGGCCAAGATGGCCAGGAGAATGAGCTGCTTGTGTTGTTCCCATATCGTCGGCTCGCGATTAATAACCCTGACTCCGGCCGGAATGCGCTTTTCGGGAATTCCCCATTTTTTCAGTACGCTCCAATTGACGACTATTTCGTTAGCGCCCCTTTGGTCGATGGGCACATGTGAAACCGGTTCACCGCGTAAGATTCGCACACCCAGACTGGCGGCTGTTCTGGTGGAGGCAGTAATGCTGAAGATAGACCCGCCAATAACGCCGGAGTCCAGAACGGTATCGAGTGTGCCATATACAGGAGCGTTTGAGGCTGCGGAGACCATGCGGCATGCCTCGGGAGTTATAAAGAGTTCTCCGGTTGCATCTCTGTAGTATGTGGCGAATAACACGGCGCTATGATCCGGTAACTGACTTACACGGTGAAGAAGCTGCCGCCATGTAAGTTGGTTCAGATAAGTAACGTCGACTTTACCGCTAAAACGGTTAAACTCCTGCTGTTTGGCGGGTATTATATTCAATTCCCGCGGTGAAGAGCCGCCGATATAGAAGACATGACGCAGGTCCGGCTGTAATTTGATAGCCAGATCGATACCCGGCGCCATGTCATACGATCCTTCGACGCCAGTTACATCTAGAGGAAGGTTGGGCGGCACCCAGCTTGCATCAACTACGCAAAAGACTTTCGGAACGGAAGGCCATATTTGGTCGCCGTATTGCAGCATGAAGTTCATGGCCTCTCGACCTATTGCAAAAACCAGGTCCATTTTCTGGCCGGCATATTTTCGCTGAATGCTGTCGGCAGTTCTCGGGTAGTTTATCCCCAGGCGGTTTTCGTCCAGGTACTCATCGTAGATCTGATATTTGCTGAGCGAGGCCATGGCCTGTTCGATCGATTTAGAGGCGATGATATTTGCCGGAAGCTGAGGGCTCTGCAGATGCAGGACAAGGATATTTGGAATCTTTTGCGCCCAGCTCCTATCGGCAAGAACAAGGAAGCTCATTGCGAAGATCAGGATTTGGCGTTGGACAAGATTCATGTTCCCTATCTATATTGACTGAATAAACGGTAGGCACGAAGCGGGACCGTGAAGAGTTAAAAAACCGATTAAGGTCCGATCTCGCTTGCGAATCAGAGTATACGTATACAGGAAAGCGAACAAGTACATTTCGAAATGTCGATATCAAGGCTCCCTCACTGAGAACGACAGCAATCCAGGCCGATGTGTACAGACAGGCGAAGGTGATGGAGCAGATAGATCTTTTAAGAAAGCCTACAGCTATTCTGGTGGACGATCATCCTGCCGTGCTGGATGCGGCCTGCAAGATTGTGCAAAAGGACTTTGAAATAGTGGCTACGGCTGGAAACGGCCAGATGGCCCTGCAAGCCGTGATTCAGCATCGGCCTGCGCTACTCGTGCTGGATATTACTATGCCGGGGTGGAGTGGGTTTGAGACGGCACGGCGCGTCATGGAGGCTAGTCCTGCGACGAAAATATTGTTCCTATCGGTCTTTGAAGATATCGATTACATGGCCAAGGCTCGGGAGATGGGCGCCAGCTATGTTGTCAAGCGGCGTATCCTGAATGACCTGCTTATTGCGGCTCATCAGACTTTGACAGGAATTCCATTCTTTTCGGGGCTATAAACAATCTCAACGAATGAGCTTTTTCTTCAGGCACGGGCAGGCCCTCCATCGATTGAAACAGTATAGAGGCTGGTGTTGAGTAGTTTTCTCCGCACCAGCCTGCCTGTTTTTGCTGCTAGTGAGAGTTCGCGTAGCTGCGCCACTTGCTGGTGAGCGAATGATCCGAGAGCGCTTTGATGAAGACGCCCCCGACTACACTGCGCGCCTGGAAACCGACTTGCTTTCCATTCTTTGTGTCGTACCAGTCGGTGAGAGGAACTCGGGTTGGAGTTTCGTTCATCCAGAGATAGATCGGGTCCATGATGGCTTTGAACTCTTCTGGCTTTGAGGTTAGTGTGGCGGTCCAGATAGACCAGTCGAGCTTGGTGTAGTCGGCGCGGCTGTCGAGAGGAAGGCCGTAGCGATTGAGTTTGGTGAGGTAGTAGGTGACTTCTTTTTCACGAACGCTTTCGGGGAAGAGGTTGTAGTCGAGAAGCTTATCCCAGACGAGGTTGTATTTCTGGCTCCAGGTGTTGGGGCTGTTGAAGGCGAGCTTGTAGTGATCGCCTTCGGCGGCCATGGCGATCCATTTGCCGGCCATGGTTTTGGCTGTGGCGGAGTAAGTGGCCGCGATGTCTTCATGATGCAGTAAGTGGGCGAGATCGGCGTAGGCTGCGAGTGCATCGATGGCCTTGATAGATAAGTTGGAGTTATGCGCGACGTGGCCGGCGAAGTCATCGGTAGTCAGCTGGTTTTCTGGGTCGAGGCCTTTCTCTTTCAGATAGGCGGCCCAACTTGTCAGCTGCGGCCAGTACTGCTCAGCCATGTGCGCGTTGCCCTGGGCGCGTGCGAGAGCGTCGACGAGGATGAGCATGTTGCCGCTCTCTTCGACGGGCATCTGATCTTCTTCGGTGAGTTCACCGCCGCCGTAGACCTGTCCGTTGGCGAGGGGATACTGGCCGAGGTCGTGCGGAGCGAAGGGAAAATGCCAACGTTGCAACGCTGAGTATTCGAGGACGGGGCGCAGTTGCGCTTCGAGCAGTTTGGGTTGGAAGAAAAGGAAGAACGGGGCCGAGGGATAGAGAACATCGACGGTGGCTATGCAGCCGTTGGAGAAGTTCTCTTTAGCGAAGAGCATGGGGTCGCCGTTGGCATCGGCGGCGAGTCCGTGGGCTGCGAGTGTTTGGCGATAGGAGAGGATGCCGAGAGCTGCGTAGTGTTCTCCGCCGACTTTGGCGAGGTCTGTGGAGAGTTCCTTATCGAAGGCTCGGCCGCGGGATTCGAGGCTGGTGTATTGCTGCTCGGCGGTGTCCAGCATGGTTTCGACGGGCATGTTGTTGCGCTGCCAGTAGGGGCGGAGATTGCGTTGCAGGTACTGGATCGCGTAGCCCTCGGTGTAAGCGACGAGCAGGTGGCGCTCTACTGGAGTGGCGGCGACAGGGCCGAAGTTGAGTGTGGCTGCCAGGTGCGCGGATTCTCTGCGGGCGGCCTCGGGCATGCCGATTGCGTCGACTGCGGGGAGTTCACCGTGGGCGGCAAAGGCTTCTACGGCGCGCGGCGCGATGACTGTTGAGGACTCTTCGTTTTTGGGGATGGCGAGATGGAAGTAGCCCCAATCGATGCGGAGGTCGTCGCCGGAGCGGTTGAGGATGTTCTGATCGCGTGAACCAACGGAGAGAACGTTGAGTGATGTGGTCTGGTGGCGGGCGGTGACTACAAGCTGACTGCGGTCGTTGACGGAGAGGATGGGGTCGACGTCGAGGAGGAGTTTGACCTGGTGCGTTGCGCCGTCTGTGGATTTGGCTTTCCACGTGAGATAGGTGACCGGGCGCGAGAGCAGGTCGAGGTCAGCGGGGATTGCGGGTGTGAAGAAAATAAATTCGAGCGAGACGCCGTTCTGCGTGAATTCGTAGGCGGTGTGGGTTGCGGTGACGGCAAGGTTGGTCTGCTGCATGGCGGGGATGTCTTCCGGGTGCTTGCCCATGAAGCGGAATGGCTTGCCGTCAATGCGGATTAGGCCGGCGATTGGCTGTGCTTTGCCTGTCCAGTGTGTGGTGTCGGAGCTGGTGAGCTTATCGGTCGTGGACCATACGCTGAAGTATGGGTTGTGAGCGATGAGCGGAGTGGCCGGTGGGCGCTGCTGCGAGAGTGCGAGAGTACCGCCGAAAGCAATGACGAGAGAGCAAGCCAGTAGCGAATGGACGCGTTTCATGAAATCCCCTTGGAATGAGGTTAACCTTTTTGGCTGGGATTTCATTTGGATGGAGGTGGTTAGGCAGATGTGGTTGAGCGTCAGCCTGCGATCAGCGTCTTCTTTCGGATGACCTTACAGCGAATTAGAGCGAAGAACACAGGCCCAAGGCAGATGAGGGCTGCGGCGATATCAAGTTGGGTCGCGGAGAGGGTTACGTAGCCTCCATACCGCTTGTCGAAGGCAAATGCGATGAGGGCAGCGGCTGTGCACAGAGCGACGACGATGGTGGAGTTGATTTTTTTCGGCATGGTTTCCTCCGGAAGAGATGGATCGCACTGCCATTGCGGCTGGGCGTCAGTAGTAGAGTCGCGCCATTGCCGCAAATCTTACAGATCAGCTTCGATGTCTCGCAGCTTTTTGCTTAGCTCCTCGACCTGATGGTGTCTTGAGTGAGCCAGGATGACGCCCGCGAGCATCATGATGACCAAGGCGGCGATACCGGCGCCGATCTGGATCAGCTGAAGGTGCGGACTCACGGCTCTTGCCACAGGCGGCGCGCCGTTAGTGGCCAGTCTCATCACCAGTGAACCAATTACTGCGCCAAGGGGCACCCCGGCGTAGAGGCATCGCGCGATGAAGAGGTCGTTTTTGGCGCGCGCAATCATGGACTTCAATAGGCTGACTGTATCGAGGGTAAGTGCAATGGGGCGGTTACATCGAGCGCGCCGACGCTGGATCAAGCCGATACCGAGACCGCCGACCCAGACGACGCTCAGGATGCCGTGTGAGCCGAGGCGTCCGGTTGCTTCCTCGAAGATGAGCAGGATGGCGATGCCACACAGGATTGCCAATACGCTTCGATTGAGCCGCTGATGCAGCCGGTTGAGGCGCTGTATATCTTGCACGAGGTGGCGCGTGTCGGGCTTAGGCGAGGTTTGCCAAAGGGCAACCAGCGGATCGTGTGGAGGCGAATTGGTCATGCAGGATCTCCGAAGCTGAGTCGTATTGCGGATTTGGCGCGGTGAAGCCGTACGGAGGCGTTGCTTTCACTGATGCCTAGCGCCAGGGCAATCTCTTTGATTGGCATCTCTTCGAGATAGAGAGTGGCGACGGCCTTGAGATTTTCGGGGAGGTCGCGGACTGCTTCAATCAAGCGGGCCAATTGCATGGCATGAACTGCCGCCTCATCAACGGGCGGGGAGCGGTCGGGTACAGTGTCGATCAAGAGATCAGTCAGGTCCTGGGTTTGGCGTACGAGCGCGCGCCGAACGTGGGTGACGCATATGTTCTGGGTGATGCGGGCTATGTAGCTCTTTAGCGTGGATGGATCATTCAAGCGCGGCAGGGCTTGCCAGACGGCTAACCAGACGTCCTGCGCCAGATCATCAATCCTGTCCGGGTGACGCTCATAAACGGACGCGATGCGGCGCACCATGGCGGCATGGATTTCGACGATCTGCTGTAACTCGATCATGCCGCTCAAATCTGGACTTCTACATACAGTCGCTTTCGATGATGCGATCTTACAGGTGCGGCTGTTTTTATCGTTGGACGGTCAGGGCGTGCTGTTTGCCGGAGGCGGCGGAGCAGACATGAGTTCGATGAAGAGCTTTTGGAATCTGGGCAGGTCGAGGTCGAGCTGGGCGTGGGCTTTTTGCAGGTCGGTCTGGGGGCGAAGCTGGTCGGTCCAGGTCAGGGTGTTGCCGTAACCGGGACCGTGGGTCAGGTCTACATCCATGAGGACGTCTTTTGCTTTGGTGATGAGGGTGGGGTCGAGCAAGGCTGCTGCGGCCAGCTCGTCCCACATGTAATAGCGCTCCTGTGAGTATTTGGCGATGTATCGCGCCGCGGGGTTGGGTGATTTGGCGATGGCGTTCAACATTTCCTCTGTGAAGCGAGCCTTGATGGAGATGTCGACTGTGGTTACGTCGATGCGGGGCCATGGGGCGTGGAGAACGATGTGCGCGGCTTCGGGATCGAACCAGAAGTTGAATTCGTGGCGCGGGCTCTCGCTGAATTCGGGGTCGTCGGTCTGGGGGTTGAGGCTGCCGCCCATGAGGACGATGCCTTGCGTGAGTTCGGCGAAGTGCGGGTCAATGCTGATGGCGAGAGCAATGTTGGTGAGCGGGCCGCCGGCGTAGATGGTGACCTGATGCGGGTGAGCGTGGACCTGGCGGATGAGGAAGTGGGCAGCGTCTTCTTCAATGGGTTTGGTGGTCGGTGCGCCTTCGGGCAGGGGCGGGATTTCGTAGGGGCCGTGGGTCTTCTGGTAGATGACGGAGTTTGCCGGCCTGGTGGGGATGGCAGGGATGGCGGTGCTGGCGGGGATAGCGGGGATAGCGGAGCTAGATTCTACCAGTGTTGTCGGGCCGCCGCCCCACGCGCCGAGCCAGTCTACGTTGCCTATGAGTGCGGCTTCGAGCTGGGTTTCTTTCTGAGTACGGACGAGCGGGAAGACTGCGCCGAGGGCTACGGGAACGTCGGTGCGGTGGATGAGCTCGAGCATGCGCAGGGTGTGTTGGGCTTCTTCGTCGCGCCAGGCGTTGCCGGTGACCATGGTGATGCCGAGGACGCGGACCTGCGGGGATTGGAGGAGGACCATCATGGCCATCTGATTGGAGCCGCCGGGGCCGGAGCCGTCCTGGTCGATGAGGATCAGGCGTCTCTGCGCTTGCGAGGAAGGGGTCAGGCAGAGGAAGAGGATCAGGGCTGAAAACTGGCGCATGGGCGGTATTGTTGCATAAGGCGCCAAATTCAATCTTTTTGGCGTTTCAGGATCAAACCCCCGCCCAAATAAATCAACCCACTGAAATCGGCAAATCGGAGTTTCAGTTCTGATTGGGTTGCTGCTCTATTTTCTTTTACCAGCCGGTATTTGCCCGACTCCACTATTTCTCCAGTGAAGTCATTCCAAACGGTGCACATATCAACATCGCGTTTTGCATCAACAGAACACTCTATATAAGCTCCTCCGTCGCCACCGCCAACCCACAGTGCAGTCTCAGGAACGTGAGTCGGTCTCTTCTTCGGCTCTAATCGAGCGTCGTCGCATGACATTAGGGCGACCAAGCAGAGAAGAGTTACGAGATGTGATATTCGCTGCATGGGCGGTATTGTTGCATAGAGCTCGTTCGAGAGGGATTTTCGAAATGAAAGTAACGATCATCGGCGGCGGGATTGGCGGACTGACTGCTGCTATCGCTTTGCGCAATCGAGGCATTGAGGCCCATGTTTACGAGCGAAGCCCTGCGCTGATGGAAGTGGGGGCAGGGATCTCGCTGTGGCCTAACGCGGTGAAGGCGCTGCGGTCGCTTGGGCTTCAGGACGCCCTGCGCTCGATCAGCCCTGACGCTGCGGATTTTGCTATGCGGCGATGGAATGGGGCGGTTATTTCGCGCACGCCAGAGAGAGAGATGGAGCAGCGATTTGGTGGGGGAGTGATGCTCCTGCACCGGGCGGAATTGCTTGACGTGCTGGCGAAGAGCTTTGGCGGCGACAACCTCCATCTGGATCATGCATGCACGGGGATTGAGGAAGACGGCTCCGAAGTAATTGCTCGCTTCAGCAACGGTGAGGTAGCCCGCGCTGATGTTCTGATTGGAGCAGATGGACTGCATTCCGTGGTGCGGAGTTCTCTGGGACACCGCGATCCGGTTCGCTATTCCGGCTACACGGCATGGCGGTCAGTGGTGCGTTTCGACGTTGCGCGGATTGTTCCGTGCGAGAGTTGGGGATACGGAAAGCGCTTCGGAATCCATCCTCTGACGAATGGACGCGTTTACTGGTATGCGACGGCCAATGTTCCGGAAGGCGAAGACAAGGCGGGGGGAGACGCAGATGGATGTTTTGCTGTCGCTTTTCAAGGGGTGGCACGAGCCTGTCGAGGAGCTTGTCCGGTCTTCAGGCACGGCGATTCTTCGCAATGATATTTATGATCGCGATCCGATTCGGGAGTGGGGCCGGGGGCGCGTTACGCTGCTTGGAGATGCGGCGCACCCGATGACTCCCAACCTTGGCCAGGGCGCTTGCCAGGCGATCGAGGATGCGGTGGAAGTGGCATGGTACCTGTCATGGGAGCAAGAGGCGGAGGCGGCGCTGAGGGGATATGAGGCAGCCCGCGTTGACCGCACGGCTTCGATTGTGTTGGGTTCACGCCGGTTTGGTGCTTTGGGGCAGGTGAATTCGCCTATGCTTTGCCGCTTACGGGATTTGGCGTTACGGCTGACTCCAGGCTCTGTTTCGCTTCGCAGCATTGCTCCGGTGGTGGGGTATGAGAGCCCGCACTGGGATTGAAATTGAAAACTGGCGCATGGGCGGTGTTGTTGCATACACGCCATCTCAATCTTCGTCTGCAAGAAGAAACGCCTTGGAGATTCATCAAAGCATGCCATTATGATGAACCAACCCCTAATAACCTTCCGAGGCGATATATCCATGATTGATCCGAACGCAAGCCGGTGGAGTGACCCATCTACATGGCCTTGGTTCCTTTATGTCTGGGCTGCATTCGCACTAATAGGTCTCATCAAGCCTGCCCGTGCCTGGCTTATGAATAGACGAGCAACCAGTTGGCCGGTCACTGAAGGACATATCGAATCGGTTGTAGTGAAAGAGCCAAGCTGGTCCTTCACGAGGCGGCAAGTTGGCCTTATCGCGACAATCTCGTATGCGTATTCAATTGCGGGTGTCACCTACGCTGGGAAGTATATGTACACGCCAGCCACGAAAGACGAGGCTGAATCGCTAAATGAGCTGGCAGACGCGACTGTGAACGTACACTATAGCCCCGATAGCCCCTCCAGCTCAGCACTCTTGGGCTCTGACATAGATACGGCGTTGACGAAGCGCTTATCGACTACTGCGCCTATTGCTGCATCGCAGGCTGACTTGCTGCCCGATGCGAGAAAGCCTCTGACTCTATTTTTTGCAATGCTTTCAGCGGTGGGTTTAGTCGTCAGTCTATGGGTCCATATTGGAGCACTCATGAGAGTACGCGTCGCTCCGGAGGCATTTTTCTGGCTACTTCATATTGGAATCTTTGTGGTTTGGATTCCTGCAGTGTTAACGGCGCGTAGGCTCGTCGGAGACACAAACAGAAAGGATTTCTGGAAGGTAGTTCTCAAGGGATCTCCCATGTGGATGCGTTACATGGTGTATGGATTTTTTGGCTATGCTGTCGTGAATTTTCTGTTCTTCTTCCTATCGACACCTGCGACCAAGACTCACAATGTTGATACTCCCGTTAAGGTGTGGAGAGGATTTTCCGGACATTGGATGGCGTTCTATTCGGCTGCCTTCGCGATCTTGTACACGGCTGGTGCTGGAAACTCAGCTATGCGTTGTCCGAATGGGCACCAGATGACCGAAAATGCAAGCTATTGTCCCAGTTGCGGTGCATTTGTTGGGCCACAACGATTGGGCAGTTAGCGTTCAACAGATATATTCGATTTCCTGGTCGCACCCGACAGACCTTCATTCCAACTTAGGAGCGCTGGATCTTTGATGATTGGCTTGAAATCTGCATATTCGAGGGCAAGACTTTTGTTGCTTCTTGTCGCGTTGGTTAGTTGTGCTCCTGCATTGGTGGCGCAGAATGAGACTCCCAAGTGGTGCTCGGAGTTGCCGCGGGTGGAGTTCAAGAACCTCGAGCGGGTGCGGCTTAAGGATGCGGAGAGCGATGCGTGGTTTGAGGTGTATCGCGTGAGGCCTGGAGTGTTTGCGATCTATGAGCCGCGGCAGGCTGAGGAGACGATTGGGTATCTGATTGTAGGTGAGGAGCGGGCGCTGCTCTTTGACTCGGGGATGGGCATTGGCGATGTGCGTGAGGTGACGGCGGAGCTGACGAAGCTGCCGGTGGTGGTGCTGAATTCGCATACACATTTTGATCACGTGGGCGGGAACTGGCAGTTCAACACGATGTATGACACGGTGTATGGGATGGATACGGCTTTTACGAGGGAGAGCGCTCGCGGAGGAACTGAGGTGAAGGGTGAGATTGCTGCGGGGCAGATTTGCGGAAAGCTGCCGGCGCATTTTGATGCGGCGAGCTACCGGACGCGGCCCTGGAAGGTTGCGCGGTGGCTGCATGATGGGGATGTGATTGAGTTGGGAGGGCGGCGAGTGACGGTGATGGCTACGCCGGGGCACACTCCGGATGCGATTTGTTTGTGGGATGCGGCGAACGGGCTGCTGTTTACCGGGGATACGTATTACAAGGGGACGGTGTGGCTGTATCGTCCGGAGACGGATCTGGCGGCTTATG
>Ga0206935_10019_pt1 | contig 64803 bp, 56 predicted proteins | sample Alteio_BWOrgHeat_13_FD_152924 | JGI IMG/M metagenome (GOLD analysis project Ga0206935, IMG submission 152924) | Enriched cells from forest soil in Barre Woods Harvard Forest LTER site, Petersham, Massachusetts, United States -... | ecosystem: Environmental > Terrestrial > Soil > Temperate forest >...
GGGCAACGATCCGAAAACGTCTATTTTGAACGAATGGAACCAGGTACACAGCTGCAAAAATGTTTATGTAACGGATGGCGCCTGCATGACGTCTACATCATGTCAGAACCCGTCGCTTACCTACATGGCGATGACCGCTCGTGCAGCCAATCATGCTGTAGAAGAGTTGAAGAAGGGGAACGTTTAAAAACCTCACCCCAAACCCCTCTCCAAAGGAGAGTGGCTTAAAGAAGAGTGTGCTTTTAAAGCCCTCTCCATTGGAGAGGGTTGGGTGAGGCGAAAATTATCTAACAAGTTGAAACGAAAAACTAATGACTGAAGAAGAGAAGCCTGCAAATTCAAGTCCCAACAGGCGGGAGTTTTTAAAAACAAGCGCTGTTGCGGCAGCCAGCTTTATGATCGTTCCACGTTTTGTTTTGGGCGGTAAGGGCTATACGGCGCCGAGCGACCGCCTGACCGTGGCCAGCGTAGGCGTAGGCGGCAAAGGCTGGAGCGATATCAATTATTTTGATAAAAGCGGTAAAGCTAACGTCGCTTTTTTGTGCGATGTGGACGACCGCAGCATGGCGCCGGCTGTAAAAAAATTCCCTAACGCGAAGACTTATAAAGACTGGCGTAAGCTGTTTGATGAGCAGTCGAAGAATTTTGATGCCGTGTCTGTTTCAACGCCCGACCATACCCACGCCATAGTGGCTTACCATGCCATGCAACTGGGCAAGCACGTTTATGTTCAAAAACCATTAACGCATGATATCGCCGAGGCGCGTTTGTTAACCCACGCGGCAAAGCAATACAAGGTGGTTACGCAAATGGGCAACCAGGGCGCGTCAAATGAGGGAACACGACTGATGTCTGAATGGTATGATGCCGGTTTAATAGGCGATGTACATACCATTTACTGCTGGACGAACAGGCCGGTTTGGCCGCAGGGCATCGCTTGGCCTGCAGCTAATCCCAATATCCCGAAAGAACTCGACTGGGACTTGTGGCTTGGTACGGCTCCTCAAAAAGATTATGTAGATAAGTTGGTGCCGTTTAACTGGCGGGGCTGGTGGGATTATGGCACCGGCGCTTTGGGCGATATGGGCTGTCACCTGGTTGAGGCCCCTTTCAGGGCGCTGGGCCTTAAATATGTAAAGGACGTGCAGGCTAGCGTAGGGACCGTGTACGTGGACGAATTTAGGGAGGGTCATTTCCCCGAGAGCTGCCCGCCCTCAAGTCATATTACGCTAACGTTCCCAAAAACTGAAAAGACGCAGGGCGATATTACCATGCACTGGATGGACGGCGGCATACAGCCTGAGCGTCCTGATGAACTTGGCCCGTCGGAGAACTACGGTGGCGAAGAAGGCAATGGTACATTATTCATTGGCACCAAAGGAAAAATGTATGCAAGCACCTATTCTGATGCGGCAACTTTGCTTCCCAAAAGCCTCACACAGCAAGCACATGCGCCTCAAAAATGGGCACGTGTGCCGCATGGAGCTGAGGGCCACTATGCACAGTGGATAGAAGGTTGTATTGCGGGCTATGGTAAAACAGAATTAAGCTCATCATTTGACGTAGCCGGCCCGCTTACCGAGGCGCTGCTAATGGCGAACCTGGCCGTACGCGGCCACAGCCTAAAAGGCGGCCGCTTGAAGTACGTGTGGGACAATGAGAACATGAAGGTTACCAACTTTGATGCCGTTAACCAATATGTTAAACGTACCTACAGGGAAGGATGGGCGATATAGTTTTGAGTTATTGAATTATTGATTTATTGAATATTAAATCCGACATTCATTCAATAATTGAATAACTCAATAATTCACTAACTCAATAATTCACTAATTGAAATAATTCACTAACTCGATAATTCAAAACTAAAAATGAATAGAAGAGACGCAATAGGTAGGGTAGCCATTTTGATGGGCGGCGCGGTAATTGGCGCCGAGTTTTTCCTGTCGGGTTGTAAACCCAGCGGCGCAAAAAGCGTCGACGACCTGTTTACCGAGGATAATACGGCTTTTTTAAACGAAGTGGCCGATACCATTTTGCCCGATACCAAAGCATCGCCCGGCGCAAAGGCGGCAAACGTAGGGAGCTTTATGGCTATAATGGTACGCGACTGTTACACTCCGGCCGATCAAAAAACATTTGTAGAAGGTATAGGCAAACTAAACGATGCCGCAAATAAAAAATCAGGCAGCAAGTTTGTCGATTTAACCCCGCAGCAACGTACCGATCTGTTGGTCGACCTGGATAAAGAACAAAAAGCATTTTCGGCAGACAGGGACAAACAACTGGCGGCCGATGCGGCAAAACATAAAGGCGAAGCCAATTACAAGGGCCCTGTATTGCCGAGCCACTATTTCAGGATGATGAAGCAGCTCACTTTACTGGGTTACTTTACTTCCGAGATCGGCGCAACCAAGGCGCTGCGTTATATTGCAGTACCGGGCCGTTATGATGGCTGTGTTCCGTATAAAAAAGGCGATAAAGCCTGGGCAACTTGATTTAATTAGTGATTTAGTGAATTGGCGAATTAGTGAATTAGGTGCGCCGGGTTAATTCGAAATGGCAAACATCCACGAATGCATTAATTCAAACCTTCTAAAATCACTAAATCACTAATTCACTAAATCACTAATTGATAACCAATATGAATAGAAGAGACGCCCTCAGCCGCGTAGCACTGCTTATGGGCGGCGCAGTAATAGGCGCTGAGTTTTTCCTGTCGGGATGCAAGCCAGCTGGTGCGTCCAACGTAGACGACCTTTTCAAGGCCGATAACATTGCTTTTTTAGATGAAGTGGCGGATACCATTTTGCCTGATACTAAAGCCTCGCCAGGGGCAAAAGCGGCAAAGGTTGGCCAGTTTATGGCCGTGATGATACGCGATTGCTATACGCCGGCTGATCAAAAAACATTCATAGCAGGCATCGGCAAATTGAATGATGCTGCCAAAAAACAATCCGGCAGTAATTTCATCGATCTGCCCAACGACAAGCGCACGGCTTTGCTTATTTCTCTTGATAAAGAACAACAGGAATACTATAAACAGCTCTATAAAAAAATAGATGCTGATATGGCCAAACATAAGAGCGATCCCAATTACCAGGAGCCTGATCAGCCAAACCATTACTTCAGAATGATGAAGGAGTTAACCCTATTCGGCTATTTTACTTCGGAGGTCGGTGCAACCAAAGGTTTACGCTATATCGAAACCCCCGGCCACTTTGATGGCTGCGTACCTTACAAAAAAGGTGATAGGGCCTGGTCGGAAGATTAAGCAGTTTTGAGTTAGTGAATTAGTGATTTGGTGAATTGAGCAAAGCTTTACTATGATTTTTATGCAAAATCACCAAACAACCAATTCAAAAACTCGCTAATTTGCAATTATAAAAATCACTAATTCACTAATTCACCAACTCACTAATTAAATATGTCTCACAGAAAACTCCGTATGGGGATGATTGGCGGGGGAAAAGATGCGTTTATAGGCGCAATTCACCGCATCGCTGCTAATATGGACGGCCAGGTCGAACTGGTTTGCGGCGCATTAAGCATCAACAAAGAAATTGCGATTGACAGCGGTCATATGCTTTTTTTACCTGAAGATAGAGTTTACACCAATTTTGAGGAAATGATCAATGCGGAGAGCAAACGCCCGGCAGATCAACGAATGGATTTTGTGACCATCGTTACACCCAATTTTGCGCATTTTGCACCGGCGATGATGGCGCTTGACCATGGATTCAACGTAGTGATTGAAAAACCCATAGCCTTTACCCTCGACGAGGCAAAACAGCTGAAGAAAAAGGTTGAAGAAACCGGCCTGATGCTGCTGCTTACCCACACTTATTCGGGCTACCCCTTGGTAAAAGAAGCCAGGGAGCTGGTAAAAAAAGGCGCCTTTGGCAAGATCAGGAAGATTTATGTAGAATATCACCAGGGATGGCTGAGTAAGCTATCCGAACGCGAAGGCAACGCACAGGCCGCTTGGCGCACCGACCCCTCAAAATCAGGAAAGAGCGGTTGCATGGGCGACATAGGTACCCACGCGGCCCATTTGGCTGAGTATATCTCCGGACAAAAAATTTCGCAGCTATGTGCATCTCTTAATGTAGTTGTCGACGGCCGCATGCTGGATGACGACGGCGCGGTTTTATTGCGGTTTGACGGCGGTGCAACCGGAACGCTTTCAGCCAGCCAGGTTGCAGCCGGCGAAGAAAATGCACTGAAAATCCGCATATATGGCGAAAATGGCGGCCTGGAATGGGCACAACAGGAGCCGAATACATTAACATTGAGATGGCTTGACAAGCCTGCACAAACCCTGCGGGCCGGAAGTAATTACGGCGACAGGGAATCGACATTTGCTACCCATAACTGCCGCACGCCCGGCGGCCACCCGGAGGGCTACCTGGAAGCATTCGGCAACCTGTACCGCAATTTTGCGCTGGCATTAATGGCGAAATTAAATAATGAGCAACCCAAACCCGAATGGCTTGACACACCGGGCGTGGAAGATGGTATCAGGGGAATGGCATTTATTGAAAATGTGGTGGCATCGCACCAAAGCAATGAAAAATGGCGCGATTACGTGGTATGATGTTCGGATATGCAGATGTGTGAATGTGCAAATGTGCAAAATACGGACGAGTTGATACGGGCGTACGGAAAAACTTACGAAGTTTTCAAAACTTCGTAAGTTTCGCTCAAAATGCCAAAGCGACAGGAATTCGTGAAAATTCGCTCCTATTCGTGAAATTCGTGTCAATAAATTAGTGTCTATATAATATTGAATGGCCGAAGACGAGATCATAAAAAAGCACACCAAAGCCGCTTACAAAGCATGGCGCGACCCTGAAAAAGATTGGAAGCACAAGCTTAAGGAAATCCTGCTTGAGGTGCTGATCATTGTTTTCGCGGTTAGTGTTTCCATTTGGTTTCACAATTGGTCGGAAAGCATAAAGGACCACCACGAGGAAAAAGAATTTTTGAAAGGCTTAAAAGGCGATATTCAGGCCGATCTGAAAGAAATGAACAGCGACAGGGCGGCCCTTCGCAAAGGATTTTTGGCTGTGCGGTATTTCGAAAAGGTTGGCGCCGGGCAAACATTGAAAGGAGACAGTCTCAATAAAAACCTTTGGATATTTTTTTCGCAGGCGCAAATAAATCCGCGTATCGGCAGGTATGAGGCTTTAAAGGCAAGCGGCCGGTTTGACATTATTACCAATAAAAAATTGCAATATGATATCATTGACCTTTATCAAAAGGATTTCCCGGAAATTTTCAGACTTAACGCGTTTATGAATTCGTTAATAGCCGATAAGGTTGATCCCTATATCGGCGATTACATATCGTTTGATAGTAAAGGGGTTACTAATGCTGAGCTGATGCTGCGAAAACCCAAAATGCGCTTTTTGCTGTTACAGTGCGAGGGTATTTCCAACAGTGCAGAGGCATATTCACGGGGCATCAGCGAAGGCAATCAAATAATAAAAGAGATCGACAAAGAATTACAATAAATATGAAAACCATAAAAGGCCCTGCAATATTTATAGCACAATTCATCGGCGACGAGGCGCCGTTTAATAGTTTGGAAAGTATTTGTACCTGGGCAAAAAACCTGGGGTACAAAGGCGTTCAGCTGCCAACGCTTGATCCGCGCTTTATCAATCTGCAAAAAGCTGCAGAAAGTAAAACTTATGCCGACGAGCTGAAAGGCAGGGTAAATGCCTGCGGCGTTGAGATTACCGAACTTTCTACCCACCTGCAGGGGCAATTGGTTGCGGTGAACGCCGTTTATGACACATTATTTGATGGTTTCGCGCCCGAAAATCTGCGTGGTAATCCAAAGGCACGGCAGGCGTGGGCTGTGCAGCAATTAAAATACGCGGCAAAGGCTTCACAAAATTTGGGTTTGAATGCTTCCGTTACCTTCAGCGGCGCGTTGTTATGGCCCATGGTTTACCCCTGGCCGCAAAGGCCGGCAGGTATTGTGGATACCGCTTTTGAGGAATTGGCTAAACGCTGGACACCAATCCTGGATGTTTACGAAGATTGTGGTATCGACCTGTGCTATGAAATTCACCCGGGCGAAGATTTGCACGACGGCATCACTTATGAAATGTTCCTGGATAAAGTAAATCAACACAACCGTGCCTGCCTGTTATTTGACCCCTCGCACTTTGTTTTGCAATGTCTTAATTACCTGGAATATATCGACAACTACCACGAGCGCATCAAAATGTTCCATGTAAAAGATGCCGAGTTTAATCCTACCGGTAAACAGGGTGTTTACGGGGGGTATCAAAACTGGATCGACCGCGCGGGCCGTTTCCGTTCATTAGGCGATGGGCAAGTTGATTTTAAAGGAATTTTTAGTAAACTTACACAATATAACTACCCGGGTTGGGCAGTGTTGGAATGGGAATGTGCACTGAAACACCCGGAGGACGGCGCAAGGGAAGGTGCTGAGTTTATTAAAAACCATATTATAAGGGTTACCGAAAAAGCGTTTGATGATTTTGCGGCATCGGGTTCAAATGATGCATTTAACACGAAAACGTTAGGCATTGATTAATATGGATATGCTTATTATATTGACAATTGTTTAATAACACGCATCGCTTCTACAAATGGACGAAATTCATTCAAAAATCATAGCTGATTTAAACCTTGATATAAAAGTCTTAGATATGCAATTAGACGTATTGTTGACTCAAAATATCGACTTAAAGAAACAGCTAAATGAAAAGTTAGTCGAAATTGGAAATGCAAATAATACCATAAACGAGTTATGTTCTTGTTTAGAAAATTTGCAAGTTACAAGTAAAGCGGCCATAGAAGAATTAATAATCCAAAGAGATCAGCTCCAGGTTCATTTAAAGGATGTCACAGATAAGGCGATGGAAGCTTCGATAGTGTACAATGAGCTGATTGAAAAAAAATCGAAATAACGGTAACCTGTGAAAAATATATGTGCGCAATTTTTAGGTTGCCGGTTATTAAAATGAAAATGTTCTGGAAACGAACCAATTTAAACTAACCATAACTAAATTATTGAACAATGCAAACTAACCGTACAGCGTTATTCAGGGCCAGTTGTTTGTCCCTGTTGGTAACTTCATTATCATTTGGTATCCGGGCAGGCATACTTAATAAGCTTGGATCCGATTTTCACCTCGATAAGACACAACTGGCTTCAATTACGGCGACCGCTTTTTGGGGTTTTCCGCTGGCTGTTGTATTTGGCGGAGTGATTGTAGATATCATTGGAATGAAAAGGCTGCTGATCCTTGCCTTCATATTTCATCTTTTAGGGATTGTGCTAACCATTAGTACGCCATATTTGTCAAACCCGTTTTGGACGTTATTTTCTTCAACCTTATTAATCGGGCTTGCTAACGGTACGGTGGAGGCAGCGTGCAACCCTCTGGTTACTACGCTTTATCAGGATAATAAAACAACTAAGCTAAACCATTTTCATTTGTGGTTTCCTGGTGGTATTGTAATCGGCTCTTTACTGGTGCTTGTTTTTAATAAGATCGGGCTTGGCTGGCAAATACAGGTAGCAACCATGCTTATACCTACTTTGATATACGGATATTTGTTTTCGCGACTTGATTTTCCTGTTACTGAGCGCGTTTCATCAGGTGTTTCAACAGCCGGGATGTATAAAGCGCTTTTGAACCCATTGTTTTTGTTCATGTTTATTTGCATGTTCGGCACAGCAATAACCGAGTTATTTACAGGACAGTGGATAGATGTATTGTTGAAGAATGTGACCCAGAACGCCATTTTGATATTGACTTTGGATACCGGAGTAATGGTAGTTGGGCGTGCTTTCGCCAAACCGGTTTTAAAACTGTTTTCACCGCAGGTTTTGTTATTGATCTCGACCATTTTAGCTGCATTAGGCATTTACCTCCTGAGCACTTTAACAGGTGACGCTGTTTTCTTCGCCGCAATAATTTTTGGTATGGGTGTTTGTTATTTTTGGCCAACTATGCTTGGTTTTGTTAACACGAACCTGCCAAAAACCGGTGCAATTGGTTTAAACTTAATGGGTGGTGCAGGAATGTTCGCGGTTTCTGTTTATACCATTTTTATGGGTGCTCATTATGATAATATTGTGAAGGCAGCGGGCGGAGATAACAGTACTGCCGGGCAGCAGATATTACAAACCACGCTGATAATCCCACTTGTATTAATTGTAGCTTTTACCGGTTTAGTTATTTACATGCGTTTCAAAGGAAAGACTGCTCCGGCAATAGCATCTGCGGCACACTAAAAAAGAATAAATCGTAACTTTAAACATCCCAATAAAAATCAATAAACTCACCCAAAATGAAAAAAGTTCTCATAGTTCTGGCTATCAGCGCGGCAATGCTCAGCGCCTGCGGTGGCGGGGGTAAATCCGGCGGCGCCGACAGCTCGGCAGCAGCAAAACCTGATTCAGCAGCAGCACAAAGATCAGTCGACACAACGAATGCAGGCGGTAAATTAATTGCCAAGAACGATTGTTTAACCTGCCATAAGATCGACACCAAGGTGATCGGCCCGTCGTATGCAGATGTAGCTGCGAAATATCCGTCTACAGAGGCTAATATTGATACGTTGGCCGACAAAGTGATCAAAGGCGGTTCGGGGCATTGGGGCTCTGTAGCGATGGCCGGGCATCCAACAGTTTCGGAGGCTGACGCAAAAGCCATGGTTACCTATATTCTTTCGCTAAAAAAATAAGCACCTATAAAATGACGGCAGGCATCCGCATTAAGCTTTCGCTAATGATGTTCCTCGAATTTTTTATTTGGGGAGCATGGTTTGTTACGATGGGGACGTACCTGATGACGAATTTGCACGCTACCGGCGTACAAAATGCCAGCGCTTATGTAACCCAGGCTTTTGGAGCGATACTGGCGCCTTTTGTCGTGGGACTTATTGCCGATAAGTATGTTTCGGCCCAAAAAATACTGGGCGTATTGCATTTGGGCGGCGCAGCGTTAATGTATTATTGTACGGTGGCCGGAAACTTTACACAGTTCTATCCGGGCATTTTGCTATACATGATCATTTATATGCCAACAATTGCCCTGGCCAATTCGGTAGCATTCAGGCAGCTGACTAACCCTAATAAGGAGTTTCCTTTTATCCGGGTTTTCGGCACCTTAGGATGGATGGTCGCCGGACTTTTAATAGGATGGTTTAACTGGGAACACAAGGGCAGCCTCGCACTCACTTTTCAAATGGCAGCTATTGCGTCACTCATCCTCGGGCTGTTCAGTTTTGCTTTGCCTGACACGCCGCCTGCAAAAAGAGGGCAAAAAGTTACTGTAGGCGAGATTATGGGGATAGAGGCTATCGGCCTGCTAAAAAGAAGATCCTTCCTGGTGTTTTTCCTTGCTTCGGTAGCAATTTGTATCCCGCTAGCTTTTTATTACAACTTTACCAACCCCTTTTTAAACGAAGTTGGCATGAAAAAAGCGGCGGGCATTCAATCGCTCGGCCAGTTTTCTGAGTTATTTTTTATGGCCGCCATGCCGTTTTTCTTTGTACGTCTCGGCGTAAAGAAAATGCTGGCTATCGGCATGCTGGCCTGGGGGCTGCGTTACCTGTTTTTTGCTTATGGTGATGCAGGCAACAACTATTGGATGCTTATTGCAGGTATTGCACTTCATGGTATTTGTTACGATTTCTTTTTTGTCACCGGTCAGATTTATACCGAAAACCACGCCGGCGAACGCTTCAAAAGCTCAGCACAGGGGTTTATTACCCTGGCAACCTACGGTGTGGGGATGTTAGTCGGTTATATTATATCCGGGCCTATTGTGGACCATTGGCGAACCGGTGAGTCATCGCACAATTGGCAAACCATTTGGCTCATACCAGGTGGTATTGCCGTAGTGGTTCTGATTTTATTCTTATTATTCTTCCGCGACAAAGAACACACCGAAATGAGACCGGGTTTAGATATTGAGGAACCTTCTCCGCAAATAGAAATATAAACGCAACCAATTATGGCAGACAAACAAAACAGGAGATCGGCGATCAAAAACATAGTGGCCGGCACGGCGGCAGTTACCGCAGCAGGCATGTTTTCATCCTTTAAAACAGAAGAACGAAAAGAAATGCTGACAAATGCGCTTAAAGGCAATATTAATCATTCCGTTTGTCCCTGGGCATACAAGATGCCACTGGCCGATCTTTGTGTGGCAGCGAAAGACATAGGCCTGGTAGGTATTGATCTGTGCGGGCCGAAGGAATGGCCGGTAATTCAGAAATACGGCCTCGATTCGCCGATGTGTAATGGCGCCGAGATCAACCTGACCGATGGATTTGGGGATAAACAATTTCATGCCACGCTGTTTAAAAATTATTCGGAGATGATCCCCCTGGTCGCGAGGGCCGGTTACACAAACCTGATCTGTTTTAGCGGCAGCCGAAGAGGGAAAGACGACGAAACCGGCTGGAACAATTGTGTGGAAGGGTTGAAACCCCTGATCACTATTGCCGAAAAACACAAGGTAGTATTAACCATGGAGCTTTTAAACAGTAAGATCGACCATAAAGACTATCAGTGCGACCGCGTAGAATGGGGTGCTGAACTGGCCAAAAGACTGGGTTCCGAAAACTTTAAACTGCTTTTTGATATTTATCACATGCAGATAATGGAAGGCGATATCATCAGGAACATAACCAACTATCACCAGTATATTAACCATTACCATACCGGTGGCATACCCGGAAGGCATGAAATAGATGATACCCAGGAACTATATTACCCTGCTGTAATGCGGGCAATAGTAGCCACCGGGTTTAAAGGCGTTGTTGCCCAGGAATTTGTTCCCTCGCGGCCGGATCAAATAGGCTCGTTGAGGCAGGCTATCAGTATTTGTGATGTGTGAGGGTTGTTGTAATGTTGTAATGTTGTTTTTGTTTAAACCTGCAACTTTCTACCAATGAACTAATGAACAAGTGAACCAATGAACTAACAAACCAATGGACCAGACAAGAAGAAAATTTCTAAAACAGGCCGGCATCGCTTCAGCAGCGGTCATGGCTTCATCCAGGCTATTTGCCGCGCCGGCCGGCAATGTAGTAGGACTGCAATTATACAGCCTGCGCGATCAGCTGCCAAAAGATGTTAAAGGATGGATCGCAAAAGTAGCGGCAGCTGGGTATAAAGAAGTTGAACCATTTGGTTATACAAAAAAGGACGGTTTTTGGGGGCTGGATGCCAAAGCTTTCAGCGCGCTTTTAAAAGCGAATGGCCTAGCAACCGCCAGCGCACATTTTGGAATGGATCAGTATTTTGTCGAGGGTAAAACCGATGATTTGGAAACCTACATTGAAGCGGCGAACATCACTGGTATGAGTTATTTGATTATACCTTCGGTAAACGAAGACGTGCTGAAAACTGTCGACCAGTTTGCTAAAGCGGCCGATAAAATGAATAAAGCTGCTGAAATATGCAAAAGATCGGGCCTGATGCTTGGCTATCATAACCACAACTTTGAATGGAAATCGGTTAACGGGACAAATTTCTACGAAGTGTTGATGAAGGAAACCGACCCGGCGCTCGTTCACATGGAAATGGATATTTACTGGGTGGTGCGTGCCGGGCAGGATCCGGTAAAGCTGTTTAATAAATATCCGGGACGATACGCGCTGTGCCACATCAAAGATATGTATAAGCCCAATCACGACTTGAATACAGAGATCGGCAAAGGCGCTATCGACTTCAAAACTATTTTAAGTCACCGGAAACAAGCCGGCCTGAAGCATTTTATCGTCGAGCAGGAGAATTACCAGCACATTGATCCATTCACCAGCATTAAAGAAAGCTGCAGTTATTGTAAGAATGTGTTAAAGGTGTAGGTTGTTGGGAGGTTGGAATGTTGTAAGGTTGAAAAGTTGTAACGTTAACCGCACATCGTTCTACCATGAACTATCAACCATGAACCAAAAGGAACTATGAACTAAAAATTGAACCAATAAACTAAAAAATGAAATATCCAATATTACTAACCGCCCTATTAGCCGGAACGGCTTTTATGGCAAACGCACAAAAGGCAAAACCCGAAGACACTGAAATTTGGGAGCCCGTACCTAAAGTGGTTACCCCGGCAGCAACGCCAGGCGGCGCACCTTCGGACGCAATTGTATTATTTGACGGCTCGAATTTGGACCAATGGGTGCAAAACAGCGATGGTTCGCCAGCCAAATGGGACGTGAAGGATGGCATCCTGACGGTCAATAAAAATTACGGCAATATCGAGACCAAACAAAAATTTACTAACTACCAGTTGCACATTGAATGGCGCGAACCGTTGGGCCTTGAAGGCACGGGTCAGGGCAGAGGCAATAGCGGGGTGTTTTTAGCATCGACCGGAAAGGGCGATGATGGTTACGAGCTGCAGGTGCTTGACTCCTACAACAACAAAACTTATGTAAATGGCATGGCCGGCAGTCTTTACAAACAGGCCATCCCGCTGGCAAACCCAGGCAGGCCGAACGGCGAATGGCAAACTTACGATGTGATTTGGACAGCCCCGACTTTTAACGACGATGGCACAGTAAAAACTAAAGCAAAAGCTACAGTGCTGTTCAATGGCGTGGTAGTTGAAAATAATTTCGAGTTGTGGGGGCCAACTTTATACATTGGCAAACCTGTGTATAAACCGCATGGGCCCGAACCGATAAAATTGCAGGCCCATGGCGACAAGAGTAAACCGCTGAGCTTCCGTAATATATGGGTTAGGGAACTATAAATTAGACGAAAATCGAAATGATTTTTTACCACAAAGAACACTAAGACGCAGAGAACGCAAAGAAAAAAATGCAAATTATTTAGGCTTTGCGTCCTCCGTGTCTTCTTTGCGTCCTCCGTGGTAAAACTTTTAGGCGTTTTTACATCGAAGTCCCTTTTCAACAGACCATAGTAAATTGTTCAATTTAAAAAAACCATTTGCTATGGTCTTTTGTCTATGGAAAATAATCATCCGGTATGAAGAAGATATTTTTGTTTGTATTTGCAGTAACCTTTTTTGCCGCTCAATTAAATGCACAGGCTACCAAGGCCCCGGCTTACCCGCTGATCGATCATAATACTTATTTCAGCATCTGGTCCTTCACTGATCAGCTAAACGCATCAACTACCAAACATTGGACAGGTAAAGACCAATCTTTGCTTGGCCTGATAAAAGTTGACGGCAGTATTTACCGTTTTATGGGCAAAAAAGCCGAAGACTACCATACGATAGTACCGGCCGCTGACGAAACCGCCTGGCAATGCAAGTATACCGAAACTCAGCCCCAGGGTGATTGGAAAGATATCCAATACGATGATAATGGCTGGAGTACCGGTACGGCGCCCTTCACAGATGACAAGCAGCAGGCCAAAACCTTATGGAACAGCAAAGACATCTGGATCCGGCGGACGTTCACCTATGCCAACCAGGATATAAACAAATTGGTGTTAAAACTTTGGCACGATGATAATATTGAAGTGTACCTGAATGGCGACGAAGTTTATAATTATACCGGCTGGACGAGTGACTATAAATACATACCCTTAAAGGATAAGTTTAAAAACCGGCTAAAAAACGGGCAAAACGTGATAGCCATACACTGTGCAAATACGGCTGGTGGTTCCTGGCTGGATGTTGGCCTGGTTGATGAAGTAAAAGAGACTGCAAATGATGTTTTACTGGCGAAGCAAAAAAGTGTTGAGATCAACGCCACGCAAACCATTTATGATTTCGACTGCGTCGGCGTTGATTTGAAAGTGACCTTTACTTCACCTTTGCTGATGCACAATCTCGACTTGTTCTCTCGTCCCGTGTCCTACATTAGCTACCAGGTAAAATCGACCGACGGGCGGAACCACAATGTGTCCGTGTTTTTCAGCGCTTCGAGCGACATTGCGGTAAACACCCCGGGGCAGGAGGTAACCGCTCAAAAATACACGTCATCGGGTTTGTCCATTTTAAAGGCCGGCACTATTGCCCAGCCCGTTTTGCAAAAAAAGGGAGATGACCTGCGCATCGACTGGGGCTATATGTATGCGGCGACGCCCAATTCAAACAATGTTGTCCAATACATTACGCCACTGGAAGATGTAATGTCCTCGTTTGCTGCAAAAAAATTCGTTTCGACCATAAAGAGTGGTCGTGGGCTGGCATTAAACACCATTTTAAACTTTGCTGCGGTAGGTTCAACGCCAAAGGAGCAGTTTGTTGAATTAGGATATGACGATTTGTATTCTGTGCAATATTTCGGGCGAAATTTACAGCCCTGGTGGAAAGCCGGCGGGAGAGTGACGATTGAGCAGGAATTAAAAGCCGCTGCCGGAAATTACGCGTCCGTAATGAAGCAATGCGACGATTTTAACAAAAGCATGTATGCCTGGGCGCTAAAGGCAGGCGGTAAAAATTATGCAGACTTGTGCGTTCTGGCTTACCGGCAAAGTATTTCTGCTCACCAGCTAATGAAAAGCCCGCAGGGTGATATACTTTTCCTGTCCAAGGAAAACTTCAGCAACGGCTCAATCAACACGGTTGATGTGACATATCCCTCGGCGCCATTATACTTGTTTTATAACCCACACCTGCTCGAAGGTATGCTAAATGGCATCTTTCATTATTGCGAAAGCCCGGCCTGGTCGCATAATTTCGCCGCCCACGACCTGGGTACTTACCCGCTCGCAAACGGCCAGACTTATGGCGAAAATATGCCTGTGGAAGAGTCGGGAAACATGATCATACTGACGGATGCCATCGCCAGGGCTGAAGGCAACGCCGATTTCGCCAAAAGGCATTGGAAAACACTGACCGCCTGGGCGGCTTATCTCAGCAATAATGGATTCGACCCCGGCAACCAGCTTTGTACCGACGATTTTGCCGGGCATTTGGCCCATAACGCCAATTTATCAATAAAGGCGATTGTTGCACTCGGCAGCTATGCCGACCTGGCCAATCGCCTTGGCAAAAAGTCGGTGGCCGCGCAATACCACACCCTGGCAGTAAGCCTGGCGGGCAAATGGCAAACCATGGACCAGGCCGGCGACCATTACGAGCTTGTTTTTGGCAACAAAGACTCCTGGAGCCAAAAATATAACCTGGTTTGGGACAAAGTTTTGGGGTTAAACCTGTTCCCGCCGGCTGTCGCGAAAACGGAAATTAACTATTACCTCACCCGGCAAAACGCATTTGGTTTACCGCTGGACAGCCGCAAAACTTACACCAAATCCGACTGGATATTGTGGACCGCTGCATTGGCCGATAATCAGAAAGATTTCCAGGCACTGATAGATCCGGTCTACAAATATGCTACTGAGACCCCAACACGCGTACCGCTGAGTGACTGGCACGAAACGACCGACGGCAAAATGGTGGGCTTCCAGGCGCGCAGCGTGGTGGGTGGCTATTTTATGAAAATGCTGGAAACCAGGTGGGTGAAATAAGCAAGTAATATTTTACGTATTTATCCGGTTTGTTACGCAATAAATTTCGATAATAGGCTGAGAAAGATTTAATTTCGTCCTAAATTTTCAATGCTTTTTACAATGACCAACTTTAAATCACTCTTCCGCTTTTTTATTTTATTTTTTGCGCTTTCAGCTGGTTTTTTCGCGAAAGCCAATGCCGCCCCCAAATATTATTACGAGATCAAAATCTATCATCTCAAAACACAGGCGCAGGAAGACCAGCTGGATAGCTACCTGCAAAATGCCTATTTACCCGCCTTGCACCGGCTGGGTATAGCAAATGTCGGCGTATTTAAACCAGTTGCCGCCGATACGCTCGGTAAGCGGGTGTACGTGTTTATCCCCTTTAAAACATGGAAGCAACTGGAAAACCTCGACGTTCAGCTTATGGGCGACCATGATTACCTTACTGCCGGGGAAGATTATATAAATGCCGTTTACAACAATGCGCCATACACGCGGATAGAAACCATAATAACCCGCGCTTTCCCAAAAATGACGGCGCCGGCCGTGCCTGACCTAACCGCCAATAAGGCCGACCGGATATATGAGCTGCGGAGCTATGAAAGCCCGACCGAAAAATATAACCTCAACAAGGTTGGTATGTTTAACGATGGAGATGAAGTTGCGCTTTTTAAAAGGCTTGGTTTTAACGCGGTATTTTATTCGGAAGTTTTGGTTGGTAGTCATATGCCCAACCTGATGTATATGGTGACCTTTAACAGCATGGCTGATCACGACCGGCTGTGGAAAGCTTTTGGTGACGACCCTTATTGGAAAACGCTTTCCGCAAAGCCTGAGTACCAGAATAATGTGAATCATATCGACGCTATATTTCTGCACCCGACTGCTTACTCCGATTTTTAAATGCCGCTTGAAAGACGCGATTTTGATGCAATAGTAGTCGGCTCCGGCCCGAACGGATTAGCGGCCGCGATACTGATGCAGCAAAAGGGTCTTTCTGTATTATTGATTGAAGGAAAAGAAACCATTGGAGGGGGCCTGCGCTCTGCGGAGTTAACGCTGCCGGGATTTACCCACGATATTTGTTCAGCGGTGCACCCATTGGCAGTCTCTTCACCCTTTTTTTCGAAGCTGCCGCTGGATCAGTTTGGTTTGGAGTTTATTTACCCGCCAATCGCCGCGGCGCATCCTTTTGACAACGGTTTGGCGGCGGTGATCAAATCATCCATCTTAGAAACTGCTGCTTTGCTGGAAGCTGACGAAAACGCTTACCTTGACCTGATGCAACCGATTGTCCGGGATTGGCCCAGGATTGCCCCGGATGTACTGGCGCCGCTGCATTTTCCAAAATACCGGTTCGCGATGGCAAGTTTTGGCTTAAAGGCGCTGACGTCCGCATCGCATTTATCCAAACGTTTTAAGACTGAAGAGGCTAAAGGACTGCTGGCCGGAATGGCGGCGCATTCTATTCAACCCTTAACCAATATAGCCACCTCGGCCGAAGCGCTGGTTTTAATGGCTTTGGCGCATTTAAAAGGATGGCCTGTTCCCAAAGGAGGATCGAACCAGATCGCGAACGCATTGGCGGGTTATTTTAGATCGATAGGAGGTAAGTTTGAAACTAATCTTTATATCCAGTCCCTGGAGCAGCTTCCGTCTGCGCACGCGGTTTTATTTGATATTACCCCAAAACAACTGCTGCAAATTGCAGGACACAAATTCTCATCGTTGTACAAATGGCAATTGGAACGGTACCGATATGGCATGGGAATTTTTAAGGTAGACTGGGCATTAGATGGGCCAATCCCTTTTACTGCCAGCGGATGCGAAAAGGCGGGTACGGTACATATCGGCAATACATTTGAAGAAATAGCAAGTACGGAACAACAAAGTTCGGACGGTAAGATTACCGAAAAACCTTTTGTTTTGCTGACACAGCCGTCATTGTTCGATCCGACACGCGCACCGGATAACAAACATACAGCCTGGGCTTATTGCCATGTGCCAAATGGATCGATGACTGATATGACCGATGCGATCGAAAAACAAGTGGAACGTTTCGCCCCCGGTTTCAGGGAACGGATACTTGCAAAGCATTCTATGAATTCCGTTCAAATGGAAGAATATAACCCCAATTATATTGGCGGCGATATCAATGGCGGCGTGATCGATATCGGACAACTGTTCACCCGCCCGGCCCTGCGCTGGTCGCCATATAAAACTTCGGCAAAGGGATTGTATATCTGCTCTTCGTCCACACCGCCGGGAGGCGGCGTGCATGGGATGTGTGGCTACCATGCAGCCAAACGGGCGTTGAAAGATGTTTTTAAAATTGTCTGAACCGTTGATCTAGTTGATTTTTATGATTGCGCTGAAGGGCTAACGCTGCCATTCTTTAATCCTAAAATTCCTTTAATCATATAAATCTTAGTTCCAAATTCGAACTTTTTGTCCGATATCGGACAAATTCACAACAATATAAAAAACTAAATGACACATAACCAGTAAATTATGTTTGGTACACCTATTGCATATAACTATGCAATACAAGGTACTATGGACAAAGAGATAACACAAGAGGTTTCAGCGCAGAACAGGAAGAAGACGATTTTTGTCGTGATCATATCTGTAGCGGTTTTGGTGATGGCGGTATGGTTACTGCGCACCACCCTTAAATCAACCGTAAAGAGATCGGAGATAACCACCGCTGCGGTAAAAACCGGCAATATCGAAAATACGATCAACGCAACCGGAGAGGTATTGCCGGAATTTGAAGAAATACTTACCAGCCCCATCAGCGCATCCATCAAAAGCGTGAGCCTTGACGAGGGCAGCAAAGTACAGGCTGGCCAATCCATTCTGACGCTGGATAAAACCTCTGCCCAAAACGACTTCGACAAACAGAAATTTCAACTTGAATCAAAAAGGGATGAAATCCAAAAACTGAAGCTCGATTTAAATAAAAGCTTCTTCGATATACAATCCAACAACGATATCAAGCAATTACACATCAGCGACCTGGCGGATGCCGTTGAAAACGCCAAACGCCTGTTTGCAGCCGGCGGCGGTACCCGCGAAAGCATCGAGCAGGCCCAATTGAACCTTAAAGTGGCGCAGCTGGAAAAGAAGCAGATCGAGAACGAGATCAAAAATAAACAGCAAACCATGCAGATCGAAATAAAAGAGGCTGAGCTGGCTGCAGATGTGATGCAAAGCGATCTGAATGTCCTGCAGCACAAGCTCGACCTGGCAAACATTGTGGCCACACGCGCCGGGGTGGTAACCTATGTAGATAAGAACATCGGCGCAAATATTAAAGAAGGTGAATCATTGGCAAGGATTGCCGATCTGAGCAGCTTTAAGGTGCAGGGAAGTATTTCCGATAATTCATTGGATCAGCTGCATGCCGGCACACCCGTGATTGTGCTGATCAATGACATCCAGTTGCGGGGGCATGTGACAAATGTCTCTCCATCTATACAAAACAGTATTATCAGTTTCGATATACAATTAGACGACCGCAGCAACAAGGCCCTGCGGCCGAATATGAAAGTGGATGTTTACCTGGTTACGGCCGCACATACCCACGTGATGATGGTAAACAACGGCGCCGCATTTAAAGGGGCAAATACGCAGGACATTTTTGTGGTAAACGGCAATAAGGCTGTCAAGCGGACGGTACATATCGGACTGTCCAATTTCGACGATGTTGAGATTAAAGACGGCGTAAAACCCGGTGATGTAGTCGTCACGTCAGATATGAGCGCCTTTAAAAATTCAAGCGAAGTGACGATAGAGGAATAGTTTGGAAGAGTCAGAAAAGTCCGGAAAGTCGGAAAAGTCCGAAAGAAAAAAACTAAGCAGAATGAAACTTTTATTTACGATATTATTTTTAACGATCAGCCTTAAAGCATTTTGCGGTGGGGGCGATACCACGCGGCTTACGCTGGAGGATGTGGTGGCGCTGGCCAAAGGTAACTCCATCGCTGCGAAACAGGCGGCCACTACGCGCGAAACCAATTATTGGGTATGGCGTACTTTTAAATCCAACTATGAGCCGCAATTATCATTAAGCGGCAATTTGCCCGGCTATAGTAAAACCAGCACGCCGGTGGTACAGCCTAACGGATCGATACTGTTTCAATCCATCCACTACGACAATTCCGCGGTGACCTTGAATTTCAGCCAAACCATCACCGCCACAGGCGCTACGATTTACGGCGAGACGCAAATGCAGCGGTTTGACGATTTTGACCATAACAGCATTTTATACAACGGCGTGCCCTACGCCATAGGGTTTAGCCAGCCCATCGGCCAGTATAACAGCCTTAAATGGGATAAAAAGATACAGCCGCTGCTGTACGATGAAAGCAAACAGGCCTACATAGAAGCGCAGGAACAGATATCCATCACCGCGACCGGCTATTTCTTTGACTTGCTGCTGGCCCAGGTAAACCTGCAAACAGCGACCAATAATTTGGAGAACACCCAAAAGCTGTTAAAAGTATCTAACCTGAAATTTGAACTGGGCAAAGTATCCAAAAACGATATTTTACAGTTGCGGCTGGAAGAACTCAATGCTAAAAAGGCAATGGGTACCGCAAAACGGGACGTGGAGATCGCCACCCTTAACTTAGGGGCCTATATTGGCCATGAAGGGGATGATAAACTGGTGCTGATGGTGCCGCAAACCATCAGCCAGATGAATGTTACCGCCGATAAAGTGCTGGCCCAGGCCTTTGAAAACCGGTCGGACGCCATTGCTTTTGTGCGACGCATTGCCGAGGCTAAGCGCAATGTAGCGATAGCGCATGGCCAAACCGGTTTCACCGCAACTTTAACAGCCAACCTGGGTACTTCAAATTCGGCAAGCAGTATTCCGGGAGTATACCGGTCGCCCCAAAACCAGCAGCTGTTGGAATTGCAGTTTTCCATACCAGTGCTGGACTGGGGCCGGTCGAAAGCCAAAATTAAAACCGCTGAAGCTAACCAGCAGCTGACGATAGATTCGGTTGAGCGCGACAAACAGACTTTTAAACAGCAAATTGTAACGCAGGTATCGCTTTTTAATATGATGCGCGAACAATTGGCCTATACCGCCGAGGCGGACAGCATCGCTTCCGAAAAATACAAAATTGCGCGCGACCGCTATGTTTTGGGCGACCTGAGCATCACCGACCTGAGCATCGCCTTTACCGAAAATGACCAGGCCAAACGGGATTACGTCCAATCCCTCCGTGATTTCTGGAGCGCTTATTACGAACTGCGCTACCTGGCGCTATACGACTTTGAAAAAAATGAAAAGATAACTTATAAATGAGGTGAATCCGCCGTCGCTAAAGCTATGGCGGACGAGGAGCCGAAAGGCGAAAGGTAAAAGGCGAAAGGTAAAAGGAAGAAATCACTAATTCAGTAACTCAATAACTCAATAATTCACAACTCACTAACTCACTAATTGATTCCCATGATACACTTACAAAACATCGAAAAAGTTTACCGCACCAGCACGGTGGAAACCCTGGCGCTCAATAGCATCAGCCTCGACATCGCCAAAGGCGAATTCCTGTCGATAATGGGCCCATCCGGCTGTGGCAAAAGTACCTTGCTGAATATAATGGGGCTGCTGGATGCACCCTCAAAAGGCCAGGTTAAGATAGACAACCAGCAAACGGAACATTTAAAAGACAAGGAGCTGGCGCATTTCCGCAACCAGAAGCTGGGTTTTATATTCCAGAGCTACCATTTGATCAATGACCTGCAGGTACTTGACAATGTAGAACTGCCGTTGCTGTATCGCGCGACAACTGCAAAAGAACGCAGGAAGCTGGCGTCAGAAGCACTGGAAAAAGTTGGCCTGGCCAACAGGATGAAGCATTTCCCAACGCAGCTTTCCGGCGGCCAAAAGCAACGTGTGGCCATTGCAAGGGCTATTGTAGGCCGACCGGAGATCATCCTTGCTGATGAGCCAACTGGTAACCTGGACAGCGCCATGGGCAACGAGATTATGGACATATTGACGCAGCTGAATCAAAATGACGGCACTACCATCGTAATGGTAACGCACGACGAAAATATGGCGCATAAAACGCATCGTTTGGTACGCTTGTTCGATGGTTCGCAGGTACAATAATATCAACCTAAAAAATTAAGATCATGCTAAAAAATTATTTTAAAATAGCCATAGCGGTTTTAAGGCGACGGAAGTTTTTCACCTTCATCAGCCTGTTTGGCATCAGCTTTACGCTGACTATATTGCTGGTGTTAACCGCATTTATTGAAAAGGTGGTGGGCGACAACTATCCCGACCGGAAAAGAGATCGCTCGTTATACATCGTGCGAATGGAAGAAGAAGGAAAAGGTAATATGAGTTCAGGTGCCCCGTCCTACTATTTCCTCGAGCATTTCACCAAAAACCTGAAGACACCTATTAATATTGCCATATCTTCCGGGGCCAACGGTACCAATACCTACGTCAACGACAAAAAGATAGCCGTCAACTATAAATACACCAATGCGGCTTATTGGGACATCCTGGAATATGATTTCGTAGAAGGTAAAGCTTTTAACAAACAACAGGTGGATAATGCCGAGAAAGTTGCCGTGATATCGCAGGACATGAAAAATGAATATTTCGGCGATGTTCTATCGGTAGTCGGCAAATATATCGAAGCCGACAATGTAAAATACCGGGTTATCGGCGTAGTAAAAAATGTGCCGGTAACCAGCTATCTGACTTACAGCGATATCTACCTGCCCTACACTGTTTCCAAAAGCGATTACCGGAACAAGGGTTACCAGGGAGGGTATACGGCTGTCTTGCTGGCAAAGTCAAGCGGCGATCTGCAAAAAATGCACGATGAATACGAACAGGTGGTACAAAAAATACCTATGGAAAGCAAGGATTTTAACAAGCTATACAGCCACGCTGACAAGTACATTGCTGCCTATGTTGATACCGGTAACGAAAATCAATCGGGCGTAACGCTGGTGCTTACCATTATAAGCGTATTTGTATTCCTGTTTATGCTGCTGCCCACGTTAAACCTGGTGAATATCAACATTACCAGGATCATGGAACGCTCATCCGAAATCGGCGTTCGCAAAGCATTCGGCGCCTCATCGCGCACGCTGGTATACCAGTTTATCGTCGAAAATATCATTCTAACGCTATTAGGTGGCGCTATCGGGCTGGTGCTTTCCGTAGTAGTGATTTATTTCATTAACAGTGCGCATTTGATAGCAAACCTCGAGCTTTCGGTAAACTTTATGGTGTTGTTTATCGGTTTGCTTATCTGCCTGGTGTTCGGTTTATTTTCAGGCGTTTACCCGGCATGGCGCATGTCTAAATTAAACGTAGTAACCGCCCTGAAAGCACAATAATTATCAACCTTTAAATCAAGATATTATGTTTAAGCATTTATTTAAACTGATCTGGAATAAAAAGAAGCAAAACTTTTTATTGATGTCGGAGATATTGGTCTCCTTCCTGGTCATATTCGCCGTATTTACGCTGGTAGTGTATTACTATCATAACTATAAAAAGCCAATGGGGATTGATTACCAGGACGTATGGGTGGTTACTTATGGCAACTCCTATCAAACCAAAAATACCGATTCGCTCGACTTATATTATCAAACGCTGGTACAAACCATTAAGGCGCTACCACAGGTAAAAGAGGTGGGTTTTACCGCCGGAAACATCCCTTTTACCCAAAACCGCAACTCGGGCGGTATTACATTTAATAACCAAAAGGCAGACGACATCGACTGGTATAACGTTGATGACAGTTACCGCAAAGTGTTTAACATGCAACTGCTGGAAGGCCGATGGTTTGACAAAGGGGACGATATTGCCAAAGATAAACCCATTGTGATCAATACCGACCTGAAAGAAAAGCTATTTGGCAGCGGCGAGGCACTTGGAAAGATCATTGGCGATGGCGACAACAAAAACAAGATGAAAATTATAGGCGTGGTGCAGAGTATAAAAATTAAAGGTGATTACGCCACTACCGGAGCCGGCCTTTATCAACGGATTGATACAGGATCGTACCGTTGGCTGGATAGAATGGTGATAAAGGTGACCCCAGACGCTGACGCAGCCTTTGAGGGAAAACTATATAAAACCATTGCCAATTACATGAAGAACTCGGATATCGAGATTGAACACATGACCGACAAACGTATCAGCATCAATTACTTTAGCCTGGTGCCAATGATCGCGCTGTTGATTGTGGCCTGTTTCCTGATTATTAATGTGGCCCTCGGTTTATTTGGCGTGCTTTGGTATAATATTAACAAGCGGCGTGGAGAGATCGTTTTACGCAGGGCTGTTGGGGCCACAGGTAATGGTGTTTCAACACAACTCGTTAACGAGGCGATGATATTGGCTACACTTTCCTTAATTATCGGCGCCTTTTTCGCCGTACAGTTCCCGCTCCTGAATTTATTTAACTTGCCCGCCAGTGTTTACATAATTGCCCTATTTTTATCGATTATATTTATTTACTTGCTGGTGCTGGTTTGCTCGCTGTATCCGGGCAAACAGGCGGCGGCGATTTATCCGGCGGTTGCTTTGCATGAGGAGTAAGTCTGAACCGTTGATTAAGCTGATTTTATTGATTAAGCTGATTTGCCTGAAGCTAAGAATCAACGAAATCACAAAAATCAGCTTAATCAACGGTTAAGACAAAATTTTAAAATATGATCCTGATCATAGACGATGATATTGCCGTAAGGGCTTCATTGCTCCTGTTGTTAAACGACGGGGGCTTTGATGCTTCGGCTTGTGCCGGCCCGGCGGAGGCGATGAAGATGATCAAAAAACAGCAACCGGAATTGATCATCCTCGATCTTAATTTTTCCAATGATACTTCCGGCAAAGAGGGGATGGAGCTATTGGGTAAGATCAAACAGATCAACCCAGCAATACCGATCATATTAATTACCGGTTGGGCGAGTATTGAGCTGGCTGTGCAGGGCATGAAGGCAGGAGCAAACGATTTTATCAATAAGCCCTGGGGCAATGAACATTTGCTGCAGTCGGTAAAGACGTTGCTTGACCTTAAGGAGAAGAAGACGGAACACCATACCCGCAAACAGCTGGATAAAACGTATAACTTTCCGCATATTATTGGCGAAGATTCCCAAATGCTGGAAATTTTGGAAACTATAGGGCGGGTGGCGACTACTGATGCGTCTATCCTGATTATGGGCGAAAGCGGGACAGGCAAAGAGTTGATTGCTGAGGCTATTCACGAAAACAGCCTTCGAAAAAATAAACCGTTCGTCAAAGTCAACCTTGGTGGTATCTCTACTTCACTTTTTGAAAGTGAAATGTTCGGCCACGTACGCGGTGCCTTTACGGATGCAAGGTTCGACAGGGCCGGCCGCTTTGAGCTGGCAAATAAAGGAACGATTTTTTTAGACGAGATAGGCGACCTGGACGGCGGTAGCCAGGTAAAACTGCTGCGCGTTTTGCAGGACCGCACCTATGAAGTGCTGGGCAGCAGCCGGACCAAAACGGTGGACGTGCGCGTGGTGTGCGCCACCAACAAAAGCCTGGATGACATGGTAAGCAGGGGCTCGTTCCGCGAAGACCTGTTGTACCGCATTAATTTGATCACCATTTACCTGCCGCCCTTGCGCGACAGGCCAAAGGACATCCCACTGTTGGTTAATTTTTTCATCAGCAATTTAAAGGAAATTTATAACCGGCCTAAATTATCAGTGGCGACATCGGCTATTAAATGGCTGCAACAATTGCCTTTACCCGGCAATATCAGGCAATTAAAAAATTTGGTAGAGCGCACCATACTCGTTAGTAAAAACGATGAATTGGAAATAGAAGATTTCCGCTCCCAGCTGGAGTTGTCGCCTGTAAAAAAGGGCAATTTGCAACTGCCGGGTATAGGTACTTTAACTTTGGAAGAAGTGGAGGTTGCCATGATCAAGCGCGCTATGGAATATCACCACAACAAGGTATCAAAAGCTGCCGTATCTTTAGGGCTTACCCGCAGCGCCCTGTACCGGCGGCTGGAGAAGTATCAAATACCTTACGATGAGGCTGAGGACTAAGTACATCTTATTTGTCGTTATCATTCACATGGTAGCGCTTGTCCTTGCCTGGTTTATTTTCTGCCAAAACAGGATATTCTTTATCATCTCGGAAGTATTTGTCATCATTTCAATTGTAATTGCCTGGCAGCTGTATGTACAATTGCTGCGGCCCTTAACAATGCTGATGCAAGGGGTGGAGGCTATTAAAGACCGCGATTTTAACGTAAAATTCCTGTCAACCGGCAAGTACGAGATGGATAAATTGATCGGAGTGTATAACCAGATGATGGATGAGCTGCGCGCTGAACGAACACGACAGGAGCAGCAGCACTTTTTCCTGGAGAAACTGATTTTTACTTCGCCTACCGGGATCATCATCCTTGATTTTGACGACCACGTGCAGCAGATCAACCCCAAAGCATTACAACTACTTGGTTTTAAGGCCGAACAATTATTAAAGTATCCCGTGGACCGGCTGGAACACCCTTTGTTGCAGCAAATCAAGTATTTAAAATCAGGGGAGGCGATAGTTGTTAAACCTGATGGCGTGAGCACATTTAAGCTTCAAAAATCGCATTTTATCGATAGGGGCTTTTCGCGGCATTTCGTAATGATAGAAGACCTGACGGTTGAGATATTAGCCGCCGAGAAAAATGTTTATGGTAAGGTGATCAGATTGATGGCACACGAAGTGAACAATACGGTTGGGCCCGTAAATTCCATCATGCAATCGGCATTGAAAACCACCCGGCTTTGGGAAAAAGACGACGTTAAGGCGGTAAAGGATGCCTTGCAGGTGGCCATTGACCGTAACCAAAACCTGAATTTATTTATGCGGAACTTTGCCGACCTGGTGAAACTACCCGCGCCGAACAGAAGGCCCCTTGACTTGCACAAGCTGGTCAATTCCATAAAAACGCTCATGCAAAGTAAAGCCGATGAAAAACATATCAACATTGATATACAGCTTGCTGACAGTCCGTTTATCGTACAGGCAGATGAGCAGCAAATGGAGCAGGCGCTTATCAATATTGTAAAAAATGCGATTGAAGCGATTGGGCGCGATGGGATGATCAGCATGCAAACATCTTTAGAAAATAAAACCCTTGTCATCTCTGATACAGGCCCGGGTATTGACGCTGCCAATGCCGCCAATCTTTTTTCCCCGTTCTTCAGCACCAAAAAAGACGGGCAGGGGATAGGCTTAACACTCGTACGCGAGATACTTGTAAATCATGGCTTTGACTTCTCCTTAAAGACCATAATTCAAAAGCAAACGGAGTTTACCATAGTGTTTCGGTGACATTTTATTTTTGTTAAGGTTGTGCTAAATGAAAATTTGTTGTATAACTTTAATGAATTATAAACCCTAATCAAATTCAGTTATGGAAACAAAACCTCTAACTAAGTATGTTGCTGAGCTACTGGGCACATTCTGCTTGGTGCTTTTCGGTTGCGGCGCGGCGGTAATAGCCGGCGCAAATGTTCCGGGCGTGGGTGCCTCGGGGATCGGGCTGTTGGGCATTTCACTGGCATTTGGCGTTAGTGTTGTGGTGATGGCGTACACCATCGGGCCTATTTCAGGCTGTCACATCAATCCCGCTATTTCTATTTCGATGATGGCCGCGGGCAAACTGTCCGTTAAGGACACTATTGGCTATGTAATTTCACAGTGCCTTGGCGCTATCGCCGCTTCAGGTATTTTATATTTGCTGGCAACCGGCAATAGCGGTTTTACGATGGGCGAGTATGCGCTCGGCGCCAATGGATGGGGTGCCGATTACCTGGGCAAATATTCGACAGAGTCGGCTTTTATCGGCGAAGCAGTATTTACCTTTCTTTTCCTGATCGTAATATTTGGTACCACCGCAAAGCGCGCAAATCCTGCGTTTGCCGGTCTTGCTATTGGTTTGTCATTGGTTTTGATTCACCTGGTGTTGATCCCGATCACCGGAACATCCGTAAACCCGGCACGCAGCCTCGGTCCGGCACTCTTTGCCGGCGGTAAGGCGCTCAGCCAGTTGTGGCTGTTTATAGTGGCGCCGATACTCGGCGGACTGGTTGCCGCAGGCTTTTATAAGTTGTTGTTGGACGAAAAAGACACCGTTACCAAAAAGATGGTAGAAGTTCACGAGGACATTTCGATCAACAGGTTATAATTTAATACTACCAAAATCCTTGTTACCTCCGCCTACTTTTGTAGACCGGAGGTTTTTTATTTTCAGCGACAGCTAAGCAACCATTTTATAAAGCCAGACGTACCTCAATCAGTTCCGGTAACCAACCGTACACCGCACAAAATTGAGGCATACTTTAAAAGGTATTTTCGCTATTCTAACAAGCAAGGAAAGGATAACGCTATACAAGCTTATTCTTTTTGACCTGGTTATCGGCCTGCTGGATATTGCTTTCCTCGGGGCGCTCCTGCTTATTGTCAACTTTTATACTAAAGGCAGCATCCCGTCAAAAGTTTCGGCTCTCCCGGTATCATTGCTAAATCCCAACTCCGTATTGCTGATCGGCATCTTCTGCCTCCTTTTCATCATCAAAAATTGGTTCGGCTTCGCCGGGCTTAAATCGCAGCATCATTTCTTTTATGCGGTTGCCTCGCGCTTATCCAAACGGAACATGAAGCATTATTTTGATAATGACTATCTCCGGTTTGTTAATGTCGACTCCTCGGTTTATACCCGGAACATCAGCCAGCAACCAATTGAATTCAGCAGCTATATCCTAACCAATTTCCAGCAGGTTGTTTCGCAGTTGATATTGATCATCTTTACCGTGTGCGCCATTCTTTTTTATCACCCTGCACTCTTCCTTGTTTTGTTTTTGCTGTTGGCGCCGCCGGTTGTTTTGCTGGGCTGGTTTATCCGGGGTAAATTGAGGCATATTCGCGCACAGATAAAACGGACAAGCGAGAAAACCCTTCAGCACCTGCATGAGTCACTCGCTGGATATGTCGAAAGCAATATTTATGATAAAAGTGACTTTTTTACAGATAGGTTCCATGCTTACCAGCAGCAACTGGATGACAACATTGCCACCCAGCAAACCTTGCAAAGCCTTCCGTCGCGCCTTATCGAGGTTTTTGCCGTTGCCGGCTTTTTTATGCTGATCGCCATCAATAAACTATCGGCGAATAACCCGGCGGTCGATCTGCTCACGATAGGGATATTTATGGCCGCCGCCTACAAGATCATCCCCGGGATCATTAAAATATTGAATAGCACCGGCCAGATAAAAACGTACCAGTTTGTGATCAGCGATCTGCTGCTGCCTGAAACTGAAAAGCCGGACTCCGCGCCAGGAACACCCCTGGCTTCAATAACATCGGTTCAGTTTCAAAATATCTATTTTAAACATGGCGATCACCAGGTATTAAGCAACTTGAGCTTTAACCTATCCGGCGGCGATTTTATGGGTTTGTCAGCCCCATCGGGCAAGGGGAAAACAACCGTTATCAACCTTTTGCTGGGTTTTTTGCGGCCGGGATGCGGTAACATTTATATCAACGGTGAAAGTAGCGATGCCGATGGGTTAAAAACTTACTGCGGACGCATTTCGTATGTGAAACAGCAGCCATTTTTTATTCACGACTCAATGCTCAAAAATATTACGCTGGCGGATGGACCTGCGGACCAGGCTAAATTAGATAATATTATCTCCATTTGCGGGCTTGAATCGTTTTTGGAGAAATACCCGGAAGGCATTGAAAAAGTTATCACCGAAAATGGTAAAAACATAAGCGGGGGCCAGCGGCAACGGATCATGCTGGCGAGGGCGCTGTACCACGACTTTGACCTCCTTATTTTGGACGAACCATTTGGTGAAATAGATGATCATTCGGAAAAAGCCATACTTACCCGGCTACAGGGAATTGCCAGGGCCGGGAAAATGATCCTGCTTATCACACACAATAAATCGAGTTTATCGTTTTGTAATAAAATGCTTTTGCTGGATGGAGAGTAAGCCCGAAACATTGGTTATTCTCAGTCCCGGCTTCGCTGCAAACGAGGCCGATACTACCTGTATGCCGCCGATGCAGCTTTTTGTGAAGGCGCTCAAAGAGGTTTGCCCCGGCCTGAATGTTATCATTATAGCCTTTCAATATCCAAATATTCCCGGTGAATATGATTGGAATGGTGTAAAAGTAATCGCACTCGGGGGGCGAAACCGGGGCAGGCTTCATCGTTTGCAAACCTGGCGGAAAGCCTGGTCCGTTTTATGCGGGTTAAACAGGCAATACGAATTGATGGGCCTGCTTAGCTTTTGGCTTGGGGAATGTGCTTTTGTGGGCAACTATTTTGCCAAACGAAACCGGTTGACGCATTACGCCTGGATATTGGGCCAGGATGCCAAACGCGGTAATAAATATGTCAGGTGGATAAAACCGCCGGGCCATACGCTCATCGCCTTATCTGATTTCATTGCCCGCGAATTCAGGCAAAATTATGGGCTCCGGATAAGCCAGGTTGTACCGGTTGGGATAGATACTTCATTATACGGCCCGGCGCCGGCAAAAAGGGACATCGACGTCATGGGTGCAGGCTCGCTGATCCCTTTGAAGCAATACCACCTATTTGTGGAGTCTATTGCTTTTTTAAAGAAGTTTTTTCCCGGCATAAAAGCTGTCATTTGCGGGAAAGGGCCTGAAATGGAGAATCTTAAAGAACTTTCGAAAAAGCTGGATCTAACAAACAATCTCACCTTTGCCGGCGAACTGCCTCATGCGGACGTGCTGGCGATGATGCAGCACGCTAAAGTATTTCTGCATACTTCAAACTATGAAGGGTTCGGGGCGGTAATGGCGGAAGCCCTTTATGCCGGCGCGCATGTTGTGAGCTTTTGCAAACCCATGGATAAGGAATACCGGCATCACCATGTAGTAGGCGACGTATCGGAAATGAACGAAGAGATTGTAAGGATACTCAAAAACACCCGGCGGGGGCACGACCCGGTGCGGCTATGTACCACCCAGCAGATCGCTAAAAATATGATCAGCCTGTTCGTGGGTTAATCATTCCCGAGCAGCATTCCAGCTTATTGTTTACCCCTAAAAATAAGTAAAAAGTATTAGGAATAGTTTGGTTTTTTATTTAGATATTTGATAGAGGGTCGACTTAACCATTTGATTTTCAGTTAAAAAGTATTCTTAATTCGTAAACTTCACAATTTTCAATCATGAAAACCAGCTTAAAAATCAATTTTTTTGTATTGACAGCCATTGCGCTTGTTGTTGTTTCGTGTAAGCCGAAATCGGGCTCGGGTACCGTGTCGGCCACAAATTCAACTACTGCGGCATCGGCAAAAGGAAATTCGGTTATGGATTCATTAAGCATCACCGACCCTGACGAGAAAAAGATATGTGCATTATATGACAACGCCATCACCGATTATTTAACCAATATGAAAACCCTTACCACCGATACTACGGCCGCTGCAAAAGCGAAAAGAGACGAACTGGACAAAAAATGGAGGCAAAGAGATTCGACAATAAAGCCACAAGTGGAAGCCCTGCAAAGAAAGATTGCAATGAACCCTTCGGAAGCATTGAAATTTGCCCAGTTTTCGGCCTATGAAAGTAAGCGGCTTATGGGGATCATGATGGAGTATGAGAAGGCAATGATGAAAAATATGCCTACGACTACGCCGGGGAATTAAATCAAACACTCGGCGATAGCGTGGATCTTTTGGGCGATGGCCTCAAAAGACAGGTTTGATTTAAAATATGCCAGCGCCCTGGTTTGCTTTGCCTGCAAACCGGGGCGTTTTGTATCCACCAGTGCTGATAGCAGGCCCTCTTCGTCGCCAGGTTTATATAGCCAACCGCATTCGCCCCCATCAGTTATCATCCGGAACGAAGGTATGTAGGTAACAATGGGTACGCAGCCGCATGACATCGCTTCGCAAAGGGCTGTGCCGCTGCCCTCATAATGTGAACCGGAGATAAAAAAGTCGGCGCTGTTATACCAGTATAGCATTTCGTCGTGCGCTATTTTTCCAACAAGGATGACCTTATCCGCTGCAATTCCTTCTTTTAAAAGCTTTTTTATTTGCGGCAGCAATTCGTCGGTATGGTACAGCATATACAACCGGGCATCGGGGTTAATGCCTGCATATCTTATAAATGCTTTCACTACGGTCAATGGGTCTTTGTTGTCGTTAAGCCGGCCAACCCATAAAAAGGTGGGATTGCCGGAAGCCCCCGTTTTTAACTTTGCAGGTTCTTTTTTGACGTCACGAAACCTTGAGGACACTTCCATCACCTCATGTAATTTTGCCGGCGAAGAAATGATCTTTTTTTCTACCCACTCAAGCCCCATTTCGTGGGATGCGAAAAGGTATGCGTGTATAAAGCGGTCAGCCGCCTTTTGGATATACCTTTTCCATCCTGTAAATGGCTTTTCGGCATGATGATGGGCGATAACTTTTATTTTTTTACCAGCCAGTAAACAAAGCTGGATCAACTGTAAGGGTTTGTTAAGGCCTTGAATGATCACCACGTCGGGGGCTAAGCGGGTGACATATCGATTGAGTTTGAAGGGGAATAAAGTATTTTTTTTGCCGAAATTCTCAAACCGGTAATCGATCCCGTTGTGCATGCAATTACCGGCGTAATTTATCTGTTTGATGTTGATCACTTCATTGTCGCGGCTCAAACACTCCAATATACCCGCGTAACCCTCAGTGCGTTTAAACCAACTTTCCGGGGTGCTGTAATCGTGTGAGTAATTATAGTTGACGGATACGTATCTCATCGCTTACAGATACGAAATGATATACCGCAACCTGTTTATTGGAGGAAAAACAATGAAGGAAGCAGGGGCGGTGCGAATCCCCTCTTGAGAGGGGGGGAGGGGTGTGTTAACCGACATGCCCGCAAACACACCCCCGCTACCGCGCGGTCCGGCGCACTCCCTCTCAAGAGGGGAGCTATGACGGCGACAGGGGTTCAACCTCAGTTCCTCAAAATAATCCCTCAATATTCGCATAACTACTTTTCTTAAACTGCAAAAATCCAACATGATATAGCGATAAAGGGTCGGGTTTAATTTGTTTTGAATTTACAACTTTGCCGATCATCAGCATGTGATAGCCCATTTTTTTGTGCTGAACGATCTCGATTTCTTTATAGGAGCCGGTAAAGTCAGGTACCGGGAAACCAAACTGCTCACTGTCGGTTAGCCCGAAAGAGAGTTCGTTCTTTTCTGTTGGTGATTTACTTGAATGTTTCCCGAGTTTATAAACGGTTTCCAGCTCAACGGTGTCCGTATCGCAAACCACAACTTTTTTTGACTCGAGTATTTTGCCAAGCGTGAGGTTCGTGGTCCTCAAACCCAACAGATAGATATCTTCCTCTTCAATAAATCCCTGGATATCCATCGGGAAGATATTGTAATAGCTTTCATCGCTATACGATACGATAATGATTCGTCGCGGGTAGGAGTAAAGCGCGCTAATAACCCTGCGGCTATAAAAAGTGTTTGTTTTTGAGCGCAGAAAATAACCAAACAGCGCCAGGCGGTGCAGCAGGCTTAACTGGTGATTCTTTACCCCTTCAATTTTGTACAAAAACAATTGTCCTTTTGGGGTAGGGATCTTCTCAATAAATGATACTGCTATTTCGGCGTTTAGGCGGTTTTTAGATTTAAACTGAATTTCTACTTTTTCCGGATCAATTGAATCCGCCTCATCGTTTGAAAGCCATGCCGCTATGCAGAAAGGGTCGAGGCAAATCATCGCGTGATGTTTGCTAATATCGATACGGCGCCTGCCGTTTTTCAGAAAAACGTTTTCCTGTACTTCGTTTTCGTGAAGGCGGGTTATCGCGAAGGTTCTGACGATCTCGTCTTTAAAAAGTAGTTTTTTTAATGGGTTCATCATTCTTCTGAATAGCTAACTATTAAAAATTTACCGCAAAGAGTGCAAAGGGGAAGACACAGAGGCCACAAAGCCTTAATAGTTTGTCATTTTTTTCTCTGTGTTCTTAGTGTTCTCTGTGGTTAACATTAATTTCCTTTTTTGCCAGTTATTTTTACCGAAACATCAGGCCCTTGTTTCAGACTTCGGTGTAACTCAAGTTATTGTAGTCGAAACTTCAGTTGCAGCGTCTTTCGGACTTTCCGTCTTAACTGACTTTCGGACTTATCAAAAAGTATCAATATCTGCTGATGTGAATTTAATTTGCTCCAAATGGATGCCCGCGCCCAGGTCCTTAAATATCACGGGAAAAGAGGGGATAGGCTGGCAAACCGTTAAAAACAACCCGTGCAGTGTGGTTCCGGGGCTGGCATGAAATTGCAACTCATTTAGCCCAAGGCGCGATGCCAGCTTTTTTAACCCATTCATTGTAATTCCGAATTCACCTTCTCTCATCAACATATCGCCAATCAAAAGCACATTATTTATTTTAAGCCAAACCATCGAATTTTCGATCCTGACGACGTAGCTTTTGTTGTATGTCTTATAGCGTAGAAATCCATCGGTACGGCAAATACCTCCAAAACCCTCATCAACCACTGAATTTGCAACACCTAACTGATTTAGCACATTTTTTTTCAGCACGTTTTTTCTCCGCGCTTCCGCCGCGTTTTTCAATAAAGACACCTTGCTCAAAACTTTTGGCAGGGGTTTTACTGCTACCTGTATGCGGAAACAGTCCATCCTTTCCGTTGTTTGCCAGCCTAATTTATTGATGAAACCCGGCAGGGAGTTTTGATTTGGAAAACCGAAAGCCAGCCGGATACCCAAACTACGGCAAAGCTCGAATGTACGTGTCGCCAATTCCACAAACAATCCTTTAAAACGATAATAGGGATGCGTCATGGTATCAGCTGACTGGCCTGCGAGGATCTGGGCTTCATTTATGCCGATAAAGCAAGGGATAACCGCATAAAATGCTATAGGCATACCGTTCCGATGGTAAGCCATAAAGCCCACGTGCTGTATGCCGGCAAACGCGGTGTTATATTTCGCCGAAAAAAAACCGGGCCGCAGTTTTATGCCATAAACTGCGGCATGTAATTGTTCAGCATCGGCGATATTATCATCGCTAAGCCTCCGTATCCTGTACTCCAATGCCTGCTCAGTGGTGTTCATAGCTGCGCTTTATGGTTGCGTACATTTGGTTATGCGTTGAAATAAACGGGTTCACGGTGAACCGCTCAAGCAAGGCAGGGTCGTTTATGTCCTGCGGAAATTTAAAATCCATAGCAAGTAATTGCCGATAGCCTGCGCCCTTTGCTGCTTCAACTACTTCGGGGCTATAAGAACCATAAGGAAACGCGAAACTCTTTATTTTCCTGCGCGTTACACTTTCGAGGTATTGTTTCGAAAGGATCAGTTCCTCAGCGGTGTCGCTTATTTTTATCCTTGCAAGGTCGTTATGATAATACCCATGCGATCCGATGGTGACATAAGGCGATGCAGCCAGTTTTCGGATCTCTTTGGGTGTCATTTGCAGCCAGTAATCCATGTCGGCCTGGTTTATTTTAAAAGGTACCTGCGGATAAAGTAATCTCATCATGTCGGCTTTTTCCGTGAAACCTGCGTTGCGGAGTTTATCGGCCAGGCTGATTCCATCAGTAACTGAGATGTATTTGTTAACATTGTCTTTGCGATACAATTTCCTTTTGTAGGTCAGATTTTCAGGGCCATATTTACTTACGATGCTTAAAAAATCATTCCATAAAATATCATAGCCGGCGGCCCCGATAGCTGTTATAAAAAATGTTGCGGGCAGTTGGTATTTTTCGAGCAAGGGTAATGCGTACTTGTAATTATTTGCAAAACCATCGTCAAACGTCAGGCAAACGTTAAACCGCTCGTTGCTGAAATTTCGTGCATAATAATCATCCAGCGAAATAACATTAAAATATTTTTTATAGAATTTGAGGTGATCTTCAAACCTATCCTTTGTTAAAAAAATAGGGTTAAAACGGGTTGGGTCTTCCTTACACAGCCCGTGATAGATCAATATCCGGCATCCGCGTGCCGAACGATAGAAACGGCTATAAAGCCCAAGCCTATAGCCCGTTTCGCGAAGCAGGTATTTGCTTTCGCGATAAATTTTCAAACCTATTTTTCGGGAGAGGCTCATCGGTCATTCAGCATTAACAGTCGTTACCGGAAAATTTGCCCCGGGGTAATACTCAAGTATCTGCGCCATCAGGTCCGGCAGATTGCCCTGTACATACTTGCAGGCGCCATTTACATAAACTCTGCTAAAATTATCGAGATCAACTGTTTTTAGCTGGGCTGCCACCGTTTCGTCGAACAAACGGACATTGCCCCGGTGGATAACCAGTAACAAGTCGGCCGGCCGCAGCGAAAAAAAGGCATGATAATCACGCATACCCTTTTTTGTTTGCGCCACAACAATATCAGCATCCTTGCCAGGTTCAATCGAGCCCGAGTTTAACGCCCAGGTACTGGCGGCATTTTGGTTTAGCGTATAGTACAATTCCTCGTCATCAAGCAGCCTGGTTTGCCTGGCAATGCGCAGGTGCTCCCAAATGTCCCAGTTGCCCGTTAAAGTGGAATCTGTTCCGAATAATATTTCGGCATTCTTTTTTAAAATGTTGATCGATGCAGTTTTATTCAGCAAAAAGTAATTGGATTCCGGGCACCATATCAGCGCTTTAAATTTTTTGGCCTGCTTTTCTGACATTGCTACGGCATGTACGCCGATTAAGGTCCGTCCGAGCAGGTTCCAGCGGGTGAGTTGATCGATCTCGCTGAACGACCGCCAGTCGTCTCCTTCACCAACGTGGATGCATACCGGGAGTTTGGCATTTAAGGGGTTATTTAATTTAAAACGCCAGGCGCTTTCGAAACCTACCGAGTGCAGCGTTTGCATATGCTCAAAAATCGTGATCAGGTCATCTTTCAATCCTGATAACTCACCATGATTAATCACGGTTGTAACCCCGCAGAGCAGATTTTTAAACACCCCCCATTCGTAGCGCAAAACAGACGGCACTTTCAACACTGCGGCTATTTCGGGTTTATAGTTTTTATGAATATACCGGCCCCATTCTGTATAATTACCATAGGTGTTTTGACCTAATTGGGGGTAAAGGTTAAAGTCGAGATGATCATGTGAATTGATCAGGCCTGGAAAAACCAGTGCATTTTCAAAACTTAAGGTCAGTGGGTCGCTCGTATCAATAATTGCATCAGGTAAAACAGACGCTATTTTATCGTCGATGATCCTGATGTTTACAGGATCATCCGTTCCGGCCACTATCAGGTTGTTCAGGATCATCAGCCCCTCCTGAAATGTATCCCGTAAATGACAGGGAAACCTTTAAACTTTTCATAAACATGGTTCGCATTTTGGGCCGCATAATAGTGCGCTACGGCTTCGTCAACCTTTTTCTCTTCTTCGTTGACCACGACAAAGCCATTACGCATCAATATTAATTTGATCAGGCTTACCGGGTGGACAAAATTTCGAACTGCTACCTGTTTATTTTCGTGTGTGAATGTTCTTTTGCCACCAAAGGCTAAAGCATCCGGGTGGAAATCGGTGACAAGGATATCTGCCTTATATCGAAGTATCCTGCACCAGGCTTCCAGGGCTTCTTCAATGTCTTCAATATGAGCTACAGTTAATGTTGATATGATTACGTCAAAAACGCTATCTTCAACTGTTGCAAAACTGTTATCGGTTATGGTATGAACTTCCGCTTGCGGGAATTTGGTCGTCAGTTTATCTAACATCCCCGGCGAAACATCGAAACCGGTTAAACCCGCTGGCTTTTTTTGTAATAATTTGGGCCAGTGCCTGCCGGTCCCGCAACCTATATCGGCGACTTTTTTATCGGTTAGATCGATAAAGAAAAGAAAATAAGAAACGAGTATTTCGTCTAAGTCAAGCATAAGGTTGCCCGGCTGGGCATCATAGCTGCCTGCCCACAGGTCATAGGCCTCAACTACGTCACGCTCTTTTACTGCCGGCGCAAAAACATGCCGGCTAATATATTTTTTCAGGGATTTGATCAAGGTTTTAATCAATTAATAGGCCATACCATGAACTGTCTTCTGTGTGAGTTACGGGCATCAGGATTTAAAGGTTGCCAGCGGATATATTTAAACCCATTGGCAACCCTTCCGTTTTAACGGGCGTATTTGTTACAGTTAGAGTTTGAGTAGTAATTGGGTTTGTTGTTTTTATTATGTCCCCCGTCAAAGTGGGTGAAAAATACCGGCGGGCCAACGCCTGCCGGTATTACGGGGGCATAAAAGGCTGAATACCCCATGTGATGATAAAATGAATAAAATAATCCTCTTTAATCCCAAAAGCGCCGAAGGCAAATACCGCATTCCAAATTCCATATTAAGCATTGCAGCTTCTGTTGAGGGCCGCTTCGATTGGACGATCGTCGATGGTAACCGCGACCCTGAACCGCTAAAGGTAATGGAAGATTACCTAAACACCGGTCAGTATAAATACATCGGCTTTACAGTGATGCCCGGCCCGCAGCTACGTCAGGCCATTCCGATTGCAAAGGCTATAAAAGAAAAGTTTCCTTTTACCACGATGATATGGGGAGGTTATTTCCCTTCAACGCAGCCAAAGGTCATACTCGAGTCGGGCTTTGTAGACTTTGTTATTAACGGCCCTGGCGACCATGCATTTCCGGCACTGATCGATGCGCTGGAGCGCAATACGCCTTACGAGTTTATTAAAAACATTATCTACAAAAGCGGAGGCGATATTGTAAAAACAGCCAAGGAAGACCTGATGGAACAGGACCCACTGCCCCCGCTTCCCTATAATAAGCTCAATGACATTTATTATATCGACAAATACCTTGGCAAAACCTTTTTGGGCGAAAAGACCCTGGCCTATCATTCCAGCATCGGTTGCCCGTTCACCTGTTCGTTTTGTGCAGTGGTGCCCATTTTTGAAGCCAGGTGGAAGGCCAAATCGGCACAGCTGGTTTATAACGATATTAAATACATAAAGGATAAATGGGGCGCCGATGCCATCGAATTCCACGACAATAATTTCTTCGTATCGGAAAAAAGAACGGTTGAGTTTTCGAAACTGATCAGGCCTGAAAAGATGTCGTGGTGGGGGATGGCGCGTATTGACACCATGGATAAGTTTAAAGACGAATCGCTGGCGTTAATACGCGAAGCCGGCTGCAAGATCATCTTCTTCGGGGCCGAGAGCGGCAACAATCTCATACTGGAGCAGCTGGACAAAGGCGGCACCCAAACCGGCGACCAGATCATCCGCTTTGCGGAAAGGCTGAAAAAATTCGACATCATACCCGAATACTCGTTCGTGCTTGGTACGCCGGCGCCCACCGAAGAACAGGTGCAGGCCCAGATAGACTTTGAAATAGATTTTATAAAAAAGGTAAAGGCGGTAAATCCGCGTACCGAGATCGTATTATATACCTATAGCCCGGTGCCCACGGAAGGTTCGACATTATATAAACAAGTGCAGGCGCTGGGCTTTAAATACCCGCAGGTATTGGAAGATTGGGTTAGCCCGGCGTGGGAGAATTTTGATATGCGGAAAAACCCACTTACCCCATGGCTAAAACCCGAAATGATTGACCAGATAAGGGATTTTGAAACCGTGCTGAATGGCGCCTATCCAACAGTTACTGACATACGTTTGAGTACATTAAAGCGAAAGGCGCTGCAGGTTGTTGCCGGCCTGCGTTTTAAAACCAATATTTATAAATACCCCTATGAAATAAAGCTGCTGCATAAAATGTGGCGATACAGGCAGCCGGAGATACAGGGGTTTTAAGGACGCCACTTATGACCGGATTAAAAGCCTGCAATTGCGCCGTTAGGCGCAAAATATCGGTAGAAAAAATAAAGAAAAGAAATTAGCCTCGCATGTGCGGGACAACTAACGAAGCGACATTTGCGACGATACACAGCGGGTGTTCCGTACCTGACGGCACGGGCATACGTCCATGCTTGTTTTTTCTACCGATATTTGACCCCGCTGGGGTCTGTTTATTAAAATTGTATCAAACCCATGCAATCCTTTCCCCACACCATAAAGCGATATAACACGCTCCGCACACACATCATCTCCGCGTTGCCGGTAGTGATACTGATGCCGCACAGCGCCTGTAATTGCCGTTGTGTGATGTGTGATATATGGAAAGACAATAAAAACCTGCAGCAGCTTACGGAAGATGATGTTTCGGGTTTGTTGGACGCATTAAAAAAGTTCGGTACACGACAAGTGGTAATGTCGGGCGGCGAGGCTCTGCTCAACAGCAATTTTTTCAAACTTTGCGAAATATTAAAGACAGCGCGAATCAAAATAACCGTCCTTTCCACCGGTTTATCCATTAAAAAAAATGCCGCGCAGTTATTAAAATGGGTGGATGAGATCATCGTTTCGCTGGATGGGGATGAGGCGCTGCATGATGCCATCCGCAATGTGCCCGGCGCCTTTAGTAAGTTAAAGGAGGGCGTAGAAGCGATCAAATCGCTTAGTCCCCGTTTTCGGATAACCGCCAGGACGGTTATTCACCGGCTGAATTTCCGCAACTGGGAAGCCATCATCAACGAAGCAAAGATCATGGGCATTGACCAGGTGAGCTTTTTGCCCGCGGATGTTAGCAGCCACGCATTTAACCGGCAAATGGCATGGACGGAACCAAAGCAACATGAAATATTATTGACTGAAAATGAATTACCCGAGCTGCAGGAAATTATTTCGCGCATCATCGACCAGCGCAAAAGCGATTTTGCATACGGCTTTATTGCTGAATCTCCGGCAAAGATCAGAGAGATTTACCAATATTACGCTGCATTCTACGGCCTCAACGCCTTCCCCTTTAAAAAATGTAATGCGCCCTGGGTGTCAACGGTAATTGAGGCGGACGGTAGTGTACGTCCTTGTTTTTTCCATGAAGTTATTGGCAATATAAGAGACTCGTCCCTTCCTGCGATCCTGAATAATAAGGAAGCGGTAAATTTTAGAAAGACATTGGATATGCGTACTAATTCTACTTGTGTAAAGTGCGTTTGTTCACTGAACCTGCCACCGAGAATGGACCCCGCGGCTTATTTTTAAACTTTGAACGTTGAAACGACTACCGCCCCTGATTCGATTTTTGGCAACCCTTTAACTTTTTAAGACGTAATTAAAATACAAACAGTAAAAAATAGCAGTCCGCAATTATGAAGAACATTCTTTTCACTCATTCCTATTTTTTGCGGTTTGATCCCAAGCAATGGCAATTGGGGCAACCCTACCCGCCCCTGGGTACCCTTTATGCTGCGGCGCTGATGCGCAAACACGATTTCAATGTAAGCTTGTTCGATACCATGTTCGCCGTCGATCCTGAAGAAGTTATTGAGGCAATGGCCAAGAACCGCCCCGATTATTTTGTGATCTATGATGACGGCTTTAATTATCTTACTAAAATGTGCCTTACCAATATGCGCGAGGCAGCGTTCAGCATGTGTAAAATAGCCAAGGCAAATGGATGCAAAGTGATCGTTTCCAGCTCAGACGCCACCGACCACTTTGCAGAATATCTTGAGCAGGGCGCCGATTTTATTATCATCGGCGAGGCAGAGCAAACTTTGCTTGAATTAACCAAACAAATTGCCAGCGGCGCTGAAGACTTTTCGGGCATACCGGGCCTGGCCTATTTGAAGCAGGGAACAGCAATAAAAACCGCTGCACGACCGGTAATGAAAGATTTGGACAGCTTGCCGCTGCCAGCCTGGGATTTGGTTGATATGCAGCAGTACCGTGAGTCATGGCTTAACAACGCGGGTTATTTTTCGCTGAATATGTGCACTACCCGCGGCTGCCCCTTTAAGTGCAACTGGTGTGCCAAGCCTATTTATGGCAATCGCTACAATTCGCGAAGCCCGGAGCATGTGGTTGCGGAGATCAAACTGCTCAAACAAAATTACGAGATCGACCACATCTGGTTTTGCGACGATATTTTTGGACTGAAGCCAGGCTGGGTTGAAGCGTTCGCCGCACTTTTAAAAAAGGAAAAAATAACCATCAGGTTTAAAATACAATCCCGGGCCGATCTGCTGGCCGAGGAAAGAACTGTAAAGGCGCTCGCGGCATCGGGATGCGAGAACGCATGGATAGGGGCTGAGAGCGGCTCGCAAAAGATACTGGATGCAATGGATAAAGGAATAACGACCGCGCAGATTCGCACCGCAACATTCCTGATGAAAGCCCTGGGTATAAAGCCGTCTTTTTTTATCCAGTTTGGCTACCCGGGAGAGTTAAAGAATGATATTCAGCAAACGATAAGCATGATCAATGAACTATTGCCGTTCGAGATTGGCATCTCGGTATCCTATCCGCTTCCTGGGACCGTATTTTATGATAAGGTAAAAGCCGAACTGCGGGGAAAAACCAACTGGACCGATTCGGACGAAATGGCTTTGATGTTCCGGAATACCTATTCACCTACTTTTTACAAACAACTGCACCGCTATGTTCACCAAAATTACCGCAAACACCTGGCAAAAAGCAGCTTTGAAAAACTGGTAAAAAATCCACTAAAAATGAATGCGAAAAGCCTGCGAAAAGCATTGTCGGTGTTTTACCATGCACCGGCGGCTTTTATTGAGGGCCTGCGATTAAAAAAGTTGGAGGAATTGGCCGGATGAAAACTATCGTTGCCAACATGAACGAAACTTTAGCCGAAGCCGCTTTCAGCCGGCAGTCTGTGGTTTTTGATGAATTGTACGCTGGTAATACCATCGTAAATTATAAAAGGGAGCGGGTAAGGGATCATGTTTTAAAATACATGGCGCCGGGCAACAGTATATTGGAGCTAAATGCCGGCACCGGCGAAGACGCGACTTTTTTTGCGCGAAAAGGTTTTAAGGTGCATGCCACGGATATTTCTGTGGGGATGCAGTCGGAGCTAAAGAAAAAAGCATTGGAAAATAAACTTGACGGTATGATCAGTACGGAGCTTTGCTCTTTTACTAAACTTGATCAACTCGAAAACAAAGGGCCCTATGATTTAATATTTTCCAATTTCGCCGGGCTGAACTGTACAAACGAACTGGATAAAGTACTGGCTTCGTTTGACAGTTTGTTAAACCCAGGTGGCGTAGTTACGCTTGTTATTTTACCAAAATTTTGCCTGTGGGAGATGTTGCTGCTGTTCAAGGGGAAGTTTAGAACGGCATTTCGCCGGTTTTTTAGCAAAACCGGTACGAAAGCGCACGTTGAAGACACTTATTTCAAATGCTGGTATTACAATCCTTCATATATCATCAAAAGGATCAGAAATAACTTTCAAGTGCTGGGTATCGAGGGCCTGTGTACAATCGTTCCGCCATCTTATATAGAAGGTTTTGCCGAGAAGCATCCGCGGGCTTATCGCTTTTTGAAGGAAAAAGAGGATAAGCTAAAATCACGCTGGCCCTGGAAATATATCGGGGACTATTATATCATCTCGTTAAGAAAAGGCTAGTGTAAAGTCAAAAGTCTTTAGTCCTAAGTCTTTTTTCGATATGCTGACTTAAGACTTAAGACTCAAGACTAAGGGTAAATTCATGGTTAGTGCACCAGCGAACCCTCGTAGTCTTTTAACAACCGATCCACCTTGCGCTCATATTTTAAAAGCAAATTAGCCTGGAAGTTTTTCGGATCAGGTTTTGAAAAATGCTTGCCGGTAACCATGGCCATCACCTCGCCGCGGCTGTTTAGTTGGTTATGAATGGTCTTTTTCCGCCATCTTGCGGCGGTGATTTTCATCAGCAATGTATCGACGGCGTTACCCAACGGGTTATCGAAAAAAAACTCGAAAAAGCTTTTAATAAACCATTTTTTTGTTGGTTTGGCTGAGGCCACGCGCATATTTTTATTTGGCAGGAATTCCCTTGTCCAGGCATTTGAAGCGTAGAATTTTTCAAAAACGATGTCGCCTTCCATTGGTATCAGCGTGCCGATCTCGATAGCGGTATAAATATTTTTCTCGGCGATCTGCAGTTCCTGCTCATCGATGTAATAATTCATGCAAAAATAATGTTGCCTGTTAAACAGGAAGCTTATTTTTTTGAGACAATGCATGATGGTGCGTGCAATCCAAAGCCTGTTTTTAGCCGTAATGATAAACAGATCGATATCAGATGTCTCGTCGGCAAAATTTTTGGATAACGAACCGGAGACAGCTACCCCGCGGACGTAAGGAAACCGGATGAGCATGCTGCCGACCCGCCGGGCGATGGCAATGAGTTCTTCAGCCTTTTTATTCCCCTCAACCCGCCTTAACGCCAGGTGGTGGTCATTTTTTAACATAAAAAACCGGTCGAACTGGTAAATCACGCCTTGGTTCACCAGTGTGCTTAATGCATCCTCAAAAAAATCGAAATGGTATTTTTTTCCGAGGAATAAATAGATCTCAGCCCTGGTTAAAGGGTACTTAAACATGTCGAAATAAGCCAGGGTGGTCAGCACCTTTTCTTTTATTTCAGACAAGTTCTTATTAATTAAGGGGAAGGATATGTTTTGCATTTTTTTGCTGTAGGGACCACCCTGATCTTATAATAATGACGGCATCAATAACCGTTTGGTTGCCTTTGTTGTAAATATTGTATCATATTTAAAGGACTGATAATCAATATTGTATTTGAGCCTCAGTTAAAACTTTTTCCTCGGCTATTATAATCTTCAACTCGCCTGACCCAGGAATCTGATTTCCCTGTCTTTTTTCAACCGAAAACATAAAAAAAGAAAAAAAGAATGCGTAGAAAAATGTCCCTTTATCTACGTCGAGCAGGTTTTCAGAAACAGACACCAGTGCGATCACCGTGATGAAAGCAAAAAATGGCAGGTCCTTTCTCGTAGTGGACGTTTTAAAACCCATGGCGATGGTCGCCAGGTAAACCAGGAGTCCTATAATCCCCGATTTTAAGGCGATACTTAAATATTCGCTGTGTCCGTTAAGCCGCTGAAGGAATGAATCGTACATTTTTTTTCTGTAAAAACCATCCTGTAGCAGGCCGATCTCCGTACCTGCGCCATACCCTATGAGTGGCTTTTTTTTGATTAGTTCAAAAGTCGTTTCCCAACGCGTAAGGCGGCTGTCATAAGTTTCGCCTACGGTTTGTTCTGCTAAATCTGCCTTTAGCAAGGTGCCCAGCCTGTATTTAAATGTGGGGAACGCCAGAATTGCACTTCCGACGAAAATAGTAAGCGACATTGACGCTATAATAAATTTCACCCGTGCCCGGCCCCGGAACAAAAACCAGGGAATAGCAACATTTATAATGATAACCAGGGCGAGTAAAATAGATTTGGAACTCAACTGGATGATGCCTGCCGTCAGAATGAGGCAGCATACAAAGTTAAATAGCCTGCCGAAACTATTGCGCTCCCTTATGATGTACGATAGCAGGTAAGCCAATGCCACCATTAACTGCATCGAAAAAAATGTGGCATGCATATCGATCGGCTCTGAGAAATTATGGTTGGTAAAACGGTCCGAGAAAATGGTTGACCACGACAGCCGATAATGCCTTATGGTGATAAATGCATCAGCATACAGGTAAATAACGGTTGCTGTACAAACCCATGCGAAAGTTTGCAGCAATTTGGGTTGATATTTGCGAATATCCAAGGGGTTTAGGCAAAATACCAGGGGGAAAACAAGGATCGTTATCTGTTTTCCCCATTCATTAAAAGCTTCCGGTTTATTGAAAGAATAGATCGTGCTGCATACTGTAAGCAGGAACACGGATTGCAAAGCAAATACCCGGGTATTAAATATTGGTTTTATATGCTCCTTTTTTAGGTGTATAAGCGTATGAATAACATAGCTGATCAGGATCAGGTGACTGTAAAACAAATCAAAAGGCAGGCTGACCAGCAAGGCCATCAAATGATAATAGCTTATTTTATTAGCCAGGCTGTCTTTTATATTAAATAGTGCTGCCATGTTTGGTTTTATAGTGGCACTCCAGGATAAATTTTTCGTATTGATCGATAATGCCTTCCCAGTTAAACTGGTATTTTATTTTATGCAGGTTATTACTTACCATTACTTTTTCGGTTTCCTTGTGCTGAACAGTTTCAACAAGATGGCGTACCTCGTCGGCGCTCGAGAAATAAAACGCATCCGCGTGCAAAACCGACTTATTGAACGGGTTATTATGTGCCGCGATTAATGCTTCACTGGCCATTGCTTCTAATAACGACGGGTTTGTGCCCCCAACGCTATGCCCGTGAAAATACAGGTACGAATTATTTTGCAATGCACGCACCCGGCCGTTGTCATATATCGCCCCGTTAAATTCAATGCGTTCGTCGTTTTTAAACCGATGCCGGATGAATTTTCCAAAACGGTTATCCGTGTTGCCCAATACCTTGAATTTCTTAGGCGAATTGCTGTTATTAAAACCTTCAAGTATGGTTTCGATATTATTTTCGGGCTCCATTCTGGCCATCAGCAAAAAATAGTCCTCCTTTAGCGCTTCCCCCGTCTCCGGCTGTTCCCGCTCTTCATCGGAAAAGAGGTCTGCGCCGTAAGGAATGTACCTGCTCTCTATCTGGTATTTTTCACCAAGGTAGGATTTGATCACCAGCGAGTCGGATATGTAAAACTGGCTGTATTTTACCGCGAGCCGTTCAGCGTACTTTAAAAACTGCTGCACGGGCCCCGAGTATTTCGAACGCTTCCATTCCAGTCCGTCCATATTGGTGATGATCGTGCTTTTCGAAGGGTACAGTCTCCCCCAAACCGAGCTGCTGGTGTAACCCATCAGTAAAACCACGTCAAAATTTCTTTTCCTGGCGTCGAGCAGGCAGTTTAAGTCATAAATAAACTGGCCGGCGGCGCCCATGGACTTTTCAGGATCAAAACAATGTTTTATGTTCACACCGTTCCATTCCTTTTCTTGATAGGGATGCGTATCGGAGTTATAAACCGTGACCGAATGCCCCCTTTTTACCAAACCTACGGACACATATTCGGAAATATGTTCAAATCCCCCGTAATGGTTTGGAATCCCTCTCGTTCCCAGGATAGCGATGTTTAATTTCATATTGCTAATGCGGTTTGATATGCTTTAAATGTTTGAGCTGCAGCCTGTCTCCAGGTATATTGATCCATTATTTTTTTGCGTAGTGCTTCAGCCGGCTGCGCTGTGCTGGCCTTTTCTATCGCCTCAAGTATGCTTTTCGGGTCCGATGGATCGCAATAAAACGCTTCATCGCCGAAATATTCCCGGGTGTCACCTTTATCTGTTATCACGATGTTACATCCCATAGTAGCCGCTTCGATCGAGCTCAAGCCAGTCGTTTCAAACCAACTCGGCAGCGCGTGAACTTTTGCCTCCAGGTAATATTCAACCAGCTTTTCCTGCGCCACATGGTCAATGAAAATGACGTTTTCGGCGGCAATCTTGCGGCATTCACTATAATAGTCGGGCTGGTTAGGCGCAGGCGCACCGATGATCAGCAAACGAAACCGGGTGTTATTTAACGCCCGTATCAGGCCCAACTGGTTTTTAATACCTTCTACACGCGCCGCACAAACTACCAGGTTGCCGTTTTTTTTGATGGTTCCATTGGTTTTAAATAGCGCCGGGTTAACGCCGTTGGGTATTACCCTATAGTCGGCCTTTGTAAAATAACTTTGCCGGATGCGCCGGTATTCCGATTCTGAATTAGGAAGCAGCATATTAGCCCTGCCCAGTATTTCAACAATGCTATTGCGCTGGCCCTTCCAGGTATAAGACAGGCTGGCCAAATGATCACGACCGAGCAGCCACCGGGCTATGGTTTTCAGATACTCGATACTATCGCCGGGCAGCCAGGTAAATAATATGCCAATTCCCTTGCGGTGGTTTTTGTCGTACTCCTCGTAGTTGCAAAGTATGGTTGACACTACAAACGGTTTTTTTGCTTTTTTACAGTGATACAGAATATCAGCCGGCCGGACGATGTTAAAAAAGTGAAGCAGGCTATATTTTTCATAGGGGATATTTTGGTTGGATAGTAATATGTTTACATCAACGCCGATAGCAATCAACTCCCTGGCGGTTTGCTCAATCTGAATCGTGTCGCCTCCGGGAGCAGTGTACAATGTCGATCTGGTTATAAATGCAACTTTCATCTTTGTTTTATTTATGCCCGCCTGGCGCTCATCTTGTATATCCAGTTAATTAATCGTTCCGGCAAATAGCTCATGGTATAAATGATATAATTGTCCAGCCGGAATGGCTGCAGGTTCATCGCCCTTACCACGTTATACCTTGCTTTTTCGGGCTGATAATTGTTAACCAGGAATTTTTTACTGCATAGTGCGTAATAAGCGCCTTCTTTCTTTCGCGCGGGATATTGCTTCCCGCTGATCTGGTATAATTCCGTTCCCTGTTCCTCAGTTATGCTTTTGTTGCGCAGGCTGGTATATTTTATAGACCGGAATTTCCGCGAATGCCATCGTTCATCCACCGTGATAGATTCGGGGTTGAGCCGGACTTTTATAAGCGCTTTTGACAGGTTACATGCTTTTTGATTTCCCAGGATATTTACCCATAAAAAATGGTCCTCATAGGTATAAGCATGTTCATTATACCCGCCGTTGCTGATGATCAGCTCCTTTTTATAAAGTACGCTGGAGTGAATAAAAGGACACACCGAGTATTTCAGTTGCTGTATTTCCTCGTTCAAATGGGCTATAGGGTAGTGGGTGAATATGTAATGACCGTCGGCGTCTACATAGTCGGCTGCGGAGCCTATTACGCTGTATTCGGGGTAGCTTGTTATAAAGTCGTATTGTATTTTGAGCCTGTCGGGATAGCAAATATCGTCAGCATCAAACCTGGCAACGTAGGGCGCCCGTGCATGTGAAAGGCCGAGGTTAAGGGCTGCTGATACGCCTTTGTTTTGCTGGCTAAGAAGCATCACGCGCGGATCTTTAAACGAAGCGATGACCTTAGCCGTGTCGTCGGTAGAGCCATCGTTGACGATCAATAGTTCAAAATCGGTAAAGGTTTGCTCCAGCACCGACCTGATCGCGTCAGCAATATACCTTTCCGCATTATAGGCAGGCATTAAAACCGTCACTTTTGGCTCATTGCAGTTCATTCAATGCTGGTTTTAATTTGTTTTCTTTAATGTTGAGGAGGAGCAGCAATTCAAAAAATACGATTACTGATAGCTGCTCAAACCAATAATCTATAAAAAACACGGCCAGCATCAGCGCCAGTACAGGCAGGCCGTAGCTGAGGTATTTATATTGCCTGATGAAGAAACCGAGATAAAAGATGCAAAAAGCCAGTACCCCCAATACCCCATACTCGGCAAGCAACTGATCATATACCGAAGAAGGGCTGTTTGCCAGTGAGTGCAACTCGGATTTTTTACTAAAAAAGTTTAGGTACACATCAAGATGGTTCGATATAAAATCGTTGCTTATGTAGATATATTTGGCGGGATAACCACCCTCCAGGCCAAGCCCTGTCGCCTTAAATGCCACTTTGGATGAAAAGTTACCGATCCCGTCGCCGGCGATCATTTTAAGCGGATGATGCTGCAAAAAATTCAGCGTTTGCAGGAAAGCAATGCCCTTGCCCGGCAAACCATAGGAAAAGCTGTTTTTTGATGAAATGGGCAATTCTGATTTATGGGTGCCGATAAATGCCAGTAATTGCCTTTGTTCGCTGTCAGTATCCGTTGCTGTTTGAAACGGGGGTGTGTTAATATCAGGCCCCGGGACGATATACCTGCCCTTGCCAACGGATGGAATAATGCGGGCCGGCGATTTTTGCGGCTGATTTGCCTGGTTTTTGCTTTTGACGCTGTCGAGGTAATTTTGCGCGGTTTGACGTCTCAGTTCTTCTGGACTTAGAGACGGCTTACTAACGGCCCCCATTTGCGTAACGGGCGGAAGTGTTGGCGGTTTGACTACATTCTTAATCGTCTGATAGGTGTAAAGGTCATTTTGCGGCGAAACCTTGGCCATAAAAATTGCCAGTAGCACAGTGCAAACAACAATGACACTCTTTTGGTCACGATTAGTTTTAAAAATGAACATTGCCATAAGCACGATCATTAAAGCCAGGTTGGTGAAATTGCTGCCGGTAAGCAGCATGATGGCCATACAGACCAATACCATCAGCGAATTTTTTTTGACCAGGAAATAAATAACCCCAAAACCGTTGATCACGGCATTGGTTGTGGAAGTATCCAGGGTCACCCCGCGGATATAGTCGCCGGTTTGTATAAAATATTTTTGATAATCCCCCTGGTAACGGTACGGATTTAGCGCGCCCGTTTCCCAAATGATCATGCCGATATTAAGCAGCGATATAGCGGCATTGATTATAAAAAATGCCAGGATCGTTCGGTGAATTACTTCCGTATCATTTTTTTCGACAGCTAATTTAACCTGGTGAATAGCCAGCAGGCACAAAGCCCAAAAAGTAAGCCCCATAAAAAATACGGGCAGGTAGTTTAATCCGTCAGCAGTATAATTTAATACAAGGCCGATAAAAGCAATGCCAATAATTGCCGGGTAGAATAACGGAAGCCTTGAATTTTTGAAGCTAAACTTAAATCTGAAATTGAAACGCAATAAATAAATGACCAGGATGGCAAAAAATTTTACCGCAAGTTTAACATCTAAAAAAAGCGTCAAAAAAACCAGGAGTTGCCAGTCTACAGCATTAAGTACTCTTTTGAAATTTAAATTCCTGGGGCTATAAAACATTTTATCCTCAATCAACAGCAAAGGCAATTTTCGGGCCTTTTATTCAATGGAGTTACGGCCAAAAAATGTTATGGGTTGCCTGTCGGGAGACTTAAAACCGTTAAATTTTAGCTTAAAAGCCTTTTAAAAACATTTACGTCGGCCATCCGGAACTGTCTCGTGGAAATGATCAAAACAGTGTACGAACAGATTGAGGAGGCAAGCACCGGCAAGGTGTTATGAAATACGATTTTTGATACCATCCCGCATAAAACTGCGCACGCAATAGCGGCGATTAGCGGTTGCCAAACCGTTTTGAGCTCGTTTATTTGATTTTTTTTGAGATAGTAAATAGTTTGTACGATGCAGGCGGCCAGGTAGGCAAAGGCGGCCCCCTCATTCTTAAAAAAGGGAATGAGCAATATGTCCCCAAATACGTTAACCGTAAAAGTAATAATGAACGATCTCAGAATCATCTTTAATTGCCCCTGTGCGAAATAGATGGTCCAAAAGAAATTGTTCAGGTAAAGAAAAGGCAGGCAAAGAGATAAAATGAATATTGTTTTAACGTTTATCAGGCCATATTTGCCGGATGTTATTCCATCGATCACCGGCGACCAGCAGACATTTAAAACCAAAACCGTAAGACCGGCAATTATCATCTCAATCCGTGCAAGCAGTTTGAGTTCCTTGGCAGGGATGATGGCCTGCCTGAAGATTTTGGTAAATCGCGGAATAAGCAAAGGCGCTATGGCCAATAAGGGCAGCGAGGATATTTCGAATATTTTGTAGGCAAAACTGTATTCCGCAAGTTTTACTGCCGATACCATAAAACCGATGAATATCCAGTCGAAACGAGCGAGCGCAGAAGTGATTAGCACGACCCCTGTTTGCGGTAAGGCTTCGCGGAGCAAGCGGAAATATTTGGCCCGGTCCCATTTTATACCCGGAGACATTTTTGACGAAATAACAAATATCGAAGCGGCAAACACCAATTCGGCAGCATCACCGCCGATAAACAGCACCATAATGTTGTGCAGGCTAAGCCGGGACGACAGACTCAGAAAAACAAGGCCGCCACAGCGAATGACGTTGGAAACGACGAGCATGGAGGCCAGCACTTTAAAACGTTCCATCCCGTTGGCGGCCTGTTTAAAAGGAGTGGAAAAGAAGATCATCAGCTTACCGGCGCCTAAGAGCAGTAACAACCAGTACAGCCTATTGGAGGTTGGCGCAAGAAAGTACGCTCCCGCTATGATCCCATAAAAAACGAGGCCGGTAAAAATAACGTGGCAGATATAAAGTGATAGCGTTGACTTAATATCGTCGCCGGCTGCTATTTTCTTTACCACCAGTTGATCAATGCCGCAGGATAAGATGTTGAAAGCGGCTAACAGGATTGCAAGAGCAAGATTAATCTCACCAAAGCTGCCTTTATCAAGCCCGGTTGAAAGGATATAAAATATACCAAGGCCTAATACCTGGTTTATAATAAGCTGAACTGCGTTGATAGACAGGTTTTGCAGCAATCGTCCTTTCATTGCCTAAAGGTAACCATTTTTGGCCCTGGTCCGTTGTTGCTGCTGCGTTCAGTATTCAACGGCGAGGTTGTCCTTAACTGCTTCCTTTTTATGCGGATGAACCTCCATCTGGTTAAGCAACTGGTATTTGCGATGGGTGTTTTTCAGGGTCGCCTTTGCTATTTTCCATCCTTCGCGCCCGTCAAGGAAACCAAGATAAAAAAGATAGTTTTTCATGAACCCGAACAATGGTGAAATATAGAGTTTAATGATGCCGGCCTTTTTTCCGTCACGGAGATATTGGCCGGCGCTTAGTTTGGCGTAATAATTGCATTTACGGTTATACTCTGCAAGGTTTTTTACGGAGTAGTGGTGAATATGCCCCTTTAATTTCCTTACTGTAGTGTTTTCCGGCATGATCAGCTTTTCATGGACCATCGTTTCAGACCATTTTACTGATTTGCGATTGAAAAGACGGATGTGATGATCTCTGCCCCAGCTGCCGAACCGGATAAGTTTTTGGCCAAAATACGAATGGAATTTTATGTCGTAAACCATAGCAGGCTCCTCCAGTTTTAAACTATGGAGCGATTTGATTAAATCCGGGTCGGGTGCTTCGTCGGCATCAAGGCTTAATATCCAATCATATTTGGCCAGTTTGATCCCTTTGTTTTTATTGGCGCCGTAACCATCCCAGGGCAGGTTAAATATACGGCAGCCATAACCCGAGGCGACATCCAGGGTATGGTCAGTACTGCCACTGTCGACAATGACAACATCATCACTAATAAGCTTCGCATTATTTACGCAGCGGCTGATGAGGTCGGCTTCATTCTTGGTAATTATAACGATTGAAACAGGAATCATTTAGTATTCGTTTATTGGCAATACCATTGCTTTAATTCTATCGGTTGCCTGCGCGGGAAATATTATTTTAATTTAGACGCAAATGCGTCAGTGAAGGCGCTCGGGAAAGAAATTTTTTGGCGCACATTAATTTCTTTTAATGGAACAAAAAAGATTCGTAACTTGACAATATATTCTGTCAGTGATGGGCCGTCGTCCAAATGGCAAACCCATTCAAGCTGTTGATAATAAGCAGTTTTAATGCAGGACAGGTTTTTTTGAACAAACAGGCAACCTTTATCCGCATATTTACGTGATGTACACGGGTAAAGGACAAATTAAATAAGGTAACCGGTAAAACCCATATGGGAGAAGAAGAGTTACGCCAACTGATCAGGGGCTGTATTAAGCAAGACCGGAAATGCCAGAAAATGCTGTATAAGGCGTTTTATGGCTTTTCTATGGGCATTTGTCTGCGTTATGCCGGTAATAGGGACGAGGCTGCTGAGGTGATGAACCAGGGGTTTTTCAAGGTTTTTACACATATTGAAAGTTATGACACCACCAGGCCGTTTAAAGCATGGCTCGGAAAGATCATGATGAATGCGTCGATTGACTTTTACCGGGCAAACCTGAAAATGGCCTATGCGGAAGACCTGGATAGCGCAGAACATCTGAGCGATGGCGACATGGTTGATAAAAACCTGAATTATGAGGACTTGTTGAAAATGGTTCAGCAACTCCCGCAGGCTTATCGCACGGTTTTTAACCTGTTTGCGATTGAAGGCTATTCGCACGAGGAGATTGGCGCCATGCTGAACATCAATCCCGGCACCTCAAAGTCAAACCTGCACAAGGCAAGACAGAAACTTAAACAAATGATATTAAATGCAGACAAGTCTGCAAAGCAAACCAGGTATAACGATGGCAGGAATTATAACCCCATTGTAGCTATCAAGACGATGGATATGCAGGGGGTGTTTCTAAATAAAGGCATTAGAAAATGAACCAGGAGAATGAATTAGACGATCTGTTCAAAAAAAGACTGGAAGACCCCGTTGATAACGAAAGTTATAACGAGGCCGACTGGGATGCCCTTGAACAGATGCTTGACAAACGAAAAAAACGCAAGGGTGCAGTTTATTGGCTTCCACTTTTTGGCAGTGTTGCTGCCTTATTGCTTTTGTTTTTGGGATACATGGCATTTCGGCCCAAAACAACTGTTCCCAAGCCCCCTGTTGATAAGCAGGCAGTTGTTCCTCACAGTGCACAGTCCGGTAACAGCGGCGGGTCTATACGGCAACAAACAGACCATTCACCAAACGCATCAAAGCCTGTTCCAATAGCTGAAAACTTAACAAGCGGCAAGAATGGTGGTAAGAATAACCCATTCCTGCGCTCACCCGCCGAAGGAGACCGTCGTAACTCCGGCCTGGTAAAACAGGTATTTGCCAATCAAACAGAAAGCCGTTCCGATGAAGTGTTAACGGCGGCGGGAACGTCATATGCTTTGGGAAGTACACACATTGCTGTCGAGTCAATTTATGCCGTTAAGCTATCCGGAAATGTGGCTGCTATAGCGACGGCGGAAAACAAAAGCGCAGCCCGCATAAAAAAACCGGCGGGATACAGGCCGCAGTTTGCGCTAAGTGTTATGGCTGCGCCTGATATAAACGGTGTAGGGTCGTTCCAGCAAAGTAAAGTCGGCACAAATGAAGGGTTATTGTTTTCGGCCGGTCTTACGCGTAAATTAACCGTTAGCACGGGGGCCATTTATTCGGTAAAACCCTATGCAACCGGTTTTGCAAACTACCACACCCTTTACCAGTTCCCGGTTAACCCCACAAATGTTCTTGCTGATTGCCGGATGCTGGATATTCCGCTAAATATCGGCTACCAGGTTTTTAATAGGCATCAAAATTCGATAACAGTGGGCACGGGCCTTTCATCCTATATAATGCTGCATGAAAGCTACAAGTTCAGCTATGCAAATACCTACTATACCGGGCCCGCGCAGTATACCGTGCCAAATTCGGACGGCTATTATTTTGGCATACTCAACCTAAACGCAACCTTTCAGCACCAGGTTAACTCAAAAGTTGGAATTATGGTACAACCTTACGTAAAACTTCCGCTAACCAGTATCGGGTACAGCCAGGTACGGCTTCAAACAACCGGCGTAGCGCTCGGACTCACCTGGAACTTAAATTCATCTCCAAGGCCATAGAAGAAGGAAAAATCGCAGGGATTTAAGGCGGGAAAATGATAAAATTGCCGGCTTATTTTCTGCAATTATTTTTTTCGAAATTAGTTTTATCTCCTATCTTTAGGCAAAAACCTTAGGTATGAAAAAACTGTACTTTATCCTTTTAACTATTGCATTTCAACCCGCTTTTGCACAAACAAATCCATTTGGCCAGTTCGAAAGCTCGCTTGACGTCGGTCACCCTAAAAACGTTGGTTCAGCCAAATACGATCCGGTTACACATAGCTATATGCTTAAGGGATCGGGCTACAATATCTGGTTCGCCCGTGACGAATTTCATTTTCTGTACAAAAAAATAAAGGGCGATTTTACGGCTACTGCCAACTTTGACTTCGTTGGGCCTACCGGAAACGGTCACCGCAAGATCGGCTGGATGCTGCGTCAATCTACTGACGAAAAATCCGGCGCTATCAATGCCGTTTCTCACGGCGATGGTTTAACCGTATTGCAATGGAGAAGCGCAACCGGCGAAACCATGAAAGACCCGGAGGATGAAATATTTTATCCCGAAAAAACTTTTGAGGTTGTACAGTTGCAGCGTATAGGCAAACGCGTCATCATGCGCGTTGGCCACGTGGGCGAGCCGCTGGTAACCGTAGGCTCGCACGATATGACGAATATGCCTGATGATGCGCTCCTGGGTATTTTTGTCTGCTCACACGACCCGGAAATAAGCGAAGAGGCGCGCGTATGGGACGTGCATATCGATCAGCCGCTTGGGAAGTAAGCCTAAAGTCTTAAGTTGGGGAGATTTTAATATCGAATGATGAATGTCGAATTTCGAACGCCGGAGTTTGACCTTTATAATTCATTATTTGGCATTCGGTGTTCGATATTAAAATTTCCTAGGCTGACGATACGGCGGAGAGGCGCTGGCAAAGGCGGCCCCGTCAAATTTTTCGGAGTATTTCCCGCCACCGGGAGTCGAGAGGCTTACATCTTTCACCTGCCCGGCACCTTCAAACTCGAAGCGAATGCCTGCTATGCCGCCCAACGTGTTTTTTTGCGGGACGTTGATCACTGATTTGCCGTTTAGGTATACCCGGAAACGATGATTGGCAACAGTGCATTTCAAATCCTGGAACTTGCTGAAATCGCAGCCCAGGCCGCTGAGGTCATGATCTTTACCGCTTATAAAACCATCGCCGGTCAACATGTCGATGTTAGAAATGCAGCCCTTGTCGCATAATGGCAGTATGATGGCTGACCCTTTAAGCAAAAGCACGGCATTAACCCGTCGACAAATGGATGCTTCAACTGACGATGTATTGCGAAGGTTGGTTTCGAAAATAAAGTTTTTTGGGTCGATGTTACTAAAATCGTGCACGTTCGCAAACTTTACCCATACCTCGTTAAATACAGGCGAACCTGTTTTTTGCTGAAGTATAGCCGGACTTATGCCCATGAAGCCGGCATTGTGGCATTCCTGTGCGGATAGGTAGGTTGGTACGGGGTCTTTCTCGATAATACCCTTCCAGCCGCGGGTTTGTATATTAACAACACATTCTTTTTTTACCTGGTTATCTACGATCAGCTTCGCCATGAAATAGCCCGGGTGATAGTAGATAGACGTATGTTGCCTGCCTTTCCCGTCAACGCGTTCCCGCCGCCTGGGGTCCCACGATTGTTGGATGTAAACGCTATCTGAATGAAAAGCGGATGCATCATAATTAAATATTACCGAATTGGGCAGTGTGTCAGAAACCTTTATCGCTTCGAATTTTATTTTTGAAAGATCAACCTGCATCGGCGTTTTTTTCTTTAAAGCGAATACTGCAGCCAGGGCGACAACTCCCAAAGCGATGACGGCAATGAAGACGTTATATTTTTTTGATTTAAGCGCCAGCAAAGGCGCTGCCACGGTATCCGGCAGGGTAGTGGTCTCTGCAGCCGTTTTGGCTAGATTGGCCTCGTTTTTCTGGCGAAATTCCCGCCAGCTTTCATAACCCAAAAAGCCCGCCAAGGCATTCAGCGTGGCTGTAGTAGGCGAATTCTCATAACGCACCTTTCCCCAAATCCGCTTAAGCGTTGATATGCTCAGCTGTACCCGGGTTTTGTCGAATATTTTTTCACTTAAATGTTCAAAGTCGTCGTTGCTCCAGGTTTCGCTGTCGCCCCAGTTCAGCGTCTCCTCAATTTGCCGGCAGCAAAGCTGCAACAACTGTTTCTCTTTTTCCATCAGGCCTAAAATAGTCACAGTAATTGATTTAATAAACAAGTAAAATGTTACAGTTAGATTGAACAAAATTGAAACCGTTTTGAATACGCGATTTACGCGCTGTTTTATGAGTTTTGATTGAAAATTCAAAAGACTATGAACAGATTTTTATTTCCGTCGCTATTTGCACTTCAATTTGTCGTTGCCGTATGCTGCGGTCAGACCATTAAGTACGATTTATCTCAGCTGCTTGCCGATCATAAATTAGCGGTGCTTAGCGGTGATACCTGCAAAGCACTTAGCGACGGACAGTACAAAGGCGTAACCTGCTCGGGCATTGTTTGGTTAAACGGTGTCAAGTTTTCAACCGGCAGCATTGATGTTGATTTGCGTGGGAGGGATGTTTACCAGCAGAATTTTTTAGGGATCGCCTTCCACGGTAACGATACCACCACCTATGACGCCGTTTACTTCAGGCCCTTTAACTTTCAAACACCCGATACACTGCGGCACAAACATATGGTGCAATATATTAGCGAACCGCTTTATCCCTGGGAGCGGCTGCGAAAGGAACACCCCCTGGTTTACGAAAACACGATAAGCCCGGCGCCGATGCCCCAAAATTGGCTGCATGCGCACATTGTGGTTACCCGGGACGAGATAACTGTCTATGTAAATCATTCAACCATCCCTTCGCTGAAGGTAAAAAAGCTGAACGACAAGAATGAGGGTGGTATTGGCCTTTGGGATGTGTATTATGCCGGGGATTTCGCTAACCTGGTTATCAAAAATGATCATTAATCGAATCAAACTAATTGTAAAAAAAATAATGATGAAAAAACTATTTACCACAGCTGTCATTACAGCTTTTTTGCAGATCACATTTGGCGGCTGGTGTTTTGCCCAACTGACCGTTTTGCCCAATGGCGGCAATAAAAGGGCATCCGTAACCGAGCAGGTCGGCCTTTGTGATGTAACGATCCGCTACAACCGCCCGCATGTTAATAAACGTGAAGGACATATTTGGGGGGAACTGGTGCCGGTGGGTTACGTTGATCAGGGCTTTGGTACTTCAAAAGCTGCCCCATGGCGGGCCGGCGCAAATGAAAATACGACCATGGAGTTTTCGACCGACGTAAAAATTGAAGGACAAACCCTGCCGGCAGGCAAATATGGGTTTTCAATTGTTTATGATCCTAATGCGTGTACGCTAATCTTCTCGAAAAACTCTACATCCTGGGGAAGCTTTTATTACGACCCTGCGGAAGATGCGTTGCGCGTAAAAGTAAAACCGCTTGCCGCCGACAAAAGCGTAGAATGGCTGAAGTATGAGTTTGCTGATGAAACATCCTCGGGGGCCACGGTACAACTGGAATGGGAAAAACTGGTGATTCCTTTTAAAATCGAGGTCGACGCGGTGAATAATCAGCTGACCTCGTTTAGAAAAGAACTGCGCAGCAACAAAGGTTTTACCTGGGAAGCCTGGAACCAGGCCGCCACATACTGTGTGCAAAATAAAACCAACCTCGATGAGGCCTTAACCTGGGCCAATAATGCCATCGGCCCCAATTTCGGCGGCAATCAAAGCTTTCCGGCCTATAAAACAAAGGCGATGATATTAAATAGTCTTGGACGGGGCACAGAGGCTATGGACCTGATGAAAACGGCATTGCCTTTTGCAAATGAGATTCAGCTTTACCTGTATGCCAACGACCTGGTGATTGCCAAAAAAGTTAAAGAGGCATTTGAGTTGTTTAAGGCAAATTATGATAAACATTCTGACGATTTGTACACCGATATGGGTATGGCCAGCGGCTATTCGGCAATGGGCGACTACAAAACTGCACTCGGTTTTGCACAAAAGGCCAAACAATATGCAAAGGGCGCCAATGTGGGTATAGTTGATTTGGCCATTAAAGATTTGCTGAAAGGCCGGGATATGAATTTGGATTAAGGCCGGCAGTCGGAAAGAAGCAGCAATTGCGGTGTCGACAACAACAACCGAGTTTTAACCACGGAGGACGCTAAGAAGGCGTGGAGAACACAGAGCGAAAAATTGACAAACTATCAAAGCCTTGTCGCCTCTGCGTCTTCCCCTTCGCGTTCCTTGCTGTAAAATCCCGCACAGTTTAATTATACAGAACAAAACAGATAATCATGAAAGCAAAACTTATATTGATAATTTTATTGGCTGCGAATTGCACTTTCGCGCAAACAGTCCATAACTATTCAGTCATCGAAGCAAACCGATGGATCATTCCCCGCACAGATACCCTTGATTATTCTTTTGGCGAATACCAGGGTAAAAAAGCCTTGCTGATGACGCGCAAAATCGGCAATTATAAGTCGGCAAGCATTGCATATCCGACGAAGTCTAATTTTAAAGACGGCGTTATCGAGGCCGACATGGCCTGGCCCGGCAAGCAGGGCGGTTATATTGGTTTGGCTTTCCGGATAAAAGACGCACATCACTACCAGGTGGTTTATTTCAGGCCCGAAAGTTCCGGAACCATCAATGCCATCCAGTACATGCCGGAAAAGAAAGCCGAATTTAACTGGTGGGACTATGAGGCGGATAAATACCAGGCAAAAGCCGCGCTGCCCCTGCACGATTGGTTTCATGTAAAACTGGTGGTAAACGGCAATACGGTTACGGTATTCATAAATAATCAGCCCAAACCTGTGATGGTTTATGCGGCAATGGATAGCAGCCTGCAAAGCGGCGCCGTGGGTTATTGGCTGGGTAACACACAGGAAGGCGCGTTTAAAAATTTGACGGTGACGGGTAATTAATACTATCTGACGCTTACCCTCTTTGCCGATTTCGGCAGAGCGGATAGTCGGGCGAAGTCCCGCAGTACGGGATCCGGCTGAGTCGACCCGGCGGACATTACCGCAATGCATTTACACTGAAGCATCACCCCGCAAAGCAATAAGCACACCCGTGCTCCTGTGCGCGGCCCACGGCCCAAATACCGGATGGCGCCACTTGTACGCCCGGTAAAATCCCGGCCAGCCATTCCTGTTTTACCGCGGCCTCATCCTGGTTCGTACTTTTGGCAACAATGGCGCTGTGTACAGTTAGGGCCATATCGCACACGCAAAACAACACCCCGCTGGCCTGTAACTCGTTTATCCCAATTTGTACTTCGCCCAGGCCAGGGATTTTAAAGGTTCCGGGTTTTGGCTCCCAGAAAGGGTTTTTAACGGCCGGCGCTTTTGTTGTATCGTCATTGATCTTAAACAGCTCGCCAAACTTGTATTTTTCCCAAAGCTGGTGGTTCATGGCGTAGGGGACGGCGCTGTGACGCAAAACGACTACAACGCCGCATTCATTTTCCGGGGTGCCTGTTTTGGCATTGGTCATCATAAATACCCTGGGCCACGCAAAGGGCGATGTGCCGTTGGGCGCCGAAACGTCGAATATGATGCGGTGCTTCCCTTTTACCTGTTTAAACCATTCGTCCGCATCTGAGACATCAGTGGAAATGACGGTATTTGCCGTCGATTGAAAAGGCGCCGCGAGGATACCTGTACCTAATACGGCCGCGCCGGTGGCAACCTGTTTTAAAAATGTCCGGCGTTGATTTGTTTTGTTCATGCCCAGCGAATTTAGGTTCTAAGATAAATGATAAATTTTGTTCTTAATATCAGGGAAATCGCATTTTAAATTAATCACATCTTTTTCCATCACGGGGGCTTTCAAACCGGCGTTAGGGTGTTCACGTTTTGCACACACACACACCCTCTAAACCGCAGGATAAACCGCAGACTTTTAGTCGTTTAAAATTTGATGGTGTACCAAATTGTCACGTTTTTGCGGAATTTCGTGAACACTTACAGCGGATAACAGGTAAAACAGCGTGCCATCCAACATTTTTCTTTTCGCCATAATGTATTTAGCTTTAGCCGGTAAACCCGGTTGACTAAACGCAATATAATGAAAACCCGAATCCCCTTAGTTGTATTGGCAGCATCGTGCCTGCTTGTTTCCTGTAAAAAGCATCAGTCGGCTTCCCGCTACGCGGGGTGGGCAACTTATGCCGGCACGAAGGATGGCGACCGCTATTCCTCAAACGATCAGATCACGCTAAAAAACGTCAGCCGGCTTAAAGTTGCCTGGACCTATAGCACAGGCGATAAGGATGCCGCTAACCGCAGCCAGAACCAGTGCAACCCGATAATGGTTGACGGCATACTTTATGGTACAAGCCCCAAACTGAAACTGTTTGCACTGGACGCAGCTACCGGCGAGCAGAAATGGCTCTTCGACCCGGTGACCGTGGATACCTCGAAGAAGAAAGACGCCATGGCCTTTTACAAGATTTGCAGAGGTGTGGTTTACTGGCAGGATTCTACCGGCGGCAACAAACGCATTTTTTACAGCGTAGGGCAAAAAACATTTGCCATCGATGCTGAAAACGGCAAACCGATCATGGATTTTGGGAAAGGCGGCTATTTTGATCTGAGCGAAGACCTCGGCCGGAAAGTAAATTCATACATATCAGGAACAACACCGGGCGTTATTTATAAGGATCTTTTAATAATAGGCGCCCGGGTGGACGAATCGGAAGATGCCGCACCAGGGCACATACGCGCGTACGATGTAATGACCGGTAAGCTGAGATGGATATTCCATACCATACCGCAGCCGGGCGAGATTGGTTTTAATACCTGGCCCGACAGCACAGCCTGGAAGCACCTGGGCTCTGCCAATAACTGGGCGGGCATGGCGGTGGATGAAAAACGGGGTATTGTGTATGTTCCCACCGGTTCGGTTGGCGGCGATTTTTATGGCGGGCACCGCAAAGGCCCCGACCTGTTTGCCAACTGTTTGCTTGCGCTGGATGCCGTTACGGGCAAATACATCTGGCATTACCAGGTGGTACACCACGATCTGTGGGATCGCGACCTGCCCGCTAACCCCAACCTCGTAACCATTCAGCACGACGGCAAGACGATAGACGCAGTGGCCCAGATCACCAAACATGGATTTGTTTTTATGTTCGACCGCACGAACGGCCAGCCGATATTCCCAATAGAAGAAAAGCCCGTGCCGACTGCAAATGCCTTACCCGGCGAGCAGCCGTCGCCAACGCAACCGATACCTACCTTGCCCCAGCCCTTTGCCAGGCAGCATTTCGGGCCGGAGGATGTAACCGATATTTCCCCGGAAACGCATGCGGCGATGCTGGAGCGGTATAATAAAGTAAAGTACAATACCATGTTTACCCCGCCCAGCAAGGATGGCGACTGGGTATTCCCCGGCTTTGACGGCGGCGGCGAATGGGGAGGGGCCGCAGTAGATCCGGAAACGAAGATCATGTATATCAGCAATACGGAAATGCCCTGGGCGCAGGTAATGATCGATGTACCAAAAAATGTTGATGAGCACACCCTGCAGGGCCTTGGCCATGCTATTTATAACCGTTATTGTGTTACCTGCCACGGGCCTGAGCTTAAAGGCAACGGCACATCATTCCCCTCGCTGGTGAACATTGGTAAAAAATATAAAGGGGACCAGGTAAGCCAGATCATTGCCAGCGGGCGTAATATGATGCCTTCATTCAAGCAAATTTCGGCTGGCGACAAGCAGGCTTTGCTTGCGTTTTTACTTAAAATTCCGGCAAAACCATCCGATGCGGCAATTTTGGCCAAAGAGCCTCCTCCGACCGCCAAAAACGTACAGAACCCGGTGCCTTATATGATGGACGGCTACAAACGTTTCCTGGATAAAGACGGCTACCCCGGCATTAAACCACCCTGGGGTACTTTGGATGCCGTCGACCTTACTTCAGGCAAATTGTTGTGGAAAGTGCCATTGGGCGAATATCCTGAACTCACCAAACGCGGCATCCCCAAAACCGGTACAGAGTTGTACGGCGGCCCGGTGGTGACCAAAGGCGGGCTGGTATTTGTGGCGGCTACAAAAGACGAAATGATTCATGCCTTTGATAAAAAAACAGGTCAGGAAGTTTGGTCGGCTAAGCTGCCGGCAGCCGGGTTTGCCACGCCGGCGGTGTATGCGATTGACGGCAAGGAGTACGTAGTGATTGCCTGCGGAGGCGGGAAGATCGGCAGTAAATCGGGGGATAGTTATGTGTGTTTTGCTTTGCCGTAGGTAATTGACTGGCAATAGAGACGCAATATTTTTGCGTCTGCTGGCTGTAGAGACGTGATACTTCGCGTCTCGGACCCACGTGATTAGGATTATAGCTGATTGCCGGCTGCCGGTCCGGTTCATAAAATATCGCAGCGGGCTCCGCGACCGGAATCATCGTTAAATCCCGACATCGGGTCCGAGACGCAAAATATTACGTCTCTACATAGAAATGTTTTTGCAAACCCCGAAATTTCTATATTTTTAAAACCAGTATGACAGAAAAAAATAACAAAAAAACCATCTGGGCATGGTGCATGTTCGATTGGGCCAACCAATCCTATAATATGGTGATCACTTCAACCATATTTCCGGCTTATTATGTATTCTATACAACCTATCACAACACTAATCATGGCATAGTAACCTTTTTTGGGCATCCCATTATAAACACCGTGCTGCTTACCTATGCACTCGGTACATCGTACATGGTTATCGTTTTACTTTTGCCTATACTCACATCCATTGCAGATTACCGCGGAAGTAAAAAGTTGTATCTTCAATTTTTTACGTGGTTGGGCGCTTTATCGTGCGCGGGGCTATTTTGGTTTAAGCCGGTACCTATTGGCGTTCCAGCGCTCGAAATCCCGTTAATACTTTACGGGCTGGCGTGTATAGGCTACTGCGGCGGTTTTGTTTTTTACAACTCGTATTTGCCGCAAATTGCCACAGACGATCAGATGGATAACGTTAGCGCCAAAGGGTTTATGTATGGTTATGCCGGTAGTTTGGTGATGCAGTTATTGTGCTTGATCGTTATCCAGGAACCAAAATGGTTTGGCCTTGCGGATAGCGATGCGAACCCCATAGCAGCGCGGATATCGTTCCTGTTAATTTTCTTCTGGTGGATGGGTTTTTCCATTATACCATTCAGGCTTTTACCCAAAGGCGTGCCCAGTATAAAAAAGCAGAATTATAACGTAATAACGGGCGGTTTTAAGGAACTGGCGCATGTATTTAAACAGGTTTTGGGTATGCCACTATTAAAACGTTTCCTTTCATCATTCTTTTTTTACTCGGTTGGTGTACAAACCATTATGCTGGTCGCGGCAAACTTTGCCTCGAAAGAATTACATATGCCTGATGATACGCTTATTGAAATCATCCTTTCGATACAAATAGTCGGCATCATCGGCGCATGGCTTACTTCAAAAGTATCAAACAAATATGGCAACGTAAAAACGCTTGTTGGTTTGGTAAGTATATGGACGGTGCTTTGCCTGCTGGTTTATTTTATAACTACTACCCTTCAATTTTTTGCAGCTGCGGTGGTTGTGGGGGCGGTTATGGGTGGGGTGCAATCTATTTCACGTTCAACCTATTCAAAATATTTACCACCGAACATTCCTGACACTGCATCATTCTTTAGCTTTTATGACGTGACCGAAAAATTCGCTATCGTGGTAGGTCTGTTTACCTTTGGCGCTGTTGAAGCATGGACAGGCAAAATGCGCAACTCAGCGTTGGCACTGGATTGTTTTTTTGCAGCAGGATTGATTTTGATGATCGTATTATACTTTGCAGAGAAGAAATCAAAAAAGCACCTGGCGACAATACCAGCGGAGGCCTAACCCCAAGACTTACGAAGTTTCAAAAACTTCGTAAGTCTTTGATTTCCATTAAAATTTCCCGACTTTAACTTTCAAATTATCCGGATTAATTTTAGGAT
>Ga0206935_10020_pt1 | contig 64018 bp, 52 predicted proteins | sample Alteio_BWOrgHeat_13_FD_152924 | JGI IMG/M metagenome (GOLD analysis project Ga0206935, IMG submission 152924) | Enriched cells from forest soil in Barre Woods Harvard Forest LTER site, Petersham, Massachusetts, United States -... | ecosystem: Environmental > Terrestrial > Soil > Temperate forest >...
GCGTGTCAGAGTTAGGAGTGACGACGAATTTGTCTTCCGGTGTAGCGACTCCGCTGGCGTTGACTAGCGTGTTGAATGGGCCGCGGTAGTCGTGACCGGTGGTATCAATGGACTGTTTGTAGAGCGTCTGATAGTTAGCGCCCATGGGAAAGCCGTAAATATAGGCTTCTTTGGCGATGGCGCGGGCTTCCTGAGGAGGGGGGATAGTGTCTCCTGACTTGCTGTTGCAGCCACTAACCGTTAACACCATCGAGATCAAAGCGAGTACTGAAAAGATCTGGTTCTGTTGCAATCGCATTGCCGCTCTCCTTGTAAGTTGGGCACTAGTTTGAGCGCACTACGGCGGGGGACTTCCACGTGCCTTTGATGAGTTCGGGCTTGGGCAGGTAGTAGCGCATGGCGAGCATGAATGGCGCTTTGGGAGCGGGTAGCCAGTTGGGTTCTTTGTCTTTACCGGGGGAGTCGGCCTGGATGTAAATGGTGAGGCCACCATCGGAATCGAGCTTAAGGTTGGGCAGCATGGGCGAATTGATGAGGTAGCGGTTGATCGGGTTCTTGACGAGAAGCTGCTGCGGCAGGTTGTACATGGTGAGCGACCAGAACGCGTTGACTGGCGGGAACTGGCCTTTGGCGAAGTGAAGAGTGTACCGGGCCTTGCTGCCATCGAGCGGCTGGCCGCTGGAATCCTTCTCGTAAAGGGGATAAAGCGCTTCTTCCTTGGAGTTAGCGCCGATTCCCATCTGGGCTCCGGTGGCGCGAGCGACATAGTCGTTGTGGAGGAAGGCGCGGGTTCCGAAGAAGTTGCTGATATCGCCTCCGCTTGCGGCTCTGCGGGTGTCGATCTCCTTCTGACCGTCCGTCATGCCGGCCTCATAAGCTGCTTTGGTCTCAGACGAGCTGGTGGAGAAGTTAATCGTCTTGCCGGGACCGATGTTGATGCCAGCAAAGCTGGCGCGAAGCTTGGTTTCGCTGGATTGCGTTGGACAGAACTGGAGGAGGAAGCTCATCACGTTGAAGAACTGCGGAGAGGTCTTGATCTGCGCGGGAGGCACTGGCGCGATCCAGTGAATGGTGGGACTTGGAGATGGCGCGGGTTTGCCCAGGAACGCCGAGAGCGGCTGGGCTTTGTACTGGGCCTGGATCTTTTTGACGTTGTCGAGGTCGTTGGCGTTAAAGAGCTGGGTGCGCCCGACTACGTTGATGAACTCGGTCTCGGGATGCAGGACTTTGGTGATGCCGGGTGGCGGAGTGCCTTTCCATCTCGGGCCAACGATGAGAAATGTGCCGCCGTTGTTGCCGGTGGTGCGGGTGCCGAGGTAGTCGAAGTTGAAGGTGTAAAGATCCATCATCTGGAAAACCCAGTATCGATTCTTCTCGACTGGAGGAATGGTGAGAACTATGGGCTCGGCCCGTAGATCGAGGCTGAGAAAGGTGTAAGGAGTGTCTGAGTTAGGGGTGACGAAGGCTGTATCGTCAGGAGTGAAAACACGTGCGAAGCTCAAGGGCGCGTTGAATGGACCCTTGTACTGTGGATTCTTCTTGTCAATGGAGAAGGCGTACATCGTGAGGTAAGCCTGCACCATGGGATATCCGTAGATATAGGCGTCTTTGGCAATGCTCCTGACCTCATTCGATGAGGGAGAGCTCTGTGCTGAGAGAAAACCCATGGCGAGAACAAGGCAGAGGGGAACTGCTTTCCAGCCCGTACTTTTGAGCATCTTGATCGCTCCGGATCGTCGCAAATCTCAGGAATAGCCAGTCCTGGTCAGCTTCGATAGTGAACGTAGCGACGGAGATTCCCCACTGATACTTATGACAGCCGTTGCTTGAACCAGGCGACGCTCAGAAGACCTTGACGCGGATTGTCAGGTAGGTCTTGGGGTCTTTGCGGATGGCCGTAATGAGCTGGCCGGTGTCGTTAAGCGTCTTGTCGAGATTGTCGTAGAGATCCCGGTTGACGACAAGCTGGCCGAGGGTGCCTCTGCCTTCATCAAGATTCTTGAGCAGGATGTTGAGGCGGCCGACTGTCTCTTCGACCTTCATAGCAAAGGCAGGATCTTTGGCGAGCTTGCCGAGCGAGCCTTTGCCGGTGTTGATGTTGATGAGAAGTTCGTTGGTGTTTGCGATGGCGGTGTTGAGGTTCTTAAAGAGCGTATCGTCGCGAAGCAGCTTGCCGGCGGTTCCCTCACCGTTGTTGAGGCGCGTGGCGATCTCATCGAGCTTGGCAATGGTGTTATTGGCATGGTTGTAAAGCTCGTCGTCATTGACGAGCTTGCCGATGGTACCCTTGCCGTTGGCAATCTGGTTGCTGAGCGCCTGGAGCTGGTCGATGGTGCGAACGAGTTTTTGGGCCACGGCTGGATCGTTGATGAGCATGCCCGCCGTGCCCTTGCCGCTGTTCAGGGAATCGACGAGGACACCGACCTTTTTGATGACCAGGTTGATGTTCTGGATGGAGTCCTGGCTGGAGCCGATGACGTCCTGAATACTCGCCTTGTTGGATACGGCCAGAGTCGCGTTGTCCTGGATCTCAGGGCCTTTGGCATGGACAGACGAGATTTCGATGAAGGCGTCACCCAGGACCCCAGCCTGGTCGATAGCGATCGTCGAGTCTGTGCGCAGCGAGGGCAGATACCTTGCGCCGACACGGGAGATGACCTCGATGGCCGCCGGTTCATGAGACGGCACAATGCGCAGGTGGGTCACGTTGCCGATCGTGACGCCATCAAGAGTGACCGGAGCGCCGATTTTGAGGCCGTTTGAGTTTTCAAAGTAGGCGCGGATGTTCAGCTTGCGGGTAAAGAGGCCACCGGTCGACCCGGAAAGGATGAAGATGAGCACGGTAAGCGCCGTCATCGCCGCGAGAGACAGGATGCCGACTTTTAATTGCGACCAACGGAGTTCTTTCTGGCTGGGCATCGCTGAGCTCCTAGATGGAGTGAGAATATCAGACGGCGATTCGCCGCAGATGTATGTTCTTCAATCATTTGAGCGTCGGCGGGGAGGTGGGATGCGCTTCAGGCACTTTCAAGTGAGACGCTGGCCATGGCCAGAATTTCAGTATGGGTGAGCGAGACGACGGCATGGGTGACGCCGAGCCGGGAGGCCAGCTGCGCGGCACGGCCATGGAAAGCGAGGCCGGGGCGTCCGGAGGCTTCCCGAGTGACTTCGATTTCGAGCCAGGTGACTCCGTAGCTGATGCCCGTTCCGAGGGCTTTGGCAGCGGCCTCCTTGGCGGCGAAGCGGGCAGCGAAGCTCTCAGCGGCGTTGCGCTTGCGCATGCAATAGGCCTTTTCGCGGGGCGTGAAGATCCGATCCAGAAAGCGGTTGCCGAAGCGGGCGATCGACTTCTGAATGCGTGGAATTTCGGTTAGGTCGATTCCCGTTCCAACAAGCATCTTGCATGGAGGCTACCACAGCTTTGACGGGGCTTGAATGCGGATTGTATTTAGGCCTGTGTGCTTTGTTGGATAAGTGTCCTACGGTGGGCCAGTTTCGTCGCATGGCAGGACACAGGTGAAGAGAGCTGAAGACGATCCGATGAAGGAGCAATGAACCCGTTGACCGTGCCGCCGACCCCGAGCAGCTCCAGTTTGGAGTCGTCGTGGGCGCTACGCATGAAGGCAACGACGATGGACGAGCCTTCAAGGGTGATCCAGATGCTGAGCGGGGCGATTCTGGGCAATGGCGGGTGGGTGCTGAGCCGGGGCGCCAACGACTCGGGCGTGATCAATATGCTCTTTGAGTTCGAGCGCATGCAGTGCGTGGAGATCTACGCGGTGCTGATTGCGGCCGGGTTGGAACTAAGCCAGCTGGCGCATATGCGATTTACCGAGCTGTGTCAGTGCACGCGCAGTCACTTTGCGGATTGTGGTGGAGAGATTGTCAGCGTGGATCTGGAGATTCACAGCTTCTTTGTGCAGGATGCGGCACGATAATGACTTCGTTTAGCCTGCTTCCATGAGGCCGTAGCGGCGTTGCCACGCCTGACGCAGGTGATCCCAGACGCGTTTGCGTTCGGCTTCGGTTACGGAGTCTTCCGGGGCTGAGGCGAAGCGGGCTGCCTCCTGCTTGGCGAGCTCGAGCAGATCGCGATCGCGGACGAGGTTGGCGACGCGGAAGCCGGGCAGACCGGCCTGACGGGTGCCGAAGAATTCGCCGGGGCCGCGCATGGCGAGGTCCAGCTCGGCCAGTTCAAAGCCGTTTTGCGTACGGACCATGGCGGCGAGGCGCTCTTCTGCTTCAGGGGAAACGCGCTCGCCGGTCATGAGGATGCAGTAGCTCTTGGCTGCGCCACGGCCTACGCGACCACGAAGCTGATGAAGCTGGGCCAGGCCGAATCGCTCGGCGTGATCGACGACCATGACTGTTGCATTGGGGACGTCGACTCCGACTTCGATAACAGTGGTTGAGACGAGTACATCGATTTCACCGCGCTGGAAGCGTCGCATGACGACTTCTTTTTCATCGGCGTCGAGGCGGCCGTGCAGCAGGCCCACGCGCAGATCCTGCAGGGCGCCGGTGCGGAGCTGGTCATACATGTCAGTGGCGGAACGGAGCTCAGGTTTGATGGTGGGTTGCGGATTCAATTCAGGGAAGAGCTTGGCCTTACTTCCCTTCCGCGGACGCTTCGGCGCGGGCGGCGGGACGGCGGCTTCTGCTTCTGCGGCGGCAAAATCCAGTTCGGGCTGGTCGTCGCGTGGTCCTTCGATGATGGGGTAGACGATGTAGGCCTGGCGCTTGAGTACGACCTGCTTGCGGACGAACTCCCAGACTTCGGCCTGGCGTTCGCCGGGGACACGCCGGGTGATGATGGGTGTGCGGCCAGGGGGCAACTCGTCAAGGACGCTGGCGTCGAGGTCGCCGTAGAGCGTGAGCGCCAGGGTGCGAGGGATAGGCGTGGCGGTCATGACAAGGACATCGGGCTCGGTCGGCTGCTTTTCGTTGTCGCCTGGTTTTTTCATCAGCTTGAATCGCTGCATGACGCCGAAGCGATGCTGCTCATCGACAACGACCAGGCCGAGGCGGGCGAAGTCTACTTTTTCTTCGATGAGCGCGTGGGTGCCGATGACGAGCTGTGCTTCGCCGCGGAAGATCTGGCCTCGGGCGGAGCGCTTGCGGTCGTGGTCGAGCGAGCCGGTAAGAAGCGTGATTCGATAAGGCTTGGAGGAGCGGCTGAGGAGCTTGCGCGCTGCGAGGTAGTGCTGGGTGGCAAGGATTTCTGTGGGGGCCATCAGGGCGGCCTGATAGCCGTTTTCAATGGCGACCAGCATGGCCTGCAGGGCGACGATGGTCTTGCCGGAGCCTACGTCGCCTTGCAGCAGGCGGCGCATGGGGTGGGGCTGACGCATGTCTGAGACGATTTCGCCGAGGGCGCGTTTCTGCGCTTCGGTGGGATGGAAGGGCAATATCTCGCGGATGGCGGCGCGGACTTCGTCGCCGGTGGTGAAGGCTACGCCGGGCTGCTTGTGACCGCGGCGGCGCTTGAGCTCGAGGCCGAGTTCGAGGAAGAAGAGCTCTTCGAAGATGAGGCGGCGCAGGGCTGGGGTGCGAGCCTCCATGAGGGCGATCTGGGTGACGCCTTCGGGCGGGAAGTGGGCTTCGCGGAGGGCGGTTTCACGATCGGGCATGCCGAGGCGTTCGAGCATGGATTGCGGCAGGCACTCGGGGATTGCGCCCTGGATGCTTTCGAGCAGGCGGAAGAGGACTTTGCGCTGCCAGCGGGAGGCTAGTTGCGATCCGCCGAGGGACTCGTAGACGGGCGTGATGCGGCCTACTTCGAGGAGGCGGGTCTCTTCATCGTCGCTGAGGCCGGGCAGCAGTTCGAACTGCGGCTGGATCATCTTCATGTTGCGCGTGGAGCGCGAAGGCTCGACTTTGCCGAAGAGGGCGATGGTTTGCCCTGCCTGGAAGCGGCCCTGGAGGTAGCTGCCGTTGAACCAGACGCACTTCATGGCGAGCGCGCCCTGGCCTACGGTCATCTCGAAGATGGGCATGCGCTTGGTGCGGAGGAGAACAGTGCCGCGAATCTCGGCGATGACGGAGGCCATTTCTCCCGGCTTCAGTTCGTCGAGGCTGCGGGGATGCTGGCGGTCTTCATAGCGGAAGGGCAGGTGGTAGAGCAGGTCTTCAGCAACCTGGATGCCTTTGGTGGCGAGAATCTCGGCGACTTTGGGGCCCACGCCGCGAACATAGGTGACCGGCGTGTCGAGGCGGATGGAGGATAGCGTGGGCACACTCTGGATGCTACCAACTCGGCGGCGGCCCGGGCCAATTGACCGAACCTAATCTCTGACGAGACGGCGTTGCAGCGCTTCCAGCGTCTGGCCTTTGGTTTCGGGGTAGGTGAAGAGAACCACGAAGAATTGCACGACGGTCATGATTGCGAAGAAGACGAATGGGGTCGCAGTGCCGAGGCGGCCTGCGAGCACTGGAAATTCAAGAGCGATGGCGGTGTTCATGATCCAGTGAGAGGCGTTGCCGACGCCCTGCCCCTTGGAGCGCACTGCGTTGGGGAAGACTTCGCCGATGTAAACCCAGATGACGGCTCCCTGGGAGAGCGCAAAGAAGGCGATGTAGGTGACAAGCAGCCAGAGCAGCGCCGACTGGTGGGTCTGTGTGTGGAAGACCCAGGCGACTCCGGCGAGGCAACCAGAGGTTCCGACGGCGCCGATGAGCAGCAGGGTCTTGCGGCCGAGCTTATCGATCGCCGACATGCCGACCAGCGTGAAGATGAGGTTGGTGGCTCCGATGGCGATGGACTGCATGTCGCTGGAGATCTGCGTGAACCCGGCAGAGGTGAATATGTTGGAGAGATAGTAGAGGATCGCGTTGATGCCTGCGAGCTGGTTGAATGCGCCGATGGTAATGGCGAGAAAGAGCGGGTAGCGGTACTTCCACTTGAAGACCGGCTCGTGGGCGGTGGCATGTTCCTGGGCCAGGGCGTCGCGGATATCTTTCAGTTCGGCGTCAGGGTCCGGCGCGCCCATGGATTTCAAAACTTCGAGTGCTTCATCAATACGCGCCCTGGAGACAGACCAGCGCGGGCTGCGCGGGATGCGGAAGAGAAGGACAAGGAAGGCCAGCGCCGGAATGGCGGCTACGCCAACCTGCCAACGCCACTCCGCTGAACCCAGATGCAGCAGGCGGATGCCGTAGTTGGAGGCATAGGCGACGAGGATGCCGACGACTACGTTGATCTGGAAGGTGCCGACGAGGCGTCCGCGAATCTTTGCTGGGGCAAGCTCAGCGATGTAGACCGGACCGAGGACTGAGGACGCGCCGATGCCGAGTCCGCCGAGGAAGCGGAAGACCATGAGCGAAGGCCAGTTCCAGGCGAGTGCGCTGCCGATGGCCGAGATAACGTAAAGCACGGCGGTAATGCGCAGGGTTTCGCGGCCACCGAGCTTCTGCCCGACGACGCCAGCACCGAAGGAGCCGACTACGGTGCCAATGAGGGCGATGGCGACGGTCCAACCTTTGCCATAGTCGCTGAGATTGTAGAGACGGACGAGAGCATCAATGACACCGGAGATTACGACGGTGTCGAAGCCGAAGAGCAGCCCGCCCAGGGCGCCCGTTATCGTTGCTTTCAGCAGGTTCAGGTTCAGTCGCATTCAGTCGTCGCCTTGAGAACAAGGGCCATCATACAGGTCCGGCTGGAGTTGTCTGGAAATACGCCGGCCGCAAATTGGCCCTTTATGGCGAATAAATGACAAAAGCAAAACCCCGAGGGGTGGGTATAGGGCAGGGCTTAGGGATTCGGGAACGAGGAATCGGTGGTCGAGGATTTAGCGGTAACACTCTCGAGAGGCGATTGTCGAAAAAATCAACTGATGGTTTCACTGACCGATTCGTTGGTGGACTTTCGGCTGGCGGATGGGGTAACAGTGAGGATTCTACAGCTCTCTTTGCCTGCGGCCGCCCAGGCGAGCGGCAGGTCGCTTTCGAGATAGGCGCAGTCGCCGGTTTCGAGGGTCTCGGTAGTGCTGCCGACGTCGAGGTGGAGCCGTCCTTGGAGCACGTAGATCAACAGGGCGGTCTCGCTGGCATCGGGACATGAAGGGGAGATCGGAGGGGAGGCAGCGCTACCCGGCTGAAGGTCAATGAGGGAGGCATCCATCTTGCGTCCAGCTACGCCGGAGTTGAGCAGGATGCGGGTGCACGGCTCGGAGATTCGACCATGACCGAGATGGCCTAATTCACGAGTCACCGAGAGGGAGTGTCCGGTGGGTTCGCCGAAAAAATGGCCAAGACCCACCCCGTAGATACGACAGATGGCCGCGAGGGTGTGGAGGGTTGGCGTCATGCGGTCGGTTTCGAGCTTGGAGAGCAAGGCTGTCGAAAGTCCGGTCTCGGCGGAGAGGCGCGCCAGGGTGAGCCGTTTTTCCGTGCGGAGACTGCGCAGTTTCATCCCGATGCAATAAGGTGCGAGGAACCAGTCTGCGTGAGAAATTGCCATTCGGGTACCTCCCGAGCCAGTGTGGAAGCTAGTCTGGCATGCAATACGGAGGAAATTCTGGAAGAAATTTTGAAATCGGTGACCAAAAGGAATCAGTTCTGGCGGGGACATACCCAGTGTGGGCTGGTAATCCAGCCAGTTCATGAATCTACCCAGTTAAGATACTCAAAGACAAACGAGGTCTTACGGCCCTACTCGATCAGTTCCGGCTCGTCACTCGCCACAACGGCCACGAAAGGAATTTGAGTCCATGAGCATCCCCCTTCGATCTTCGGTTCTGTCGCTTCTTCACAACCGCATCAAGAGCTATCTACGGAGACCAGCACGGACATTGTTGCTGCCGGCCTTGATAGCCTCTGTATCGCTGATGCCCTCTGCAGTTCGCGCCGACACGGTGATTCTCATCAGCGGCGAACACCTGACCGGCAACGCCACCAAGCTGGATGGCGGCAAGCTGACCCTCCACACCGACTTTGCGGGCGACATTGCCATCAACTTCGACAAGATAAGCAGCATTAAGATCGACAAGCCGGTGGTTCTTCTGATTACGACCAAGAACGGAAAGAAGAGCGAAACAAAAAAAGTTGAGATCACGGGGATTGACCGCACTCCCACGGGATTCAACGTGACGACCGCGGCGGCTGCGACCGAGGCTTATGCGGCTGCGCAGATCACGACGGTCCGCACACTGGCCGACCAGGAAGCGTATGAGGCGTCACTGCATCCGGGGTGGCTCCACGCGTGGGCGGGCGCGGCCAACATCAGTTTTGCTCTGGCGCGAGGCAACAGCGATACGACGACTGTCGGCACTGGAATCACAGCTATGAGGCCTACACCGACGGACAAGACCGCGCTCTACTTTAGCCAGATCTACACACATGACGGCGTCGCCGATAACACCACGGCGGAACACCTGGCGGCGGGGGCTCGCTATGACCATAACCTGGGATCGAGGATCTTTGCCTTTGGCACAACTGACTTCGCAACGGATGCGCTGCAATTTCTCGATCTGAGGTCCGTGCTAGGCGGCGGCATCGGCTGGCATGTCATTGCAAAAGAGAGGCAACAGCTTGACCTGTTGGCCGGCCTTGTGTGGACGCATGAAAACTACGGCTACATTCCGCCGAACTTCACTACTCTGCCGCCCACGCCGGCTGTAGCACCGGTCACCAACAGCTTTGCAGCTCTCGATTTTGGCGAGCAGTACTCACGCAAGCTGGGAGCATCGAGCGCATTGACAGAGCAGGCATACATCTTTCCCAATCTGGACGATACGAGTCAGTACCGGGCGACGTTCAACGGCGCAATCAGCACGAAAATCAAATCGTTCCTGAGCTGGCAGACGACGATCAGCGACGTGTACGTGACCAATCCGCCGCCGACTACGAAGTCGAACGATTTCATTCTGACGACCGGACTGGGATTCAGCTTCGCGAGAAAATAGGCGAGGGCTGCGAGAAAAGATGCCGCTTCGGAAGTTGTCTTCTCTCATGAAATGACAGTTGGTTGCGGAGCGGCGATTGGGATATTGTGTTGCCAACGACCGGAAAACTCCGGCGGCCGCTTATTCAAACTGCTCTGATACACATCTACTTATTTCCCTTGGTTCTCTCAATGCTTGACGAAGCGGCATTGATCTTCTGGCCGAGAAGACGCACGTGGGGGTGGCTGCATGACCGTTCCCGCATTGGAAACGCCGACTGATAAGCACCAGTACGATTTCGGACAGTTCTCACTACGCCCTGATGGAACACTGCTTCGCGATGCGGAGGTTGTTCCGCTGCCGCCGAAGGAGTTGGTGATTCTGCGGCTGTTGCTTGCCTTCGCGGGTCAGGTTGTTTCCGCGGGACGTTTGCGGCAAAGCGCGTGGGGCGATGTGCATGTGTCGGACGACAGCCTGCCACGATGTGTCTCTTCCCTTCGGGCGCGGCTGGAGCCGGCGGATTGCATTCACGCTGTCTACAAGCGCGGTTATCGTTTCAACCTGGCTGTGCAGCAAAGTGGAAACGGGGATGCTCCCCGCGATAAGCCTCGATCCGGCAGACGGGTGGAAGGCGCGCAGGTTCTGCCGCGCCTGGTGATACTTCCCTTCTCTGCCGGAGCCGGGGTGCCTGAGCAACTGGGCTGTGAAATTGCTGAAGAGGCAATGCTGCGGCTGAGCCAGGCTCGGTATCCCCTGGCGGAGATACTGGCTCGCGACTCTGTCTTTGCCCTTGCGGTGCGGGGCTATACCGCGCTGGAGATTGGCCGGGTTCTTGAAGCGGATATCGCTGTTACGGGCGCGATCGTGGCGTTGCCTATGCACTTCAGACTGCGTGCGGAAATTATTCGAGTAAACGACGCAGTGCAGCTATGGATCGAGGATTTCCTGGTCTCTCGTAACCAACTACCCGATGCCCACGATGCAATGGCGAGGCATATTGCCACGCGTATACACAGTACCTTCAAGGCAGGACGTGGATTGAGAGAGACCCTGCCAGATGCGTGGCCGCAGAATGGATTTCTCCAGAAGTAAAGCGATATATCTGGCACGATATTTCTAGCCAAAGTGTGGCTGCACCCTGTAAATTTCTTCGGGTAGCTTCTTCCAGACTCCGAGCCCTCTGCGCTTTGTCCAGATTTTGAGCCTGAGTTGCCGATGGTGCGCGAAGGAAGGAAAGCCCAAGGAGAAATTTGCAATGAATCCCACGTCGCTGTTGCACTTCCGTTTTGTCTCGTTCGCAGGATCGCTATCTCTTGGCGCGGCACTGGCTTTTGCGCCTGCTGTAATTGCTGCTCAACAGCCTGATTATCAGAACACGCAGCTCAGTCCGGAGGCACGGGCGCACGATCTTGTTTCGCGCATGACGGTGGAAGAGAAGGCAGCACAGCTTGAGGACTGGGCGACGGCGATTCCGCGGCTTGGCGTGCCGGACTATCAGACGTGGAACGAATCACTGCATGGCGTGGCGCGGGCGGGATATGCGACTGTCTTTCCGCAGGCGATTGGCATGGCGGCGACGTGGGACACAAAGATGGTGCATACGATGGGCGACATCATCTCCACTGAGGCGCGGGCAAAGTATAACCAGGCGCAGAAGGAGGGGAATCATCGCATCTTTTACGGGCTGACCTTCTGGTCGCCGAATATCAATATCTTTCGCGATCCGCGATGGGGCCGCGGGCAGGAGACTTACGGCGAGGATCCTTTTCTGACAGGCCACTTGGGTGTGGCGTTTATTACAGGCGTGCAAGGCGATGATCCTGAACATCCGAAGGCGATTGCGACGAGCAAGCACTTTGCAGTGCACAGCGGGCCTGAGTCGCAGCGGCATACGTTTGACGTGCATCCGAGCCCGCGCGATCTCGAAGAGACATATCTGCCGGCGTTTCGCACGACTGTAGTGGATGGGCATGTGGGTTCGGTGATGTGCGCGTATAACGCTATTGATACGGATGCGGCGTGCTCCAACAAGAACCTGCTGGTGGATCATCTGCGCAAGGCGTGGGGATTCAAAGGATTTGTCGTCTCGGATTGCGGCGCAATCATGGACGTCTTCAACGGCCATCACAATGCGGCGGATATCATGCACGCTTCCGCCGTCTCACTGGAAGCGGGAACGGATTTGTCTTGCAGCATCTGGTCGCCGGGCTTTAACACGCTGGCGGATGCCGTGAAACAGAAGGTGGTTTCAGAGGATCTGGTAACGCGCGCTGCTGAGCGGCTGTACACGGCGCGATTCAAGCTTGGACTTTTCGATCCGCAGGGATCGAACCCGCTGGACGCTATTCCGTTCAATGTCAACATATCGGCGGCGAATCGCGCCGCCGCTCTGAAAGCGGCGGAAGAGACGATGGTGTTGTTGAAGAACGATGGCACGCTGCCATTGAAAAAGCCCGCGAGCATTGCCGTGGTTGGGCCTGAGGCGAACCTGATCTTTGCGCTTGAGGGGAACTACAACGGCATCCCGCATCATCCGGTAGAGCCGGTGGATGGCATTACTGCGCAGTTCCCCGGTGCGCAGATTCACTATGCGCAGGGGTCGACGCTGGCCGAAGGCGCCAAGGTTCCGGTGCCGCGCACGGCTTTCGGCAGCGGCCTCAAGATGGAGTACTTTGCCACGGCCGACTGGACGGGACGTCCGGTGGCGATGGGGACGAGCCACGACATTCAGGCAGAGTGGGGCGATTCGCTGCCGGTGCCTGAGTTGCATACGCATATTTACTCGGTGCGATGGAGCGGGACGCTGGCTGTGCCTGCGGCGGGGCACTATGAGCTGTCTGTTGAGCCGGCGGACGCATTTCCGTACTCCCCTGTCGACAGCTTCCGGCTGACACTGGACGGCAAGGTGCTGGGTGAAGGGCTGCTTCGGAAGAAGATCGATATCTCGGCGATGGGCAACTTCAAGTCTGCACCTGGAGCGTCACCGAGCGCGCCACCGATCATGAATGGCGGAAGCCCGGTGGTGGTGCCGATTGATATGGCAGACACCAATCCGCATGAGTTCAAGCTTGAGTACAGCCACTCGGGCGATCAAGCAGGTGGCGGAGTCTATCTCAAGTGGGCGGCTCCGGCGCAGGGCCAGCTGGATGAGGCAGTGGCGGCGGCGAAGCAGTCGGATGTGGTGGTGGCCTTTGTCGGCCTTTCGCCGCAGCTTGAGGGCGAAGAGATGCCGATCAAGATCGACGGATTTGCAGGCGGCGACCGCACCAAGATCGGGTTGCCTGCGGCACAGCAGAATCTGCTCGAAGCCGTAGCTGCCACGGGCAAGCCGGTGGTGGTTGTACTGATGAGCGGCAGCGCAGTGGCGATGCCCTGGGCAAAGGAACATGCGGCAGCGGTGCTGGAGGCATGGTATCCGGGCGTGGAGGGTGGAACTGCGATTGCGCGCACTCTGGCGGGGCTGAACAATCCCGCAGGGCGGCTGCCGGTGACCTTCTACAAGAGCGTCGACGATCTGCCTGCGTTTACCGACTACAGCCTCAAGAACCGCACCTACCGTTATTACACAGGCCAGGCGGAGTGGGGCTTTGGCTTCGGACTCAGTTACTCGACGTTTAACTATGGGCCGGTGACTCTGTCTTCGAACAAGCTGCAGGCGGGCGATGCTCTTACTGCTACGGTGAGTGTTACGAATGCAGGCACATTGGCGGGAGATGAGGTGGTCGAGGCTTATCTCAAGACACCGGAGACCGGCGGCCTGCTTCGTTCTCTCGTCGGGTTTGAGCGCGTGCATCTACACGCCGGCGAGACACGCGATGTGACGCTGCACTTCGATCCGCGCGCGCTCTCGAGTGTGGATGAGAAGGGCAATCGTGCTGTGGTGGCAGGTAAATATGAGCTGACGCTTGCCGGGGCTCAGCCCGATGAGACGAAGGCTAAGTCGGACGCGGCATTCACAGTTACAGGAACCCAGGCGCTGCCTCGCTAACTACCCGGTTTCTGTAAGTTTCCCATCCCCGCCGCGAACCTGCGCGGGGATGGGAGAGTCAAGCAAGCCGTGTGGACAGTCTTCTTGTCTCCGTATCAAGTTGCGAAGCGATTTTTTTGGTATTGAAACAAAACCAAGTAACATGAGATCTGTGAGCCGCAAAGGTAGCCGCACCTCAGCCTCCAGCAAACCAGATATCCGCACAGTCGCCGCCCTCGCCAAGGTTTCGATCGCCACGGTTTCGCGGACCATCAACCAGTCGCCTGCGGTCAGCCAGAAACTGTCGCAGCGGGTCTGGCAGGCTATTGAGCAGCTCAACTACTTTCCCAATACGCACGCGAGAAGCCTTGTCTCAGGGCGCAGCCGTATTCTGGGCATCATTGTTGAAAACATCACCAATCCCTTCTTTCCGGAACTTATCTCTAGTTTTGAAGAGATCGCGGTTGCTCACGGCTACGAGATCCTGGTCAGCTCTTCCAACGTCGGCTCAGCCGAGCAGCTCACGACCTGCGTGCGCCGCATGCTGGAGCGCAAGGTAGAAGGCGTGGCAGTGCTCACCTTTGGCAGTGAAGAGTCTGTGCTCGATCAGCTGGCCATACACCACATGCCGCTTGTATTGGCTGAGTTTCATCTGGACGACCCCAACGTTTCTACCATCCTTCTCGACTACTCAAGAGGCATTCACGAGGCGGTGGCCCACCTGGTCAAGCTTGGGCACACACGCATCGGGTTCCTGGCGGGGCCTCATACACTGCACTCGGCGATGACCCGGCTCAATGCATTTCGGCAAACGATGCAGGAGGCCAATCTTGAAGTTCACAAGAGTTGGATCATCGAATGCGACCACACGCTGAAGGGTGGCGTTGCGGGATTTGGCAAGCTGATGGAGCTGAAGAGCCGGCCCACGGCGCTGATCTGCTCGAATGACATGACGGCTATCGGCGTGCTGCGCGCGGTTTACATGGCGGGGTTACGCGTGCCGGAGGATCTTTCCGTGATCGGGTTGGACGATATCGATTTTGCCGAGTTCACGCTGCCACCGCTGACGACGATTCGTCTTTCGCGCCAGGAGCTGGCTAAAGCTGCCTTTGACGCGCTGCGCCTGCAAGCTGAGAACTTCGGCAATGGTGAAACACATTCGACGATTCAGCGAGAGTTTCTGGTCTCGACAAGCCTCGTCGTTCGCGAGAGTACCGCGGTGCCAGCACCATCCAGCGACTGATTTGCGTCGCTGACTATCGCCCGCAAGCCTTCGACTGCGTCGTGGCTGCGCCAGGCGGCGGTTCGCCGGTCGGGATAGATTTCTGGTGCGCCGAAACGCATGACTGCGGTGAAGTCCCGCAAGCCGAGAACCTGAAGCAGATGCGGCAGGAATGACTCATCTCCAAACCAGCAAACATCGCGTTCGGACACGCCCTCCGAGTGCGGTTCATAGTAGATGGCAGCGGGCACAACCTGTAGTGCACCTTCAACAGCCGGCGCGAACAGTGTGGAGTGAAAGCGTGTCACCTGGCTGCCGTCTGTGCTTGTCCCCTCAGGAAAGAAGAGAACTGGCACACCCTCCGCGAGGCGCTCGGTCATGACGTCGACGACAGCCCATGCGCTGAGGCGACTGGCGCGATTGAGAAAAATGGTGCCGCCAACGCGGGCCAATATGCCGAAGATGGGCCAGTCGGCAATCTCAAGCTTGGCGACAAAGGCGCTGGGTACAGCTACGCTGGCGATGACGATATCGAGATAACTGAGATGATTGGATACGATCACGGCGGGACCCGTGGGCAGCGCGCCCAGCACCCGCCAGCGAATGCCCATTGCGGCAAGCACAAGACGGCCGCTGCACTGCATCCATTGCGCCCGTTCCAACGCGCTCACTCGCCGACCGCCGATTAATGCAGCGAGCCACGTTGCTCCGTGGCGCAGGAAGCAGAAGAATAGTGCAGCGATGAGAACAATGCCGCGTCGAGCGGCCCGCCAACTCACTGCGTGAGCGGCGCCAGGAATCGGTTCCGCGCGGACGACGATATCGTGCGCAGATCCATCAGCGTGAGGAAGTCGATGGTGCCAAACTCCCTGTCCCAGGCTGGCGCACCGCAGATGCGCGCCCCGATGGCCAGATACGTCTTCAGCAACTTCGGCACCTTCGCAACTTCGGTGGCTGAATCAGACATGGCATCGGCGTGATCATCGGTCTTCTCTTCGGCATCAGGGCAGACGAAGGCTGGCATGGGCAGCGTTCTCAGCTCTTCGGCGACGCGGTAGTTGTCGAGCTGGCGATACATTTGCCAGCCTTCGCGCGGGTCAGCCGAGTTGAGCGAGGAACAACCGATGAGATAGCGCAACTGCATGTCCGTAGCATACTGCGCAATGCCGCGCCATAACAGAGTCAGCACCTCGGGAGTGCGATGTTCGCGGTCAATGGAGGCGCGGCCGAGTTCGAGAATCTCGCTGCGCATGGATTCGTATGGAGAAAGATCGAACTCCTGCTCAGAGTAGTAGCCAAGGTTATGCGCCGCGGTGGTGCCGGACTGCATGCGATAAGTGCCTACGATGCGACGGGGCGAGTCTTCATCCGCAGTTTTGTCTTCGACGAGCAGGTGCTCGCAGAAAAGGTCGAAATGATCACTGTCGAGGCCGGTTTCGTAGGACGATTCGAGGCCTTTGCCGAGCTCGATGTTGAAGACTTTAAAACGCAGGCGGCAGACGGCATCGCGATCAGCGACGGACTCTGCGAGACGCAGGCGATAGCGGCCTACTTCGGCGTGAATTCGAGGGCACGTAGACCGCGCGGGAAGAAGAGCCGGAGCAGTGAACTCCGTTACGGGCATGGGCGGAGCGGCTACTCCGCTAGTGGTGTGCGAACCGGAAACAGAAACGTCCCAAAGCGGCGATGTTGCGGACGCCAGTCTGGAGGGAACCTTCAAACCTGTCTGAGTGTTCACGGGGACAGTATGGCCGCACTTTTGCTACAGGATGGTGAAGACGCTGCAAAAGAAGTGCAAATTATTGTGGAGGAATCGGGCGAGTGACTACGCAAGATTGAGTCGTGGATAATAAGTGCGAATCATCGCTACAGCATTGGAGCAACTATGAAAAGGACTCTTTTCCTTCAGCTCATCTTTGGATTTTCGGCGATCTTTGTTTTTCTTACATCCACGGGCAACGGACAAGAAATGAAAGAGATGCCCGTAGTTCTTTCGGGAGGTATTCCTATCTACCCCTTAATGGCACGCACTGCGAGGATCGAGGGGACGGTCGTACTTAAAGTCATGACGGATGGGACATCCGTATCGCAGATCGACGTCAAAAGTGGTCCACCGATGCTTGCAGCGGCAGCGAAAGAAAACGTGAGTACCTGGAAATTTCTTTCTCACACTCCAACTTGGTTCGAGGTGACCTTTCAATTTCACATCTCCGAGCCGGCGAGTTGCGGTTATGAAAATGGGACCACTACGCTCAAGCTTCCAACGCTCGTCGAAATCAACGTGAATGTACTTCAGACTTGCGATCCAAGCAGCCACGTATCAAAAATTATTAAAAAGTAAGATCAGGTTTTCGCTTAACGCTTTTCCTCCATACTTTTTCTATAGACGATAAAGCCGGAGTTGTCGGCCATCTGATCGTAGAGCTTTCTGGCAGTGGCGTTGGTTTCGTGAGTAAGCCAGTAGACGCGCCCTGCGCCGGCTAGTCTGGCCTTTTCATAGACGGCATGGATCAGCTTTCTGCCGATGCCCTTGCCTCGTGCCGACTCCTCGGTGAAGAGGTCCTGCAGATAGCAGGTGGGTGCTATCGAGGTTGTGGTGCGGTGGTAGAGATAGTGCACCAGGCCGAGGAGCTGTCCGTCTTCTTCGGCGACGAGGGCGTGGACAGGCTCGTAGGCATCGAAGAAGCGCTCCCACGTCATCTGGGTGATGGCGAGCGGGAGCGCAGTGTCACCAAAGCGGCCGTAGAACTTGTTGTACCCATCCCACAGGGGAAGCCAACGCGGGAAGTCCGCGCGAACAACGGGGCGGATGGTCAGAGCTGGCGGCATTTGCGCTCCAGATTTGCGTGCGGTAAGGGGGACTACCGCAGAGTATCAGCCGCCTGCGATGGAGGGAATCACGAGAACCTCATCGCCGTCTTTGAAGGCGTACTTCTCGTTGCCGAGGAAGCGGATGTCTTCTTCGTTGACGTAGAAGTTGATGAACTTGCGCACCTGACCGTCTTCGCCGCGGAGATGCTGGCGGAGCGCCGGGAAACGGCCTTCGAGATCGGTGACCAACTCAGGGAGATTGGCAGCGGTGGTGTCAATCTCGCGCACGTTGTTGGTGTGCTTCTGAAAGGCGTTGGGCAGCAGGACTTTGACGGACATCAAGCCACCTCCGCAAAAGTGCCCTGCTGCTCTTCGAGGTACGCCGAGAAATCAGACAGGCGCGGACGCACGGGTTCAGACTGTTCGTAGGCGCCCTGCAGTACGTCGGTGGTCTTGAGGCCGTTGCCGGTGATGCAGCTTACGGTCAGTTCATCAGGATGGATGCGTCCGTGAGCGTAGAGGCGGGCCGTGACGGCGGTAGTAACGCCGCCGGCGGTCTCGGTGAAGATGCCTTCGGTCTCGGCGAGTTCCTGGATAGCGGAAACGATCTCGACGTCGGAGACATCCTCAGCCCATCCACCTGAATCGCGAATGACGCGGATCGCGTAAGAGCCGTCGGCTGGGTTGCCGATGGCGAGCGAGCGAGCGATGGTGTTGGGCCGCTGCGGCTCGATCTGATCTGCACCGTTCTTGACGGCGGTTGAGATGGGGGAGCAGCCGCTGGCCTGCGCTCCAAAGAAACGTACCGGCTTGTCGGCCACGAGGCCCAGTTCGACGAGCTCGTGGAAGGCCTTCTTGATCTTGGTGATGAGCGAGCCGCCTGCCATGGGGACCACGACGTTGTCGGGCAGACGCCAGCCGAGTTGCTCGGCGATCTCGAATCCGACGGTCTTGGAGCCCTCAGCGTAATAAGGGCGCAGATTGACGTTGACGAATCCCCAGTTGTACTTGTCTGCGATCTGCGAGCAGAGACGGTTGCAGTGGTCGTAGTTTCCGTCAATGCGGATCAGCGTGGCGCCATAGACCTGTGTATTGAGAATCTTTGCGGGCTCGAGGTCGGCGGGGACAAGGATGTAGGTCTTGAGGCCGAGGCGAGCGGCTCCGGCGGCGACGGCGTTGGCCAGGTTGCCGGTTGAAGAGCAGCCGACGGTGTCAAAGCCGAAGGCCTGCGCATTGGCGAGGGCGACGGCGACTACGCGGTCTTTGAAGCTGAGGGTGGGCAGGCAAACTGCGTCGTTCTTGATGTAGAGATTCTTGGCGCCAATGCGGCTGGCGAGACGAGGGGCTTCGAGGAGCGGGGTCAGTCCGGCTGGGGTCGTGGGAATGTAGGTGTCAGAGACCGGGAGGAGCGCCCGGTAGCGCCACATGTTCAGGGGGCCTGCGGTAATGGCTTCGCGGGTAAATCGGCCGCGCGCGTGATCCAGATCAAAGACAACTTCAAGCGGAGAAAAACAATCTTCACAGATGGAGAGCGGTTGGTTGCCATAGCCCTTGCCACACTCCCGACATCGCAATTCGTAAGCCGTCGTCACAGTTCCCTCTCGAGTAGCGAGAGCAGAAGAAGACGAAAACAGGTACGCCTGTCTCGGCTCATAGAGTGAGCGAACTTGAGAGGATTCCATTACGGATGCGCCAAAACTACTAAAACCAGCGCATCATCCGAATCTCATGTCCCCCGTTACCGGGCGAGAGTTGACACCGTGATCCAGAATTGCTCCGGCCGGTTGTCGTGGCGTCGCAGGGCTCGTCCCTCAACCACTCTGCATGAAATCCAAGCTCGACCCCGTCAGGACCGAACCAGAATATGTATCAGTGATACCACAGCGGCCGGGGGGTTGCAAGATCACTTACAGTGAACGGCGTTTCTGGTAAATGAATATGTGATAAACGGCGCTGAATGGAGAAACTGATCTAAGCCCCCTAGTTTGAATAGACGCGCACGTAGTCCACCAGCATCGACGCCGGGAAGACCGTAGTGCTGTCAGGGTTGTGGGGCCAGTCGCCGCCTACGGCTACGTTCATGATGATGAAGGCGCTGTCGCCGGTGTCGAAGGGCCACACTGCTCCGTTCAACGCGGTGAGACTGCCGGGGTTGGTGTAGGTCGCATACGGGCTGGCAGGATCATCAACGTAAAACGCTACCGAATTCTTCTTCCAGAGGATTCCATAGGTGTGCCAACCCGCCGCGGTCTGGCCTGCCGGGAAGTAGAACTTGGTGCCTAACCCGGTATCGCCGGTGAAGCCTGTACCGTGGGCCGAGCCTTCATTCCAGTCAGGGGTCAGGGCAGCGTTGACGCGCTCCATGATGTCCAGTTCGCCACATGCGGGCCATTCGACGGTGGTGATGTTGTTGCCCAATGTCCAGAAGGCGGGCCAGATTCCCTGCCCTTCCGGCACCCAGATTCTGGCTTCGAGACGGCCGTATTGCAGGCTGAAGAGTCCCTGCGACTTCATGCGGGCAGAGGTGTATCCGCCTGATGCTGTCTTCTGCGCGACGATGTGCAGATAGCCGTCCGTGCCTACGTAAGCGTTGGGGCTGGCGGGGTCGCAGGGTGAGATGGACGAATTCCAGGCGCAGTAGTCTTCAAGTTCATGATTGCCAAAGCCGCTGGCGCCGGTGTCGTATCCCCAGACAGTTGGGTCGGGCTGCTGATTGCTGCTCGTGGCGTTGGCGAACTCGTCGCTCCAGACAAGCGTGCCTGAGGCAATATTAGGCGCAAAGGCCTGCGTGGTGACCTTGCTGTCCTTGTCACCGGAAGCCGTGGCGTAAGCGTTCAGCGTAAGGTTGGTGGCTACCAGAAAGGGCGCCTGATAAATAGGCGACGAGGCTGTCGGCGCGCTGCCGTCGACGGTGTAGCGAATCGTCGCGTTGGGCGTCGTTGTGGCCAACGTGACGATCTGTGCGCCGTTCTGTGCAGCCTTGAGCGTCACGGCGGGCGCGGTTACCTGGGTCTGCGATGGCGGAGTCACCGGAGCAGTTGCGCCGCCGCTACCTCCGCATCCACACATCCAAAACGTCAATACATAAGAGACAACAGTCACGGGCACTCCTGATCGCATTCACCAGCCTCGAGCCTCGTCGGCGATGCATCGCCGATAGAGCCGTAGCCCTTGTAGCATCAGGGTCTTGGGAGAGTCAATTCAGGCGAACAGGTCTCAGGCGAGCCGGTCAGGATTGGCTGTGCGATAGAGTCGGGAATCTTTCAGCTTTCCCACGAGCTTTCAGGGAAAAATTTCCGAAAGGCTTCGAATGCGCGTTCACTGTCGGCACGCTCAACAGTGACTCGGGCGCGAGCCATTATCTCGGGCGATTGGTGGACCTGGCTGATCGCTTCGAGAATGGAAGAAGCCTGTCGCGGATCTTTCTCAAGCAGGGTCAGCAGGAAGTCCATCGCCTCAGGCAAGCGCGTCAGAACGATCGCCCGATCGATGATTGAAGTGAACCAAGCATCCGTGCCTTTGCGACGGTGCCCGATGAGCGCGGTCAGCGCCGCCGGATCATGCGTTTCCGCGAGTGCGAAGGCGGCCTCTCCGGCCGACTCTTCGCCGGCGTCGAGAAATTCCGCTATGAGCGCAATGGAACCGGCCCGATCGCCCTCATCCATGTCGAGGATTGCGGAGAAGCAGGCTCCAAGTACCTCGGGCTCATCCTTACGCAGGAGAATGCGCAGCTTCAGAAGCAGCGCCGCGCTGACTCCGCCGACATGGCCGATGGCCCTTGCCGCCTCCATGCGAACGGTCTTGTCGCGATCAACCAACGCCTCAATAAGATAGTTGAGAAGCTGTGCGTTGCTCAGGCCCTCGCATGCGACAAGCGCGTGAGTGCAGGTGCCGCGGAGAGCTCCGGCAGTGTCAGACTGGCCTCCCCACGCGGGCTCGTCCTGGGTATGCCGCAAGCCGCGGACGTAGACGGCGGCATCATGGCACTCCAATTTCACAAGAGCTTTGGCCAAGGCATTCTTGGCCCAGCATTGGGGATCGCTTTTGACCGGATCGTCAAAGAACCGGTCAAAAGCTGCGAGGACCTCGGGCAGCACGACGGTAAGTGCATGATCGGAAACGATTCGCGCCGCCTTGGCTACCAGATAGTTGTTCTGATTAGCGAGTGCTTTGCGCAGGCGGTCTATCTCTTCCGGACCGATAGCGTGCCCGCTCATGGCCTCCAGCTGGGCCAGATCTCGCTCAAAGGTGCGGTTGAGAGGCACACGCATGCCAGTACGGCTTACTCCTGCTCCGCCTGCCGTCGACTTCATGACGTCTCCCCCGCGGTGAAAGGCTTCCCCATGCTTCGATCTTCAGACTACAAATGACTTAGCCTTGCAGATGGGTGTACCTGAGTTGCTTTGGGCGCATTTCAGCTCCAGGTGCTATTCCTCGCCAATCCCACCACAATCGACGTTCCCGGTTGCTGGTACCCGGAATATCCCACCCGATTTTCAGGGTTTGGGGATGCCGGGCATCCTGAAGAGTACTGCAAGAGTACCTCTAATCACGGTACTTTTGGAGTAAAAGATATATTACTTTTGAGTGATCTGCTCCCCGAAATGGCCCAAGCTTGCTTCTCCTGCTGAATATATGAACAGACTCACTAGAAGGCGTCGGTATAAATTCGAACAACCAGGTTCGAACAACCAAGATGAGCGCCTGGTAGCAAGCGTGTGAGATGCTTTGACAGCAATCAGCAGGAAAGTATTGACTTACTTGGTTGTGAGCGCAATGGGGATGAGCATGTCTTCTTTGCGCATGACTAGGTTTGTCGCGTTGAGTGTAGCCAGCTCGAATCCATGACCGTGCGTAATTGCGTCGGTCGGACAAGCCTCGACACAGTAGCCACAGAAGATGCAGCGGTTGTAGTCGATGTTGTAGGTCTTGGCGTAGCGCTCGCTCGATGAAATGCGCTTTTCTTCTGTGTTTTCCGCCGCCTCGATGAAAATGCAATTTGAGGGACACGCCGCTGCACAGAGGAAGCAGGCTACGCATTTTTCGAGGCCGTTCTCATCACGCTGCAGTTCATGCGCGCCGCGAAATCGCTGCTCGAACTTCGCTCCCCGCAGAGGTCCGGGGCCGTCAGGGTAGTTCTCTACCTGCGTCGGCTCAAGCATCTCTTTGAAGGTGATGCTCATGCCCTTGGCAATGCCCGCGATATTGCGCACAATCGACATGGAATCAGTATACGGCAGGCTGAGTGCGGCCTTGTTCAAGGCTCATTCAGGGTTTCACCTGGGAGGTTTTGGCAGTGACGGCGGACCGTGCGCCGCCCCCATACGGTGCCGACAGCCCGTGGTTGTTGGGCGGTGGCGAGGTAGTGGGTCTGCGTCCAGGGCGGCTTTCGGGCAGAGATTTGATCAATGCGGCGCAGATCTGGGAGTCCTGCCCACGGGCTAGTTCAGCCATTGAGGGGTCGGCCTGGCCCGGGTCAGCCCGGCATAGTCTGATCTTCATTTCATCGGCGTGTTTGCCGCTCAGAGCCTGCGTCTGCTCCATTCCACTTGACGAGTCGACGCTGTACTCATAGAGAAAGTCTTCGGCTGGCTTGGCGTTTCCGTAGTCGAAGTGGCTCCAGGTTGCAAGCACTTGCCGTCCGATGGGCTCGGTCAGCAAGCCGTATATCTGGATTCGCGTTACACCAGCTACGCTTCCGGTGTTCCATAACGCTGCTGCCTGGTCGCCACGCATCCAGCGCGCGCGCCATGCATGATCGGTGAAGTTGTAATAGAGAGTGGTGAAAGACGTCGAGATTGTATTGCAGGCGAAGCAGTCGTCGTAGATAAACGCCAGCTCCGGAGAACGCTGATAAGGGCCACCAAAGCTCGTCCAGTTGAGGATGTGGGGACTGAACGCGTGCAGCAGAGGCTGCACCTCGTGCTTGGAAAGCGATACGCTCCATACCGTGTATGCGTCCGTAGGAGGATTGGACTGAGGCGTCTTGCGCTCTGAGGTCAATACGACTGCCGAATCCCATTGCACGCCGATCTCTCGAATCGCAGTCCACTTCTCGGCTTTTAGGGCCTGCGTCACCCATGTGACGGTCGGCGCGTCCTTAGGATCGCGAAAATCTATCCAGTGGAATGCTTCCATTGCGGGCTGCGCATGAGAGAGAGTCGGCGCAAGGAGGAACAGGGCGCAGGCGCAAACAGTGCTCAATTGACGCAGGCTCGGGGGTAACCACGGCAATCGCATGCTTATAGTATGACGCCACCAGGCGGAGAGCTCCAGCGCGGGAAACTAATCGGTCAATGCTTGAGATGGCTTGAAAAGCGGCTTGAGAAAGGCTTGACAAGCGCCGCAGGGTGGGCTAGCTTTCCCATAAGATGTTTAGGGAAGAAAACACAGATACCGGGGATCTCATCCAGGGCACGCTGGAAATGCTTGTCCTGAAGGCGTTGGCGCGCGGGCCGTTGCACGGGTATGCGGTAGCGGAGTGGATTCACCAGACCTCACAACAACTGCTCAAGGTGGAAGAAGGCGCTCTGTATCCGGCGCTGCACAGGCTTGAACTGCGCGGGCTGCTGCAGGCTGAGTGGGGCGCCTCTGAAAACAATCGCCGCGCGAAGTTTTATCAACTCACTGCCGAAGGCAGAAAGCGCCTCAATGCGGAGTCGCAGCGTTGGGCAAGGCTTTCCGCTGCAGTGGCTTTTGTCATGCAGGCGTCCTGATCGAGATTGGAGGCGAGCTTCAATGGTTTCTGGGCTTAGTGAATTTACGGGGCGGCTGAAGTCGCTCTTTCGCAAACGGCGCATGGACCGCGAGATGGCCGAGGAGCTCGCGTTTCACCAGGAGATGTTGCGCGAGAAGATGCTGCGTGAGGGATTGTCGCCATCGCAGGCCGCAAAGGCTACGCGGCGCACCTTTGGAAACACCAGCCGCTGGCATGAACGGCTGCGCGAGCTCTGGCAGTTCCGCTGGCTTGAAAATCTGTTGCGCGATGTGCAGTTTTCGATTCGCCTGCTGGCGAAGTCACCCGGATTTACGATGATCGCGCTGCTTACGCTTGCATTGGGGCTTGGCGCGAACACATCGGTTTTTTCGCTGATCAATGGCCTGCTACTGCGACCACTGGCTGTGCCTCACAGCGAAGAGTTGGCAGTCCTGGGCATGGATCGCGACGAGCCCAGAGTGAATTACAGCTTCCCTTACCCGTTCTTTCGGGCGCTCGAATCCAAGCATGAGATTTTTCAGGATGTCTTTGCGTTTCGTGGCATGAACATGCTGGTCAAAGGCCGCTCGTCGAATGAAAGCACGCGCGGGATGATGGTCAGCGGCGAATACTTCCGTGCTCTGCAGACACCGCCTCTAATGGGGCGATATCTGACACCGCAAGACGACCGAACAGGGGGCAGCCCGGAGGGCCTTGCGGTGGTCATCAGCGAGCACTTCTGGGAGAGCTGGTTTGGCCGTTCTCGTAACGTGCTGGGCAGCAAGCTGGAGATTGCGAATACGGTCTTTACAGTCGTGGGAGTGATGCCTAAGCGGTTTACAGGAGCCGATCCAACACAGAGCCCAGAATTCTACGTATCGCTTGCGCTTGAGCCGATTATCGATGCACCGGAAGATCTGGTGAAGGCCGGCTTCCACGCATGGTGGATGACGGCGATGGCAAGGTTGAAGCCGGGGATAACGCTGGATAAGGCAAATGCTGCGTTGATGCCGTTGTCGACACCGATTTTGCATGAAGTCGTGCCGGACGCCAATTGGATCGCCTCAGCGCAGAAGAAGCATTTTCACTTTGTTGCGGAACCAGGCTCCAGCGGATTTACCTACCTGCGCTTCTTCTTCCGCAAGCCTCTGGTTGCGCTCTTCTCGATGTGTGGTGGAATTCTGCTGCTGGCTTGCCTGAACCTGGCGAGCATGCTGATGGCCCGCGGCGCAGCACGTGAGCGCGAACTTGCTACGCGCCTGGCCATGGGAGCGACACGGCGGCGGCTCATTCAACAGCTCATGGTGGAGAGCCTGTTGATCGCGATCCTCGGGGCAGCCGTAGGACTGGGAGTGGCGCCTGTGGTGAGCCAGTCGATCGCGAACATGCTGCTGAGTAGCGACGCTCCGTCGGGTGTTCGCGTCGATACCTCGCTCGATCTTCGAGTGTTCTTCTTCACCGTGTTAATCGCGGTTGTCGTGACGATGCTGATCGGCTTGATCCCGGCGCTTCAGGCCACCTCGGGCAATCTCAACGACCACATCAAGGACGGACAACATTCGAGTACCGGTCGCAGGAAGCAATTGCTGCAGCCGATTCTGATGGCCTCTGAAGTAGGACTCGCGTTGATGCTGGTAGTGGGTGCGGGACTACTGGCTACGAGCCTCTTCAAGCTGTTTACTTCGGGCGCGGGTTTCAATCCAAAAGGCGTGGTAAATATTGAGCTGACTGTGGACAAGCAACCGCTCGACGGCGATGCACTCATGCGGATGTACCAGCAGTTTGGCGAAGGGCTCAGTCATCAGCCCGGAGTCACGGCGGTGAGCTTTGCGCGCATGGTGCCCTTTACTCATTTTACGTGGGATGAAGAGCATTCGCGGCCGGGCGGTGCGGCGCACGATCTCTATATGAATGCGGTAGCGCCGAAGTACTTCGAGGCGATGAGCATTCCCCTTTATCAGGGACGGGACTTTCGCTGGAGCGATACGACTCCGACTGGGCTGAAGATCGCTCTGAATCAGTCGGCGGCGAAGCTGTTCTTTCCCAATCAGAACCCAATTGGACAGCACATTCTGCGCGACGGCAACAAGAAGACCGACTTCGAGATTATAGGCGTCGTTGGCGACGCCAAGTATGAAGACCTGCGATCGCCGGCGCCCCCCGCCGCCTATGTTCCAATTACGCAGGGCGAAGATAAAAAACCTTCGTACTACGCAGTGGTGCATACCAACGGACAGGCGACTCCTCTGGCGGCTGCAGCGCGTTCACTAGCCGCACAACTAGCCCCGGATATTCCTGCGCCGGTGATGACAACCATGGAAGGCACCGTGAACGATTCGCTCGGCACGGAGCGGGTGATGGCGCTCTTGTCTGTCTTCTTTGCAGGCTGCGCGTTGCTTGTCACGGCCATCGGACTCTACGGAACACTGGCCTACAACGCCACACGTCGCACCAGCGAGATCGGCATTCGCATGGCGCTGGGAGCGAAGCGACTTGGTGTTGTTGCGTTGATCTTCCGGCACAATGCCGTGATTGCAGGAGTGGGCCTGGTAGCCGGATTGATCGCAGCAGCTCTTGGATCGCGAGTGTTGGCGAGTTTTCTCTACGAGACTTCACCGCGCGATCCCTGGGTCTTGGTGGGGTCGATTCTTTCCCTGGGCCTGATCGCCAGTGCCGCCTCGCTGTTGCCGGCGATTCGAGCCGCACGCATTGAACCGATTACGGCAATTCGCTGCGAATAGCACCCGACAAGTCAGCGTTGCGTCAGTGTCGAAGGAGGGCGATGATGCTTCAAGGTCTGCATGCTTTCTTACTGCGGGTAAAGTCCCTGTTTCACTACCGCCGCCGTGACCGCGAAATGGTGCAGGAGCTTGCGTTTCACCAGGCGATGCTTCGCGAGAAGCTGCTGCGTCAGGGCATACCGCCGGCGCGGGCTGAAGCTGAGGTGCGCAGGACCTTCGGCAATGCTGCGCGCTGGCACGAACGGTTGCGCGAACTGTGGCAGTTCCGCACGCTCGAAAACCTGATTCGCGACGTTTCGTTCGCATTGCGCCTGTTGAAGAAGTCACCGGGATTCACATCCGTAGCACTGCTTACACTCGCGCTCGGCGTCGGCGCTAACACAGCGGTCTTTTCATTGATCAACGGACTTCTGCTACGGCCGCTACCAGTGCCCCATGGTGAGCAACTGGCTGTGTTGGGCATGGAGGAGGGCGGCACTCAGCCGAACTACAGTTTCATCACGCCTTTCTTTCGCAGCCTCGAACGCAGGCACGACATCTTTACAAACGTCTTTGCCTACAATCCCGATACGCTGCAGGTCAAAGGGCAAGCTGGCAACGAGAGTGTCGATGGCGTCCTGGTGAGCGGACAGTTTTTTCAGGCGCTGGAGATGGCACCGCTTCTCGGCCGATATCTCACACCGGAAGACGATCAGCCGGGAGGCAGTCCGCAGGGGCTGGCTGTAGTTATCAGCGAGCGATTCTGGCAGAGCTGGTTCAACCGCACGCCTGATGTTATTGGACGCAAACTGATCATCGCCAATACGCCATTCGTTGTTGTGGGCGTAATGCCGAAGAACTTCATAGGTGCGGACCCAACACAACGGCCGCAGATCTTTGCACCTCTATCGGCCGACCCGATTCTCGATGCGCCGAGAAATCACATCGACGGAGGGATCCACGCGTGGTGGCTGACAGTGATGGCGCGGCTGCAACCCGGCATGAGCATTGAACAGGCCAACGCGGCTCTATTCACTGTTTCGAATCCAATCCTCCATGAGGCGACCGGCGACGCGGGCTTCATTGCAAATGAAGAAAAAGGACACTTCCACTTTGCCGCCGAGCCTGGGTCGCGCGGATTCACCTATGCCCGCATTGTCTTCCGTAAGCCGCTGGTGGCAATGTTCGCGATGTGCGGAGGAATTCTGCTGCTGGCCTGCCTTAATCTGACAAGCCTGCTGATGGCGCGTGGAGCAGCACGAGAGCGGGAGCTTGCAACACGGCTGGCTATGGGAGCGACGCGACCGCGCCTGATCCACCAACTGCTGGTCGAGAGCCTATTGATTGCGATCATGGGAACAACGCTGGGGTTGGCTACTGCTCCGCTGGTTAGTCGTTCTCTGGGCAGTATGCTGATGGGCGGTGGGGTTCAGCATGGCGTTCAGCTGGACACTTCGCTTGACCTCCGCGTCTTTCTTTTCGCTGCAGTGATCGCACTAACGGCGGCGGTGCTGATCGGCCTTGTTCCCGCGCTTCGAGCAACGGGCGGCGAGTTGAACGAGCAAATCAAAGAAGGCCAGCAGGCGAGCCGGCGTGACGAGCGCAAGAGCCTGCTTCCCCGGGTGCTGATGACCCTCGAAGTTGCTCTCGCGTTGGTGTTGGTCGCTGGCGCGGGACTCCTGGCGACGAGCCTGATGAAGCTTTACAAATCAGGTGCAGGCTTCGACTCTCGCGGAATCGTTAACATCGCTTTCAGCATGGATAAGCAACAACTCGAGGGCGATCAGTTAATGCAGGTGTATCACGAGATCGGAGATGAGCTAAGTCATCAGCCCGGCGTGAAGAATGTAAGCTTCGAGTTCATAGTGCCGCTATCTCATCGCGGTTGGAATGGCAATTACGCAGCGCCGGGACAGCCTTCAAAACTCATCTGGATGAATAGCGTCGCCTCAAAATACTTTGAGACGATGCGCATTCCGCTTTATATAGGGCGCGAGTTCCGCTGGAGCGACACCAAAGCCTTCGGGTCGAAGATCATTCTTAACCAGTCTGCTGCCAAACTGCTGTTCCCCGGGCGCAATGCCATTGGGCAACAGGTTATAGATATGCATGGGAAGACGTCCTTCGAGGTGGTAGCGATCGTGGGCGACGCCAAGTATCGAGATATGCGAACGCCCGCACCGCCTACGGGCTACATGCCTATTCAACAGGACGAGCAGCCGAAGCCATCGCTTCACGCCGTGGTTCGCGTAGCAGGACCGCTTGCCCCGCTGGCCTCGGCCGTACGTTCAATCGCCGCCCGGTTGGCTCCGACGATCCCCGCGCCTACGCTCACCACGATGGATGAGGTGATCGATAACTCGATGGGCGCGGAGCGCATGATGGCAGTCTTGTCTATCTTCTTTGCGGGATGTGCTTTGCTGGTAACCGCAATCGGGCTTTATGGCACGCTCGCATACACCACGGCCCGGCGAACCAGCGAGATCGGCATACGCATGGCGCTGGGCGCGCAGCGGGCTGGAGTGGTAGCGCTGGTCTTCCGGGAGAATGCAGCTGTCGCGGTGTTGGGCTCAGCGGCGGGCCTGATTACAGCCCTTCTCGCATCGCGTGCGCTGGCGAGCTTTCTGTATGAAACTTCCCCGCGCGATCCTTGGGTTCTGGTCGGTTCTGTCGTGGCACTCACTGTTATCGCCAGCGTTGCCTCGCTGTTGCCGGCGATCAGTGCTGCGCGGATTGAACCGATAACTGCGATTCGCTGCGAGTAGTTTTGGCGTACCCGACTTTACTCCAAAGTTAGCTAAGTGAGCGAGATAGTTGACAAATTGATTAACTATGGTAATCTGTATTTGCGCTCAGTTGTTTGGTTGTGAGCCATTCTCGCTCTCCCTCAGTTCCCATTGCAGCGGAGAACTTGGTCCCGGTACCTTGATTTGGTAAGCCGCTGGGCCATAAAAGCTAGACTGCCCCGCAAGTGTTATTTCTCCAAGCCCCTACAGCGTAACCGCTCCTGTGCAGTTTGAGCGGATAGCAGGTCCAGTGAGCAGATTGCTCCTGTGATCAGAGGCAGCGTGCGGCAGAGCCGGGTTGAGCAACTTACTTCTACTCAATCACTGGGGTTTATTTCTTCCCTTCGGTACTCCACTACGCGATTATTGTGCTTCTCTCCCGGTGCATGAAGGCGCAGGAGAGCATTCATTTAGGCCGCAGCAAAGCTGTGCCCGGCCACATATAAGGACTAAGTGACTCAGTTCTCAGATTTTCAAATCTCCGACGCGCTCAAGAAGCGCATCGCCTCCCTCAATTTCATAACTCCCACCCCGGTGCAGGCCGGCGCGATTCCTCCGGCGCTGGAAGGCAAGGATGTACTTGCCACCGCGCAGACCGGAACGGGCAAGACCCTGAGCTTCATCCTTCCCATCCTGGAAAAGCTCGCCAAGACCGAATCCCGCTCTGCCACTGCGCTTATTCTGCTGCCGACACGCGAGCTGGCAATGCAGGTAGAAACCCATTTCCGCAATCTCAATACCAACCCGGCCAACTCGGTCGCCCTGGTTTGCGGTGGCATGGCCGAGGGTCCGCAGCTGCAACTTATCCGCCGCGGAGCAAGGCTGATCGTAGCTACTCCAGGCCGGCTTGAAGACTATCTCAAGCGCAAGTTGGTCAAGCTGGACCAGGTGCAGATACTCGTGCTGGATGAAGTTGACCGCATGCTCGACATGGGATTTCAGCCTGCTATCCGCCGCATCGCGGAGTGCTTACCACAACAGCGTCAGACGCTTTGTTACTCAGCTACTCTCGACGCGCAGATTCGTGAAGTAGTTCGTGAATATCTGAAGAATCCTGTCCGCATCGAAATAGGTTCTGTGTTGAAACCCTCTGAGAATGTCGAGTTACAGACGTTCGAAGTAGAACAGGATAAGAAACAGGAGCTATTGGAGCATTTACTCGAATCCGGCGAAGGCAGCTTTCTTGTATTTGTTCGCACCAAGCATGGTGCAGACCGCGTAGCCAGTCGCCTGATTCGCTCTGGTCACAAAGCTACTCAGATACACGGCGACCGTTCACAATCGCAGCGTAATCAGGCCCTGAAAAGCTTCTCTGAAGGGCGTCATCGGATCCTTGTAGCTACTGATGTTGCAGCGCGCGGTATCGATGTTGCGCATGTTGCTCACGTAGTTAACTACGATATCCCCAAGGTTGCTGAAGACTTTGTTCATCGCATTGGCCGTACTGGTCGCGCATCGAGCAAGGGGATAGCTTCTACTTTTGCCTCATCCGCCGAGCGCAGCGATTTACGTAAAATCGAACGTTCACTCGCAATTTCCATGAAACGATTTAGAGTCACAGCGCCACAAAGCGCGTAGACTATTCGTACCCGCGAAGTCTACGGGTTCTTTCAAACTGAAAAAGGGGAAATACAATGGCTGGAGATCTGCAACTTACCTGTAGCGACTGCGGACGGGAATTCACATTTACTGCTGCTGATCAAACGTTCTTCCAGGAACGGGGATATTCGACGCCGAAGCGCTGCAAGCCGTGCAGACAGGCCAAGAAAGCCGATCAGGCCTCCGGTGGGGGTTATGGCGGAGGCGGCGGAAGTAGTTATGGCGGAGGCGGAGGCGGTTATAGCTCCCGCGCAACAACGGGAACGGCTGTTGTTTGTTCTGGCTGCGGCCAGCAAACCACGGTGCCTTTTGAGCCCAGAGGCGATCGTCCGGTATTCTGCCGGGATTGCTTCCAGGCACAAAAAGGCGGTGGTGGTGGAGCTGGTGGCGGCGGTGGACGCGGACGCGGCGGCAACGATCGCGGCGGCGGACGCGGCGGACGTTACTAGGCTTCCCACTAATCAACGCGACTTACCACAAAGCCGGCTCTTACTGAGAGTCGGCTTTGTGCATTTATAAATCTGCTTTGGCGATTACCCAGTTATCAAGTAATAAGCGTTGCCTTAATTACTCCGGAATATAGATATGGCTCCGTTCTTGTTTACTAAGGCATAAACTCCACGGGATAGCTCTCCGTTGAGGTAGGGGTGAAGTAATAGGCCTTATCTATATATATGTTGGAAATTGCGTTTCCCGGGGCCGCGAATAAGACAAGATTGTCTCCGCGCTCAAGAGGAGAGCGCTCCGATTCGCGTACTGTTTGCGCGACCACCCCCTAAGATAGCCGCTATGCGCGATTGCTAATCCAATACCGCGCGCTACGGAGGCGTCATCTTTTCCTGACGGGGTAGCAGTAGGATTCGGGCTCTGCAGATGAACGCGCGGAACGGTAAACTGGCATGCGCGTTTTGCCATGCCCCGTGCTGATGCTTACTTGTGTTTGTATTCCTTGAATAAGTCGGGGAACTCTTCTTTCAGAGCGTCTATCTTGGGTTTGTCGCAGACCAATATATATGGATTGTCAGGGTTATAAAGCGCGTAGTCCTGATGATAGGACTCGGCATCATAGAAGCCTTTCAGTGGTACTACCTGCGTCACGATCGGCTTCGGAAAGGCCTTCGCCTCATCAAGCTGCGCGATATATGCCGTACTGAGTTTGTGTTGTTCTTCATTCGCGTAAAAAATCACGGAACGGTACGACGGACCCACATCCGGCCCCTGGCGATTGAGCTGGGTTGGATCGTGCACGACAGAGAAGAATATCCGCAGTAACTGGCCGTAGGTGATCTTCGACGGATCGTAGATTACTTTTACCGACTCAGCATGGCCGGTGTTCTCCCGGCCTACCTGCTCATAGGTGGCCGTTGACGCGGAGCCGCCGGAGTAACCTGCCGTGGTGTCCAACACGCCTTTCACGCGCTCGAAAACAGATTGCGTGCCCCAGAAACATCCACCCGCGAAGACTGCCGTGGCTCTACCGGATTTTGGCGCAAGAGGAGTATCGACCGCTGGCGCCGGGAGCGGGTATTTTGGCATGGCCTTGCAGGAAGCGCAGAGGCATACAGCTATTAATGTAGTGAATAATGCACGTCGCAACGCAAGTGACCAGGCCATGGCATTCTCCTCGGAACGTTCCATCGAACCGCCACTCCATTGGATGCTTCAATGCTCTGCAAGTTACAGGGACAGCGGTGACCGGAGCTGCGCGGGCACTTGATATTCCTCAGTCCAAACGGGAGTGTCTGATACCATAAGGACGACCGCTCCCACTCCTCTCGTGCCTGTCTTTCGGGGAGATGGAGGCCACAGAAGGAGAACCAATATGCCTCTAGTATCGATGCGCCAACTACTCGACGAAGCAGCCAAAGGCGGCTACGGCGTAGGTGCTTTCAACGTCAACAATATGGAGCAGATCCAGTCCATCATGGAAGCGGCCCGCGCGACCAAGTCGCCGGTTATTATTCAGGCCAGCCGTGGCGCCCGCCAATACTCGCAGGACAAGTTTCTCTATCATCTGATGCTGGCCGCCGCCGATCTCTATCCCGAGATTCCCGTCGCCATGCACCAGGATCACGGTAATAGCTTCGAGACCTGTAAGAGCGCCATTGAGCTTGGCTTTACTTCTGTCATGATGGATGGCTCGCTTAAGGCGGACGGCAAGACTCCGACCGACTTTGAAGAGAATGTAGAAGTGACTCGGCGTGTCGTTGAGTTTGCCCACGAGCGCGGCGTTACTGTTGAGGGTGAGATCGGCGTGTTGGGCGGTATTGAAGACGGCCACGGAGCCGGCGGCACGGGCCTTGAGCACGTCACCGATCCCGACCAGGCTGTGGAGTTTGCAGAGCGCACCGGCGTAGACGCGCTGGCCATCGCTATCGGCACGAGCCATGGCGCTTACAAGTTCAGCAAGAAGCCGGATGGCAAGGTGCTCAAGATGGACCTGCTCATCGAGATTCACAACCGGCTGCCTCGCACCCACCTGGTGATGCATGGCAGCTCATCGGTGCCTAAAGACCTGCAGGATGTCATCAACCAGTACGGCGGTCACCTGAAACCGACCTGGGGCGTGCCGGTTGAGGAGATTCAGCTCGGCATCAAGAATGGCGTGCGCAAGATCAACGTGGATACCGACAGCCGTCTCGCCATCACTGGCGCGATCCGCAAGGTATTTGCTGAGACGCCTGAGAAGTTCGATCCGCGCGACTACCTCAAGCCGGCGCGCGAGGCGATGCAGAAGGTCGTTGCAGAGCGCATGACTCAGTTTGGGCAGGCCGGCCACGCGGGCGACTACTCGCCTAAGACGATTGAAGAGATGCGCGAGGGCTACGCTGACGGAGCGCTCGATACGCGGCCTTCCTTAGCTGGTGCTCACTAACCTTACAGCCTCACCTGAGAATCGCGGCCGCTTCGTTACACGAAGCGGCCATTCTCTTTCACAGCGGCGCAGGCCTTTGATACTCTTGCGCAGACATGATCCGCTCGCGTTTCCTGATTCCTTTCGGAGCTCTGGTACTCGGCTCTGCGGTGTCCGCCGCTCAGACCTACCTGCCCAAAACCATCCAATTCAAAGGCAACACAGAATATACCGACGCAGAGCTCATGAACGCCGCCGGCCTAAAGAAAGATGTTGCACTTACCGTCGCCGAGATGAACGAGCGCACCAAACAGCTCATGGATACCGGCGTCTTTCAGGACATTTCATTTAGCTTTAACGGCCAGGATCTCGTCTTCCAGATCATTCCTGCCGCTGTCCTTGTTCCCCCGCGGATCGATAACATTCCTGTACAAGGTGGTCAGACTCTCGACAATCGCTTGCGCGCAAAGTTTCCGCTCTACCACGGCAAAGTGCCAGTGGAGGGGACTTTGCTCGATGGGGTACGTATTGAGCTTGAAGAAGAGTTGAGGACAGGGGGAATCGAAGCAAGAGTACTCGCCGCTCCGTTCACCGATCAAACGCAAGATAAGATCATCGGGATGAGTTTCACGATTAGCAGTCCCGACGTGCGTGTCGGGGAGATTGAGCTCAGCGGCGCGTCGGCAGAACTTGCCCAGAAGGCGCGCGCAGCCTTGGCTACGGTGATTGGCTCCCCGTACAGCAACGAGGGCAGCATCAGCCAGATTGAAAAAGCCCTCACTAACTTCTACGGCGAGCGCGGCTATGTGGAGGTCGCGGTCCAAGTCACATCGCAGGGCCCGCCAATTGTAGACGCGGAAGGGGCGCATGTTCCCTTCGCGATTACCGTCACCGAAGGCGCTCAGTATAAGCTGGCGGGCATCAAGCTCGCGCCGGGCCTCATCGTCACGCAGGACGCTTTCGACAAAGAGTCCGGACTGCATACAGGCGACGTTCTATCGCTCGAAAAACTACGTAGCAGTCTGGGATTCCTCACGCGTGAGTACCACAACAAGGGCTGCATGCGTGCCCGTGTTCGAGCTGAACCAGCTTTCGACCACAAGACAGGGACGGTGAGCTATACCGTCACAGCCGTGCCCGGCCCGGTCTTCACCATGGGCATTTTGAAAGTCGTTAACCTTCCGGATGAGCTGCGCGATGCACTCATCGCAGCCTGGAGGATTCCTGCGGGTTCTGTCTTCAACGAAGGTGCTATCCGCGGAATGCCGGCTGAGCAGAATCTCAGTCCTTTGCTGAGTCGTGCCTTCGCGGTTGCCAGTCTGTTTTATTCAGTGAAGCTGCACGACGACGTTAAAACAGTTGACGTTGATCTCACACTCGAGAGGAAACTTCCATGATCGTCGTGCTGCAATCGGAGCTGTCCGGATATTTTCAGCAGACATATCAACATATGTTCCAGCTGCCATTGCCCCTCCTGGAAAAGCTGGCTCGTCCCGTGATTGTTTTCCTGGTCCTTGTGCTTTTGCTGCGCCTATTTGGCAAGCGCGAACTGGCCCAGCTTAATCCTTTTGATCTGGTTGTGCTGCTTTCGCTTTCCAATACAGTACAGAACGCGATCATAGGTGAAGACAACTCCGTCACCGGCGGCATTATCGGAGCCGTTTCGCTGTTGGCGATCAACTGGCTGGTAGCGCGGGCGCTCTTTCGCCATCCCAGGTTGTCTCGGGTGGTGGAGGGCCGTTCAACGGTGCTGCTGCGCGACGGACAAATGGACGAGCGTGCGACGAAACACGAGTCGCTTACAGAAGAGGAGCTGCTTTCCGTACTGCACAAGCAGGGCTTTACACATCTGCATGATGTAAAACGGGTCGAGCTGGAGCCCAACGGAAACTTCTTTGTCGAGGGTCGCGAGCCCTCCTCCTGGGAGCGGCAGCACAACGAGATCATGACCAAACTCGACGCCGTTACCCGCGAGCTCGCCACAATCAAGTGGACGATGACTCACCGCGGATAATCATCTCGCAGATGAATATTACGCTTGCAGATATATCCGTAACGGATGTAATATGTCGCCATGTCGGAACTGGACCCGCTTTCCCCAGCCGTATTTGCCATTCTGTTTTCCCTGGCTGGCGGCGAACGCCACGGCTACGCAATGATGAAGGACGCACGCACCCCTGAGGGTGGCGGCGTTATCATGGGCCCGGGCACGTTGTACGGCACCCTCGATCGCCTGATGCGCGACGGCCTTGTCGCCGAAGCCGGTCACTCAGACGATCAGCGACGCCGCTACTATCGCCTCACCGACACGGGTCGCGCAGCGCTCAACGCACAGCTGATGCGTATGGCCGCAACCCTTTCCGCAGCCCGCAATCGGGGACTGATGCCCGCGGAGGACCACCGATGAGCTTTGCCGTCCAAGTTGATCGCTTGATCCAGCGGGTATACGACTGGGCGCTCCGTTTCTATCCGCACCAATTTCGTTCGAACTATCAGGCGCAGATGCTCCAGTGCCTGCGGGATGCAATGGCAGACCCCCAGTTGTCGCAACGTACCTTACTTTCGATCCTAATCTTCGATCTTTCACGATCGCTCGTAAAGGAGAACCTCGCCATGCTGCGTGATGCCTTCGCTCGCCCTGCGCTGATCTACAACGCACTTGTCCTCGCCGCACTCTCAACGGTATTGGCGCTTGGCTTCTATGCTGTTCCGCAAACGCTGCTGCGTCAGAGCCTCAACGATCCCCAGATTGAGTTGACCGGTAACCTCGCAAGCGAAATCCAGAATGGGGCTTCTCCGCAGGCTTTGATCCCGTCCCATCCGGTCGATATGAACACAAGCCTGTCTCCTTTCGTCATCGCGTACGATGAGCATGGCCACGTCCTCGCGTCGTCTGGTCAGCTTGACGGTGTCACTCCGCCGCTGCCGGCTGGCGTCTTCGATTACGTGCGTCAGCATGGTGAAGAGCGCGTTACCTGGCAGCCTCGTCACGGCGTTCGCATTGCTTCGGTCGTCAGGCATATTTCCGGCGGAGGGTTCGTCCTCGCGGGCAGAAACATGCGTGAAGGCGAAGCGCGCATCGATCACATCTTTACCGCGGCTCAACTCATGTTGCTTGCCATGCTCTCGATTATCGTTGGCGCCACGTTGGTTTATGGATGGATGACGCGGACTGTGCGTCCTGTCGCCGCCTGATTCAGCGGCCTGCTAGCGCCTGGCGGACGGTCGTAACGGTCCGGTCCCGATAGCCCTGCCATTGCAGTCGTGCCGCCTGCTCCAGTGCCGCATCACTCATCTGCTTGAGCAATGTGCGGTCTTCGTGCAACTGCAGCAGTCTTTGCGTTATCGCTTCTACATCACGAATGGGAACGGTGAATCCATCGACTCCGTTGCGGAGTATGTCTTCTCCCCCAGAGTTAGGCGTGGTGATAACTGGCAACCCCTGCGAGATAGCTTCTCCTATAACTAGAGCGAGGCCTTCAAAGAGCGATGGAAAGACGAATACGTCATGCTGCCTCATCTCGGTGAGTATCTGTGAATGGGACACAGAAGCCAGCCAGCGGTGCTGCTGGCAATATTTATCGAGTAACTCGGAACTGCCAACTTTCCGGCCGATGACAGTGAGCGTGACCGCCTTCCCTGCCTTCTCGACGGCTTCGAATAGATAGGCAATTCCCTTTCGCTGTGTGAGTGAGCCGACATATAGAACACGCAATGGCTGATCGCGCTGGGTTAGCTCGCGCGGCGATGCAATGTGTGCCGGCACGCCAAATGGATTGACGACAATTTTCTTAGCGCCGGGATATAGATCCAGCGTGTTTTTGACGAAGGTGCTGGGCACGATGACTGTATCTGCGAGTTCTAGTTCCTGATCCTTTTTCGCGCATTTAGCATCACTGTCGGCGAGCGCCTTCAATGTGCCCTTCCACGCAGGTTGCAGCTCTGCTTCTTCCGTAGCGATGCGGCGATTGGCGCGCCAGTAGCCAATGGGAAGATCGTAGAAGCGATGAATACCGAGAGTATGTGCCTTGCGGAACTGATGCAATGCACCGTCTTCGTAGGCATAGACAGCACTTAGATTTGGATATCGATGCAGGTTTCTCGCGAGATACGCATCCAGATCACGATAAATGCCGTCGATGGAAAAGCGCGCGGTCTCGCTGGCAACCCAATGTTTCTTCCCCGCTCGAACCAACAGATTACGTATAAGCTCGCGGGTTGGCCGCGTACGGACAAACTCGGCAGGCAACTGGACACGGGCGCGGCGCTGTAACAGGTCGCGCAGACCACGCGGAACAAGTCCGGCATAGCGGCTCTCAGGGCGCCAGACCAGGCAGGTATAGAAAGCAGCGAGTAACTCCTCGTCATAGAGAGCAGTTACCACGGCAGTTACGTTGGCATTGCCGGTGGGATGGCTTACGATAACTTTCCCTGAGCTCGCCGGAGCTACTCCCATTCGATCGTCCCTGGCGGCTTGGAGGTAATGTCGTAGACCACGCGATTGATGCCTCGTACCTCATTCACGATACGGCTTGAGATGCGTTTGAGCACCTCGTACGGCAGCGGAACCCAGTCGGCAGTCATGCCATCTTCAGAATGCACGGCGCGGATCGCACAGGTATTTGCGTAAGTCCGCTGATCGCCCATCACGCCCACGCTACGCACTGGCAGCAGCACAGCAAAGCTCTGCCAGACACGCGAGTAGAGCCCGGCTGCCTTGATCTCGCTGACGACGATGTCATCTGCCTCCTGGAGGATGGCGACGCGCTCGGCTGTTACTTCCCCGAGAATGCGCACGGCCAGACCGGGGCCAGGGAACGGCTGGCGGCCGAGGATCTCTTCCGGCATGCTCAAGTCTCGCCCGATGCGCCGAACCTCATCTTTGAAGAGGTCGCGCAACGGCTCAATCAGCTTCATCTTCATCTGCTCAGGCAAACCACCGACGTTGTGGTGGCTCTTGATCGTCTGCGATGGACCGCGCATGCTCGATGACTCGATCACATCGGGATAGAGCGTACCCTGTACGAGCCAATCTACGCCGCCTGTCTGTTCTGCGATGCGGCTTGCTTCATCGTCAAAGACCGCGATGAACTCACGGCCGATAACTTTTCGCTTGGTCTCCGGATCGGTGACGCCGGCGAGCTTTGAGAGAAAGCGCTCGCTCGCATCCACCGGAACTAGGTTCAGACCAAGCTTGTCACGCAGGTTTTGTGTCACCTTTGCGAACTCGTTCTTGCGCAGTACACCGTTGTTCACAAAGACGCAGGTAAGCTGATTGCCGATGGCGCGATGCACCAGCACGGCAGCAACAGAGGAATCAACGCCGCCAGAGAGCGCGCAGAGGACGTGGCCGGTTCCAACCTTTTCGCGAATCGAAGCCACGGTGGACTCGATGAAGTGTGCCGCTGTCCAGTCGCCGCGAGCGCCACAGATACCAAAGACGAAGTTTCGCAGCAGGTGCGAGCCGAGCGGCGTGTGATGCACCTCAGGATGAAACTGCACGGCCCAGATGCGTCGCTCTTCATTGGCGATACCCGCAAGCGCGTTCGAAGTCACAGCCGTGCGATGGAAGCCTTCAGGCAGTTCAAGGGCTTCGTCGCCGTGGCTCATCCAAACCTGCATCTTGTCGGGAAGACCCGCGAAGAGGGGCGTCGTCCGGTCCTGGATTGTCACTTCGGCGTGGCCGTATTCGCGCTTATCGGCCGAAACCACCTTGCCGCCGAGATGATAGGCAATGAACTGCAGGCCGTAACAGATACCCAGCACCGGCAAATCCTGCTTCAGGATGGCGGGGTCGGCTACCGGCGCGTCTGCGTCATAAACAGAATTTGGGCCGCCCGAAAGAATGATCCCGATAGGAGCATAAGACTGAATTTCAGCGATAGACGCCGTGCAGGGCAGCACGGCGGAAAAGACGTTCAGCTCGCGGATGCGGCGCGCAATCAACTGCGTATATTGCGAGCCGAAATCCAGTATGACGATGCTTTGGGTGTCCACTCCCTAGTGTGGCAGGGGAACCGGGAGGATGTAAAGAGCTTCGACCTTTGCCCTTATCGCCGGTAATGATCGTGCAGAGATAGAAAACTTCTCAACCGCACTACGTGGAAATAGTCATTGCCGATGAGGAAAGCGATCGCGATCACCACATACAGCAGGTGCATGAAATCAGGGCCGAATTCATCGCTGAAGGGCAGAGGCGCTGCGGAAAAAACCATTGCCAGCACGATCAGCGCAATCTTCACGATGGCCATTACCAGGTTGACTTCCACCAGCTTTCCGGAAAATTCGCGGCCCAACTGGAAGCTGCGCTGCAGAGCTGACATAGCCGAAGAGCCCTCCAGCAGGTAAAGCAGCGGAGCCATCGCCAGGGCCCAGTTTGTCATTGCCCAGCCGACAAAAAGACCCAGCGAGAGAAAGATGAGCCAGCACAGATAGCCAACCAGATCTGGCTGCGCACCCACAGTGATGTGCGTGGCCGACGCCCAACCCACGCTGCGATACCAGAGCCCGAAACAGCCCAGCAGCGCAATCATCCATAACCCTTGCAGGGCGATGACGCCGGGGAGTCTGCGGAAAAAGGCCTGGCTCCCGCCTGAATCATCCAGCACTGCCATCCGTGTGAGAATCGACACGCGTCCGATGCCCGAAGCAATGGCCCAGACCGCAACCGCCAGCGGCAAGAGCCAATGCAGAACGGCCGCGACGGGTGGCTCATAGCGGGCGATAGCGTCGGCCAGCAAGGCGGACGAAAGCCAGGGATTCTGGAAATTCAGACGGTCGAGGCCGCTGGACGACGGTGGAATCTGCGCCAGAATCCGCTGCGCCTGCCCCCAGGCGATCAGCAGAAACGGGATGCCCACACACCAGCGCCATGCCACCTCAATCGCCGTCAGCGAGGGGTGGCGCCAGCAGAAGCTCATGTGGCTAACCAAAGTCTGCGTAGCGCGCAGCGGAGCCTGATGCCCCACAGGCTCCGCAGTGCCTTCGGACACTACTTCACCACCAGATTCACCAGCTTGCGCGGCACGATAATTACCTTCACGACGCGCTTGCCTGCAAGCCATTCGATAATCTTTTCGTCAGCGAGGGCGGTGGCTTCGAGTGCTTCGTTTTCCGTGTCGGCGGCTACGCGGATCAGCGCGCGTAGCTTGCCGTTGACCTGTACCGGCACTTCAATCTCGTCCTCTTTCGCAAGGCTTGGATCAGAGACCGGCCACGGAGCGCGCAGGATTTCGCCTTCACCGCCCAACTCTTCCCACAACTCCGCAGCAAGAAAAGGCGCGAATGGCGCAATGAGCAAGACCAGCGTCCGCATCAACTCGGCAACGGCGGATGCAGGCACTTCGCCGGACGCGAGCGCGGTGTCGGCCGCAGTAAGCTCGTTGACCAGTTCCATGATCGCGGCAATGGTCGTGTTGAAGTGCCAGCGTCCTGAGAAGTCCAGCGTGATCTTGGCGATCGTCTGGTGCATTTTCCGCAGCAGCAGAAGCGTTACTCCGCTCGGTACGTCGGTAGATGGTGCTCCGTTCTTCGCCGTTTTCGCCGCCACCGCATAGCGCCGCACCAGCCTGAAAACACGCGACAGGAAGCGGCTGACGCCGGCTACGCCATCCTCCTGCCAGTCGAGATCTCGGTCGGGCGGAGCGGCAAAGAGCGCATACATACGCGTAGCGTCAGCGCCGTAGCGGGCAATCATGTCATCCGGCGAAACGACGTTGCCTCGCGACTTGGACATCTTCGCGCCATCCTTGATGACCATGCCCTGCGTAAAGAGCCGCGTCGCAGGCTCGTCGTTTGTGACCATGCCGAGGTCGCGCATCACTCTGGTCCAGAAGCGCGAGTAGATCAGGTGCAGAATCGCGTGCTCTACCCCGCCAATGTACTGATCGATAGGAAACCAGTACTGCGCCGCGGCTGAGCTGAACGGCTCTGCCGAATTTTTCGCGTCGATGTAGCGATAGAAGTACCAGCTCGAATCGACAAAGGTATCCATCGTGTCGGTTTCGCGCGTAGCTGGACCGCCGCATTTCGGGCAGGTCGTGTTCAGGAATTCAGGCACGCGAGAGAGGGGCGAGCCGCCCTCCTGCGTGATCTCGATCTGCTCTGGTAACAGCACCGGCAGCTGGTCGTCGGGCACCGGAACCAGCCCATGCGTCGGACAGTTGACCATGGGGATAGGCGTGCCCCAGTAGCGCTGGCGGCTCACGCCCCAGTCGCGCAGGCGAAAGGTGACCTTGGCCTGACCAAAGCCTTCACGGGAAGCGGCTTCCTGCAATGTTTTTCGCGCCACTTCTGAAGTCAGCCCGTCATACTCGCCTGAATTGACCAGCACGCCATCTTCGCCGTAGTAGGGCTCGTCCGGCGGAGCTTCCACCTCGCCAACCGGCTCGATAACACGGCGAACCTCGATGCCGTACTTCACCGCGAACTCGTAGTCGCGCTCGTCATGCCCCGGCACGCTCATGATGGCACCAGTGCCGTACTCCATCAGGACGTAGTTGGCGACCCAGATGGGCACGCGTTCCTGGTTAAAGGGATTGATCGCGTACTTGCCGGTGAAGACACCCTGCTTCTCGATTCCGCCAAGGTTATCCGTCTCGCGAGCTACTTTTTGCTGGTCGATCATCGCGCTGATACTGCGCTCAAGCTCGGCATCGTTCGCGGTCAGTATTGGAACCAGCGAATGCTCAGGCGCAAGCTGTACGCTGGTGGCACCAAAGATCGTGTCGATGCGCGTGGTGAAAACGCGGATCTTTTCGCCGCTGTCTTCAGCGGTGAAGTCGACCTCCGCCCCCTCGCTGCGGCCGATCCAGTTGCGCTGCATGGTGCGGACTTTTTCCGGCCAGCCCGGCAGGCTGTCTAGGCCATCCAATAGCTCCTGCGCGTAGGCCGTGATGCGGTAAAACCACTGCTCCAGATTGCGCTGCTCAACGATGTTGTCTTCATGCCGCCAGCAGCAGCCGTCGACTACCTGCTCATTGGCCAGCACGGTCTGGCAGAGCGAACACCAATTCACCTTGCTCTGCTTGCGATAGGCAAGCCCACGCTCATACATGCGCAGGAAAAACCACTGATTCCAGCGGTAGTAGTCCGGCAGGCAGGTGGTGACTTCGTTGGCCCAGTCGTATCCCAGGCCGAGCCGCTGCATCTGCCGCTTCATGGCGGCGATGTTCTGCAGCGTCCACTGGCGCGGCGGAGTGTTGTTTTTAAGCGCGGCGTTTTCGGCTGGCAGGCCAAAAGCGTCCCAGCCCATCGGGTGCAGCACGTTGTAGCCCTGCATCCACATGTAACGGGCGAGCGCATCGCCAATGGAGTAGTTGCGCACGTGGCCGATATGCAGCGCGCCGCTGGGGTAGGGCAGCATCTCCAGCACGTAATACTTCGGCTTAGCTGAATTTGCGGGCTCCGCGGCATACAACGCTGGATTCGCCGCCCACCGTGCCTGCCATTTCGGCTCAATCGCAGCCGGATCGTACCTTAGTTCCTTTTCGTCCGCCATAATCTCCAGTTTAACTGGAGCACGACACAGCGCGGACCACGATGGGAAAGGGCCACGCGGCACGCCCTGCTGGGGCGGGATATCGCCAGAAAATCAGCTAAATTGTGGCTGTTGAACTTTGGAAGCGGAAGGAATCGATTACCGCACATGGCTCTCATAGGATGTGCACCGGGCGGTGCACACCGTGAAGCTAAAGGACATCAGAACTCACCCCGACGGACTGATTTCACAGTCATCGCGAGGAGGCCCTCGTGTGAGTCACCCTCGGCTGGCCTGCATGAACCGCCGGATGAGGCATTTGCCGGCCTGTTCTGGGTGTTGCAAAGACCGGAGGGGCAGGGTCGCATTGCGCGCAGTACATGCCGTACCGGGTGCGATGTACATGATTTTCGCAAACGTAGTTTTCACAGGCAAAGGAATGTTCGAAGTAGCCATCGCACTTGTAAAGCGCTGTCCCCTTCGGGCTGCACCCTTGTCCGTGATGCAAACAAGTAGCCATATCAGCCTCGCTTTTCAACTACGGGCTCAGACTAGCACAAAAATGGTAAAGGGTTGGACGAAGGTAATTAATTTTTAATTACTAAAAGCATTTAGCGTAATCCGATTTTGGAATCGACCTATTTCGGTCCCCGCAGAGGCGAAAAATCCGTCTTTTGCGCTAGTCCCGGCGCTTATTGCAGCGCCCGGGCCACCGCGGCGAAAAACGCGTCATCCGGAACTGGGCTCTTTGCCGCGTCCGGCTTGGGACGGGCACTCAGCGCGATGATTACCAGCTTCTCGCGCTGATTGATGTACATGTGCTGGCCGAAGATTCCAATGGCCTGAAACGCTCCGGCATGAATCGGATCGCCCTTCGGCAGCGGCCACCAAAGGTAGCCGTAATCCACCATCTTGCTGCCGAACCGGTGAGCCTTACCTGATTCCTCAATCCATCCTTCGGGCAGAATCCGCTGCCCGTCGATGACTCCGTCGTTACGCACGAACTCCGCAAAGCGGCCGTAGTCGCGCAGGGTTACACCCAGGCCGCTGCCCGCCAGGCCCATTCCGCCCGGCGACTCAAGCCACCAGGTGGCATCCTGCTCCATGCCCAGCCGCGACCACAGCGTCTCAGAGAGAAACTGCGCCAGCGGCTTGTGCGTCGCGCCTTCCAGCAACGCGCCGACCAGAAAAGATTCGCCGGTACTGTAATTCCAGATCGTGCCCGGAGCGCCGGCCCGCGGCAGCGCTTTCATATAACTCACGATTCCGCCCACCTTGCCGGCCAACTGCAACTCTAGGACCTTGCGACGGTCTGAACGCGGATCGGTGTAGGTCTCGTCCCATTTCACACCCGAGCCCATCTGCAACAGATTGCGCACGCTCACCGCGTCGTAGACTCCGCCCTTCAGCCCCGGGACGTACTTGGTCACCGGATCGTCAATACTGGCAATCAGCCCTTGTTTCAACGCCGCGCCAACCAGCGTGGAGGAAACAGACTTGGCCATCGAAAACGAGATCCATCGCGTATCGGACCCGGTGCCAAGCTCGTAGTCCTCCAGCACCGTCTTGCCATCCTTGAGAATCAGCAACCCGGCGATGCGATTGTCTGCGAGATAGTCATACAGATCGAAATCCTGCCCATCGGCGTGGAAGAGAATCTTGCCAAGGGTTCGCGGTGACTTCTCAAAATTTCTTACCGCTCCTCCGCGCGGAACCACGTTGACCGGAAAGAGTGTGTCGCTGTGCGAAAAAGTCGCAACCTCGACGGCCGGCAGCATGGTTCCATCGAATACCTGCCGCGCACCGGCCAGTTGCGGAGCGTCCAGCGCTGCCTGTGACAGGCATGATGCGCCGCCGAACACCAATGCGGCGGTCGCAAATACACAATGGCCCATCGTCTTCTTTAGAAAATGGAAGGAATGCATAGGTCAGAATCTAGATGGACTTAACCTTCTCTGACAAGCAATAAACGCACCCTCACTCGACCAGGCTCTTCAAAACACGAACATTTCGCTCGTCATCACCCGGTTCATCTACCGGAGTTTCCGCGATGAACGCGCAATGCGCAAATCGGGAGTCGTTGAGCAGCCACGCAAAGGGGTCGAGGCCAATCGTTCCCTGCCCGATGCTTTCATGCCGGTCGAGTTTCGACCCACGCGGAGCTTTCGCATCGTTGCAATGCCACACGCGCACGCTGTCGAAGCCTACGGTAGCCTCGACCTGCCGCATCGTCTCCTGATAGCCATCTTCAGTGACCATGTCGTAGCCAGAGACATGCGTGTGGCATGTATCGAGGCAAACGCCCACCGGAGCCGTCGCGCGCAGCCGTTCCACCAGCTCGGCCACCTGTTCAAAGTTGCTGCCGAGAGAGAACTGAGCACCGGCGGTATTTTCGATCAGAATCCGGAAGCCGGTTCCCTGCCATGCCAGCCCGTCGATCGCTTTGGTGATCGACTCTGCCGCCAGCATCAGCCCTTCGTCTCGCGTCAGGCCATTCCACGAGCCCGGATGCAGCACAAGATATTCGGCGCCCAGGTCGAGGGCCCGCTCAACTTCCTGGTGAAAGGAAATGATGCTGTTTTTCCTTACGCTCACGGTCTGGCTGCACACATTGATCAGATAACTGGCGTGAATCACGAGCGGCCCTACATCGTACTTGGCCCGCAGGGTGCGCATTCGCTCGCTCTGCTCGGGCGGCACCTTCGGCGCTCTCCACATCCGTGGGCTTGAAGAGAAAATCTGAAAGGTATTAGCGCCGATCTCTCGCGCGCGCTCTGCCGCTGTGGATACGCCGCCACCGGTTCCCAGATGAATGCCGATTCGTTTAACCGGCGATGAAGAAGACATGTTCTCAGTCTAAATCGCTGATGGAGCGCGGTATTCCACACTACTGCGGGGCGTAAACGACGAACCCACGCGGTGCCGCATACAGATCAACCGTTCCATCTTCACCCGTGTGCTTGTCCTCCGGACGCGACTGGTCATGACCATCCCATGCGATTGGAGCGAGATGCTGATTTTGCCACTGTGTGTGGACCGTCGCACCGTTCCAGCTGTCACCGCGATTGTTCAACACCAGCACCAGCCCCGGCTGGCTCCCAAAGCCGTTTCGCTGCATGATGTAGAGATTCTGGTCTGCCCAGAGATTCTGCGTTCCGCCGCCAGCGTAGTGTTCGTGCGCGGCGATCAACGCGTCCAATCCGTTGGCCGTGCCCGAGCGGCTCAGGCCGTAGTTGAAGTAGTCAGGCCAGAAGACACATGGATATCCCTGATGCGTGAGGATGAACGCATAGGCCAGCATCTTGTCATTCACGACCCCATCACCCGGATTCTGCGTCGTGTCGTGGTTGTCGACAAAGGTCACAGAACGGTCCGGTTCGGTGGTTAGTACGCTGTCCTGAGCGAGTAGTCCGCGCAGATCGTAGCCGAAGCCATCGCACATATCCTTAAGGTGATAGCGCAGGGGAAAGTCAAAGGCCGAAACCGGATTATCGTTGAAGTGATTTGCGTGGTCCAGCCAATCAACGATGGAAATCTCTGTATCCCAGTACTCGCCGACGCAGAAGGGCTTGTAGAACGGCTCGGAAGATCTGCTGAATCGCCGCTCGGAGATGGCCTTGATCATCCACGGACTGAAACCCTTTACATAGTCGAAGCGAAAGCCGTCATAGCCAATCTCCTCAATCATGCGCTGCGCGTAATCCATCATGGCCGCGTAGACCTGCGGATTCTGATGACAGAGCTGTGGCATTCCGCCGAAGGGCGGATACTCTGACACGACCTGAAAGGTGCTGGGGTGAAAGCATCGCCAGTCGCGTGGAAATTTGCCGCTGACCGGACTGAAGACGGTCCACGCCTTTTCATTGTTGAGGGGGTTGAGTTCCTCGGCGTCTCCACCGTTGTTGTGATTGATCACGATGTCGGCGTAGACCTGCAGGCTGGCCCCATGCGCCGCAGCAATCAGCGCGACCAGATCGTCCTTGACGCCGAACCAGGTTGGGATGCCGCCGCGCTGGTTGTACTCGCCCAGATCGAAGTAGTCGTATGGGTCATACCCCATCGAAGGATTTCCAAAGAGGTTGGCCGCCTTCGACGCCGGGGGCAGCCACATCGCTGTGAATCCAGCTTTCTGGATATCAGGCAGCTTGCTTTGCAGATACTTCCACCATGTTCCCTGCTGACTTTCTGCTGCCGGACAGTTCCAATAAAATGCCTGTAAAAGTACCCCCATCGAGCTTGCCTCAACTTTCCCCTCGCATCCTTCCCTGCCAACTGCCAGAGACCGCAGGCCGCCGAAGATGGTCAAGCATAGCGCGAATCAGGCTGACACAGCGTTAAATCGCGAGAAAGAGTCAGAGAGGGCGGTGAAGTCCATTACTCGGTTAAGATAAGCGGTTGGTGACCAACTAATCGTCGGAGCGTAACTCAAGTGGGGAGTAACGGACATATCGCAATCACAGCAGCACGGCTGTGGGATGGTACTCGTCTCATCGCTGATCCCGTGGTCGAAGTCCTCGACGGCCGCGTCGCCGCGATTTGGCCGCGGGCGGAGCGCGAGATTCCAGCGCAGGCGCAGCATCTTGATTTTCCCGAAGCCACGCTCGCTCCGGCCTTCTTCGATGTGCACATCCACGGCGCCGCTGGCCACGACGTAATGGAGGCGACGCCGGAAAGCCTCGCCGCTGTCAGCCGCTTCCTCGCCTCGCGGGGGACGGGCAGCTTTCTTGCCACAACGGTCACCGCCCCGATCGACGCAACGCTGCGGTCGATCGCAGGTTTGGCGACGCGCATTCGCGAGGCTCAGTCAAAAGAGTGGCAGGGCGCAAGGCCTCTCGGCATCCATCTCGAAGGGCCGTTTCTCTCCCATGCCAAGCGCGGCGTTCATCCGCCGGAACACCTGCTCGCTCCCGACATCGTTGTCTTCGACAAACTCTACGATGCCGCTGAAGGACATCTTCGCCTGATGACCCTCGCGCCGGAACTGCCCGGCGCAGCCGAGTTCGCCGCGCATGCCACTGCGCGGGGTGTGCGCATCTCTGTAGGCCATTCAAACGCGACCGCTGCCGAGACGAAGTCTGCCATCGCCGCCGGAGCTACGTCGGCCACGCACACCTTCAACGCCATGCGTCCGCTTGATCATCGCGAAATCGGCATTCTCGGCACTGTGCTCAGCGACGACAGCCTCTTCGCCGAGCTGATCTGTGACGGTATCCACGTCGATCCTGCGCTGGTGAAGCTCTGGTGGCGTGCCAAAGGCGGCAAACGCGCCATCCTCATTACTGACGGCATGTCGGCCACCGGCATGCCTGACGGGGAATACATGCTCGGCAACTTCGCCGTCCAGGTTTCGAACGGCAAAGCGACAGCCAACGGCGTGCTCGCGGGCAGTGTCCTCACGCTTGACCGAGCGTTGGCCAACTTCATCGCGTTCACGGGTACTACGCTCGAAGAAGCGCTGCCGCTGCTTACGCGCAATCCAGCGTCGATGACGGGCTTTTCGCCCAGCACTGGAAGTCTTCAACCCGGCGACCTCGCAAGCTTCGTCGTGCTCGATCAGGCCGGCAGGTTGCAGGCTTCGTTCATGCAGGGCAAGCAATACTAGATTGATTCAGCCAGCCGTCGCGCGCGCCACAACGCACCTTCGACTGCAACCACACCCTCTTGCGAAAAGGGCATCTGCGGTGCGGCCTGCCTGAGTATCTCGGTGAGGCGAGCGCGAACGATTCCCATCTTTTCGAGTACACTTCCGGTCCATGCCACCGGCACTTCTTCAACCAGCCCATGGCGCTGCCGCAGCTTACGGCGAACCAGCAGAATGAACTCCGCGAGATCCTCGGCGGCCTGCAGCAGCACGCGTGTGGCGACGGCATCGCCTTCTTCTGCGGCAGTAGAAATCACCGGGGCCAGCGCAGAAAAATCCGGCCCCGGAACCTCGTTGCCACGGTTCACAAGCTCTTCCAGCGTCTTTGTTCCCCACTCCGCTGCCACGCGCTTCAGAATCATGCTCGGCTCGCCGGCATCGTATGCCCACAGTGCCTCGCGGATGCCGTGCAGCCCAATCCAATACCCCGAACCCTCATCACCCAGCGTCGAGCTGTAACCACCTGCGCACTCGCGCTCGCCTGTCGCAGTTCGACCGATGCAGTTCGAACCAGTTCCCGCAATCTGTAGAATCCCCGGCCCACCCTGAAAAGCCGCATCGAGCGCGATAACCTCATCGCCCACTACTTCCGAGTGCGCAATGCCAACTTCGCGAAAGACCTCAGTGATCCATTCGCAGATGCCCGGCAGCGAAGCGCTTGCCACACCCGCAGAAACAGCGTCCGCAGACGTCACTCCGCCTGCCTCGAAGACCTCGCGCAAAAGGGCACGCAGATTGGCCTCCGCCGCTTCCACGCCCACGCGCAGGCGCTTGATTGAACCGCCCCGCGCTCGCGCCAGAATGACGTCGCCTCTGGCCAACACAGCGCGAGTGTTGGTGCCACCGCCATCAATTCCCAGAACGACTTTTTCCAAACTACGGCTCACTCGCAATTACTCCTTCGCCGCAGCCGGGCTGTCGCCGTTGTCACGCAGCGTTCCTGCAAGAATATTGAGGCTTCCATCTGACTTCGGAGCATTCAATCCCAGCATGTGCGCGATCCAGGGATAGATATTTACGTTCTCAAACGGAGCCACGGTCTTGCCCGGCAGAATATCCGGCCCGGCCGCATAGAAGCTGGCTTTCATCTCCGGCATCATATGCGGATCGAACCCATGCTGTCCCACTATTGGCGCTGAATCCGGCTTGCCTTCCGTCGGCCCGTGCGCGCGAATCGCATACGGTCCCGTGGGCACAATCACCGGATCACCCTCTCGCGGATTCTCGTTGTAGTGCAGCCCTGCCGGCATATCCTTGCGCCGGTAGGCATGAAACTTCTCCGACGCTTTCTTGAGCTTGTCATAAGCCTTCGCGCGATCTTCTTCCGCTTTGCCATAGAGCAGCGGGCCCGCCGTATCGAAGTTGGCGAGATCGGCAAATTCATCTAACGTTACCCACGGCCCCTGAATCTTTACCATGCCGTGATCGCTCACCACAATCAGGTCGATGGGCAGCCCGGTCGCCTTAAGATCCGCGCGCAGCTTGCCGATCAGGCCATCCAGCTTCACCACAGCAGCCTTCGTCTCAGGCGCATCGGGACCGTACGTGTGTCCGGCGTGATCCGCATCGGAGTAGTAAAGCGTGATGAAATGCGGCCGCTCTGCCTCAGGTTCTTTGAGCCATGCAATCACCTGGTCGATGCGCTTCTCCTCATCCACACCTTTGTCGTCAAACTTCAGGTACTCCGTTGGCCGCTGGCCGGCAATCTCTGCCTCAGAACCCGGCCAGAAGAGACACGCCGAACGCATCCCCTGCCTCTCCGCCAGCGACCACAGCGGCACGCCGCTATAGAAGCTTCCATCCGTGACCGCCTTCTGATCGCTGATGCCGTATCGCGCCAGCTTGCCCTCTGACTCGCGCGCCTCATCCACAAAGGAATTCGCCACCAGGCCGTTGTGCTCCGGATAAAGCCCCGTCACGATAGCGTAGTGATTGGGAAAGGTAAGCGAAGGATAGCTCGGCAGCATTCCCTGTGGCGCCCATGCGCCCTGCTTGCCCAGCGTCAGCAGATGCGTCGCGCCATACTTCTTCGCATAGTCCCAGCGAAATCCATCGAGCGAAACCAGCACCACGTAATGCGCCTTCATTGCCTGCGGTGAGTTAGGTCCGTGCTCAGTGTGAATAACGGGGAGTCCGGTGCTTGGATCAGGCTGTGCAACCGGCTGAGCCACCGCAGCGAAGCCCAGTCCCAACGCAAACACACAACCAGCCAACCCAGCCCGCGAAAACCAGCGCAACCGCATCCACTCACCTCCGCATTAGCTTATCGCATGGAGACTGACCGCGACCGCAATCCTGGCCGTGCTTGACTCCCTCAAATGGCGCCCGTAGACTTGCCGCACTCCGCGCTGCAGCTTTCAGCGAGAGCCAGTGAAGACTTTACAGAACCTCGGCACGGAACATCGATCAGACAGCATGATGATTTTGCGAAAGAGTGCAGCCGTCCTGCTCACGGCGTTCTTTGGCGCCGCAATGGCGCTTTCGCAAACGCCGGCTACTGCTGTGCGGGACGCTGGAAACAATCCAGCACCGCCAGCCGGAGAGATAGTTGGTACAAGTTATGCTGACTATCCCATCGCAAGACTGAAGAAGTCCGTACCCGCGCTGGAAGGTCTGACGCCGGACCCGGACCAGGCAAATCTTCCTCACATCCTGGACGCCGTCGCTGACGCAATTGCCGGCGCAGTACCACGTCTGCCCGACCTGATCTCGCGAGAGACTGTGCTGCGCTCACAGTACTCACCCGGCCCCGCGGTTCCACAGCAACTTGCCCTGCTGGGAGGTTATTCAGCCGGTCCGCGGGCTACAACGACAATTACTTCTCAGGGAGCGCGAGGCCAGGAGTTTCGCTACCTGATCCTTTTCCACCACACCAAGGATGGGATCGCGCTCGAGGAATCTCGCACCGATTCAGCGGGAAAGCCGATCAAACCGCAGCAAGCAGCCTCGAACCCTCTGGGTTCAGGATTCGCTTATCAGTGGCTGCTCTTCGCTTCGGCTAATCAACCCGAATTTCGCTTTCACTACCTGGGTCAACAGGAGCTTGACGGCAGAAAGACCTACGTCCTGGCCTTTGCGCAGGTTCCGGAGCGGGTCAAGGTTCCTGCTGTTTTTCAATGGTCGGGAAAGCAGGCAAACTACTACTATCAGGGCATTCTTTGGGTGGATCAAAAAACATCTCAGATCGTTCTTGTACACACCGATCTATTGACTCCGCTGCGCAAGATGCAGCTGAACGCGCTGACCACAGAACTACACTTTCGCTCTGTCCGGGTTCACGATTTCGATGGCGAATTCTGGCTCCCCAGCGATGTGCGCATGTTTATCGGGCAGGACAAGTTCGACATCGAAGAAGTTCATCAGTATTCGGACTATCATCTCTATCATTCCACCGCAACCATCGTGCCCATACATTGAGCAGCCATTCGCCAAGACAGGACTCTCCAAAATATGAAGACTGACTTCAGACAAATAGCGGCGATGCTTTTGCCCTTTGTGCCGTTGATTCTCCACGGCCACGCATCTGCACAGCAACAGCCCACCTCCGCAACGCCGACGATTCAGGTGAACACAGACTCTCTTTTGATCCCTGTCGTCGTTCGCGATGCCCAGGGGGCTTCAGTTGGCAATCTGCGTCAGACGGACTTCAAGATCTTCGATCAAGGCCACGAGCAGCCTGTCTCGGGATTCACCCTGATAACCACAGAATCGACAAAGACAGACTCACCCCCATCGGGCGCGCAGTCAATCCAGCCCAGCCCGGCAAACATCGCCCCGCCCGCGTCGAACGGTTCTGTTCCCCATGCTTCATTCCGCTTTACCGTGCTCCTCTTCGACGACAGGCATCTCAACGGCGCTCAACTTGACGAGGTGAAGAAGGCTGCATTGCAGATGCTTGACCAGCCTCTCGCCGAGACAGACCGAGTTATTGTCCTCTCATTTCTGGGTGTCAATAGCGGAGTTGCGCGCGACCCCGCTGTCTTGAAAGCGGCGGTAATGAAGATGAAGCCCAGAGACCGCGGCCAGGCGGCCCATGGTGCGGATTGCCCCGACATCAATTACTACCTCGCCGATCAGATCGAAAACCAGCACAGCAAAATCGCGTTTCAAACGGCGCTGCAGGATGCGGAAGCTTGCTCTCCACTGCAGCGCGGTACAGGATCCGACAAAGGATGGGAGACCGCTCAGGAGCAGGTGGTACGAGCAGCCGCGTCCCGAGCCCTGCAAATTGGTGATGCGGATACGCGCGAGACCCTGCAATATATTCGCGATGTCGTTGGCAGCATGTCCAAGCTTCCCGGGCAGCGAAGGCTGGTCCTCGTCTCACCGGGCTTTCTCTCCAATTCGACAGACGCGATGAGCCTCATGTCGGACCTCACAAACACCGCGCTGGGTTTTCAAGTGACCGTCAGCACACTCGACGCCCGAGGTCTGTACGGAAACGCATTCAGCGCCAGCGAGCACGGTACGCGCTCCTACAACGCGGCAGCGACCGGCCAGGGAATCGAAGACGCGAACGACTCAGAACGGGCAAACAAAGCTGTGATGGCGGACCTCGCGGACAGCACTGGCGGAACGTTCTTTCACAACAGCAACGATCTCGCAGGTGGATTGCGCAGTTTAACCATGCCGCAGGAGTATCTCTACTTGCTTGAGATTTCGCTGAAGAACGTGAAAAGAAATGGCACGTATCACAAGCTGGAAGTCAAGGTTGATCAGGACGGCATGAAGATCCAGGCTCGCCGAGGTTACTTCGCACCGGCCAACAAGAAATAACATCAGCACACCAAGGTCAGCAGGCACGATGAAACTGCATACGCACCTCAAACTACAGCGGCCTCGCCGGATATCTACGCCTGACTAGGCACCGCAGTGTGTGGTATACGTTTTCACATGCCGCGATCCGTACGAATTGCCCTGCTCCTGTTTGCCTGCTGCGTCACAGCTAGCGTCGTTTCTTCCGCACAGACATTGGCTCCCACCCCGCCCATGGGCTGGAACAGCTGGGATGCCTATGGCCTCACCATCGACGAAGCTGGATTCAAGGCCAATGTACAGGTGCTCGTCGGCCTCAAGCAGTATGGCTGGCAGTACGCCGTCATCGACGAGGGCTGGTATATGCAGGACCCCTTTGCGAAGGGCCGCGAGAACCAGAAGTATGTCTTCGACGCCAACGGCCGCTTGATCCCGGCGCTCAACCGCTTCCCTTCCGCGGCCAATAACGCAGGCCTCAAACCTATCGCGGATTGGGTTCACAAGCAGGGCCTCAAATTCGGCATCCATCTCATCCGCGGCATCCCACGCCAGAGCGTCCAGGCCAATACGCCCATCGCCGGCTCCAAATTCACCGCGGCCCAGGCGGGCGATACCAGCGACCTTTGCCCGTGGGATGAAGGCAACTACGGCGTTCATGACGATGCTGCAGGACAGGCGTGGTATGACTCGATGATCTCGCTCTACGCGGGCTGGGGTGTCGACTTTCTCAAAGTGGACTGCATCAGTGATCACACTTACAAAGGCTCAGAAATTCGCCAGATAGCCGCCGCCATCAAGAAAACAGGCCGCCCCATCGTGCTCAGCCTCTCTCCCGGACCAACCTCACGTGACCATGCCGATGTGGTCGGCGAATACTCGCAGATGTGGCGCATCTCTGACGATCATTGGGACGTATGGGCCGAAGAACACAAATCCAAGGACGGCACCGGCGAATTCCCCTTCGGCACGCGCGACGCATTCAGTCGTCTCGTCCAATGGAGCGGCTATAAGAAGCCCGGCAACTGGCCCGATGAAGACATGCTCCCCTTCGGTTCGCTCTCGCCACATCCGGGCTGGGGAGAGGCACGCGATTCGCACCTAACACACGACGAAGAGCGCACCGAGTTCACCCTGTGGGCTATCGCCCGGTCGCCGCTCATCCTCGGCACAAACCTCACTAAGCTCGACGACTTCACGCGCTCGCTCATCACCAACAAGGAAGTCCTCAGCGTCAACCAGAACATCGCCGAAAGCCATCCTGTCATCAGCGTACCGCCATCCTTTTCGCATGCGCGACTCTGGATCGCTACGCGCAAGGGGCCTCATCCAGCCACATATATTGCCGTCTTCAACATCGACGACAAACCCGCGCATCTGCAGGCTCCGCTTGAAGAGATCAACGCGGGCCTCGCTCATCAGCGGCTCGTGAGCGTTTGGGATGAGAAAGCACTCCCCTCCGAACCCGGCATGCTCGATGCCACGCTGGCTCCGCATGCCTGCGCGCTGTACCGAGTTGAGGCAAAATAGCGATCGCCCACTGACGCTCAAGTGGGATTGTGTCAACGGATCGATATGCGAGACTTGAGGTAAGGCTCTGTCCACCGGCAAGGGTTCAGCGCACGAGGGAGAACTTTCGCAACGATGCCGCTGCTCCGTTCCGCGTTTATTGCGCTTTCCACCAATCAGCCGTTGCGCCGTTTCAGTGAGAGCTCCAGCCTCGGCCGCAAACTCAGCTCGCGCTTCGTCGCCGGCCTGGAGGTGGAAGACGCCCTGAACGCAGCCGTGCGGCTCAACAAGCAGGGCATCTCAGCCACACTCGATTCACTCGGCGAAAGCGTCACAACTGAAGCCGAAGCTCATCGCGCCGCCGAAATCTACCATCGCCTGCTCGACGCCATTGCCGCCAAAAAGCTCAACGCCAATATCAGCGTAAAGCTCACCCAGGTTGGCCTCGACCTCTCACCCGATCTCGCCTTCACCATCGCGTCGGGCCTCACCGAGCACTGCCGCGCCACGGGCAACTTTCTCCGCATCGACATGGAAGGCTCCAACCTTACCCAGGTCACGCTCGACCTGGTGCGCCGCCTGCACGCGCGCCCGGAGTACAAGGCCCACATCGGTATCGTCATCCAGGCCTATCTCTATCGCTCCGAGGCCGACATTGGCCAGCTGATCGACGACGGCATTCGTGTGCGCCTGTGCAAGGGCGCTTACCAGGAACCGCCCTCAATCGCCTTCCCTAAAAAGACCGATACCGATACGAACTACGTGCGCCTTGCCGGCCTGCTGCTTTCAAGCCCCATCTATCATGGCCTCGCAACACATGACGAAGCCATGGTCGAGGCTGCCAAGAACTACGCCCAGAACCAGGGAATCGCTCCCGAGCACTTCGAGTTTCAGATGTTGTATGGAGTGCGCCGCGATCTGCAGCGCCGGCTGATCAGCGAGGGATACAACGTTCGCGTCTACGTCCCATTCGGCCACGAATGGTACCCGTATTTCATGCGCCGGCTCGCAGAGCGCCCAGCCAACGTCTTCTTCCTCGCCAGAAATCTCTTCCGCAATTAACCGTTCAAGACCTCAGTCAGAGACTTGGTAGGCCGAGGCTTCAGCTGGTCACAGAAGATTCATCCTCTGTGACCCAGCGATGGCACATCGTGTTTGTTGAGTTGCAGCAATGGAGCTTCATCGAAGCCAGGCGGTCGTCACTGCACGACATTAAACATTTCGGTCGTCATCTTTCACGGCCCTGCCGGCCCCGCTCATCCCACTCGAGTCTGCATTGAGTATCAAAGTGGCTCTTCAATACATGGCATGCCACCGCCGTGCCCATGATGTTGCCCTGAAGCACCGAATGGCGAAAGTGCATGCCTCCAAAGATACGAGCCTCATCGACCTCAAAAACGAGATCACGGAATCGCTGAAAGTCGTGCGTTGTGGAGGTGACGCTGCTTGTGACCTGGTAATGAACGTCGTCCTTTTGGAAGTAGGTACGGAGTGCGACTGCCAGAGCTCCCGTTCCACAGCCATGTGCGGCGGGATACTCCGGATGTCCAGGCGTTGTATCGAGAGGCAACCAGTTTGGGTCGGCCACAGTCCTCGGATTCCTGTCGGTGTCGGCATCGTGAATCGCGGTGTAGGGGCGCCAAAAAGCATAGTGATACTTTGCGTTGAAGCATGCCACAAGAGAATCCGCTAAAGTTACATTCGTCATGGCTGCCAGCTTTGCCGATTCGACAGTGTCGAGATTCTGCTCGGAAATCAACACCCGCAGCGCACGGCTGTAGATCGCTCCCGGATGATCCGCCCAAAACTGGCCAATTTCTGTCTGCCCAGGGGTGCGAACACTGCCGTTCAATGCGCCGTAGGTTCTCGTCAGGTTGAAGTCTTCCGCCCACTCCCTGCTGTTCAAGCGCAGCGGGGGCGCCACTGTACCCAGAAAGTCGGAGGCCGATGCGAAAGTGAACGGAGTGTATTCCGCCATCCACGGTGTAACCGGCGGCGGAAAAGGCGGAACCGGCTCCCAGATCCCGGGCCCGCTTCCCCAGACGTACGTGATTGGTGCTTCCAGGCCATCATTGGCTCGCAGAGCGATCCATTTGGAAGCAACAGCTTGGCCAACACTTATACCTTCCGCTTTCGACTGAGAATTCGGCAGCGCATTCAGTGACGCGACCTCATCCGCGTCCAAATCAGCCTGCTGGGCAGGGAAGAGATGCACTAGTACGTCGTGCGCCGAAGCGATAACAGCAGCGTCGATGGAAGCTCCTCTCGGTGCATCAAGATGCACCGCGAAGGGCCTGTTCCGGTGATTGATCGCATTGACAGCGTCATAGACAGCCACATCGACGTAAGCGAAGAAAATAAAGGAGGCAGCCGGTGATTTCAGCCCCACGGTGACAATGCTGTGAAGCGCAATCGCGTCCCAGTCTGCAACTGCATTCTGGCTTCTGGATAGAACAGGTGAGAGGGCGAGCAACCCGATCGCTGCGGCCTTGCATACGAAACGCCCAATTATTTGGGAGTGAGAGAAAGACCGGAAGCGTAGACTGGCTGCATCTTCCGGGCGGTGCGCTGCGGCCTCAACAAGGCTTGCGGCACGAGATAGGGACAGGAGCGAAGTGACAATTGACATTAGGTGGTCTCCTCAGCCGGATGGGCTGAGGACACTATTAGTCTGTGGCTCTAACTTGTCTTGACGGAATCTTGACGGTTTCTTGAAGACGGATGAAGGATCTCATGACGGAACGTAAGTGCTTTGTTTTTCGCTTTGCTGACGTCGAGGTTCGGGAGCGCGAGTTCCTGGTAACCAAGGCTGGCAAGCCGCTCCAGATGGAGCCGAAGGCTTTCCGCGTCCTTCAGTTTCTATTGCATCACCCGCAAAAGCTGGTTACCAAGGACGAATTGCTGGATGCGGTGTGGAAAGACGTCGCCGTCACCGAGAATTCACCGGCGCGTGCAATAGCGCAGCTGCGACGAGTTCTGGGAGACAACATCCATGAGTCGCGATTTATAGCGACGATAACTACGGCGGGATATCGTTTCATTTGTCCGGTGGAAGTGGTCGAAGATCCTTCCCTCAATCCAGGCACAGAAATTGAGCCGATTGCGTCAAACACGCCGTCCAGTCCGATTGTTGTGCCCATCTCCCCTGAGACCGCCAAAACTCACCGGCGACACTGGTGGTGGCTGGCGCTCTTCGCCGCCCTCGCTGGTGGTGGCTGGTATCTTCACCTTCCCCTGCCCCCGCCCAGGATCACGGACTATACCCGGCTCACCCTCGATGGCAAGAAGAAACTTCCGATTGGGTCGGATGGGAACAGACTGTATCTCGACCTGGAAGACCCTCCCGCGGAGATAGCTCAGGTAGCGGTTCTCGGTGGACAGATTTCTCCTATCCCAATCGCTCAGCCATATCATCATTTGGCGGACGTTTCGCCCGATGGCTCCAGTCTTCTTGTTTTTGGTAAGCCCGATGAGAATAATATGGCGGACTTATCCGTCGTCGGCGCTCAGGGCAGTCCGTCCCGCCACCTGACAAAGGCTTGCGATGCTAAGTGGTCGAACGACGGCAAGTCGGTGATTTATTGCACGTGTCACGGCGATATCTATCTGATTTCAAGTGAAGGAGGCGAGCCCCGCTTGCTCCTCGCCTCGCCGGCCCCCGCAGGAAAACTGCTGAATACCAGCAATCCACGATTTTCGCCTGACGGCCGTACGATTCGGTTTGACCGGGACCACACGATCTGGCAGATGTCGGCGGATGGAGACAATCTGCACCAGTACTTACCCGAATGGCGCCCGAACTACTTCAAGTGCTGCGGCCATTGGACTCCCGATGGAGAATTCTTTCTGTTCACTTCCGGAAACACCAGTCAGGAGGGCCCCAATTTTGCTCCCGGCGCTATACTGTGGGCGGCCGACGAGCGCCGCGGACGTCTACGACCGGCCATTGCCCAACCGATTCCACTAACGTCGGGCCCCACTGTTTGGCACACACCCATTCCCTCCCACGATGGGCAAAAAATCTTCGTCCGTGGCGTCAACCTCCGCGGTGAAGTGGCCCGCTACGACAGCAAATCCAAAGAGTTGGAGCCCTATCTGGGGGGTCTATCGGCCGAGTTCTTTTCGTTTTCCAAAGATGGCCAGTCGGTAGCTTACGTTTCCTTTCCCGATGGCATCCTATGGCGGGCCAACCGGGATGGCAGCGGTCCGGTGCAATTGACAAAGCCTCCCTTCTATCCCAAAGTGATTCGCTGGTCGCCGGACGGCACTCGGATAATCTTCATGGACGATTCGCCAACCAACGTGGAAACAATCTACGTGGTTTCCTCCCAGGGCGGAACGCCGGTGCGGCTTCTTCCTCAGGACAATCGGCCACAACTGGATGCCCTTTGGTCGCCCGACGGGAAAAGGGTGGTCTACGCTTCCGCCGCTCAGTTTAGCTCCGGACCGTACAGTAGGCCCGAGATCCGTATCATCGATCTTGCCAGCCATACCGTCACAACGATTCCCGGATCGGAGGGCATGACGTCGCCTCGCTGGTCGCCGGACGGCCGCTATATAGCCGCGTTGAACTACGACGTCGATCTGGAAGTTTATGATTTCGAGACCCAGCATTGGACGAGTCTGCGAAAGGGAAAGGCAGATTTCCCGACTTTTTCGCACGACAGTCGATTCATCTACTTCATGGGACTTTTTGAACATGGCGTGTTTCGTGTCCCTGTTTCCGGTGGCCAGGCGGAGCAAGTAGTAGATCTCAAGGATTTCCGTTATACGGGATGGTGCACGTTTTGGATGGGGCTCGATCCGGATGACGCACCCTTGCTGCTGCGGGACAGAGGAACCGACGAAATCTACGCCTTAACCTTGGAACGGAAATAAAGCCCTCAATCCCGGAGTGACAGCAATCTCGGGGTCGACCCAACATTGCTGTCACCAATGGCAATCTGGCGGGTGTGTGAACTAAAGAACACGATGCGCCCCATGTCCCGCTTCCAAGACATGGGTTCAGCCAACCCTACCGCGGAGCCTCATACGGCTCCACCCGTAACAGATTCGACAGAATCCCCCGCTCTTCCGGACTGAACGCCGAGCCGTACCGCGCCGAATTGATCATCGTGTCCCGCTGGTCCACCGGCACTCCCCGCAGATCGCGGAAAGCCCTTCGCACCATCGTCTGCCGATCCGGAGCAAGGCCGCGTAGCTGCTGCGCCGACTGGTTCACACGCATTCGGTCGGCCGGCGAAAGGCGCTCGATATTCTCCGCGCGAGCCAGGCGGCGCTCACGCTGCGGCTCGGGCATCTGGTTCATCTGGTGCAGCTGCTGGACCGCCCTCTGCTGTTCCGTCGGATTCAGCCGATTAAATCCCGGCTCTGAGCGCAGCAGCCGCTCCTGTTGATTCACCGGGAGGTTCTGATGCTGCGCCATCCACTGCGGCAGGTGTCCCTGCTGCGGAGTCGCCCGCATCGAATAGGGTGTTCCGTTATATGCAGGGCGTGGTGCACCGGGCTGCCCATAACCCGCCGGCGGACGTCCGGGCTGAATCGGCTGCTGTTGATAGTGGCTCGCTGACTGACTGGGATAGTGCGGGTAGCCGCCTTGCTGTGGCGCATGGGGAGGCTGAGCCGTATGTCCGCCACTCTGGGGATGTCCCTGCGGATGCGACTGCGGCTGGCTATGCGGAGCAGGCGCAGGATGCGAGCCACCATGCTGAAAGCCGCCGCGCGCCTCGGCAAAGGTCACCGAAGACAACAGAATCCCCAGGCAGGCAGCCTGCGCCGCCCGTCGAGCAATCCTCGCTCTGGCCTGGAGATTTTTCACCGCTTTTTCCGTCTTTCCTTCTTTAGTTAACAGTCAGGTCGTCGCTCGTGTCGTTCTGATCCGAAAGCGACTCAAGCTGATCCAGCAACTGCGCATTGCTATCCATTGTTTCCAGATCATGCACTACCGCGGTCTGCGCCGGAACCGGCTTAGGCGTCTCCAGATCACTGAGGCCCAGATACGCGCCGCCGCCAATCAGCACCGCCGCCGTCATCGCCATCGCCACTACCGGACGCAGCGCAATCCGCGAACCATAGATCATCCGCGCACGCATCCGCTCCCACCAACTGGCCGGCGCGGCCTGGCGCTCCTCGTCGAGCCGCGCATTGAGCCGGGTCAGAAAATACGGATTCGGCTCTGGCGCCACCCACTCATCCATCAGCGCCAACGTTGCACGCAGCTCGTCCAGCTGCACGCGGCACTCTTCGCACCCGGTCAGGTGGGCTTGAACCTCGGCATTTACTTCAGCATTCAATTCTTCGGGCGCCAGCAGCATATCCGCCAGCTTCGCATTGACATCTTTGCAGTTCATCCCGGTACTCCCTTCTGCTCGCCGGTGTTTCCCGGCTTTATGCCCTAGTCTCTTAAACAAAATCTTTCAGTCGCTCTCGCAGTGTCTGGTAGGCGCGAAAGAGCAGCGACTTGGTCGCCGACTCACTCAGTTTCAACACCTCACCGATTTGCCTGTAATCCATCTCCTGATACTTGTGCATCAGCACTGCCATGCGCTGTCGCTCCGGCAATGCCGTCACCTGCGCGCGGATCGCCGCCATTCGCTCCTCGCGCAGCATTCTCTGCTCAATATTCGGATCGTCGTCGGCTACCTCCGGCGTTGAGCCCGATTCTTCATCCGGCGCGTCCAGCTCAAGCGTCTGCGCCATGCGCTCGTGCTTCGTATCCCGTGCGTGGTTTACCGCGAGGTTGGTGGCGATACGATACAGCCACGTGCTGAACTTCGCCTCTGCCCGGTAGCTCTCCCGCGAACGGTAGACCCGCAGGAAAACCTCTTGCGCCAGCTCCTCGGCAACCGCCTCATTCCGCACCATGCGGAAGAGAAAATGAATGATCTGCCGGTGATACTTTCCAACCAGATAGTTATATCCAGCCTCATCACCGGCGGCCACTGCCAGCATGACTTCCGCGTCTGTCCGCTCGGTTCCTGCCCCGGAATCCGTCCGTACGTCGGCCAGGTTCATGCCGCGCGCCATCGGCATCCGCCCGGCGTTCATGCCGGGGCTTGCACCCGGATTGCCGACCGCGAGGCTAGCCATATCTTCTCGGACACCATTTTCCGTAGAAGGTTGCCAGAGGGCATCCCCCCCGCCTGCTGGCGGGGTGCACCGTGCAGCTCCCCGGAGGTCGGCCGCTCGGTGCTGAATCGCATTGGAAGAGAGCGCAAACGCATCATGCCAGAACTTCATGCCAGCTCGGGCCGGCGAACAGCTTCTCCAGACTCGCAAAAAGTCATCCGCCAGACGCACCCGCTTTCCGTCGCCAGCCGCGGCGGGAGCGAATTGAAGCGCAAGGCAAGCTGATGATACTCTACCGAAGTAGCCCCCGCCTGATGCCAAGGCGACACCCTGTGACGTACTCAGGGCACAACGGGCAACTCCAGCCCTCCCGGGCGCTTAACTCAGCGGTAGAGTGCCACCTTCACACGGTGGAAGTCGCAGGTTCGAATCCTGCAGCGCCCACCATAAAAACCAGTCCTTTTAGGCCATCGTTTGACCCTAGCCGATAGTAACTTGGTAGGATTTCGAGATGTTCAGATTCCGTGGCCCGGCAACACTCAGCCAATGGCTGGTTCGCATTTTCGCTGTCGCTGTAGCGATTTTCCTGATCTGGTGGATGCTTAAAGTCTTCATCTAGTAATGAATTAGTACACATCGCATCGAACCAGAAAATACCGTAATGTCTTAAATTATGCTGTAAATGATTGAGCCTTATAGGTTATGATGGTCGACACGGCGGAAGTTACAGACTTTGAATGCTGCGGCGCCCGCCTTGAACAAAGATACATCTTCCCGGAACATCAGCCTAAATCTGTCCCGCTATTCCCGAACCCTCAGAGATGAGGATCGGCGACTACGGCAGTTGGCGCCGGCTGCACCTCACCGGCTCAACCTGCAATAGATTTTCAACTGGACTGACCATATCTCGCCAGGTTTGACGACTCTGCCTGGTATAGAGCGCTCTTTGCGAGCGGCAGTCTTCACATGGTTCGCCTTTTTTGGAGAGGAAGAAATGGCTTTTGAAAACCGCGTTTTCTATTTTCGCCAT
>Ga0206935_10021_pt2 | contig 62477 bp, 47 predicted proteins | sample Alteio_BWOrgHeat_13_FD_152924 | JGI IMG/M metagenome (GOLD analysis project Ga0206935, IMG submission 152924) | Enriched cells from forest soil in Barre Woods Harvard Forest LTER site, Petersham, Massachusetts, United States -... | ecosystem: Environmental > Terrestrial > Soil > Temperate forest >...
CTTTCCGGCACACAGATAATGCGAGATCCACAGGCTATCCCCGTCAACGAAGAAGCACGGCTGATTCCCATCTGGTCGATGGTGGCCGCCGGAATTGCCTTCGTGGTCGTTGAATATTACTGGTGGATGATTTTGCCCCAGTTCCGGCATCATGCGCCGCCACCCATTGGTCTCAGGATCTACTTCAATCTATCTTGGGGCCTTCTGGCAGCGCTCTACTTCCTGATGGTGGGTTACGTAAGCCGCGACGCGCCGCGGCGCTCAATGAGCACCCGCTTCTGGATGATGATCTGCTTTGTGTTGCCCGGCGGAATCGGCGCTGTGCTTTATTTCCTGCTGCGGCTGCCGGTGACCTCGCGGTGTGCGGCCTGCGGAACACATGTGCAGAATGAGTTCCACTTCTGTCCGCAGTGCAATTATCAACTCAATGCGAGCTGCGGAAACTGCTTCCGTTCAGTGCGAATTACAGACCAGTTCTGCACGCGATGCGGTCATGAACTGGCCGGCGACCAGATGCCGGCGCGCCTGCGGACGTTAGCGGACTAGGTCCGGCTTCGGCGGGCAGTGGGCTCTCCCGGACGACAGCACAGCGAGCGATCCTCTACGATAGCTGTGAGGAGTTCTCGAGCCGTGACGAACAGTGGTTCCAAGGCCGATTCCCTGCATCCGAATGCTGCTGCCGGTGCTCCAATCCCCATGCCCCTTACGGCAGTAATCATTGATGACGAACAGCTTGCCCGCGAAGAACTGCGCTATTTGCTGGATTCGACCGGTAGCGTGGATGTTCTGGCGGAAGGCTCCAACGGCATCGAGGCAATCGAGTTGGTCGCCGAGCACCATCCGGATGTGGTCTTCCTGGATGTGCAGATGCCCGGTTTGGACGGCTTTGCCGTGCTGAAACACCTCACCGAACATGCCGCCGTGGAACGCATGCCGCAGATCATCTTCGCCACCGCCTACGACCAGTATGCGGTGCGCGCCTTTGACGTGAATGCGGTTGACTACCTGATGAAGCCTTTTGACCGAAGCCGAATTGTGCAGGCGCTGGACCGGACCCGTGCGCGGCTGCTGGACAGCGGACCAGAGTCCGTAGCATCCGGTTCCGGTGAGAGCGTTCCACGAAGTATCGGTCTGAGTGGCAATAGGGGAGGAGAATCAGGTATTCATTCTTTGCTCGAGATGCTGCAGAGGCAGCAGAATACTCCCCCTTCTCCGGCACCCAGCAGATCCCCGAACAAACTGATCGTGCAGGTGCAAAACCGGCTGCTCCTGGTGGACCAAGCAGAAATTTGTTATGCAGCAATCGAGGAAGGCACAATTCGCGTGGTTACTCCCATGATTGAGGGGCACTCCAAGTGCCGCACGCTTGAAGAACTGCTGGAATTGCTGGACCCTAACGTCTTCTGGAGGGCGCATCGAGGTTTTGTGGTGAATATCAATCACATCCGCGAAGTAGTGCCATGGTTCAAGTCGAGCTATCAGCTGCGCATGGATGATCGGAAGCAAACAGAGATTCCCGTGAGCCGGGCTCAAACGCGCAGGCTGCGAGAGTTGTTCAACCTATAACGAGGTTTAGACCAAAGGGTGGGACATAACGATGATTGCGCCGATCCGCTTCATTACACATACATTTATCGACTTCTTTGGCATTACGCAGCCTACGCCGAAACAAGAGCGGCAGGTAGAGTGGTTTATCTGCGGCCTGCTGGCGCTGATCCTTTTGGGAACGGCACTCGTCTTCTGGGTGGTTCTTGTCGGGTTTGGCCGGTAGTCGCCCTAAACCGATCTTAGCTAGTCGTAGCGCTCAAAGATGATTTGCTTCTTGTGCCAACCGTGGCCAGTCAGCCGCTCGCGCACTGCCGAGACCATATTGTTTAATCCGCAGATGTAAGTGTGAATGTCGAAGGCCAGCGGCTGAGCAACAACCTGCTCCTCAACAGCTACTACGGTGTCGGCGACAGCTCCGGCAACGGAGTTGGCCGAGGTGACAGCCTGTATCGATGCCAAGGCACCGCCGCGTGACTCCACGATGGGGCCGAGATGTTCCTGGACATAGCCTCGTTTGCCAGTCCATTCATCACCGGCACGGCTGAGGGTGGTGACATAGTGGAAATTTTCGCGCTCTTCGGCGAGACGGTCGAAGTAGTCGCGGTAGTAGATCTCGCTCTCGTGACGTGTGCCGTAGATGAGCCAGATCTGCCTGCCCTCGCTGCGATCCATACCGGCATCAGGGCCGGTTTCAGGAAAGAGCCACTGCGTGAAGCCGCGCATAGGCGCGATGCCCGTGCCGGTGGCGACGAAGATCGAGTCCGTGACGGGGTTACGCAACACGAAGTGGCCATGCGGCCCATGCACCTGCACCGAGTCCCCGACGGGCAGATCTACCAGATAGTTTGAGAAGAAGCCGCTCTCGACACGGTTGACGCACAAGTCGAACCGATTGCTGCTGGAGGCTGAGGCGATTGAGTAGGCCCGTGTCTGGCTTTTGCCGCGGCCGTCGACAGCTACAGCCGAGAGGAACTGCCCGGGAGCGAAGTCAAAACGCTCCATCTCGTCGATGACGAACTCAAGATGATAGCACTGGGCGGATTCAGAAATGCAGGCTTTCTGGGTTAGGCGGGCAGTGTAGGTTGGGCGCTGCAAAATGAGTCCTCGCTGAAAAGCGGAAGTGGTCAAGCGTAAACCTGACTCAATAATAAGACGCGAGAAAGTGGTAAATCGGTTCCGCGAAGCCTGCGCCTGCGGCCGGAAAGTACATATTCTTGTACTCTTCCGACCGCTATAGCGCGAATTTTCCCGCCCTGTGGGACAGCGCGATTTATGGCTGTTGCTAGAGGCTTCGGATGGTCTCAAAGAGGAACCAGCCGCGACGCTCAGCCTCATCGATCCAGTTCTCAAGCAGGCTGGTGGTCGCTACGTCATTCAGCTCTGAGGTGAGCTCGTGTGTTTCGCGCATGTATTCGACGAGTTGAAGATTGTCCTGGTGCAACTCGGCGAGCATGAGCTTGGGGGCGACGAAGGCCTCTGCATTGTCTTTGAGGCGCTGGTATTTGGCGATCTCGCCAATGGAGTGCAGCGTAGTTTCGCCGATCTTGCGGGCACGCTCGGCAATGTCGTCTGAAATGGCAAATATTTGGTCCGCGTGCTCATCAAGGAGCAGGTGATAATCGCGGAAGTGCGGACCGCTCATGTGCCAATGGAAATTCTTTGTCTTGATGTAGAGAACGAATACGTCGGCGAGCAAGTGACGAAGCGCCTCTGCGATTTGAGCCGTGCCTTTACGGGAAAGATCGGTGGGGGTGAGAAGGTCTGAGCTATTTTGGGTCTTCTGGGCGACTACTTTACCAGCCATTTCTTCTTCTCCTTGTTTTACCGTAGACGATCCGGAACTTGAGATGCGCGGGCGCCGCATTCGGCGTCATTGCAATGCACATTTTTTCAGCACTTTCATGGACCGCTTGGTCAGTTTACTCTCAGGGTCTTTCGCTGCCGACGCGGGCGGCTTCAAACTCATCGCCTTTGTTCCAGACGATGGGCTTTTTGGAAGTGATAACTTGCCAGCCCAAATCCATACCAAAGCGGATGAGCTTGGCGTTGCCATTGAAATCCCAGTCGGGGCGGAAGTTGTCAGTGAAGTTGTGATAGTCGTGGTCGACGAATTCAGTGAACTTAGCCTCTCCCCAGGCGCGGTCGTGGCCCTGAAACAACGTGCCCTCCTCAACCGAAAAAGCGGGGATGCCAACGCGGGAGAGCGAAAAATGGTCCGAACGATAGTAGCTCCCCGCCTCAGGACGCGGGTCCGGGACGATAGTCAGCCCAAAGGCTTTTGTCGTCTTCTCGACCTCGGAATAGAAGCTAGTGCGCTGGACGCCATTGACATTAACCTCTTGCGGAACGCCGACAGGCAGAACCATGTCGTAGTTGATATCAAGCGCGATCTGGCCGACCGGGATAGGCGGGTTCTGGCCAAGGTACTGAGAACCGAGCAGGCCCTGCTCCTCAGCGGTAACTGCGGAGAAAACAACGGAGTGGGGCAGTCCAGCCGCTAATGTGTGCTGGAGATTACTCCAGACGCGGGCGAGTTCGAGGATCATGCCGACGCCAGTAGCGTTGTCAGCGGCGCCGTTATATATGTTGTCGCCTGCCATGCCGGGAACCATGCCCAGATGGTCATAGTGGGCCGTGTAAAGGACAGCCTGATCCCTTCCCCCCTGGAGCGATTTCTGATCCGCTTGTAAAACTCCGACTACATTCGGCGATTGGAAAGCTCGCACTGTCGAGGCGACATGAGCCTTAAGGTGAACCGGCATCTCCACTGCCTTGAAACCGCGGCGACCCGCAGCGGCAAATTGCTGGTCAAAGTCGAGGCCGGCAGCCGCGAATAGTTGCTTCGCGATGCCGAGTTGGATCCAGCTTGCGGCCTTCAGATGTGGATCCTTGTCGTCCCGGAGGAAGGTCTTTTCGCTGGTATTTGAGTTCTTGACGACGTCCCAGCCGTAGCTAGCCAAATCAGTCTTGTGGATGATGAGCGCACCGACGGCGCCCATACGCGCGGCCTGCTCGAATTTGTAAGTCCACCGGCCGTAGTAGGTCAGTGCTCTGCCGCCAAAGAATTTCGGATCATCGGAAGGCGGGTCGCCCACGATACAGACGATGACCTTACCCTTGACGTCGGCACCCGCGTAGTCGTCCCACTGAAACTCGGGCGCTGAGGCACCATAACCGATGAAGACAAGCGGTGCGTCGATATCAACAGCAGGGGTGAGGGTCTGGTTGGCTACGACGTAATCATCGGCATACTTGAGTGTGATCGGACTACCCGACGTCGGCACCAGGCTCATCGACGTCTGGTCGCCCTGCACCTTCATGCCGACGAAGTTAATGTTCTGGAAGTAGGTTCCATTGTCCCCGACTGGCTTGAGACCGTAAACGGCGAACTGGGTGGCGATGTATTTGGCGGCCAACTCGCCTCCGCGCAACCCAGGATAGCGCCCCTCCAGCAAATCATCCGACAGGAACTGGACGTGGGCGCGGATCTTTGCCGGGTCGATGCCGGCCTCGAACGTCTTAATGCTTTGGGCTGTTGGCGTAGCGACGTCCTGTGCAGCCAGGGTGAGGGTGAATGGCGCAAACGGAATCAGGGCGGCCAGGGCCAGGCAATGCTTGAAGGTTTTCAAAAGCTGAACTCCAGAGGGCCGTGCAGGAATGAGACTGATGTGTGGATGTTCTCAAACGCCGATAGGGTCATGCAACCGTCCGTCTACTCGAGTGCCTTGGTAAGGCGTTCAACTTCCTGGCGAAGTTCAGACAACTCGCGAGTGAGAATGGCAACTTCAGCTTCAAGTTGGGCAACGCGCTCTTTGAGCTCTTCGTCGTCAGGCGAGGGCACGGCAGGGGCGTAATATAGTGCAGACGAAGAGGAAGATGCTGGCGGCTCGAACGTTTCCACATCGCCTGAGAGCAGGTGGGCGTAGCGCGCTTCTTTGGTGCCAGCCTGTCGCGGAAGCAGCTTGACCACCGCGGGCTCACGAGCACCAAGTTTCTGAAGTGCGTTGACCACGTCGCTTAGTTCATCGAACCTGTACATGCGTTCAGTGCGACCCCGCAGTTCACCCGGAGTTTGCGGACCACGCAGCAGAAGAACGCAGATGAGCGCCGTCTCAGCGCGGGTAAAGTTGAAGACCTCCTGCAGGTGATGCTCGAACTTTGGTACTCGGCTGTCTCCGCGAACAGCGCCGGCAAGGCGATCATCCTCAAGCCCGTGGAGCGCCTGGCGAACTTCCACTTCATCAAGGGCCATTACCGGCTCGCGGTTGTTTTTCTGATTGCACGCATTTACCAGCGCGTTGAGCGAGAGCGGATAGTACTCCGGGGTGGTGACTTCCTTTTCAATGAGAGCGCCAAGGACTCGGGCTTCGGTCGGGGTTAGCTGCATGGGTGAAAGCCTCTTCTGCTCATCTTCGCAGATTTCGAGGACGATCCTTCATCCTGCATCTGCCTGCGGGCGGACATAGGCCGTCGACCTTTCCGCTATTCGACGGTGACAGATTTGGCCAAGTTTCTCGGCTGATCTACATCGCAGCCGCGACGGACGGCTATGTGGTACGCAAGTAGCTGCAATGGGACGATCTCGAGCAATGGCAGCAGCAACTCCGGTGCCTGAGGGATAAAGATTACGTGCTCGACCAACTCGGCTAAATCCTTCTGGCCTTCGACTGCTACCGCGATGACGCGCCCGGAGCGGGCAGTTACTTCCTGCACGTTGGAAAGAGTCTTTTCGTAGCGCAGCCGCGAGCCTGCATCGTTGGGGTCCTGTGTTGCAAGGACAACTACGGGGAGGGATTCGTCGATAAGCGCATTGGGTCCATGCTTCATCTCGCCAGCGGGATAGCCTTCCGCATGGATATAGCTGATCTCTTTCAGCTTGAGAGCGCCTTCGAGCGCTATAGGGAAATGGATGCCGCGGCCGAGGTATAGGAAGTCTTGCGCGTTGCAGTAGAGCTGAGCCAGCCGTTCGCACTTATGTGAGATGGATTGAATCATCTCTTCAATCTTGGCGGGGATGCGGCTTAGCTCTTCGATGAGATTGAGCGACTGCGCCTCAGTAACGGCGCCGCGCACCTGGGCCAGGTGCAGTGTGAAGAGGAAAAGCGCGGTGATCTGAGCAGTGAAGGCCTTGGTAGAGGCGACCCCAATCTCAGGCCCGGCGTGGGTATAGATAGTGCCGTTGGCATCGCGGGTGATCATGGCGCCCACGACGTTGCAGATGGCAACTGTCTTGGATCCGAGCGCGATCATCTCACGCTGGGCGGCAAGCGTGTCCGCCGTTTCGCCGGATTGGGTGATCAACAGGCCGAGGGCATTTGGGTCGGCGATAGGATCGCGGTAACGATATTCGCTGGCGTAATCCACTTCAACAGGGATGCGGGCAAGGCGCTCGATCATGTATTTGCCGGCAGTGGCGGCGTGCCAGCTGGTACCGCAGGCGGCGATGTTGATACTGGTGACCTGGGCTAGTTCTTCCGGCTTGAATCCCATTTCGTTGAGGAAGACCTGGCCGGTGTCGAGGGAAACGCGGCCGAGAGTGGTATCGCGGATGGCGCGCGGCTGCTCCCAGATTTCCTTGAGCATGAAGTGCTTGAACCCGCCCTTTTCAGCCTGGATGGGATCCCAAAGGATGCGCTGGGTTTTGAGCGGGAGCGGGTTGCCGCTGAAGTCGGTAAGCTCAATTCCGGCGCGGGTGAGGATCGCCATTTCGCCATCGTTGAGAAAGGCAATATTGCGTGTGTGGTGCAGAATGCCGGGGACGTCGGAGGCGACGAAATACTCCCCAATACCGTTTTCGCCGTTTCCAATGCCGAGGACGACCGGTGGACCCTGGCGGGCAGCGATGATTTTGTCTGGCTCTCGAGACGACAGCACACCTAGCGCGAAGGCTCCGGTAAGACGCTGGACCGCTTGGCGAACGGCCACTTCCAGCAGGATTGGCGCTCCTGAAGCCTCAGCATTCTTCTGAACCTGCTCGATCAGGTGAGCAATGATCTCGGTGTCGGTTTCGGTGACGAAGACGTGCCCCTGGGTGGTTAGTTCCCTCTTCAATTCAAGATAATTTTCGACAATACCGTTATGCACGACGACGATACGGCCGGTACAGTCGCGGTGGGGATGAGCGTTTTCTTCCGTCGGTCGGCCGTGAGTGGCCCAGCGCGTGTGCCCGATGCCGTAGGTGCCGTGAAGAGGCTGCTGGCGCAGAACCTCCTCAATGTTACGCAGCTTGCCGGGTGCGCGGCGCACGGACAGCTTGTCTTCGCCGGGACTGCCGACAGCAATGCCGGCTGAGTCATAGCCGCGGTATTCGAGACGACGCAGACCTTCGAGAATGACAGGAACGACTTCTTTAGGGCCAACGTAGCCTACGATTCCGCACATGGGTTGATTGTAAGACCCAGGATAGAGCGGTTAGTTGTGCTGGATTAGTCGTCGGAACGGCGGAAGAAGGCACCGAACTGCGCCGCGGGAGCCATCAGGAGGATGGCGATTAGCTGCGACCAATGGGAGAGATTCGGCGTTTCATACCACGACCACATTGCCACCACTCCAATCGTGCATGCAATAGCTGCTCCAATGCCCAGGGCAAACCGCCGATAAAACGACGCCCCCACAGCAGAGCCGATAACCGCAAAGACAATGCCGTAGACGGCTGTAATCCATATCAGGCTGGTCGAAGCGGGCTTTTCGGGAGGGATATGGCCGAGAACGAAAAAGAGAATCGACGAGACAGCGGAGATCAGATAGCCGACGAACCAGCCAGCGAGACTGCGGCCAATAGCTTTGCCAGTCGAGCTTCCGGTCTCTGTTTCAGCGTTGACGCTCGCCTCGTTCGCCATGAGTCGTTATTCCTCAATGCGATAGGTGTAATCCTCGATAACCGGGTTGGTCAAGATCTCTTTGGCCACTCGCTCCACCTCGCTGCTCGCACTTTCCGGAGTTAGCGAATCGGCCAGGGAAAGTACAAAATACTTGCCCTGGCGCACGCTCTCAACGCTGGTAAAACGCATTTTTTGGAGCGCGTTCTGGATGGTCTGTCCCTGGGGATCAAGAACGGAGGTCTTCAGTGTGACGTAGACATGAGCCTTCATTTCCGTGATTATAGTAGTTCCGGCGGATGGTCGGAGGCAGTCCCAAACTTCACCTCATCTGACAGAAACAGTCGAACGCTACCCCAAAGGATGGAGCAAGCGCAATGATCAACTATCTGGAGCTACCGATCGGCGATCGGGCCCCCGAAGTTTTCCGGGCAGTCATAGAGATTCCAAAGGATGGGACGAATAAGTTCGAGTACGACAAGGAACTGCATGTCTTCAAGCTGGACCGGAATCTATACTCGCCGGTGCACTATCCCGGCGACTATGGATTTATTCCTTCGACGTTGAGCGATGACGGCGACCCGTTGGATGTGCTGGTGCTGGTGCCTACGGGGAGCTTCTCTGGTTGCGTGCATGAGGTGCGTCCGATCGGGCTGATGGAGATGATGGATCAGGGCGTGCTCGACGAGAAGGTGCTGGCTGTGGGCAACCATAATCCGCGCTACAACAATGTGTGGAATTACACAGATATTTATCCGCACATGTTGAAGGAGATTACACACTTCTTCGCGATCTACAAGGACCTTGAGGGCAAGCGCGTCGAGATCAAAGGCTGGCACGACGCATCCTATGCGCGCGACCACATCATCCGTGCGAAAAAACTTTTCGATGAAGCCAAGGCAAAGAAAACCCAGAAGGCTTGAGGCGCGCCGCGATGCCCCGGTTTCTTCTTCTCACTTCTCTACTCCTTGCCGTGCTTCCAGCTGCATACTGTACCGGTCAAGAGACCGTGCGCGATGCCTCTGAGATCCGCTCGTACTATGAAGCCGGCCTGCACAAGAACGGAATTCTCGGCAGCAGCCTTGTCCTAGTTCGTGATGGCAAGGTAGTTCTGCGCGATATGTACGGCGTGCAGAGCAAGTCTCCCGATGCGCCGGTGGATGAGAACACGACCTACCATTGGGCCTCGTGCAGTAAGACACTGACAGGTATTGCGATCATGCAGTTGCGAGATCGCGGGCTGCTGTCGCTGGATGACCCACTGATCAAGTACATTCCAGAACTGGCTTCGGTACATGATCAGTTCGGACCAATCGGACAAGTGACGATACGTCACGTAATGTCCCACTCAGGCGGCTTTCGCGACGCTACATGGCCGTGGCACGACGACGACAAGGCATGGCAGCCATTTGAGCCAACGCAATGGTCGCAACTTGTGGCGATGATGCCGTACACCGAGGTGGCCTTTGCCCCGGGCTCACGGTTCAGCTATTCGAACCTGGGCGTGGTCTTTCTAGGGGAGATCATAGAGCGCCTTTCAGGCGATCCCTATGCGGTGTACATGGAAAAGAACGTGCTGCGGCCACTGGGAATGAGCCGTTCCTACTACGATCGCAGCCCGTACTTTTTGCTCAAATACCGCTCGCATAGCTGGGACCTGAAAGAGGGCAAGCTGAGCGAGGATCCATTCGACTTCAACACAGGTATTACGCGGTCAAATGGCGGGTTGAACGCGCCTATCTCCGACATGCTGAAGTATCTCGGATTTCTTCTCGGCGATCCGGCCAACGCAGCTCGACAGGTAGAATACGACGTTGTGCTGAAGCGGGCTTCGCTGGAGGAGATGTGGAAGCCGTTTATACCGGTTACTCCAGATGACGATTTTCAATCGCGCCCCGGGGCGCATGACGAAGTCGCCACGAGCTTCTTTGTACACACTGATGGGGCATTGAAGCTGATCGGACATGCCGGGTGGCAGAACGGCTTTCGCAGCCATTTTTATATCGAACCGAAGACACGCAGCGCCTATATCGTGGTTTACAACACGGACGCACAGGACCCACAACAAAATACGCGCAGCTTTGACTTCATTCTGCGCGATTATCTGATCGATCACTTCTTCAACAAGTAGCTCAATCGGCCGCAGTAGCGGCAAGGCGGCGATTCTTGCCAATCGTCGTCAGCCAATACAGCAGCGGGCCGACCAGTGCGACAAGCACTGCCAGCAGAATCGCGGGGAAGCCGTCAACAACCTGCTCGTTCCGCGAGGCATAGAGCGCGTAGCCGATCAGCGCGGCAGGACCGACGCCCAGGGCGCATGCAAAGGCAAGATTGCCCGCCTTGAACGGACGGTGCAGATTTGGCTCGCGTACGCGGAGAACGATGAGCGCTACGAATTCAAGTAGCAGGCTGGCACCATAGAGAATGAGATCGATGGAAATCAGACGCTCGAATGGCAGCTTGAGCGCGAGGGCCCACGCGAGACCACAGAACAGCACAGAAACCCACGGCACGCCGCGTGAGTTGATGCGGGCGATCGAACGCGGAAGCATTCGATCCTCAGCCATGGCCATAGGCAAGCGAGTGTAGCTCATAACCAATGCATTGAACATACCGAAACCGCTGATAACCCCACCCGCAACTATGGCAAAGCCGAGCCACGGGCCCGCGACACTGCGAGCCGCATCCACCCATGCACCGGTAGAAAAGTTGTCAGACGGGAGACCGGCAAAGGCCATCGCCAGCAGTGGCAGAATATAAGTAATTGCAACCAGCAGAGCGGAGCCAATCATTGCGCGAGGATACGTGCGCTGCGGGTTCTCAACTTCTTTCGCGACCGTGGAGGCGTTGTCCCAGCCCATGTAGTTCCACATGGCAACCAGCACAGCCGTAGAGAGAGCCGATTCAGAGGAAACGTGTTTCCACTGCACGACAGAATGTTGCGCAAAGCCCTGCCAAACCCCCACCACAATAAAAACCGCAAAGGGCGAGAGCAATAAAAGAAAGAGCCAGACAGACCCATCGCCAACCGAAGGCGCGCCGCGCAGATTCCACAAACAACAGATGACGACGACGGCGAGTGACCAAGCCAGGCCATGCCAGCCGGCAGTGAGTGCCGGATTGAATTTGCCCAGATAGGTCACACAAAAAGCCGGATAAATGGCCATGTCAAAGACACTGGCCGAAAGCGAAAGCCAGCCTTCCTGATATCCCCAGAAAGGGCCCAGAGCGCGGCGAACCCAAATATAGAAGCCGCCGTCGGCGGGGATAGCGCTTGCCAACTCACCGATCATCAGCGTCGTGGGCAGGCTCCAGATGAAAGGCAACACCAGAAGGATAACGATGGCAGTGCCGTAGCCCGCCCCGCCGAGGATGTCCTCAATGGCATAGGGACCGCCTGAAACCATGAAATAGGTAGCGGCGATAAGCGGAATCATCAGGAGCTTCCGCTGACCAGACTGGGGCGCAAGGCGCATAAATGTGAGATTAGCAACGATTCTCGAATGCCCCAAGCACAAAATGCCCCACCGAAGGACATTTTCAAGGTGATGCGGTAACTGGCAAAATCTCTTTCATCGAATAACCTGAAAGTTTAGCCTTTTAACGCCACAGCGCGGCACTGGATCAGGTTCGGGTATAATCCGAAAGAAAGCCGGAGAGATGGCCGAGTGGCTGAAGGCGGCGGTTTGCTAAACCGTTGTAGGGTCAAAAGCTCTACCGGGGGTTCGAATCCCCCTCTCTCCGCCAGTCGATCTAAACCAATAATTCCAAACGGGTTATAGAAAAATAGAAAAACTTGCCTGACGTCTCTTAGTAGCCTGGACTGATTTTCATTTCAAGTGTATGTCCCAACTTAACCGTAGATCGATACCATAGCGCTGCTACAGCTTGCTTGGCATGAACATCCCCACCTCTACTCGTGACTTGCAATTCACTCGTCGCGCATTCTGTCTCGGCGCCTCTGCAATGGTAGGGAGCACGGCACTCACGGCACAGCACGCGAACCCGGATAACGGGTATCTGCTGGTAGCCAGGACAGACCGCAACCGCGTCCTGGACGCGGCCAGGCATTATCTTTCCCTCTCACCTCGCACTGTCACCAGTTTCCCGTCCTCTCGCAGTCCCGGCGGATCGCACGACTTCTTCTCACAGGCGGACTACTTCTGGCCAAACCCCGCGAATCCCGATGGCCCTTACGTTAATCGCGATGGCCAGAGTAATCCGGATAACTTCAACGAGCACCGCAAGGCAATGATCGCATTGTCGATCCAGATGCCGGCATTAACTTCCGCATGGCTGCTGACGGGCAACTCGCATTATGGACGGCACGCAGCCGATCACCTGCGCGCCTGGTTTGTTACTCCCGAAACACACATGACGCCTAACCTTGAATTCGCTCAAGGTGTGCGCGGCGTTTCAACCGGTCGATCATACGGCATTATCGACACGCTGCACTTGGTTGAAGTTGCGCGCGCAGCCAGTATGATCGCGCCGAAGTTATTATCAGGTAGTGACCGCACAGCCCTACTCGAATGGTTCAGCCAATATCTGCACTGGATGAAATCGAGCGAAAAAGGCCTCGCAGAAAAGAACGCATTGAACAATCATGCAGTGTGCTGGGCGCTGCAGGCATCAGAGTTTGCTCGCCTTATTGGAGATACCGCAACACGCTCCGATATTGCAACACGGTTCACCAGCGTGTTTCTTCCCGATCAGATGGCTGCCGACGGTAGCTTTCCCAGAGAGCTTGAACGCACCAAGCCCTACGGGTACTCCATTTTTAACTTCGACTCCATGGCGATGCTATGCCAATCCCTGCTCGATAGCCAAAGGGATCTCTTCGCTTTTGTACTACCCGACGGTCGCGGTATCTGTAAAGGTACTGCCTTTCTCTATCCTTACTTGCGTGATCGAAACACGTGGCCTTATAAGAAGGATATCGAGCACTTTACGTCATGGCCAGTTCGCTCACCAGGCCTGCTCTTCACAGGCCTCGCCTGCAATCAAAGCGGATATCTCGAGTTATGGGCGCGACTCGATCCCGACCCTTCTGATCCCGAGATCATCCGCAACAATCCGGTAAGGCAGCCGTTGCTATGGTTTAATAACTTCCGATAACTCCGCCACCGACTTCTAACTCAACCGAATTACGATGAAGTTATGGCAGTGACTTCGGTTGATCCGTACTAAATTTCGCCGTTCAACCGTCCTGTCTACCCGTACCCTTGTCGGACTATGGCAGAATAGCGCTGTGTTGTTTCCTTTGAGGGATGGGAAGTGTCCCCAGGCAAATCCAGTCATGTCCGGTTGCTTGACGTAGCGCGAGCCTGCGGGCTCTCGGTGTCCACCGTCTCGATAGTGCTCAGCGATGCGCCGCTGTCGCAGTACGTTGCGGCTAGCACCCGCGAGCAGATTCGCGCCATGGCCCAGCAACTCGGCTATCATCCCGACGCGTATGCCCGCTCGCTGCGTCGCCGACGTAGCCACACGATCGGTGTCGTTGCATTCGATCTGTCCGACCCGTTTTGCATTCCGATCGTGCGCGGGATTCAGGAGGGGTTGGGCCCCGTGAGCTATCTGCCCCTGTTGATGGATGCGCAGGGCGAGCGCGAGCTATTCGACAGCTATCTGCAAAGAATCCTCGAGCGCCGGGCTGAAGGCCTGATCGTAATCGCAAGCTGGATATTCAACGAATCGAACCTGCTCTCGGACGTAAAAAAGAACAACGTGCCGTTAGTCATCGTCGCTCGCGATCTTACCGACCGTGAGATCAGCTCCGTGCAGGTAGACAACCAAGCTGGAGGCGTCTTGGCGATGCGCCACCTCTATGAGCTGGGCCACCGTCAGATTGCCGTGATTCGTGGTCCTGAGGAACTATTTGACAGCGCGCCTCGGTGGGCCGGGGTCCAGCTTTTCAGTTCAGAGGCAGGCATAAGGATCGATTCGGCATTGGTCTACCAGCTTCCCAACTCTGCCGGTCCGACATTTGGATTCGACGGTGGAGTTGAATTTTCGAAACAGATGCTGGCAGCGGGCCGACCATTCAGTGCAGTGGTTGCCTTCGATGACCTGACAGCACTGGGTGTGATCCGGGGGCTTGCCGAAGCTGGTCTCAGTGTTCCTCAAGACTGCTCTGTCCTGGGCTTTGACGACGTCCTGCCGGCAGCCGTCTCAACTCCGGGACTTACCACTATTCGCCAGCCGCTCAAGGAGATGGGAATCATCGCGGCACGCTGGGCGCTTGAAGCGGTCGATGCACGGGAACAAGGAACCCCAGCGACGCTGCTGTCCCACCACGCCGAGCCTGAGCTGGTCGTGAGAGGATCCACCGCAACTTTGATCAAAGAGATTAAAAAGAAGCGGACAAAAAGTCTATCTCTCTCTGCCTGACTCTCCCATTGACGTCTAATCTCATACCTATTCCTGCGCCGCAAGCTCCGCGTCGGCTGAGCTGTCCCCAGAGCGATCCTGTTGCAGCAGGTCGTTAGACGACTTATGCAACTTCGCCGTCAGATCAAACTCCTCGCGCGCCTGAGTGGTCTGGCCAAGCTTTGCCAACGCCTGTCCCCGGGTGTAATGGAGACTTGCGCTATGCGGAGCAAGGGCCAGCGCGTGGTCCACCATCTCAAGCGCCTCCTTGTAGCGCGCTGCATCGCGATACAGCTTGGCCAGACCAAACCACGAGTTCACCAGCGAGTTGTCATGCTCAATCGCCTGCCGAAAATAGCCCTCAGCCTTGTCAGGTTGATTTAACTGCGAATAGAGAATTCCAAGATCCTCATAGTTGTAAGCAAAGCTTGGCTCGATTGCTACATCACGCTCAAGTTCGACAGTTGCCTCTGGATAGGCATGCTGTTCAAGATAGGTGCGGCCAAGAAAATAGTGCACCATAGGCATATCCGGACGAGCCGCGGCTGCATAATGAAACTCTGTAAGCGCCTTGCCCGTGTCATGCTCTGCCAGCCACGCCTTGCCGGCATACATGTGGAACTCCGATGTGCCCCGGCCAATAGCAAGCATTTGGTCAAAGGCACGCGCTTTCAACTCGGAGTAGGAAGACTTGCTCGCCGCAATTGTCAGCACATAGAGGTAGTTGAGGTTTGTCGACTCCCGATCCCAGAGCGGCACGAGGGTGTCAGATGCTTCTTTGTACTTGTTGCCAAAAAAGTAGCAGAGCCCAAGCAAATATCTGGCCTGTATTGAATCCGGCTTGCGTTGCAGGACTTCGGTAAAGGGGCCGATCGCCGACGAGAAATCATTTTTCCTATAGTAGGTCAGCCCGATGTTCAACTGGATGCCGGATTCGTCCGGCGAAAGCGTCTTCGCTTTGCGCAACTCGGCGAGAGCTTCGTCCCATCGCTTGTCTCGCATATAAGCAACGCCCAGATTCACATGGGCCGCCCCCGAGTTAGGATCCAGAGCAATTACCTTCCGGAAATCCTCTTCGGCAACCGCGAGCTGACCGTTCTGCAAAGCCTCTTTGCCATGTCGAAAAAGCGTCGCCGGATCGGCGGCGACTCTGTCTGGAATTTCCCGGCGGTCAGCACTCGCGGCACGTTGAGCCGGAGCGCTTCGCAGGAGGCAAAGCAGCGCCAGCAACAACACGCCATCCATCCGACTCATGCGCTTCGGCCTCTGGGCAGCAGTTTAGCAAGAAGCCGACAGGCGTCCCTGTAGGAATTCCTTCCATCTCAATGGTTCGTCCGGGAGACGATTGCTATAGCAAAAATCTATTAAAAAACCTCTTGACTTAAGTTTCAAACGTTTTAATATGCCAATCATTGCTGCTGCATCCGTTTCGGATCAAGCAGCTGCCCAGGATTACGTCCCAAATCGCGCGTCGCTGATTTCCTTCTGGAGGCGTTGTCACTATGTATTCCCGTGATCTTTATTTGTCAAAGACCTGTCGTCCGTCCTTTCCCGGGATTTTCAAACCCACTGGCCGTCCCGTAAGTCCCTGGCGATCTCGAACTGCGCATTGCCTGTTTGCCGCAGTGTGCCTTCTGCTGCCGGGCGCGGCGCTGGCGCAGGAGTCCGGCTCGATCAACGGCGCGGTGACAGACCAAAATGGAAGCGCCATTCCGAGCGCGCAGGTCACTGTGACCAGCGCCACTCAGGGAACGGCCGTTACTACCACCACCAACAACTCAGGAGAATACTCCGTTCCGGCTCTTGTAGCAGGTACCTACAACCTCCAGGTAAAGGCGCCGGGATTCAAGACGTATGAGGCCAAAGGTGTTGTGCTTCGCGTCTCGCGAAACGAGCGTGTCGACGCGAAACTCTCCGTGGGTGACGTCACGGCTGAGGTCAGCGTCACAGGCACCGATCTCGGTGCGATCCAGACCGAGTCACCTGAGATCTCTTTCACCATTACCGGCCAGCAGATCACGCAGGTTGTATTGAACGGCCGCAACTTCACACAGCTTGTCACCCTCTCACCCGGAGTCGCCAGCCAGACCGGACAGGATGAGGGGCAAACTGGCGTTGCGGGCAGCGTTATGTACAGCATCAACGGCGGCCGGCCCGAATACAACAACTGGGAGTTGGACGGCGCCAGCATCATGGACAACGGCAGCAACGCGACTCTCAATGTCTATCCCAATGTTGACGCCATTGCAGAGACCGAGGTGCTTACCTCCAACTACGGCGCGCAATATGGCCGCAACTCATCCGGAACGGTGATTGCTCAGACCAGGTCAGGCACTGAGCATTTTCACGGAGATGTTTTCGAGTTTCTGCGCAACGACGCCTTCAACGCGCGCAACTATTTCGAAACATCGGTACCCGAGTACAAGAAGCATGACTTCGGATTTACGATCGGCGGCCCCGTTTTTATTCCGAAGGTGTATAGCCCCGCCAAAAAGAGAACCTTTTTCTTTTACTCGCAAGAGTGGCGCCGGGAACTAGTGCCCGGTCAGGTCTTCAATCAGCCTGTCCCTTCCAATGAAGAACGGGCCGGCGACTTCTCAGACTGGTGCCCGGTGGCAGGCAGCGAAGTTGATAGTGCCGACTTTCCGTATTGTCCTGTCGATCCCGGCACTGGATTCTACTATCCGAGCAATCAGGTTCCTGTCGATCCCAATGGCAAAGCGTTGCTGGTCCTGATTCCAGAGGCGACTTCCGGGTCGGGTACCTCTTCCAACTATCAGTCTTCGCCGGCGCAGTTGACGACCAATCGCGAAGAGCTATTTCGCATTGACCACACCATCAACGACAAACTGCGCGGCTTCTTCCGCTTCATCTATGATTCGTGGTCCCAGGAGAGCCCCACGCCCACCTTTCAGGGTAATCCCTTCCCCACAGTCCAAAATGGCTTTGCCGGTCCCGGCATCGACATGGTGGTTAACCTCACATATGCCGCTACTCCCACTTTGGTCAATGAATTCGTTGCTGACTACACTACTGACCACATCACTCTGACCAACCTCAGTCCCGATATCGGAAGGCAGGACTTTACGGGCAACGGATTCTTCGACAACGGTTATGGAGGAGTTCTACCTTCGATCGGCATCGGCGGCGGAACAGCCTACGGCGGTGGCTTTGCTGTAAGCACCGGCTATTTCCCGTGGCAGAACTCGAATCCTACCTACAGCTATCGCGACGATCTCACCAAGACAATCAAGAACCACACGCTGATCTTTGGAGCAAGTTTCATCGCCGCACAAAAGAACGAGCCCAGTGTTGGGTTCAATCAAGGCAGTTTCAGCTTCAGCACTTCGTCCACGGTCACTACCGGGAACGCCTTTGCCGACCTGCTTACGGGCAAGATTGCCTCCTTCACCCAGACATCTGCGCAGCCGAAGTACTACAACCGCTACAAGATTCTTGAGCCATACGTTCAGGACAACTGGCGCGTGAATCCAAAACTTACCTTGAACCTCGGTCTTCGCCTGAGCCTCTTCGGCACCTACCACGACATCAGCAATCAGTCCGGCAATTTCGAGCCCGCAACCTGGAGTGCGGCCAACGCGCCCCAGATCGATGTCGACGGCAGCATCACCGGCCAGTCAGGAGCAATAGTGCCAGGCTCTGGTGACATCTTCAACGGAGTGGTCCAATGCGGTGTCAACGGAGTTTATTCCGGATGCATGACAGGGCATCTCTTCAATCCGGCACCTCGCATCGGTTTCGCATATGACGTTCTTGGAAACGGGAAGCTCTCCGTACGTGGTGGCTACGGCATCTTCTTCGAGCACACCAACGGCAACGAAAGCAACTCAGAGGCCCTCGAAGGCACAGCCCCTGTTGTGCAAACGCCCAACAAATACAACTTCATCGGCTATGACCAGGCTGGAGGCAGCGGACTGCAATTCCCGCTGAGCATGATTGCTATTCCCACGCATGCAACCTGGCCCTATGTTCAGCAGTTCAATCTCGCAGTTCAGGGTGAGCTGCTAAGCCACACTGTCATGCAGGTTGCGTTTGTAGGCAGCCTGGGACGCCACATGCCAATCCGCCATGAGATCAACCAACTCGCTCCGCTCTCTGCTGCGGAGAATCCCTACAAGTCCGGTCAAACGATCTCCGCAGACGACTGCAACAACGGCACCGTGAACGGCCACGCAGTCAACGACAACGTCCTTGCCCATCTGCTGATCGCCTGCGGTAACGATGCGGCTCCCTATCGCCCCTACTACGGAATCAACGGCATCGATAACATCAACAACGTAGGCAAGTCGCAGTATGATGCGCTTCAGATCTCTTTGAGTCGCTACTTTGGTCATCTGAATGGAAGCCTCGCCTACACCTACAGCCACGCCATCGACGATGGTTCCGACGGCACGTTCACCGAAGTCATCAATGGACTCAATCCACAGTACAGCCTTGCCAGCTCCAACTTCGACCAGCGCCATCTGCTTGAAGCAAGCCTGGTTTACGACCTTCCCTTCTTCACCCACCCGGGGCTGCTGCACTCTGTGCTGGGCGGGTGGCAGATCTCCGACCTGACTAGCTTTCAGACCGGCAATCCTTTCAGCATCTCGAATACGACAAACACTGACAATGCGGGCACGGGCAACACCGTAAGCACGGTTACGTCGTACCCGGACGTTGTCGGTAGCCTCCATGGCAAGATATCGCTCCGGCATCCTGAAGGTGCGTCGGGACCACGCCTCTACAACACCGACGCACTAGCTGTTCCGCAAGGGCTTACTTACGGCAATGCCGGACGCAATGTGCTCAACCTGCCGGCACGCACAAACTTCGATATGGGACTATTCAAAAACTTTGCGATTCACGAAAGCATGCACTTCGAATTTCGTGCTGAAGCCTTCAACATCTTTAACCACACGCAGTGGAGCGCAGTGGATGGCTCGGCCTGTTACGCGGATGACTGCGCAACTTCGACAGCACTAACGGCAACAGCGGCGCATAACCCGCGTATCCTTCAACTGGCAGGAAAATTCGTCTTTTAACTCTGACTAACGCTGGCGTTCTCTTCAGCTTGGAGAGAATGGCACGTTGGTGTTGAACTACAGGCCTTTCACCACATCGCGATTCGCGATCACCGGTGGAAGAGGAGTGCCCGATGCGACGGACAACGACTGTGTGTTTCCTGGTTTCATTTATTTTTCCGGCAGCTCTTATGGCCGGCGTCGTTACGCCGCTGCACGAGGATTGGCGTGTGCAGTCTGCCTGCAAGTTCGACGCCAAAGGTGATGCCGTCTCATCTGGCAACTTCTCGACCGACGGCTGGATCAAAGCTGCGGTTCCCAGCACCGTGCTTGCTGCCCAGGTCGCCGCCGGAGTCTTTCCTGACCCCTACTTTGGCGATAACCTACGGAAGATTCCTGGCGCGGATTACCCAATTGGCAGAAACTTCGCCGATCTGCCAATGCCGGACAACAGTCCTTATCGCTGCGGTTGGTGGTTTCGCAAAATATTTGAAGCGTCGGCCCCAGAAAGCGGGCAACGCTCCTGGCTACACTTCGGCGGTATCAACTATCGCGCGGACATCTGGCTCAATGGTCATCGCATCGCCGATACCTCCACAATTGCAGGAGCTTATCGCACCTACGACTTCGACGTAACCGACCAACTGAAGCCTGGCAAGACCAACGTGCTCGCGGTAGAAACATTCGCACCCACAGAGAAAGATCTTGGAGTCACCTGGGTCGACTGGAACCCCGCGCCCCCGGATAAGGACATGGGCCTATGGGGAAGGGTGGATCTCATAACATCTGGCGTGGTCACGGTGCGCTCTCCCTTCGCTGCGACGCACTACCGTGACAGCTCACTCTCCATAGCAGACCTGACTGTATCTGCAGAGCTGCATAACTCCTCTGATCATGCGGTGAAAGGTGTTGTGACTGGGTCCGCAGCTGGCGTTAAATTTGAGAAGGCAGTCGAACTGGCCGCCCATGAAGACCGCACTGTCCTCCTGACACCGCAAGAGTTTCCGCAGCTGCAGATTCATTCGCCGAAACCGTGGTGGCCTTATCAGATGGGCACGCCGCATCTCGAACACTTGATCGTAGGCTTCAGCGAAGCCGGCAAGTTATCCGATGAACAGAGCATCGACTTCGGTTTCCGGGAAGTTACCTCAGAACTCACCGCCAACGGGAGCCGTCTTTTTCGCATCAACGGCAAGCCCATTCTGATTCGCGGTGGAGGCTGGGCGCAGGACATGCTTCTCCGGACGGACGACCATCGCTTGCGCGAGCAATTCCGCATGGTGCGTGATCTGAATCTCAACACCATTCGCCTTGAAGGCAAGCTCGAACCGGAAGAGTTCTTTCATCTCGCCGATGTGCAGGGAATCCTCATCATGCCCGGCTGGTCATGCTGCGACCACTGGGAGCAATGGAAAAGCTGGACGCCGGAAGATCTGACCACCGCCACCGCATCACTGCGCTCTCAGTTAATGCGCCTTCGCGGGCATCCCAGCGTGTTCGTATGGCTCAACGGCAGTGACAACGCACCTCCGGCCGATGTCGAGCGCGCCTACCTCCAGGTCGAGTCCGACATTCGCTGGCCAAACCCAATCCTCTCGGCTGCGTCATCCGCCAACACGACGGTTGGTCTCAACGGAGTCAAGATGACCGGCCCGTATGACTATGTCGCACCCAGTTACTGGTATGTCGATAAGAAGAACGGGGGCGCATACGGCTTCAACACAGAAACCAGCCCCGGCCCCGCAATTCCATCGCTCGCCAGCCGCAAGAAATTCCTCCCCGACCCAGAAGCATGGCCCGCCTCTGCGACTTGGAAGCTGCATTACGGAGGAGGAGAATTTGCCAATCTCAAGGTCTTCGACGAAGCGATGACCGCCATCTACGCAGCGCCCCGGTCAAGCGCCGAATATGAGCGAATGGCGCAAACTCTCGCCTATGATTCCGAGCGGTCGATGTTCGAGGCCTACTCGCGCAATAAGTATGATTCAACCGGAGTCATTCAGTGGATGCTCAACAACGCGTGGCCCTCAATGATCTGGCATCTGTACGACTACAATCTCGAGGCCGGCGCAGGCTATTATGCAACGAAGAAAGCCTGCGAGCCACTGCATATTCAATATTCCTACGACGATCACTCCATCATCGTCGTGAACAGTACCTATGCTCTTGTCCCGCGACTGCATTCAACAATTCGTGTTCACACGCAGAATTCGCAAAACTGGAAGGACCTTTACTCTGCTGAGGCCACAATTGACTTAGCCGCCGATAGCTCCATCCGCGTCGCCGATATTCCGGAAGCGCTTTTTTCTCGCGCAGGTCAGATTCTCTATGTAGACCTGACTTTATCGAACGATGCGGGCAACGTACTCAGCCGAAATTTTTACTGGGTGCCCACAACACTCACTACCTTTGATTGGCCCAGAACCGACTACACGCACACACCCGCATCGCAGTACGAAGACCTGAGTGATCTGACCCAACTTCCTGCTGCACAGGTCGAAGCCCACGCCGAGATTGAAACCACCGAGCATGGCCGCGAGATCCATCTGCACCTTGAAAACAAATCTGCCGTGCTGGCTTTTCAAATTTCTGCTGCCGCGCGCACCACAGATGGCGGACTTATCGCACCAGTTCTCTGGTCTGACAATTGGATCGAGTTGACTCCAGGTGAGTCGCGCATCGTGACTGCCTTACTGCCTCAGGATTCAGCGTCAACCGGCGAGCCTGTCATTCAGCTCAGTGGATGGAATCTCGCTCCTCAAACCATCACGCCCGCAGTTGTGACCAGGCCACACTGAGGAGACGTATGGCAGAAACAACCGTCGACTCCTCATCGCACGCGATAGGCCTTAAGCGCAGCCTTCGCTTTCGCGATCTGATTCTCTATGGCATCATTCTCATCCAACCCACCGCACCCATGCCCAGCTTCGGAGTCATTTACACCGAAGCTCGCGGGCATGTCATCACAGCGATTTTGCTCGCCATGGTAGCGATGCTTTTTACCTCGGTGAGTTACGGCCGCATGGCGCGAATCTATCCACACGGTGGCTCGGCATTTCTCTACGTCGGCAAAGAAATCCATTCCAGCCTGGGTTACATCACCGGCTGGTGTCTCATCATGGACTACATCCTCAACCCGCTCATCTGCACCATCTGGTGCAGCCGCGCTGCAATGAACTTTCTTCCCGGAATTCCCTACGCGGCCTTCGCAGTATTCTTCGCCATCTTCTTCACCTTTCTCAACTGTGGCGGCATCGAAACATCCGCGCGCATCAATGCAGGAATGGCCGCAGCGCTCGGTATCGTGATCGTACTGGTCCTCATCGCTGCAGCGCGTTGGCTGCTGCAGTTCACCCACCAGATCCCCGGTCCGGACGCCGGCTTCTTCATCAAGCCCTTCTATGATTCATCCACATTCAACTCCGCAGGCCTGCTGCGAGGCACATCGATCGCCGTGCTTACCTACATCGGCTTCGACGGCATCTCCACTCTGACAGACGAAGCAAAAGACCCCGCCCGCAGTGTGCCTCGCGCGATCGTCCTTACCTGCTTCATCACCGGCATTCTCGCTAGCATTGAGGTGTATGTGGCTCAGCTCGTCTGGCCACGCGGTCTCGCATTCCCCGACATTGACACGGCGTACGTCCACGTCTCCGGACGCATGGGTGGCCCCATCCTCTTTGCGATTGTGAATGCAGCCCTGCTGCTCGCCAACGTCGGCTCAGGCATGGCCTCACAGATGGGCGCCGCTCGACTGCTTTATGCCATGGGCCAGGACGGCGCCCTACCGCGGCGTTTCTTCGGCACAGTTCACCCGCGCAATCGCATACCCCGAAACAATGTTCTGCTGATTGGAGTTATCTGCCTTGTTGGCGCGCTGATATTCAGTTATCAGCTCGGCACTGAGCTGTTGAACTACGGCGCACTGCTTGCGTTCATGGGCGTCAACCTCGCTTCAATGATCAGGGCGTGGCGTGAAGGCCGCATGCAGCAATGGATGCCTATATTGCTTTCGCTCTGCGGCATTTTCACATGTCTGTTCCTGTGGATTCACCTTGGCAGACTCGCGCTCATCGCTGGGACTGTTTGGGCGCTGACCGGTGTATTGCTGTGGCTCGTTCGCCGACGCTACACCATGCTTCCAGGAGAAGCCTTGTGACGCAAAGCTCTTCTCCCGTTGCCGACAAAGCTAAACCCCGCTTCGACGTCACCGTAGTGGGCGACACCAATCTAGATTTGCTGCTCTATGGCCTTCCCGAAGAGGTTCCTGTTGAGCAGGAGCTGCTCGCCGACGGCATGGCCCTTCTTCTCGGCGGCTCCGGAGCCATCACCGCACATAATTTAGCTTCGCTCGGTAACTCCGTCGGATTCATCTCGACCTTTGCTGCAGATGATAGCGGCAGGCTTAGTCGGCATGGACTCGTTACAGCAGGCGTCGATCTCTCCCGCTGCGTAGAGCGTACGGATGCCAAAACCGGTGTTACTGTACACCTTCAGCATCGGGTCTTACGCCACATGTTCACATATGCGGGAGCGACATTCGACCTCAAAGCCTCCGATCTTGATCTCGAATACCTTGCCAGCGCCCGGCACTTTCACATGGCCTCCTACTACCTGCAGCGGGCCCTCACGCCTGAGATTCCTGCACTATTTGCAAGGCTCAAGAGCGCTGGCCTCACTATCTCGCTCGACACCAATGACGATCCTTCGCAACAGTGGGATCGCGGTATCATCGAGGCGCTGCGCTACGTCGACGTATTCCTTCCCAATGAACGCGAAACATGCCTGCTGGCACAGGAGCCGAATCTCGCGAAGGCAATCGACCTTCTACGCACTCTGGTGCCGCTACTCGTCATCAAACAGGGCGATCGCGGCGCTACTGCATACACAAGCACACACTCCTGGCACGCACCTGCTCGTCAAGTGACAGTAGTCGATGCTGTTGGAGCAGGCGATAGCTTCAATGCGGGTTTTCTTCATGGATGGATTCGAGGCTGGTCCATCGAACAGGCGCTCGAATATGGCAACCTCACGGGAACCTGGTCGACAACCGCAAGTGGCGGAACCTCAGCTTTTCGCCAGGAAAATCTCGCCGCTCTTCATGAAGCATGGAAGAATGTGCAGAGCGTTTCGCGCTGAGCGCTCGGCTTCTCGAAGTCACAGGGTAACAGCCGCAAAGCTGCGAGGAGGTAGTTGTATGTTTTCCGGCATACAACCCACCGCTGACTGAGATGCCAGCAGCAATCTGGCATTGGGAGGCGCACACAGAGTCAATGATCCTTCTCCAAAGTTGAAATACAGATGGATAGGACTTCTCTCCATCACCAACCAGTTAGCGTTGGCATCAAAGCGAACGCGGACACTCGCAAAGTCTCCATCTCGTAGACGTGCGTGCGACCGGCGCAAACGGATAAGGTCGCGATACCACAGCAACATTTCCCTGTGGGGAGACTCATCTCGCTCCCTCCAATTCAACGTGGAAGAAGCAACCGCCTCATACATTCCTGGATCAGGTATTGAATCCCAATCTCCCTCATGCGCATGTTCACGACGCCTTCCTAAAGAAACAGCGCGTGCAAGCTCAGGATCTTCATGATCTACAAAGTAGAGAAACGGAGAACTGGCCGCAAACTCCTCTCCCTGAAAAATCATCGGTATAAACGGAGCAGTCAGCACAAGCGCCGCGGCAAGCTTCGCTTTATCTATACCGGCACTGACGTGCAGCCTCTCTCCATGCGGCTGATTACCCACCTGATCGTGATTCTGAATGTAGCCTAAAAAGCGATGCGCACTGAGTGACTGCACCGATCTTCCATGACAACGATCTCGATGCTCCGAATAAATCCCGTCATAAACGTAAGCGGACGTCAGCGCCTTGGCTACCTGCTCTAACTCGCCGAAATCCTGGTAGTAGCGCTGTCGCTGCCCAGTAAGGAATGCAAAGAGTGAATGGTGGAAATCATCACTCCACTGCGCATCCATCCCATATCCGCCCGCACATGCATCATCAGGCAATGCACGCGAGGTAACCACCCTGGGATCGTTCAGGTCGCTTTCGGCAATCAAGACCAGCTCGCGCCCAAGTTGATGCGAAAGCGCCCCAACCTCTTCGGCGAGTTGCTCTATAAAATGCTTCGCCGAGCGGTCCACAAAGGCTTGCACGGCATCGAGACGCAGTCCGTCAAAGTGGTAATCTCTCAACCACATGAGTGCGTTGTCACAGAAGAAACGTCGTACTTCATCACTACCCGCTGCCTCCAGATTCACCGCTCCGCCCCACGGTGTGTGATGTTCTGATGTAATGTACGGCCCAAATTGTCCTGTGTAATTGCCTACCGGCCCGAAGTGGTTGTAAACCACATCCAGTACCGCCGCGAGGCCATTGCTATGACACGCGTCTACAAATAGCTTCAGTCCATCCGGCCCGCCATATTGTTCCTGGGGAGCATAGATCGCTACGCCGTCATATCCCCAACCCCACCGTCCCGGAAAGGAATTCACGGGCATCACCTCAACATGTGTAATGCCAAGCTCACGCAGTGCCGGCAACTTTGAAGCGGCCGCTACAAAAGTTCCTTCCTGAGTAAACGTTCCGATATGCAGCTCATAAATAATCGCCTCAGACAACGCAGGCGGCTGCCATCGCTCGTCCTTCCACTCAAAGAGCGAATAGTCCACAACGCGGGATGCCTGATGAACCCCATTCGGCTGCCATCCGGAACGCGGATCGGGATAGAGCTTCGCATCCTCGTCGAGTAGAAACGCGTAGTCCGTGCCATGCCCAGCCGTTACAACCTCAGTCTGCCACCATCCATGTGGCCGAGCCTCCAAGGGATAGTGCATGTCCCCAACCTTCACAGAAATGGTATGAACGCGAGGTGCCCAGACCTCAAATCTGTGCATGGTCAGCCCTCTCTGACCAATAGAGCGACTGGAAACAACGAAAAAAGATCGGCCATGCGGCACGGCCCTTCGCCAACTGAGCAACCCGCGAGAAGATTCCTCCATTTCCCCGGTGGTACAACAATCTCGGCCCTTTGCCAACCACTGTCAACGCCTGCTGTAAGTCGTGGAACCACCGTCACAATGCGGCCTCCGCGCAGAAATGCTACAGCATGATCACGCATATCGCCGCGTGCCATCAGTGGCTCATAGTCGCCGGCATCTCCAAAACACTCCGGATGCTGATTACGCACCTGAAGCACATGATGAATCACCCAAAGCTTCGGCGCACCCTCTTCCATACGCTCCAGCACTTTGTCCACTGACATGGCCTTCATCGCTGCAAGCAGTTCCCTGCAGTGATTGAAATCCACCGGCGTCCGATTATCAGGATCGACAAGACGATGGTCCCACAACTCTGAGCCTTGATAGAGGTCCGGCACGCCGGGCACTGTATATTTAAGCAGCGTTTGTGCCAGCGAGTTCATTCGGCCCGCCGTCTGGGTCTTCTTCACCATCGCTTCCATCTCAGCGATAAACGCTGCGCTCGCAAGAGTCTGTTCAATAAAGCCTCTCAACGCCCGCTCAAATTTCTCGATAGGATGAGTCCACGAGGTCTGCTGCTTGGCTTCACGCGTTGCCTTTTCCATATATGCAATCGCACGCTCAGGACTAAGGGGCCAGGCGCCAATCAACGTCTGATAGTAGAGATACTCAGTGTTGCGATCCGGGAAGCCCTCGTTGCGATAGACCTCGTTCATCTCAGACCATCGAATCAACGCCGATTCAAATTCCCCCGCAAGCTCACTCAACACTGCAAGCCGTGCGCGTACATCTTCCGCCCGCTTAGTGTCATGCGTCGTCAGAGTAACCATTCTTCCTGGATGAAGCTGCTGAGCCTGCTGGTTAAACCAATGAAAATCGTCAATGCTGACCGCAGGATTAGAAGGGTCGCTCCCAACTTCATTCATCCCGGTCAGACGGTTGTAGCAATACAACACCGTATCTTCAAATCCCTTGGCCATGACGGGGCTGGTGAACTGCTGAAAGCGAAGCAGAAAGTCACTCTCCAACTCTCCCCGGCTGCGTAATAGCAACACGTCTGCAATGAAATCAAAGAGATCTCGTGCAATGTCAGGCCGGTTCCGTATCGCTCCATCAATCGCCGACTGAATCACCGACGCATCGACCTGTTCCACCTCATTGCTTTCAGGGTTAACGTAAGTTCGATACAGCGGAAAGTTCGCTGCCACCTCGCGAATCGCGCGGCGAAGCTCAGCCCGCGAATAATCACGATGGTCGCGATCCTTCTCGCAGATATGTTGAAAGATCGTAGTCAGGCGATTAACGTCACTGCCAAGCGCCTCCTGCATTACCGCAATTTTCTTGTCATGAACAAGCGTCGTATAGTCGAAAGGCTCAGGCAGAAAATTACGATAGACCTCATCCAGTTTGATCAGTCCCTCCGGTGAAACGAAGAGACCATTCACCATATTCAGAAACTCGTATCCGGTCGTCCCGTCTATCGGCCACGTCTCGCGCAGAGGTTCCTTGCGAGCAAGAATCTTCTCTATAACAATCCAACTCTTCGGAGCCGCATCGCGCAGGCGCTCGAAATATTCCTGCGGCACTCGCAATCCATCTGGATGATCAATCCGAATGCCGTCCAACACTCCGAGCCGCAGCCATCGCACGATGAGCTCGTGCGTCTCGGTGAAAACCTGCTCTCGCTCCATACGCAGCCCAATTAGCGAATTAACATCAAAGAATCTGCGATATACCAAATCCTCATCCGCAGTTCGCCAGTGCGCGATCCGGTAGTTCTGCTGTTGCAGCAGGGTATCCAGCGCATCCACATCCGCATTAATCGTGTCGATAGCTCTGTCGATACACGCCAGTGCCTGTGGCTCTTCAGTGCAAAAGCGATCCAGTAAAGAGAACAGAACCTTGCGATCCCGTTCATGACGCAAGATTGTTGCAGCTTCATTGTCTTCGTGACGCGCCACACATGCAAAAGAGTCCGCAAAAAAAGCCAGTGAATCAGAAGCGCAAGTCTCTGCGGCCGGAGAGAGAATCAATGACAAAGAGTGTGGCGCGATAGGAAGCCGATTGCCACAGCACTCGATTCCAAAGCGTGTTCCATAACGAACCAGCTTGACCGATCCTTTGCTCAAAGCCTGCCCGTACTGATCTTCGAGAATCGGAAGAAGCACCTTATTGCGAAACCGCGTATCGCTGCTCTCCCAGTCAATGTCGAAGTATTGCGCAAAATGGCTATGCGGCCCGTTCTCCAGCACATCCGCCCAGTAACGATTGTTCTGCGCCAGCGACATGTGGTTCGGGACGATATCCAGTATCTGGCCAAGGCCAAGTTTTTTCAGCCGCTTGCTAAACCTGTCATGAGCGGGCACTCCACCCAATTCTTCATTGATCGCTCTGTGATCGACGACATCGTATCCGTGAGTGCTGCCTGGGGCTGCCTGAAGATATGGCGAACTATAAACATGGGTTACGCCGAGCTCTTTAATATAGTCCGCTACTAAGCGTGCATCATCAAAAGTAAACCCGGCGTGCAGTTGGAGCCGATACGTCGACAGTGGCTTCACTCGGTTCTCCTATGCGCTGTTACTTGATGAGAGCCAGTAAGTCTCCAATGGGTTGCCCTGACCGTCCCACGTACCCGGGCATCCAATCAACTTAACTATGCTTCTTAGCAATATTGGGGAATTAGGCATGCAACGTCCTTTCTGGTCAGGCCAGCTACAGATTTCTCTCGTTTCCTTTGGTATCCACATCTTTTCGGCGACGGAGGCCAAGAGCGAGATTCGCTTCCACCAACTGAACCGAAGAACCGGCGAGCGCATCCGCCATAAGAATGTCTCCAGCGATGAAGACAATGTAGAAAAGGACGAGATCGTAAAAGGCTACGAATACAGCAAGGGCCAATACATCACCATCGAGCCGGAAGAGATTGAAAAGCTTCGTATTCCTTCTCAGAAGGCTTTTCAGGTAACTCAATTCATTGGCGTTGACGAACTAACGCCTGAGTTCTTCGAGAAGCCTTATTTTGTCGTTCCTGAGAATGCAGCCGCTGGTGAAGCCTTCGCCGTCGTACGCAAGGCGCTGCAAAACACCGGCAAGGTCGCGCTTGGAAAGATCGCGTTTGGCGGCCGCGAGCACTTGCTGGCCGTCACAGTGCCCCCCGACGAAGCACAACGCGGCATGATGGGATACACCCTGCGCTACGCAGCGGAACTCCGCAGCCAGGCGGAGTATTTCGCAGACATTCCCAAAGTCATAGTGGATAAAGATCAACTTGAGCTTGCAGAAGAACTGATCCAGCGCAAAGCCGCCACCTTTGAACCTGGAAAGTTTACCGACGAATATGAAACTGCCCTGCGTGAGCTCATTGGCGCCAAGGTAAGCCACTCGCCGCTGCCAAAGGGAGAAAAGAAACCGTCCACGAAGAAGGTTGTCAACCTGATGGATGCGTTACGCAAGTCCGTTCAAGGTGATACCGCAAAAACCCCTGCCAAACGAAAAGGGCCAGTCAGAGCAGCCGAGTCATCGCAAAAACTGACTCTAGTGAAGCCATCGAAATCCAGGTCCTCACAGAAGCGCAGGTCAGCGTAGCCAATGGCAGAGGTGAAGTCCAGCACGGCAGCCGGGAAGGTGGACAAACAACTCGAGCGCTATCGTTCGATGCGCGACTTTTCCATCACCCATGAACCTGCAAGATCTGTAAAAGCCACCGCATCCCGTGTGAAGTTGCCCTTCGTCATACAAAAGCACGCCGCGTCTCGCCTTCACTACGACTTTCGGCTCGGCTGGAACGGAGTGCTTAAGAGCTGGGCCGTCGCCAAAGGCCCTAGTTACTACCCCAAAGATAAGCGGCTCGCCGTACAGGTTGAGGACCACCCTATCGAATACGGCGGCTTTGAAGGAATCATTCCTCAAGGCCAATATGGTGGCGGAACCGTGATGCTGTGGGACGAAGGCACATGGGAACCGCAGGCCGAATATCCTGACGTCGACGCAGGTCTCCGCAATGGATCCCTCAAGTTCATCCTCCATGGCGAAAAGCTGCAGGGAAAATGGGCGCTAGTGCGCATGAAAGATAAGGTTCCAAATCAGAAACACAACTGGTTGCTGATCAAGGAGCACGATTTTTTTGAACGCGGCGAGACAGATACTCCAATTACTGAGGAAGCACCTAATAGTGTCGTCACCGAGCGAACGCTGGAACAGATCGCTCACAGCGAAGATCACGTATGGGGATCCAAGAAAGCCGCTAAGAAGTCTGCACAGAAACGCGACCAGCCCTCTTTGTTCCCAAAACGCCGTTTGCTGCAGAAAGAAAGCCTTAAAACGAGCACACCTCCCACAGCAAAACAGCAGCAATCTACCCAAAGCTTATCTTCAGATCTTCGCTCCTATCCTCGAGAGTCTTTGCCAGACTTCATAGCGCCGCAGCTAGCCATTCAGATAGACCAGGCGCCCGTCGGAGAAGGCTGGCTGCACGAACTCAAACTCGATGGCTATCGCATTCAAGCTCACAAGAACGGCAGCAGTGTTCATCTCTACACCCGCACCGGTCTCGACTGGACGCATCGCATGAAGAGCACTGCCGAAGGAGTGGCTACTCTTCCCGTGCATTCGGCCATCCTGGACGGCGAGGTTGTCGTACTGAGCGAAAACGGCACGACTAATTTCGCTGACCTGCAGGCCTCCTTCAGCGACGGCGGGAAGCACTCCCGAACCTATTTCGTCTTCGATCTGCTGCATGCCGACGGCCATAACTTGCGCAACGCACAGCTGATTGAGCGCAAACAGTTGCTGGCCGAGATCCTTGCGAACACTCCTGTGGGGATCGGTTTCAGCGAACATATCAATGCAAATGGCGCATCGGTCTTCAACCGCGCATGCGAGCTTCACGCAGAAGGAATCGTCAGCAAACTGGCTGCAGGCCAATACAAATCGGGACGCACCAGCGAATGGGTCAAGGTCAAATGTGTACAGGAACAAGAGTTTGTCGTCGGTGGATTCACGCTTCCGTCCAATGGCAGCCTTGGGATAGGTGCTCTCCTGCTGGGCTACTACGAAAAAGGCCGCCTCATTTACGCCGGTCGCACCGGCACTGGGTTTACGCAGAAATCAAGCCGCACGCTGCGCGATCAGGCTGACAAGCTTCGAACCGCCAAATGCCATTTCCAAAATGTGCCACGCGACGCTCAAAAAGGAGTCATCTGGCTCAAGCCCACTCTCGTTGTTCAGGTAAGATTCGCCACCTGGACCGCCGATTGTCTCGTGCGCCAGGCCTCGTTTCAGGGCCTTCGTGAAGACAAGCCCGCAAAAGACGTACGGCGCGAAATACCCGTGTTCCTTGGTCGAAAGAGCACCACGAAAGAAGCCCATCACGCAATCAGAGACGCCTCTGCTGCAACGACCCTCTCTCCCGCTCCAGAGAAAAAGGCGAAGCGGCAGAGTGCAATTCGCCTCACTCATCCCGACAAAGTGCTTGACGAGGAGTCAGGCCTGACCAAGCAGCAGCTAGCCGATTACTACTGGCAGATCGCAGATTATCTTCTGCCTGAGATAACAAACCGTCCACTCTCTCTCGTGCGTTGCCCTGAAGGCTCCGGCAAACCCTGCTTCTTCCAGAAACACACCAGCGTCATGCTCCCGCCCGGTGTTGAGACAATCGACATCCGCGACAAGAGCGGCAAAGTTGAGCCATACATCACGATTTCAACCAAAGAGGCCTTAGCTGGTCTCGCCCAGATGGGCGTGCTCGAAGTCCATCCTTGGGGAGCGCAAAATACAGACCTCGAGCACCCGGATCGCATGATCATCGACCTCGATCCCGACGCCTCCGTCACCTGGCGGACACTGGCAGACAGTGCGAAGGAAGTACACGCGCTTTTTCGAAAGTTCGGTGTCGAAAGCTTTCTGAAAAGCACTGGCGGTAAGGGCCTGCACGTTGTCGTGCCAATGGACCCTAAGCACAGCTGGCAGGAGATCAAGAACACAGCCCGTGAGATCGCTCTTTATCTCGAGCGAAAACAACCTTCTCTCTACATTTCAAAGAGCAGCAAAGCCGCTCGCAGCGGACGAATCTTTGTGGACTATTTGCGTAATGAACGTGGGGCAACCGCGGTCGCGGCGTTTTCTCCTCGTGCCCGGCTTGGAGTCAATGTCGCAATGCCGCTCAGTTGGAGCGAACTCGACGCCAAGGAAAGGCCAATCTTTCAAGTCGTCGACTTTGAAACATGGAAGCCGCGGCTCAGGCGCAGCCCATGGAAGAAAATGCCTCTCATACATCAGCACATTGAAATGGAAATTCTAGCTAAACAGCTTTCAGACTGATAGAACCAAACGCCTTAGAGAGCGCGCAGCTTCGCCAGCAGATCTTTTGGATGGATCGGTTTGGCAAGAACCTCGAAGTTGTATCCCTGCTCATTTGCCTGTTCGAGCAGGTCGGCAGTTCGCGCCTGGCCTGAAAACAACAGAATCTTGCATTTGGGAACATGCTTCTGAAACTCAATCGCGAGCTCGATGCCTGTCATCCCGGGCATCACCACATCGCTGATCAACAAATCCGGCGGCGACGACTTAGCCGCGTCGAGGGCAGGCTCGGGCAGGTTGAACGCCTTCGCATGAAAGCCTGCCTGATTCAGAATGGCGGCCAGCGTCTGAGAAATAATAGGCTCGTCATCTACTACAAACACAGTCCAGGCTTTATCTTGATTCATCATTCACCTCAAAGCTAAAAGAGTATACCTGACAGGGCTCGGGGCCAATTGCCATAAAAAGAACATACCGTCATGCCCATCGATCTTCGCTTCAAAGCCACTGGCTGCAATTGAACCGTTTCAATCGCAGCCCTCGCCGGTATATATTGCAGTCTTGCGAGGTAAACAAGAGCAATGCCGCGAATTTGTGGATCCGATCTGTATATGACTGCCCTCAAGTCCAAACATCCAGCGCCGCCGATCCAGTCGCGCCGGATTATTCTGAGCCTGACATTCGGACTGCTCGTATTCGCCAGCTGCACTTCCTGCTTCGCCCAGAACGACCCGATGGCCAACCTCATCGCCCCGCATAACTATGTGCAGAAACGAGTGTCGAGCTACGACAAGAGCGGCGGAAACGGCGATGCAATCCACATCGCGCCCAGCGCCACCGCCACATTGCTTGACGCGGCGGGTCCCGGCATCATCACACATATCTGGTTCACAATCGCTTCGCCTGAAGAGCTTCATCTCAAGAAGCTTGTCCTACGCATGTATTGGGACGATGAAGCCAATCCCAGCGTCGAAGCTCCCGTAGGAGATTTCTTTGGCCTCGGCCTTGGCCAGTATTTCCTCTATCAGTCCACTCCGCTGATGGTCTCGCCTGAAAAAGCGCTCAATTCTTTCTTCCAGATGCCCTTCCGCAAGAAGGCACGCATCACAATTACTAACGAAGGCCATGAAGGCGTCGACGCCTTCTACTTCAACATCGATTATCGGGCTTATACCGAACCGCTGCCGTCCGACGCGCTCTACTTTCACGCACAATACCGTCAAGCCAGCCCGGCCAAAGGTTGGACAAACGAATGGCGCAGCAACGGCGAGCCCAACGTAAATAACAAGAAGAACCTCAACGGCGATGGTAACTACGTATGGATGGAAGCCACTGGCCGGGGCCATTTTGTAGGCGTGACCATGTCCGTTCTGCAAAACCAGAACGGCTGGTGGGGAGAAGGCGACGACATGTTCTTCGTCGACGGAGAAACCACTCCGTCGATCAACGGGACAGGTACTGAAGACTACTTCCTCGGCGCCTGGGACTTTGGCAGCCATCCCTTTGCATACCCCTCCTACGGAGCGCCAGTCAAAGGCGATGAATTAGCCGGTAGCCGCTCTTCTGTCTATCGCTTTCATCTCGACTCACCGATTCCTTTTACCAAATCATTCAAGGCAACCATTGAACACGGCCATGCAAATCACCGCTCTGACAACATGTTTTCGGTCGCTTATTGGTATCAGACCGAACCGCACGCACAGTTTCCGAAGCTGCCTCCAGTTGAGGACAGGCTGCCCAGAATCTACCCAGTTGGAGGACCGGGCAATGCTGAAAAACTTCCCTAACCACCCTCGCGTATCGCTGAAGATTGCAGCCGGGAGCATTGTTGCCCTAAGTGCGGCATTTGCAGCGGCGCAGCCACAAACCCCCACGTCCACTCCAGCCACAATCGAGAGTGCAATTAAGCTGCTGCCCCAGCCAAGAGAGCTACGTGACGAAACCCCGCTCCGGTTAACCGGTGGAATCCGCATCATCGTCGAAGGCCGCGACCCTGCAGATCTGTTCGCAGGCAAGGATCTACGCGACTCACTCAAAGATCGCGCGATCGCCACGCAGGAGGCCGGCTCAACTCGACGTTCATCACCTTCGGTTGAACTCATGCGACTGAGTTCGCCTACAAGCCGCCAGTTGCTCGATCACGCAAAGCTCACCTTCGACGAGGCGATGAAGCCTGAGGGTTACGTCATCGTTCCCTCAACCAACGGGCTCACAGTTATCGCTGCAACCGCAGAGGGAGTGTTCTACGGCGCGCAGACAGTCAAGCAACTTATCGTCGGTTCCGGACCCACCGCCGTACTGTACCCCGCCACCATTCGCGACTGGCCGGCTATGCGCTATCGCGGCATGGACGATGATCTCTCGCGCGGACCAGTTCCGACACTTGCCTTTCAAAAGCAGCAGGTCCGCACCTTCGCCGCTTATAAGCTAAACGTCTATTCGCCTTACTTCGAAAACACCTATCGCTACGATTCAAACCCTCTTCCCGCCGCCCCCGATGGCGCAATGACACGCGCCGACTATACCGAACTTGCTCATTATGCCGAACAGTTTCATGTCATCATCGTGCCCGAGCAAGAAGCTTTCGGCCATCTTCACAATGTCCTCATTCAGGAGAAATACGCCGATCTAGCCGAAACTCCACACGGCAGCGTTCTCGCGCCCGGAAACGCCGCCGCTCTCCCACTGATCAAGCAATGGTTCACGGAACTCGCCGCAGTAACACCCGGCCCATTCATGCACATCGGTGGCGACGAAACCTTTGAGCTAGGCAAAGGAAAGACCCACGACGAAGTCCAACAGCGTGGCCTCGGCCCCGTCTATATCGACTTCATCAAGCAGATCTCGACCGAGTTAAAGCCACTCAACAAGCGCATCCTCTTCTGGGGCGACGTAGCGATGAATGAGCCAAAGCTTGTTCCGCTTCTGCCCAAAGAAATGATCGCCGTGCCCTGGACCTACGAACCAGACCCCAAGGGCTTCGACCGATATATCCAGCCCTTCTCGCAGGCCGGCATGGAGACATGGGTAGCCCCCGGCGTTAGCAACTGGAGCCGCATCTACCCGGACAACAACATAGCCCTGCCAAACATTCAGGGCTTCATCCGTGACGGTCAGCGTCTCGGCAGCACAGGTGCACTTACCACCGCATGGAACGACGACGGTGAAGGCCTCTTCAACCAAGACTGGTACGGGGTGCTCTTCGCGGCAACTGCAAGCTGGCAGCCCGGCGAAAGCTCGATTCCAAGGTTCCAGCAGAGTTATGGCGAAGTCTTTCATGATGACGCAACCGGGAGCATCGATGAGGCGCAGCGGGAACTGATGGCCGCGCACGCGCTCCTCGCAAGCGTCAATGAGAGTGATGCGAACGACTCCCTCTTCTGGCTCGACCCATGGAGCGTAGACGGACAAGCTGCAGCCATAAAACTCCGTCCCATTCTGCATGACCTGCGCCTGCACGCCGAACGTGCTCTTGAGCTGATCTCAAAAGCGCAGGCATCGCAACCTCTTCGTGAGCCCGACGTCATCGCCGCCATGGAACTCGGCGCACGCCGCATCGATGCTGTCGGACTCAAGTTCCAGTTCTCAGACGAAATCATCGACGGCTATGCGAAAGCCATGAAGGCATCCGGCGCTACCGCAACCCGCAAGGACGTTGACTCTTTCTTCTATGGGATTACCGACACAAACGGCCGCTGCCAGGATTTGCGGAACGCTTACTCTCTGACCCGTGATCTCTATGAACAGGCGTGGCTCAAAGAAAATCGCCCCTTCTGGCTGCACAACGTCCTGGCTCGCTATGACCTCGCCATTCAACTCTGGACAAAACGCGGCTATCAGTTCGCTGAAGCGCAAAGCCAATGGCATCGCGAACACACGCTGCCCACGCCAGCTGCGCTCGGCCTGCCTGCCGCTCACTGAGTTCATAGCCGCGTGTACATCTGAAATGGAGCCCAATAAAGGGGCTTGCGGTAGTTCCCTCGCGAGTGCAGCAGTGTAAGCTTGGCCTGACGCAGAGCGACGCCCGGCGCCTCACCGCTCTCAAGCCCCTGATAGAGCGTGCCCATCAGCTCTGCGGTAGATCGATCGCTCGCCTCCCACAGCGCTCCAATGGCGTTGTGCGCACCAGCATACAGAAACGCCCACGACAGCCCCACCAGCCCCTCGCCCACATACGCGCGTGTTCCGTTTCCGTAGCAGGCGGAGATCGTCACCAGCTGCGCATCAATCGAATGCTGCATAATCTCTCGTCCGTAGAGCTTGAACGAATCCTCCGCAGTACTGCTGCGCGAAAGGATGATTGCCGAATCCAGCGGATCGGTCTGGCTCGCTATGCCGTGCGAAACGAAATGAATATATGCATACTGCTCCGGATTGCTTCCAAGATATGCGGGCGGCGTGGCCTTATCACGTGCAAAAACAATCTGATCACGCGCTGCAAAGTGCTTCTCGATCTGCTGCATCTCAACCGAAGCATAAGGAAGCTGAGGATAATTTGGACCGGGTGAAACAGCGTCTCCCACAAGCAGCAGGTTGCCCCGCGAAGCTGGCGCAGGCCGCGCAGAAGCCAGCATAGCCAGTGACGGCGTCGAGACGAGCATCGCGTCTTCGATCCAGTAGTGCGCCCTAGTGGCGGCCTCGCTCTGAGGTACGATGAGCGTTTCAAAGTTCAGCTTGCTGAGCGGCCCATCGGCCAGAATCATCACCGGCGCATTGGCGCGCAGCAGCTTTGAAGCAGGTGCAATGAGTGTCGCGTATAGAGCGCGCCCATCTCGGTTGTCTGCTTCGATCGGATCCTCCGGGCCAAGCAGCGCCTTGCTGTATCGCTCAATCAGCGGCGCAATCTCGGCCTGTGAGGGCAGAGGAAACAGCGAGACTTTCTCCTGCGTAATCACCCACAGATAAGACTGCTTTTGACCGAGCCAGTAAAAGAGCAGCGTAGCATTCGCTTTGCGCGCTACAGCCCGCGGCGACAATGTAACAGAGGCCCTCCCGGTAGCCCCCAACCCCTCTGACAACGTCCGCGCTCGACTCTGATCGGCAGCCAGCAACGCATCCTCAATCTTGCCCTGCTGTACAAGAAAATGAATGTAGTCGTCGTAAATGCGAGCCGCATTAGCAACAAACGGAAGTTGTGATTCTTCATGCTTAAGTTGAGCGCGCGCGTTTTCGAAAGTCGTAAGCGCGGTAATGTACTCATTCTGCGCCGCAGCGGCTTCTCCATGGGACTCATATGCCCTCGCCATAGCAAGTTCCGATGTCCATTTCTTCGAAGCTATGCTTTCGGGATCGGCTTCTACGTCGCTTAGCAACTGCCTTGCTCCAGCGATGTCTCCACGTAGCGCTGCGGCTTGCATCTGAATCGCAACTGCATCAATCATATCCGGGCGACTGCCACTCTGTTGCGCCATGCCGATGACCCGCTTAAGATACACATCGGCTTCGTCTGGCTTCCCCAATGCGACCGACACTTGAGCCAAGTCCGCGGTAATGTCAGCGATATCCTCCTTACTGTCAATATCACGTGCCAATTGAAGGGATTGTTCATAGGAGTTTTTGGCAAACAATAATTGGCCGGCATCCATGTGAACATATCCGATCGTGGTGAGCCATTTGAGTTGGTCACGCATATTCCCGATATCTGCTGCTCGATGCTCGGCTTCAGAAAAAAGTTGCAGCGCTCTCTCTGGATCACCTAGTCCGAAATATGCCGCTCCTAGATTTCCAAGAGCGCCTTGTACCTGATTCTCTTCCCCTAACTCTTCCCCTACCTGATAGGCGAGCTTAGACCAGTCAACTGCCTCATCATAATGATTGATCTGAAGAGAGATAAATCCTAAATTCAGCAACGCTGCTAACTCTAATGATCGCTCGTGATGTAACCGACCGAAGTCAATGCACTGCTCGAAGAAACCTCTCGCTTCGTCAAACTGTCCATGCTCCAAAGCGATCACACCGCGCCCCATTGGAATCTCTCCACAGGCTGTGTAGACCGTCTTTAAGCAGATACTCTCCGCATCTGCAAATTTTTGATTTGCGCGGTCAAAGTCTCGCATACGTGCGAGGGCTACACCTTCAAGGGCATTCTTATGAATGGCCTCTTCCGGATCGCGAAGTGTCGAAACTTGAGCAGAGAGCGTAAGCAGGGCTTCTCCGTACATTCCCCGCCAAATCATTGCCTCGGCCTCAAGCAATCCAAATCTCGAAGCCCAGATTGGATTTGATTCGCGGAATAACAAATAGCCGCGGTGAGACTCGCGCTGGCTTGGTTCGAGGTTGCCATGCAGAAAAAGCCGATGGGCATGCTCATAGATAGCAGGCGCGTATGGCGGCCTGGCATCGTTAAGCGAGATAAGCAATAACAGCGCGCATATCCATACAAGACGAAATAGGTTTGAACGGATATTTTGCCCGGAATCAACTATGGGTGGCTTGTGCCATTTGTCCGAGCCATCGCCAACTTCGCCGTCCCCGTCGCGATGCACCCCAGCTTGGCATGGATCATATCCAGGTGCACGTGTGTCTCGCGCGGAACGCGGCTCTCCGGGTGGTAGTCCTTGTGCTCCAAGCGCACGGACGCCAAGTGGATCACTCCAAAGTCCGGGACGTGGATCACGTGACAGAAGGTGCGCCCAGGGTAGGAGCCTTCGGCCTGGTTGACCAGCGAGCATTCCACCGTCTCCGCATCATCAAAACTCTGTCGATTGTACCGCTCAGCGAGTTCAGTAGACAGCGGCTGGTGATCGCGTGACTGCTCGCGAAGGCGGTCATGCTGCGTAGAGACACGATGCAGAAAGCCCTCGTCATCGGTATAAGGCTTGTCATCTTTCGGCTTGGGCCCGAAGATATCCAGATCCAGATCCAGCTTCACCGGATGTCCTGCAATGCGCAGGTTCTCAAAGCGCGTGCCCAGAAAAGTGATATGCGGAACGTACCCAACCAGCGGATGCTCGGTCGAAATCTGCGCAACCACACGGTCAGCCGTCACCACATCCAGAATATTGAGGCCTTCAACGACTGAAGTAGTCAATGTGCTGAAGCCATGACCGGCCTTAGTCTCGCGGTTGCCCGCAACCTGCGTATGAGCCGAACGATACGAGATCACAGATTCCAGCCGGTAGTTATGGGACTGCTGCGCAAGGTATCCGCCTCGCTCTGAAATCTTCGCAAAAGCCTGGGGCGGAATCTCCTGATCCAGCGGCAGCTCCAGACGACCGGACAAGATAGTAGCTTCAGCGTGATAAAGGTGTTCGCGCTCGATTTTATCGGCCATCAGAGGTCTCTCTTTCCTGCTGTAATCGGTTTCAATTCCTGACGTGAAAGTCCAGAACATGACGCTCGATTTCGGCAGGCTGCCCATTCGAGGCGATCCCGGATATGGCAAGAGTATAAGCCCCGTCGTGCAGACCTGCACCCGGAATCGCAAAGGAGAGAGTTCCGTCGCCCGCCTGGCCGTCGCTCGGCGCGGCCGCCTTCGCTACAAGTTTCCCCTGCGGATCGTTAAGCTCGAAGATATAAGAGGTATAACCCGGCTGCTGCGGCTTATCGACTGTCAGCGCAATGCCGTGCTTCCGGTCTACATCAACTTCAACCCCGCCCCCACTTCGCGCTCCCGAATGGAGATAAACCGTAGGCGCCAGCAGCGGTTCGTTGGCCGCCATGCGCAGCGCAGGATAGGTCACCATGTTCTGGTAGCCGATAACCAGCAGCAGCGCGGCAAACACCGGAGCAGCAAACGCTGGCCGCCACAGGGAGAACCACCACTTGTCCTTCTTGTCCGCCTTCTCTGCCGCTGGCTTGCCCGGCACTGGGCGGGAACCGGAGGGCACTGAGAGCGGCCCAGTCAACTCCGGCAACTGAACCTTAGCCTCCTCCAGAAAAACAGTCGCGGAGCGAAGATCCAGGGCGCACTCCGGGCAATCGAAGAAGTGCTCCTCGAAGGCGTCACGCAGCTCAGGCGACAACTCACCCAGCAGGTACTTCTCCGTCGCCATCTGTTGGACTGCTTCGTTATGTTCCATCACTGCACTCTCCGTTGTTCTTTCCATTGCCTGCTCTCTCTGCGATAGTGCCCGCCCGGGCTAAATCGTTTCAAGAAATCAGGCCTCCGAACCAAGAGGCATATGGTCCCCTACCCGTTTCAGATATTCCGCCTTAAAATCCTTCTTCGCCCGGTAAAGCAACACGCGAAGATACTCCCGATCCACGCCAAATTCCGTGCAGACCTCATCCCGGTCACGCTCATCCAGAAAAACAGCCTTGAGCAGCATCCGGTCGCGCATCGGCATATCCAGCAGGATCTCCCGTACCTTGACCGTCGTCTCCTTCGAAGCCGCGATCTGGTACGCGCTCTGGCCTGTTGCCGGCAGCTCCGGCTGGCCTTCCTCGTCCAGCGAATCGCTGCGCGAGGTGGATCGATAGTACTCAAACAGCACGTTGTTGCAGACGGTGTTGACGAAAGCTCCCAGCCGCTCCGGCTGTCGTAGGGTGCCTTCCTTGTGAAGAGCCTTCAGGACGCGAGCAAAGGTTTCCTGACGCACGTCTTCGATCGCCTGCGGCGAGTGGAGGCGGGAGCGCAGCTTAAGCTGGAGCAACGTTGTAAAATAGCCGACGAAATGCTCCTGCGTAGCTTGGTCTCCTGCGCGAAGACTGTCGATGTAAGTTGCATCGAATGAACAAAATTGCAAGCCTGGCTCCGCGAACTCGACACGACGCAAGTATAGCATCGCCGATTGCAGAACCGGATGAAGCCTTCGCTCCCGACCCGTCATGCGCGCGCGTTTTCGCGATCCTGAAGGATAATTTCCGGGCAAATTCCAGAGTGCGTCGTAGTTCATTTCACCTGCCTGAAGAGCCGTGTCCGCAGAATCGCAGCGGCATCTCGCGCATCCACTGCCTGCACCGGCTGAAGTTTAGTGAACTGATAAAGACGGCCCGTCACCGGACCCCGAACCGCCGCCGGCGAAACGCCATAGTAGAGCAGGTTCAGATCGGCCTGCTGAGTCTGGCCGACAGCCTTCAGTACGCTTCTCTGCTGACCACAGCACATAGTTCGTCCTCTCCTTCAAGAGTCTCGATACGAATGTGTTCAACCTTAGCTACAGCCGGCGACGGCCCCGTCATCCTCTGGAAAAGACATGCAGCGCCCGATAGCGCCTGCCAGTGAACGAAAAGGCCAATCCAACCGTCGCCCAGCCACACGGCCAGCGGGAGAGATACCCAAAGGCTCAAACAATAGAAGCAGTCCATCAAACGCCCAAAGACGCTGGTGCCCATCCGTGCCCGCACCTTTGCAACCACTTCCCACGGACCGTCCTCCTCCGCAAGCAGGTGAGTCAGCCGCCAGACCGCCAGGGCCGCCAGGCAAAACCGCCAGATCATCCTCGTCTCGATCATCCCAATATCCTGTCGCCCAATATCAAGTCACAGATAAGCCACAGGCGAAACCTGACAAAGTATGCAGGTTCCGCCTGTCCTGTCGCCGGGGGAGAGCCTCGTTTAGCTGACCGTTGCAACCTGCAGGCAGAACCCAATGGAGTCCTGGTTATAGTTGCTCGTCTGACCGCTGTTTACATTCGTCCTGTCCCACACGCCCAGAGTCAGCGAGTAGCCGCAAGGATCCATCCCCGTCGTGTTGAGCGCGAACGCCATGTTCACAACACCCGGATCAGCAATCGCGCCTCCCAGCTCCACTGAAGCTCCCGAGGGTGGCACAGGCAGTACGCCATTCGCCGGCCCTGGAGGCAGAATCGTAAAGCCAAAGGAGCCGAAGTCTGTAGCGGTCGCCGTAAAGACGCCCGAGATCGTGTCGCCCGGAGCCACCTTGCCGCACTCGCCAAACGTCGGCGTCAGGATGGCAGTTGGTGTCTCGTTATTCACCAGCAATGTCACCACGTCGCTGTGAATGTCGTGTGCAGGATTGCCGTCAACACTCAGGTCAACACGCAGATCGTATGCATTGCCGCTGTCAGCCGCCGTTGAATACCACGCCCCCAGCAACTCGCCTTCAACAAAGTGATCGGGCGAATAATTCTGGTAGGGGTAGTAGCCATCCCCATCTGCGTGGAAGGTCTGGTCAGTCTGTGTCCATACCCCGCCGCTGAATGTATTGATCACTAGCGTCAGGCCATCCGGCTCATTTACCACCGGCGTAAATGCCGCGGTGCCGTGCGGAGCCTTCATTACGCGATACTTCAATCCCGGCGTGGGATTCGAGATCTGGCCGGCAAGCGTAATGCGCCCGCCGAACGGAGCATCCGCATAGTGCGCTCCCGTTGTAATCGTCGTCGCATTGATGATGCGTCCATCCGCGCCAATCTTCGACGTCTCCACATCACCAACCGCGCTCAGCACAGGAACCTGCTGACCATCACCAATGAATGGTCCTGGTGGCACCAGGATCAGCCCTTCATGGCTGTTGCCCCAAACCACGGGAGCATAGGGATTCGTTGTCGATGGAGGGGTGTTCCATGAGAGCACACCGCGCACAGTCGCCGTCTTCGGGCCCTCAAAACAGGGCTGCGCATGCGACAGCAGATCTACTGGCAAAAAGACGTTATACTCCAGGCCGCCTGCGGCGATCGAGCTGAAATCGTGTACGCCTACCGAGGTTGTTCCCGCGTACTCCCATCCCGAACCCCAGTCCACCCAGAAAGCCACATACTCCTGGCTACCTGCGGTGCAAGGCGAACCGGAGTATCCGCTGCTCTGTTTCACCTTAAGAACGCCCACCAGCTGGCTGGTATTCGGGTCTAGGCCCACGCAATCCAGTTGCTCATACGTCGTATTGCCCTTCGTGCTCAGCCAATCCCCTACCAGCGAGGCCAGGTTGATGCCCGAAATTCCGGCAAACACTCCCGCTGACTTCGACACCGTCGCATGCGCAGTCTGCGAAACCACCCCCTTCGACGCCGAGACAAACGAGCCAGCTGCCGACGCCAGTGCCGGAGCCAGATAGCGATGCTGCGGAACTTTCGCCTCCGCATAAAGTTTGTGAAGATCGATAGGACTCAGCGCCTTCGGCTGTGCCACTTGGATAGTCTGGCCCAGGTCGATTACTTGCTCAATCTCTTCAGGCAGCTTAACCTTCGCCTCTTCCAGCAAACTGCTCAATAAAATCAGCTCAAAGCCTTCAACCTGGATGCGCGCGTCAAGAACATCGCCCCACACAGGTGGCCAGTTTGGCGATCCAGCCGGCGGTGGCGAATTCCACGAAAGAATCGCGCGAACCACGGGCAGGTTCTGCAGGAAGCAGAACTCTTCCTTCGGGCTGATCGACAGTGATACCGCATACTCCAGCGGTTTGGGCCCGGGCACGTCAAATACATTGACCGCCTGCAAACCCTGGTCCTGCCAGGTCGCCCCGCCGTCATAGGACAGATAGAAGCGCACATACTCTTCAGAGCCACCAGTGCACAGCCCGCCGGAGTAGCCACCGCTCTGCTTGATATTGATTGTGGCGCGCAACTGGTGCAGTTGCGGGTTATACCCGACGCATCCCAGGCTCTCGTAGGCAGTATCCCCGGAAATTTTGAGAACCGCCGGAAACTCACTGTCGATCAGGTTGCCGAAGTAGTTGGGATTCGCCAGCAACAACGCATGGAAGTGCGAGCGGGCTAGTTCCGGGGATAACTTGGCAAGAGAGATCGTCTCAAATGCCGTTTCTGTGGCTCGCGCCACGGGATACGCTTTTCTGGGATTCATCGCAATTTCCTTTCGATCTGAACTTGCAGTTCGGCCCATCTGAGCGTGATTACAGATGTAGACAAGGAATTCAATGAATCCTGCTAGGCAGGTTACGGGGGATTCCAGTCCGGCATCTGCCGCGGACCCGGCATCTGCACACGCTGGGATAGTGTGAATGCCCGCCCAACCGTTTCAAATAAGGACAGAACTATCTCGTCGTACCCAAGATTTGCCTGATCTGGGCCTCGGGCCTCAGCCAACAGTCTTGGTGAAGTGAAGACCGCTTCAGGGCATTACCCCAAAAAGCGCATCACTAATAAGGATGTAAGGATGGCCGCGCAGAGCGCCAGCTATTCCCCATCCCCTCTAATGGCGACCTCTGCTTATTCGCATTTAGGCTTTGTGGCAAGACAGGAAGAAACTAAACGCTGACCACCTGAACCCCGCTGCGAGCAAAAGCTTTCGCAGCCTCATCCGAAATCCCATCATCCGTAATCAGCACATCAATGTCGCTAGCCGGACAGATCACAGCCGGACTGATCATCCCTACCTTGCTCGAGTCGGCCACCACCACCACCTGCCTGGCGCGCCGGGCCATCGCACGAAAGACCGCCGCCTCATCCGCCTCGATCGTCGTCGCCCCGCGTTCAGGGTCCACACCGCAGACACCGATAAAAACCCGGTCCATCACCACCACGTTCAGCGACTCGATAGCCGTCGGACCAATCAGCGAAAATGCTCCCGGCCAGCGCATGCAACCGCCCGTCAGAGTCGTATCCAGCCCATTGCTGGAACTCAGCTCCATCCCGATGTTCACCGCATTGGTAATAATGTGCAGTCCGGTGCGGTGCCGCAAACTGCGAGCCACCTGCGTGGTGGTGGTTCCGGCCGTAAATCCGACTGTCTCGTTTTCGCGAACCAGCTCCGCCGCAGCCACTGCGATGCGCTGTTTCTCCTGCGAAAAGCGCTCCTCGCGCTCACGAAACGAAGCATCAAAGCGAAACGGCTCATATACAGCCTGCCCCGCCAGCATCGCTCCACCATGCGTGCGATGTACCAGCCCCCGCTCTTCAAGACGCACCAGATCCCGGCGCACACTGGCGGGTGAAGTCGCAAAAAGCTCGGTCAGCTCCTCTACTGAAGTCTTGCCGTGGCTCAGCAGCAGCCGCAGAATCTCTTTTGCGCGTTTATCGGTCTTGGAAGACATGGCTTGCCGTTCACAGTAAGAATCGTGTGCCCATTGTACGAAACGAGGCCCGAAACCAGACCCGCGCCCTGGCTATCGAGGCTGCGGCCCCGCGGCCCCGCGTTCGGCCGCATCCATGGCCTCGCGCAGATGTCGCACATCGCGAGCCATAACAACATGGCGCGTGTACTCATCATTGTCGGCATCACCCAGATGCAGCTTCGGATTACGATACGTCACTGGGCTGGCAACTGGCGTGCGCAAAGCAGCGTGAAACTCGTGCGCCCCCGTTGCATGCACAACATGAGGAAGATTCTTGGGCCGTACATTGCCGCAGACCATCACCCCAATACGGCCGGCCGCTGCTCGCACCAACCCGGCGATGCGCTCGCTGCCCATCGCGGCACTCTGAGCTCCACCGGACGTCAATATGCGGGTCGCCCCAGCCGTCACTACCTGTTCCAGGGCCAAGTCCAGGTCCCGTGCCATATCAATGGCGCGATGGAAGGTCACCTCCATCGGCCGCGCTGCTTCGACCAAGCGCCTCGTGCGCTCCACGTCCACGTCTCCAGCGGTCGTAAGCAAGCCCAACACAACCCCATTGGCTCCGGCCTTACCAACGGCGGTAATGTCGTCGCACATGATCTTCCATTCTTCGTCGGAGTAGAGAAAATCGCCTCCGCGCGGGCGAATCATCACATGAATGCCAAATGCAACATGAGAACGCACGGAACGTATCATCCCGAGGCTCGGCGTCAGCCCGCCCTCACTCAAAGCGCTGCACAACTCGATGCGCTGCGCTCCTCCAAGCTCTGCTGCGATTGCCGACTCGACAGAATCAACACAAATCTCAAGGTTCATCATTCAACTGCATCCCTGGTCACAAAAATCCCGGACCCGTCGCCGCAAGACTGGCTCTCAGCGACGGATTCCGGGGGCTGAATATAGTTTCGTTCACTCCAGCGAAATGACCGCCGCTAGAAGTTGTAGTGCGCAGAAAATTGAAGGTGGCGCTCAGAGGAGCGAATTGAGTTTTGCTGAGCAATCTGACCGAAACTCGAGTTGTTGATACCCGTGTCAGGATTGCCGTAGCTCACGATATTGAACGCATTGAATGCATCAAACCGGAAGCCGATCGAGTGTTCTCCAAAGAGATGGAAGTCCTTGAACACCGACATGTCGACATCCTGGAATCCCGGCCCGCGCACCGCGCCATTCCTTGACGTCCCAAAGGTGTTCGCCGCTGGAGCGCCAAACGCACAAATACCATTGTCCTCTCCAGCCGTGCAGGGCACAGCCGAGGGATCCGTGCCAAACCACTGATGTATGGAGCGATTCCGGATCTTCAGGTGACGGTACTGGTTGGCACGCTGAACGCCGTAGCTGTTGGCGTTATTGCTGACGTTGCTGGTCATCGTCTCCGCAAAACCTGAGTAGACTACACCCACAGCAGAAACCTTCCAACCGCCAATAATCAAATCGACAGCGCGGTTGGCGCCTGAGAGATATTGCTGGCCATGCCCTACAGGCAGTGCATAGACCGACGTGAAGGAGAGATTGTGCGCTATGTCATAACCCGCTGGACCATAATCTGCCGCACTGTCGTAGTAGTTCTGAAACGCGCCGCTGTAGCCATTCACATTGAGTGCGTAGTTGCCGAGGCTGTTGGTCATCGCCTTGCCGTAAGTGTAGTTCACCGTATACTCGAGTCCGCTGTGCTGGCGTTGCCGCAGAATCACCTGAAGCGCGTTATAGTTCATCATCGCCCGTGACTCGGTCACCAGCAGTGAGTTGGAGCCGATGCCAAGTGGCGAGTCTACACCAATGTACTGGTTGTTGTAATACGGCGCTGACGTCGGATCACCATTAACCTTGTACTGGTTCAGGTTGCCGTAGTCCTCAATATGCTGGCCCTGCTCACCCACATAGCCCGCCTGTAAAGACAGCGTGCGTGTCAGCGCGTATTCAGCGGTCAGGTTCCACTCCTGCACATACGCGGGCTGAATATTCTTTGGATAAACGTTGAAGGTTCCGCCGTTGCTGACCCCACCTGTAAAACCCTCTTCCGCCGTCCTGGGAACAGTTGGCTGTTCCGGAGTCGGCGCATTCACATTCACATTGACTGCCTGAATAAACGGCGTGATCGACGTCAGACGCTGGTTTGAAGAGTTACCCTCAAAAAAGCTCGTCGCTCCATAGCCGCCGCGCACCACGAGACGATCATTGGTTTGGTACGCAAAGCCGACCCGCGGCATGAACTGGTGGAAGTTGTAGTCATAGCAGCCATGATTGCTGCAGAGACCAGAGCCCTCCGGAGCGCCGGCAGGTACAGCATGCGCATAGAGGACCTGTCCGCTACCTTCGTCCACATTGCCTGTCTTGTTGTTCGACTCAACCCACGGCTGGTCGATCTCGTATCGGAAGCCAAAGTTAAGCGTGAGGTTCGGCAGAATCTTGAAATCATCATTGATGTAGCCGGCTACCCGCCACTGCCGCTGGCCCACGTTAACGCTTGCCAACGTCACAGCCGCCTGGCTCACCCGATCCAGAACAAAATCCGCGCCGCCATAACCGGAATTGTCAGCATCCGGGTTCCGCGTAAAGTTGCCGTTGTAGCTCAGAATTCCCAGGTAGCCGTTATTGTTCGCCGTAGGGTAGTTGTTCTGATAACGCAGCGCCTCTACGCCCATACTTAGATAATGACGGCCACGCTGCCACGTGAGGTTGTCGATATAGCTGTACGTGTTGTCGATAAGGCCGCCGCCGAAGACGGGGTTGCCGCCAGCTGTAATTCCTCCACCGATCGACTGTCCCGAGTAGCCCGCAAACGACTGGTTCGGAAACGGAATCCCCACCTTCGCATTGCCATCATTGCCAAACTGCCCAGTCGAATCGACCGAGAAGTTAGTCGCCCACACAGTGCGCGTAAAACCAACACGCGCAGAGTTGATTAGGGAAGGCGAAAAGATATGAACCCAGTTCGTTCCAAATAGCTTGGTGGGATAGAGATTTGGCCCAGAGAAACTGATCGCCAGCACAGGCGTTGTGCCATCATAAGCCGTCGACATTGCGTAAAAGCCTGTCAGCTTATTCTTACCGTTGGGATCGTACTCAATCTTGATGTCCCCCTGGTTGTTCGCCTTGAAGTTGCGGGAGTGTGCCTGATAGTTGTTCGCCGCAATGCCGTCCGTTGGCGTCGCATTGGGCAGCGGGTATAGGTCAGGGTTAGCGAAAAGGAAGGTTGCCACCGGGTTCACAATCGGAATGCCCTGGTCGTTGGCATACGGAGCAAAATTGTTCTGCGTGTCATAAAGCTGGATTGGGTTATCCCCGGCCAGTAGTGCCGAGAAGTCACCGTTACGCATTTCCTGGGTAAAGACGCTAGCCGATGAAGTACCGCCCTTGTGATACCGCGAACCAAGATAGTCTACAAAGAAAAACAGCTTGTCCCGCTTGATCGGGCCGCCAAATGTGCCGCCAAACTGGTCCTGCGAAAAAGAGTTGATAGGCACAATCGGTGTCTGGTTGTTGTTCTGCCACGAGTTGGCGTTTAGATGGGAATCCTGCACATAGCCATAAGCAGATCCGTGGAACTTGTTGGTCCCGCTCTTGAGCACGCTCACCACGCCACCGCCGTTTACATTGCCGTAGTCTGCTGGCGAGTCAGCCGTAACCACCTTGATCTCTTCAAGAGCCTCAGGAGCAGGGCTGTACGAGATCAGGTTGTTGAACGTCTCATTCATGTCGATGCCGTCCAGCGTGTAGTTATTCGCCTGGGCACGGTTGCCATTCACGTTCACCGAGTCACTGTAATAGGTGCTGCGCTCGATGCTGGTGGTTCCCGTATTGCCAAAGGTGCTCACTGCACCCGGCACGTACAATGTCACGGCGCTGAAGTCGAGGCCATTCAGCGGAAAATTCTTAATCGTATTCGCCGTAAATGTGCCGCTCAATGTGTCGTCGTTGGTATTCAGAATCGGCGCCGCCTCGGAAACGCTCACCGTTGTCGAACCACCGCCGACAGTCAACTTCACATTGAAGGTTGCGGTCTGAAGCACCTCCAGCTGAAACGCAGGAATGGTCTGTGTCCCAAAACCGTTTGCCTCAACCGTCACCTCATAGCGTCCGATCGGCAAAAACTGAATCCGGTAGAATCCGGTCGCGTTGGTCACGGTCGGAGAATTCACCCCCGTATCCAGGTTGTGAGCCGTCACATGCGCCCCCGATACGACCGCTTCGCTGGGGTCCGTCACAGTGCCGGTGATCGCTCCCGTAACTGTCTGGGCTACTGCCACAGGGATAAGAATCAGCACGGCGAGCACAATTCCAAATGTCATTTGAACGAGTTTCGTCTTCATCAGGGCCTCACTGGATTCGTTTAATGCAGCACGACAAGAACACATACAGCTCGTAAATCCTGTACACCGGCTTGGGTTTGACCCAGAAATGCAGGACAAAATCACGGTCGGGATTGGGCAGTACGCCAATCTTGAAGCGAACATTACGCCGTTTTGATCGCAATGTCCATAAAAATGATTAAAGCGATCAAAAATGTGACGAGTTCGGCCATTACCGCCCATCAGGCACATTATCGAAGCCAATCGCCTGCGGAGCTACAGAGAATTAACCGCCAAGAGCGCACAATAAAGAAAGAACGCGGCTAGCTTTCTTGTTGGCTTTCCACATAGTTTTGGTTGTCATCCTGAGCGAACTGAGGTTCCCCGCGAACGGGTCCTTGTTCCTGTGGAGAGCGAAGGACACCCAGGTTTCCATTTGTTCTTACCGTTCTTGTTGTCATTGCCGAACGAAATCCGCTATTCACACCCGCACTCGTCTCAGAAAATTAGTACCCCCCCCGGGGTCTATTTCCTTTTTCTTCGCCCGAGAGAACAACTTCTCTCGCACAAAGAGCGATCGTCATATCAGAGCAGGCATATAAAATGGCAAACTCTACGTCAGGTGACAATGACAGCTGTGAACTCCGCCAATCAGCCAACTCAGGCCTCCGCCGCAAACCGCGCTTACAACCTCTTTCTCCTGCTAGTCGCCGGACTAGGCGGCCTGCTCTACGGTGTAGACGTCGGCATCATTGGCGGCGCGTTGCCGTATCTTGAAGCGACCTCAGGTCTGACGCCGGGGCAGCTCTCCGTCATCGTCGCCGCAGTCCTGCTGGGCAGCGTTCTCTCAACGCTCTTTGCCGGCCTGATCGCCGATTGGGTCGGCCGCAAGCCGCTCATGATCCTGAGCGGCGTCGCCTTCATCGCCAGTATCCCTGTCATCGCCCTCTCACACGGCTATGAAGCTCTCTTCCTCGGCCGCCTTCTCCAAGGCATCAGCGCTGGCTTCATCGGAGTCGTAGTGCCGCTGTATCTGGCCGAGTGTCTCTCTGCCTCAACCCGCGGCAAAGGCACCGGCGTCTTCCAATGGTTTCTCACTCTGGGAATCGTTGTTGCCGCACTCGTCGGCATCTACTACAGCTACTGTGTGCAGGCTGTAGCCAGTGCTTCCGACGCCGCAACCCTCTTCGCCTTCAAGGAGCAGACTTGGCGGCGCATCTTCTGGGTCTCGTTACCACCTGGTGTCCTGTTTGTCCTCGGCAGCCTGCTTGTCACCGAGTCCCCCCGCTGGCTCTTTCGACGCGGAAACAAAGATCGCGCGTACCAGGTTCTGCTCCGTTCGCGCACAGCCGAACAAGCCACTGTCGAACTGCGGGAGATGGAAGAGACCGCGCAAACCGTGGCGACTCGCTCGATGGGCGGTAAAATCGCCGACTCTCTGCTGCGGCGCAAGTATCTCATTCCCTTTCTGCTCGCCTGTATCATCCTCAGCTGCAACACTGCCACCGGCATCAACTCGATCATCGGATATAACACGGGCATCCTGTTGCAGAGCGGCCTATCCGACCTTCATGCGCACTGGGGCTATGTGATCTTTACCTGCGTCAATTTCCTGATGACCATCGTGGGCATGATGCTGGTCGATCGCAAAGGACGCAGGTTCCTCCTGATCCTCGGCACAAGTGGCATCATCATTTCACTGGTTACAGTCGGCATCCTGTTTCTGCGAACCGAAAAGCTAAGCGTTGACTGCCACAATCTGATTCAGGCAAAGGTCGACGCTAGCCAGGAACTCTCCCTCAAATTTGACCCCACTGAGGCCACGCACCTCCTGGCCGCCAGCGGCTACAGCGCCAATGAGATCGATCCCCGTCGCGCCTCTCTCGAGATCATTTACTCCTACGGCGACTTCACGTCGTCCACCACCTTCGTCCGCTCAGACGATCAGGCCATCACGCCGGTACAGATCACACGTGCCAGCGCCGTTCCATCCAACAAGGTGGAGTCCTTCTTCAAGAATCCCTTCGCCAATCTTGAAGCCGCCCAAACCGCTCCGCTCCAGATCAAGAAAGCCCTGATCGGCCGGGTGCCTGAGGAGAGCCACGGCTGGCTGGTAGCTCTCGGCCTCTACGCTTTCATGGCCTTCTATGCGATGGGACCCGGCGTCTGCGTCTGGTTAGCTCTCTCAGAGCTGATGCCAACCCGCATCCGGTCTAATGGAATGAGTATCGCGCTGGTTCTCAACCAGTCGGTCTCCACCACGCTAGCCGCTATCTTCCTGCCCTTTGTCAGTAAGTTCGGCTACTCGTCGATGTTCTTTCTCTTCTCATTGTTCACGCTCGTCTACTTCCTCGTGGCCGCCATCTTCCTGCCAGAGACCAAAGGCAAGACACTCGAAGAGATTGAAGCGCATTTCGAGGGACGAGGAGCACACTGAGTCGCCGACAAACGCTAAAGCTAAGCGCCGTGCTCAACCACGGCCTTAGCCAGGTTCCGCGGATGATCTACGTTTACCCCATGCTCCAGCGCCATAAAGTAGGAAAATAACTGCAGCGGAACCACCTCACTGATCGGCAGAAGATATTCCGACGCCGGAACGATAAAAACGCAATCCGAAACAAGCTCGGCCACATCTTTATCACCGCTATTGGCCAACGCAATCACCTTCGCGCCCTGCGCCTTCATATCGCGCAATAGTTGCAGGGTCTTCTCATAACGCAGCACCGAGCCATCAACGGCATAATCCACAGTTGCGATAACCACCAGCGGAACGTGCTCGCTGACCAGCGCATTGGGCCCGTGCTTCAACTCGCCGGTCGGGTAGCCCTCGGCGTGAATATAAGAAGCTTCCTTAAGCTTCAACGCACCCTCGCGCGCAATCGCATAGTGCACACCGCGCCCAAGATAGAGAAAGGTCGTTGCATTCCGATACTTGGCTGCAAGGGCAGCCATCTGCGTCTCCCACCCCGCAAGCTGCGTCGCAAGCGCGTCGGGAATGGAATCCAATTCACTAAGATGAGCTGAAAGCGCGGCTGGGTCGATCCGATTGAGGCTCACACCCTCGTAGAGAGCCAGCAGCGCAAGCACCGTGAGCTGGCACGTAAAGCTCTTGGTCGCTGGAATCGCCTTCTCCCGGCCGGCCGCAAGCGGCATCGAAAGATCGGCTTCGCGAGCCATCGTCGACTCCTCGACATTCGTAATCGCCAGCGTCTTTTGCCCACGCCGTCGTGCTTCACGCAACGCCGCCAGTGTGTCTGAGGTCTCTCCAGACTGCGAAAGAACAATCACACTGGGATTGCGCAGATCTTTCGAATTGTTGCCCCGGCAGCTATATTCGCTGGCATATTCCACATCCACAGCGAGCCCGCACTGGTCTTCGAGAATGATCTCCGCGGCCAGGCCGCTATGCCGGCTTGACCCGCTGGCCGTAATCAGCACCTCGCCATGCATGTTGCCCCACTGTGCGAGAGGCTCAAAATACTCTGGATTCAGCTCCAGCCCGTAAGCTCCTGATGTCGTGTAAAGTGCTAACGTGCGGCGAATCGCATCCGGCTGCTCATGAATCTCGCGCAACATCGCGTACTGAAAATGACCTTCCAAACCTATCCTCGCGTTCCCATACGCTTGATCATTATAGACAAACGTGATCAACGCTAAGGGAAACGTAATAGGAACGTGAGGCTGCGCGGCTTGAAGAAAATGGCTCAGGACGATATAAGCTGCTATGGAATCCGTGTCAAATCAAGCTAGCGCAGCAAGGATTCGACTGCTCATCTCTTCGGCTCAGAAACCCCACTGTCAACGGTCTCGCACCTTGCCCGGCGCGGAGATCAGTTATATTCCCCTTGACGATCTTTTATTTAGTCCACGGCCAAGAGAGACAGAGGGAATACAAAATGGCATTGAAATCCCGGTCCTGGTTATTGCTTGGAATGCTGCTGGCCACTGTTAGCGCCGGCGCGAAACCCGTCGCGCTTTTCTACCTCGGTACTAATCCCGAATCCGTACGATCATTCCTTGCCCACTCAAGGCAGATCGACCTGCTCGTCCCCACCTGGTACGACGTCGACGAAAATGGCCTGGTCACCGGTGAGCCCGACCCCACCGTGCTCGATGTCGCACACAGGGAAAAATTACCGGTAATGCCCATTCTTGCCTTATTCAATAAGAAACAGTTCCACGAGCTCTCCGCGAATCACACTGCGTGGACCGAATGAATGAGGCCATGATCCGCGAAGCCCGCCTGCATGGGTACTCGGGCTTCCAGTTCGACTTTGAAGACATAGACTACACCGACCGCGACGCCCTGACAGCTCTCGTCAAAGACTCAGCCGACGCCCTGCATAAAGCCGGCCTGCAATTGAGCATCGCCACTGTTCCCAACGCGCCGGGATATCCCGCTGGCAAGGGCGGCTTCGCGAAATGGATCTACACCGACTGGCGCGGCGCTTACGACATCGCCGAACTCGCCAAATCTGTAGACCTGCTGTGCCTCATGACCTACGACCAGCAAACTCGCTGGACCATGCCTGGTCCAGTTGCCGGATGGCAGTGGACTGTCGACAATCTCGACTACGCACTCAAAGTCGTTCCGAAAGAGAAGCTGTCTCTCGGCATTCCGCTCTATGGTTATCACTGGTTCACTGGTGCGCCCACTGTAGACAAGGCAACCGGCGAAGAGAAGCCCAACCAACAGGCAAACTACATCAACGCTCTCGATGCGGAACAACTCGCGACGGCGTATAAGGGCAAGATCGAGTGGGACGCCGTCGACCACAGCGCGTACCTTTGGTTCTATCGTGATCAAATGCGCGAATGGATCTTCTACACCGACCTGCATACCTTCCAGGACCGCTATGAACTGGTAAAAGAGCGAGGGCTCCAGGGCTTCTGCTCATGGGTTCTGGGAGCGGAACACCCAGACATCTGGAAATACCTGCCACAGAATCGCTAACTCGACACGAAATGAATCAGAGCTCACAGACATGAAACATTGGCAGCACAATATAGTGACAATTGTAGTGATGGCTCTGTTCAGCGCTCCAATAAGTCACGCTCAGAACTTCCCAGAAATCAAGCCCAGTCCTCAGCAAATCGCTTGGGCTGATCTCGAATTCGGCGTCATCCTGCACTTCTCCACCAACACCTTTCTGGATCGCGAGTGGGGTGACGGCACAGCCGATCCCGGCGTCTTCAATCCAACTAATTTTGACCCGGAACAGTGGATGCGCGCCATTCGCGACTCGGGTGCAAAATACGTTGTCCTTGTCGCCAAGCACCACGATGGATTTTGTCTCTGGCCCACCGCGCAAACGGAATACAGCATCAGGAAGAGCCCGTGGAAAGATGGCAAGGGCGATGTAGTGGGCGATGTTGCTCGCGCAGCCCGCAAGTACGGCCTCAAATTTGGCGTATATCTCTCACCGTGGGATCGCCATGACCCGCGCTATGCCAACGCAGCCGCCTATGACAAGTACTACCTTTCCGAACTCGAAGAGCTCGCATCAAACTACGGAGACCTGGTCGAATTCTGGCTTGATGGTGCGGGCAGTGCGGGCCATGTCTACGACTTTAAAAAGATCATCGAGACTCTACGCACCTATCAGCCCAACACCATCGTCTTCGCTGACACCGGACTCTTTGAATACGGCGATGCGCGCTGGGTAGGCACCGAGAGCGGCCGCGTTCCATACCAAAACTGGAACGTCATCGACCGCCACGGATATCTGCGCTGGCGCCCCGTCGAGGCAGACACTTCGCTACGTAATCTGCATTGGTTCTGGCATCCGCACGATGAGGCGTCACTCAAATCTCTCGACGAATTACTGACTACCTACGACGAAACCGTAGGCCACGGGGCACAGTTGATGCTGGGTCTTGCGCCCGACAATCGCGGCCTACTTCCCGACCCTGACGTCGCACGACTCAAGGAATTTGGGGTCGCGCTACGTGAGCGATACGCACATAATCTGGCCTTGGAGCATACCTCGTCCGCGCCCGAAATTGCCACCGCCCTCGACAACGATCCGGATACATTCTGGTCCGCTCCACCAGGCTCTCATCACGCTACCCTGGAAGTCGACTTCGCAAAGCCCATCACCTTCAACCGCTCTCTGATGATGGAGTGGCTCAACGACGGCCAACACGTGCAGAAGTATGCAATCGAAGCATGGAATGGCAAAGCATGGCAGCCTATTGCTGCAGCCGAAGCCATTGGCCACGAGAAGATTGATGTCTTTGCTCCAGTAACGGCGAGCAGAGTCCGCCTCAACATCCTCTCCAGCACTTCGGAGGCGCACATTCGCGAGTTTCAACTCTACTACGTCCCTGAATCTCAGCCTGTCCCTGCTACAAAGTGAATCGATAGTTTTCAACTACGCAATGCCGGCAGCAACGCATTGTTCCTTTCACAAAGGAATTTAGGATATGCTTGACGCTCGACGAGAGGCTTGAGCCCGACCGACCATGCGAATTGACTCTCACCAGCATTTCTGGCGCTACAGTCCCACCGAACATACATGGATGACAGACGAGATGGCCGCGCTCAAGCGCGACTTTCTGCCTCAGGACCTGCAACCGTTGCTCGCCAATCTACACTTTGACGGCTGTATCGCCGTGCAGGCACACCAATCCATCGAAGAGACACGCTGGCTGCTCGAGCTTGCTGACATCTTCAGCTTCATTCGCGGAGTTGTAGGCTGGGTCGACCTATGTTCTCTCGAGCTACCCGGCCAGTTGGAGCGATTCACAGAACATGCGCGCTTCGTCGGTGTCCGCCACGTCTTACAGGATGAGCCCGACGACGAATTCATGCTGCGCCCTGCATTTCGCCGCGGCATTGCACAATTACGCGACTTCAACCTAGCTTATGACCTGCTGCTGTTTCCAAGACATCTTCGGGCTGCCGTACGGCTTGTTGAAGAGTTTTCCGATCAGCACTTCGTTCTCGATCATCTCGCCAAACCTCGCATCGCCGAGAAAAGCCTCTCGCCCTGGCGTGAAGATCTCCAAAAGCTGGCCAGTTTTCAAAATGTCTCCTGCAAACTCTCCGGTATGGTGACTGAAGCCAATTGGGATCACTGGCGGCCACAAGACTTTCGCCCATATCTTGACATCGCGGTTGATGCCTTCGGCACAGACCGCTTGATGATTGGCTCCGACTGGCCAGTTTGCGCTCTTTCTTCGGATTACCCCACGACAATGCAGCTTGTAATGAACTATCTGCAATCCTTTTCTCAGTCAGAACAATCCGCAATCGTTGGCGGGAACTGTGCTCATTTTTACGGAATCGACGTCTCCGCAAAGCACACCATCTAAGACTGTAGTCTCTTCGCAATTAAAATAGCGTAAGAAGTCTGCATGCCAATCGACTCCTCGGAAGAGGATTGCACTTAGAAAGTCGTCGTCAGTCTCAAAGCGAAACTGCGCGACGGACCAATCGCATTGCCAGAAAACAATCCTCCGAAGTCGATGACATAGAGTACATTGTTCAGGTTCTGCCCATCGGCTTGAATGCGCATCGTAGCGCGATCCGACTTGTAGATATCTGCGCCTGCTGAAGCATTCACCTGAAAGGATGGCAAAATCCGCCCCCGATCGAAGTTGACTCGGTCAATGATCTCCGGTCCGTACTGCATCAACGCCTCATCCGGGTCGCCATCGAACTCAAAAGGAAGACCTGAATCGTATTGCACACCGCTTGCAAGCCAGAAGCGGGGAGTGACTTGATAGCGCGCACGGCCACGCACGGTATTGCGCTGATCCTGCGAGGCGGGGAAGTGGCCACTCAGATCTGAAGCTGCCTCGTCTGCGTTGTCGCCAAGAAACAAGCCTCCGGTGACTGGGTTCCATACGTTGCCAACCTCGTATGAATAGCTGGCGAAGCCTGAAAAGTGATGCCACTCTGGGACTTCAATCTTGCCTTCTGCTCCGTAGATGATGGACTTCCGGAAAGAGATGGGAAAGCTGATAGTAGTGTTGTCGATCTGATCATCGTCGGCGTAATCGTCTACGAAGCGGCGGAAGTAATTGGCGTCAAGCTTAAGATGTTGAGAGAAGACAGTGCTCAGTCCAGCCTCGTAGTAGTCGCCCCTTGAAGGCTTGACGGGCAGTCTGAGGAAGTTTTCCGGATCGATGGATTCGACCTGTGTAGAGCTGGAGAGCAGAATGTTTTCAAACGATGGAGTCTGGAAGACGCGGTCATAGGAGAAATGCAAAACTGTGTTTGCTGCAGGGAGGTAACGTGAGATGGAGAAGCGTGGCTGCACCGCCTGATTGTTGAGAATCAGTTGATAGTGGTCCCAGCGTAAACCCGCGGATATAGTCCAGTTATGAAGGCGGATCAGGTCCTGTACGTAGATCGATTGTTCGAGATCTGGCCGCTCTGCCTGAAATGAGAAGATCAGCGACGTTCCATCATCGTAATCACCCGGGTCTGTAATGTTGTAGCTGGTGTTTTCATGCAAAAATGTATTGTCGCTTTCTACTCCGACTTTCCATTCCTGGCGTCCGCGATTGACTGTGACTCCCGCTTTGAAGTAGCCCTCGCGGAAGGAGTTAAACTGGAAAACTTCAACCGGCGTCGACTCCGGGTTCGAGTTGAAGTCACTGGCATTGTCCCGCACCATCCCATGCAGATCAGCCGAAGTATTGGCAGAGAAGATGTGCTGATATGAGGCGAACCCCATTGTTTCGATGTTGTCCGCAGTCTGTCGCTGACCAGCCGCCTGTTGCACCAGCTCATTGGGAATATCGTAACGTGCGGTTTCATGCCGTACGCTCATATTGAGCTTGTCATTCGACGTAAAGTCACGCCGATAGTTCATGCAAAAATCGCCGAGTGTACCCGTGTTCGAGTAGTTCTGCGGCACCACGGGGTTGAGATAATGATCAGTCCTGCTCCCAGCGCCGCTAGCGCCAAGCGTGTTCTTGCCCCGTGTGTATTGGCCTGATGCAAAAGCGCCTGCTGAGTCAAAGCTGCCGCCGGATAACACCATCCGGCCGTGAAACCCTTGCTGCGCATCCTGCTGCGTGTTTACCTCAACCACGCCGCCCATCTTGCGTCCATACTCGGCAGGAAATCCGGCAGTGTAGATACTCATCGACTGCACATCGTCGGCCCCGATCTCTGGGCCGAAGCTGGGCGAGCGATTGTCTGTTAAGGGAATGCCGTCAACGACAAATTGTGTCTGGTACTCCGACCCACGAGGGTGCAGCACGGCATTGCCTTCATAGAGCCAACCCGGCTGTGTATTGACCAGATCCTGCAACGATCGTCCGGGCAGCGAACTGAGACGATTTTGAATCTCTTCCGACCCAATCTGGTCAACCGAGCCGGCCTGATCCGGGTCAATCAGCGTGTTCTTCGCGCTTACTGTAACCGATTGCTCAACTAACCCCACTTTTAATGCAATCGCAATATGCGTCGGAATCGAAGTTCGAACTTCGAAAGACTGCTCTACGGAAGCAAACCCCATGGGATGAATCTCAAGATGATAGAGCCCATAAGGCAAGTGCTGCACATCCAGATTTCCCAGCGCATTAGTGCTGAGCATCTTGGAATATTGATTTCCTTCGCTCACAATGTGCACAGCAGCCTTCACGGCCAGCCCCGCAGGATCACTGACCTTGAGTTGCAACTCCCCTTGATTTGCTTGGCCAAATGCCGCTGCCGAGCAGCAAAGCAGGCTAAAGAGAAACACTCTTTTCATAAAGCCAGCGCCCTCGGAAGAAAAATAGGGTCGATGATCGTTTTAAAAATGCCAACAGTATCCATTCTCTTTGTAGATTCCTCGGCTACCTGTTTTGTTCAGCCTTTTTTGATCCGAATGGCTATCCTTGCCGATTGCCTACATCACGCACGAAGTTTCCCGCGTTGTAGAGAAATACGCTGAACAAAGTTACTCAGTGGATAATATGAGATAGAGGGAATTTGTCTTGTCTACGGCGCAGCCAGATTTGACGCAACTGCAGGTTTTACCCGCTCTACTGAGATCCTCTCCGTCCTCCCAGGAACTACAGCTCAAGGTAGTCTCCTTGTTCGAGACATATCGCGCTCCACTCCTACGCTACGTTCTTGCCTTCGGCATTTCCGCACACGACGGCGAAGAAATCATCCAGGAGGTCTTCCTTTCGCTCTTCCGTCATCTTCAGATGGGCCGTTCGCGAAGTAACCTTCAGGGCTGGATATTCCGGGTCGCTCACAACCTAGCCCTAAAACAGCGGCACGCCAACCGGCGGTGTCTTGACAGGCTGAATGTAGAAGCAATCATGATCGAGACGCACCCCGACCCCTCCCCTAGCCCAGAAGATAACGTACTGTCAGCTCAGCGTCAGCGACGTCTCTCTTCGGTGGTAAAAGCGTTGTCTGAGCAGGATCAATATTGCTTGCGGCTGCGCGCGGAAGGTCTTCGCTATCGCGAGATTGCGCAGGTGCTAGGTATCTCGCTCGGCTCGGTTTCTGTTTCCCTAACCCGTTCGCTGTCACGGCTTATGCGTGCCGGAGAGCTCTAAGGCTATGGCGTTTCAACTACTTCACCCGTCGCTCCGCAAGCTTCTGCTTTATGCAGACGGCGAACTTTCGCTCGGCTCCGCCAAGCGTCTTCACTTGCACCTTTCCGCCTGTCCGCAATGTGCCGAACGCCTCGCGCGGCTCAGAGCTGCTTCTGGGGATCATTTCAATGAGCAACACGCAGACAATGCGGCTATCCCCGACTCTGCTGCTCAAAGTGCCTTATTCAAAGCCCGATTGGCCGAAGTGGCGTACGGCCACACCACTGCAGGTCAAAGATCTCTGCGTGTAGCGCGCAATCTTGCCTATGGTTGCGCTCTGGCGCTGCTGACCACTTTCGGCTTCACTCTTCTGCGCCAAAGCCCGTCAGCCTCAACTGCCTACGCCGGCATGCTGCCAGATCACGACTTTACCCCCGGTGCCACGCGACAGGTGAGCCTCGCTGACCTATGCACAGCAGATCACGACGAAGTCGTGCGTAGCGTACCCGGCCCGTTGCAACAAGAGGTTTTCCGGAAGTACGGAATCAAAGACACGCCAGTCACAGAATTTGAAGTAGATTATTTGATTACCCCGGGCCTGGGTGGCGCAGACGATGTTCGCAATCTCTGGCCCGAACCTCATGCCAATACCGCGTGGAACTCGTACGTTAAGGATCAACTCGAGGACCATCTGCACCACATGGTTTGCGATGGCAAACTCAGCCTCGCCGATGCGCAAAGAGATATCGCCACAAACTGGATCTCGGCTTACAAGAAATACTTCCACACCGATCAGCCGCTCGTTGCCTCACAGCCTCTTGACCCGTCCAGGCACCTCCCGGTCACTTACGCCAGTCGGAACTTGCGCACCGCGAGAAAGCCCAGCGCGACAAACAGTGCCATCACCGTCAATTGCGCAATCGCAAATGGAGGTTCCTTGCCAGTGGGCGCCAGCGCATGCAGGGCAGGTACCTTCAGGAACGACTGGAAGATAGCAACAAATACGTTGAGATACAACGCGATGATCGAACTTACAACATAGATCCATCGCCATGCACCGGCCAGATGGCATCCGTAACGTGCCACAATCGCCAGTGCCAACACAATTAGCGAAATAACCCCGAAAACATACGACGGTTTGAAGCCTTCGTATGGAAACATGAAGCCGGTCACACTGGTCGCGACCGTTGTAATCAGAAAGATCGCTGTCCACCTCGGCAGCGACTTCGCGTTAAGCATCCCAAACATGACGATAAAGCCTGATCCGATACCGATCAGGCTTATGATGACGTGGAAGAGCGTGAATACAGGCAGTGACATTCCGAGTGTCATACTGTGTCTCCTTCTGGAGGGTTAAGTCTGGACCAAAACGCAGTGTGAAGATCAAAAAGAATGCGGCTTCCTTCAGGCAGGCTCTTACGAGAGATTACTGAGGTAGATGCAGAATGCAGCGAATATCGAAATTCCACAAGTACTATTCGTAGCTCCCGGCGCGAATCAGGATCTTACTTGACCGCCTTACGGCGGAAGCATGCTTTCGCGTGATCATTCACGATCCCTGTCGCCTGCATCCACGCATAGACGATCACCGGACCAACGAACTTGAAGCCCTTTTTCTTGAACTCGGCCGAAATCGCTTCGGAAAGTTCTGTTTTTACAGGAATCTCATCGGTTTTATTCACAATCGTTTTTCCACCAGCCATACTCCACACAAACTTTGAAAAATCCTCAC